>LFIK01000162.1_pt1 | contig 45532 bp, 39 predicted proteins | sample 643401 | NCBI WGS metagenome assembly LFIK01 (sample SAMN03777447, study PRJNA286221) | soda lake metagenome | biome: soda lake; feature: Kulunda steppe; material: water; isolation source: sample T5-Br brine of Lake Tanatar-5 | place: Russia: Kulunda steppe | collected 2010-07
AATACATTGAAGTTGATTACAACCGGACCCGACGTCATAGTGCGTTGGGCTACATCAGCCCGGTAGAATACGAGATGAGCCAAAGTGCTTAACCGAGTGTCCAGTTTTCGTGTAGTGGATCAGCGGACTCCAGTACACCGGCGGAGGAGGCTGCCACGTGGAGATGGTCGGGGTCACGCGGGTCCACCACAATGGAATGGATCCCGGGTTCGAAAACGCCGTAATCTACACTGGCCGGTGTTCCCCACCAGCGATTTTCACTGGTGGCATCTCCTGCAAACAGGTCGCCACCCCGGCTTTCGTGTTTCCACAGTGGACGGTTGAGGGTCCAAGTGTCGCCGCCATCATCGCTGATAAACAACCCACCGGGGATAGTGCCGGCATAGATCCGTCCGGGCTGGTTGGTGCTGCCGAAGGCCAGGTGCCAGATCTTGTAGACCACGGTGTCGGCATAGACCGGTTCGCCGGCTGGGGCTGCAGGGTCGAAATCCGGCGTCGGCATGGTCTGCACGATATGGCGGGCGCCTTCGGGGTATTTCAGCGAGGAAATATCTTCCCAGGTGTGGCCTCCATCACGTGAGCGCGACAGCTTGGGCCCCCAGTGTCCATGGTCGAGCGAGGCCCACAGGGTGCCGTCGCGCGGGTCGCTGTCTGCGTAGCACACTGGTACGCCAGCATGTTCAATAGGGCGTGGCCGCCAGTGGCCGTTGACCCGGTCAATGATGACGGTGCCCTTGCGGGTACCGAGCAGAATGGTGTCAGCCATGGGTCGGTCCTCATGTCATGGTGTGGGCTGTTTCACCAGGCGCGTCCTCGCAATGGACATCAGGCCAGCGCGGTGATTCCTGTCTATAGTCGAACCGCAAATCCAACTATAGACAACCGAGCCAGAAAATAAAGAAAACCGTGTCAGTCTTGTGTTGCTAGTACTCGTTAAAGCCCTTGCCGCTGAAGATTTTGTCCCGGCACTTTTCAACGCGGTTGACTCGGGTTTTGGCCTGTTTGGCAGACCCGATATGAATCAGGTAGCTGCGCTGGCGGCCGGGTGTCAGTGCTTCAAAGGCCTCTCTCAGGTCCGGGTCTTGGTCCATGGCTTCCTGAAGTTCGACGGGTACGTCGTAGTCGGCGGTTGGTTTGAAGGCGATTCTCAGGCCGGCTTTTTCGATGTCGATGGCTTCCAGCAGATAGTCTTTCAGCACGGGCGCCAGTTCAGTCACCTGACCTGCGTTGGTAAAGCGGATCACCCGACCGGACTGGGTGTGCTCGCCCGGCGCCTCCAGGAGGCCATGCGGGTCTTTCAGCAGGGCTCCTTTCATGAAGCTGAGTACGTAGTTGTTTTTGAACGCGCCGATCATCACCACATTGTGGCCATCCCAGGTGTAGCAGGGATGGCCCCATTTGCTGTCTTCGGTCAGCGGGGTGTCCTGCACGATGTCGCGCAATCGCGTCAGGCCGTCGCGCCAGGTGTTGACCTTGCAGGCCGGTGTGCCGACCAGGTCGCAACGACCGCAGCCTTCAGCCATGTATTCGTCTACAGCCGGGTTTCTGTTCATGGTATTGACCTCAGTTAAGGGCTCAGGCTGCCTTCCGTCGAGTCGATAAGGGAGGCGAGTAAATCCATGTCCACGATCAGATTACTCATGCCTGAATAGCGAATACCGGCCATCAATTAATGCGCTTGACCGAGCACTGACAGGTCAAGCGCTGAAGGTTCATTGCCACTTACATCCACTTGTTGCGCTTGAAGAGCCATAGCTGACCAGCGGCAATGATCAGTAGCAGGATGCAAAAGAAGACAAAGGCCCAGCTGTTTTCCTCTCCCGGTATGCCGCCGACGTTGATGCCAAACAGGCCGGTCAAAAGACTCAGCGGCAGGAAGATGGCTGCAACGATGGACAAGATGTACATGGTCTTGTTCATTTGTTCCGCCAGACGACCGTTGAGCTCTTCCTGCGTGACGGTGGCGCGGTCGCGAATGGCATCGAGATCCTCCACATATCGGGTTGTGCGGTCCGCGATTTCCCGCAGGCGCATGCGTTCACTTTCGCTGAGCCATTCGACTTTCTCGTTGTAGAGGCGGGCCATTACGTCGCGTTGAGGGGCCAGGTGACGGCGCATGGAAATGGCGGCCCGGCGAATATTGGCGAGCTTCTGGCGCAGTTCATAACTCTGGGCGGCGATCACTTCGTCCTCAAGGGCGTCCACCGAGTCGTCGATGTCCGATATGACACCACCCATTCGCTGAACCAGACTGTCGGCCAGGGCCACCAGGAATTCACCGGGGCCGACGGGTCCGTCCCCTTCAGCAAGGACCTGATGGATGTCGTCGGTCGCCATCACGCGACGTCGGCGCAGCGTCACGATACGGTCTGCATCAATCCAGATGCGAACAGACACCATGTCCTCGGGGTCTTTTCCTGGGTTAAGGTTTACACCGCGCAGAATAACCAGCATGCCACCCTTGTGTACCAGGCTCCTGGGGCGTGGTTCTTCTGTCGTCAATGCTTCGACCATGCCCGGATCGAGCCCGCTTCTGTTCAGCAGCCAATCGTTTGCCAGATGTCCCGTGTAGTCCAGATGGACCCAGAGTGATCCGTCTGCCGGGTGCCAACTGTTGAGGCCATCGGCATCCAGTTGGCTGCCGCCGCCGTTTCCATCCAGTACGAGGGCAGAGATAAGCCCATTGTTGTCGCTCAAAAGTCTCTCCTTCAGCCTTCTGTGAACTCCAGCGTGTCGCCCAGCGTGCCAAGCAGTGTCGTGAGAGACAGCAACTGTTCAATATGCAGGGCACCTGAAAGGCACGCAAGAGGTTAGCAGGCGCTCGGCTCATTGAATGTTGTGACCGGCGACCACTTTTCGGTCTTGCTCAGCCTGGCCCTGGCGGCAGGTTTTCCGAGCCGAAGGCGTCGGGTAGCAGCGTTTCCATGCTGTAGGTTTTCAGGACTTCGCCGCTGTGGGAAAGTACCAGGATTTCTGTGTTCGGCGTGGCGAATTCACGGATGCGCTGGCGGCAGTCGCCGCAGGGCGTGCACAGGTGCTCTCCCGGCCCCATCACGTACACCCTGGCCAGTTCGCGCTGGCCCGCAGTGACTAGGGCGACAATGGCCGAAGCCTCTGCGCACAGCCCCTTGTAGTGGGCTGCTTCTACGTTGCAACCAAAGAACTGCTGGCCATCCGGGCATTCCATGGCCGCGGCCACCGGGTGACGGGAGTAGGGCGCATAGGCTTTGCCCAAGGTGGTCAGCAGTGTGTCGACCAGTACGGGATCAACCTGGCTCATGGTATTTTCCTTTGATGACAGTTGTCAGGCCTTGGCGTCGTCGCGCAGTATGGTGCCCAGCGCTATCTTGATCATGTTGTTGAAGGTGGTCTGGCGGTCGTCACTGGAAAGCGACTCGCCTTTCAGAATATGGTCGGAAACGGTGCAGATCGTCAGCGCCCGAGCGCCAAATTCCGCTGCCACGCCATACAGACCAGCTGCCTCCATCTCAACGCCGACAATGCCGTAGCGCTTGAGCAATTCGGCCATTTCGGTTTGTGGGCTGTAGAACAGGTCGGCAGAAAAGATATTGCCGACTTTCACCATCACGTTTCGAGCCTTGGCCGCAGCCACGGCGTGTCGGGTCAGGTCAAAATCGGCAATGGCGGCGAAATCGTGATCGTTGAAGCGCATGCGATTCACCCTCGAGTCCGTGCAGGCGCCCATGCCAATCACCACATCATGCAGGTTCACGTCGTCACGTACCGCGCCACAGGAACCCACCCGAATAATCGACTTGACGCCGAATTCGGTGATCAGTTCCTTGGCGTAGATAGACACCGATGGAATGCCCATGCCATGGCCCATTACCGAGATTTCGCGGCCCTGATACCAGCCGGTGTAGGCAAACATGCTGCGCACATCCTGGACCTGACGTACGTCGTCCAGGTAATTTTCAGCGATATATTTGGCGCGCAGCGGGTCACCGGGCATGAGCACCGTATCGGCGAAATCACCCATTTCTGCATTGATATGCGGTGTGGCCATCAAATGTTCCTGTTGAGTTGAGACTGAAAATGCTGCCTGAGGACGGTGCTCAGGCGGCGTTGGGTAAAAAGCTTTCGCCATCGGCCATGACGTCCAGGGCGAAGTAGGCCGCCAGTGTCTGACCGATATCGGCAAAGGTGCCACGCTCACCCAGAGGGCCGGGTGCAAAGCCTGCTCCGTGCACTATTACGGGCACGTATTCGCGGGTGTGGTCGGTGCCTTCCCAGGTGGGGTCGCAGCCGTGATCGGCAGTGAACAGCAAGAGATCATCATCGTTCAGCGCGCCAAGCAGTTCCGGCAGGCGTGCGTCAAAGTGTTCAAGCGCCGTGGCGTAGCCCGATACGTCCCGGCGGTGGCCGTATGACGAGTCGAAATCCACAAAGTTGGTCATGATCATGGTCGGTCGGTCCCTGGTCTCCGTGGCAGTGCGCGCGACTTCGGCCAGGGTGGCGTCCATCAGGGCATGGTTGCCGTTGGCCTTCACCTTGTGGGTAATGCCGCAGTGGGCAAAGATGTCGGCGATCTTGCCAATTGACACCACTTCGCCGCCGGCCTCAGTCAGCTTTTGCAGTACGGTCGGGGCGGGCGGCTCGATGCTGTAGTCGCGACGATTGCCGGTGCGGGCAAAATTGTCGCTGCTGTCGCCAACGAAGGGCCGGGCGATGACGCGACCAATGTTGTAGGATTCAAGCAGTTCACGCGCGGTTTCGCACAGTGAGTACAGGCGTTCCAGGCCAAAATGCTCCTCATGAGCGGCAATCTGGTACACCGAGTCAGCCGAGGTGTAGACAATCGGCTTGCCGCTCTGAATGTGTTCTTCCCCGAGGCGGACGAGAATCTCGGTGCCGGAGGCGTGGCAGTTGCCGATCACGCCGGGAATGTCGGCTTGCTGGACGATCTGTTCCAGCAGGTCAGCGGGGAAGCTGTTGGTTTTATCAAGAAAATAACCCCAGTCAAAGCGCACCGGTACGCCCGCCATTTCCCAGTGGCCGGAGGGTGTGTCCTTGCCGCTGGAGATCTCTCTGGCGTGGGCGTAGGCGCCTTCCAACTGCGTGGGCAGACTGACGCCTTCAGCCACGCTACCTGTAGCATCACGGTGAGCGTGAAACAGGCCGAGCGCGGCCATATTGGGCAGCTTCAAGGGACCCGAGCGTTCTGCGGTGTCGGCTTCGCCACGCGCACAGGCGGCGGCGATATGGCCCAGGGTGTCGGCACCCTGATCGCCAAAGGCTTCGGCATCCGGTGCACTGCCAATGCCGAGAGAATCAAGTACAAGAACAATTGCGCGGCGCATTATGCTTCTCCTCTGAAGGTTTCTTGCAGCAGCGTGTCTGCGCAGGCGTCTGTGTCACCCAGTGTGACAGCGGTGCGCAGCTGCGAAGCGGCACGAGCGGCGGCTTCCTGTGTACGGGCGTGAACCACGGCCAGCGGCCGCTGGCTATCCACGTGGTCGCCCACTTCGACGATATCGCTAAAGCCAACACTATGGTCGACCTGGGCATCGTTGCGCAGTCGGCCACCGCCCAGTTCGACAACACTCATGCCTACGGCGCGGGTGTCGAAGCGTTGTACTATACCACTTTGTTCGGGGTAAACAGCCTGAATAACCGGCGCGTTGTCGAGATAGTGATCCGAACGCTCCATAAAGTCGGTCGGACCGCCCAGTTCGCGCACCATACGGGCGAAGACTTCTGCCGCTGCGCCTGAGGTGAGCGCTTTGTCCAGCTTGGTGAGCGCTTCTTCACGGTTAGCCACAAGCTTGCCGGCCATCAGCATTTCCACGGCGAGTTCACGAGTGACCTGCATGACACGGCTGTTGGCGCGCTCGCCACGCAGCAGGGCCAGGGTTTCGACAATTTCCACCGCGTTGCCGGCACAGGGGGCCAGCGGCTGGCTCATGTCGGTGAGCAGTGCGGTAGTAGGCGTGCCTGCCTGAGTGGCCACGTTGGCGATGCTTTGGGCGAGCTCGCGGGATTTTTCGGGTGTGGGCATAAAGGCGCCGCTGCCGACTTTCACATCCATCACCAGGGCGTCCAGGCCAGAAGCCAGCTTTTTACCCAGAATGGAGGCCGTAATCAGCGGAATGGATTCCACGGTTGCAGTGACGTCGCGGACGCCATAGATGCGCTTGTCTGCCGGGGCCAGGTTGCCGGTCTGGCCGATGATGGCCACGCCGGCGGATTTCACCACCTCTCTGAAGCGCGCGGGTTCAGGGTAAGGATCGTAACCGGGAATGGACTCCAGCTTGTCCAGCGTGCCGCCGGTATGACCCAGGCCGCGGCCGGAAATCATGGGTACGTAAGCGCCGCAGGCGGCTACCCAGGGACCGAGTACCAGGGAAACCAGGTCGCCCACGCCGCCGGTGGAGTGCTTGTCGACAACAGGGCCGGGCAGGTTGAACGAATCCCACTCCATTACATGGCCGGAGTCCCGGGTCGCGGTGGTCAGTGCCACCACTTCTTCAGGGGTCATCCCGTTCAGGAATACCGCCATGGTAAAGGCACCAATCTGCCCGTCGCTGATGCGGTCGTCGGCTATGCCTTGAATAAATGCCTTCAGTTCTTCCGGTGGCAGTGTCTGGCCATCGCGCTTGAGACGAATCAATTCCTGGGGAAGCATGGACGTCGACATAAGTAACCTCTGCCATTGTCAGTGATGGCCTCGCCGCTCAGGGTCGCAATCAGATTGTCGAGCAGGCTGGACGCGCCAAACCGGAAGTGTGTGGGGGTAACCCAGTGTTGACCCATGATACTGGCCGCCAGGTCTATGTAGGCGGCAGCATCTTCAGCGCTGCGTACACCGCCTGCGGCCTTGAAACCGACGTCCCTGCCCCTGGACTTTATCGCCTTGAGCATAATCTCGGCGGCTTTCAGAGTAGCGTTGGTTTTCACCTTGCCGGTGGAGGTCTTGATGAAATCGGCACCGCCTTCTATGGCCAGTTCGCTGGCGCGCTTGATCAGCGCAGGTGTTTTGAGTTCGCCGGATTCAATAATTACCTTTAACAGCGCCTGATCTCCGCAGGCGGCATGGCACTTTTCAACAAGCGCCAGGCCGGTTTTTTCATCCCCTGCCATCAAGGCGCGATAGGGGAAGACCACATCGACTTCGTCCGCACCGGCCGCCACCGCGTCGCGGGTAGCCTCGGCGGCGATCAGAATGTCATCGCCTCCCTCGGGGAAATTGGTTACAGTGGCAACCCTGATCTTGCCACCGAGCTGTCGGGCATTCAGCGCCTGGCGTGCTGTTCCAATAAAGGCAGGGTAGATGCACAGCGCAGCAGGATGGCCGTAAGGCGTTTCTGCCTGCTGGCACAATGCTTCGATGCTGGCGTCGGTGTCGCTGTCGTTCAGGCTGGTCAGATCCATCAGCGAAATGGCCTGACGAGCCGCCTGGGTGATACTGGTCGAAGCGCTCATAAATTGATTACTCATTTAGATGAAAAGCGGTATTCTGGCAGGGTCAGGGCAATTGACTCACATTATTAAAAGCTGACCATTCAGTCAAGTCCGAGCCATTACTTGACTGAATGGTCAGCTTTTAATAATGTGCCATTCGAGACTCTTGTGAGTATCTTGCGTGGACACAATAATACTAAGCACGGAAAGAGGAATTTTCATGAAATACTGTTCAAGGCTGTTGCAGCTGTTTCCATCACTATGGCTGCTGGGTATGCAGTAGCTTCCCAGCCTGCGGTGGTGTATGACACTGCAGGCAAATTCGACAAGTCATTCAACGAGGCGGTGTTCCGCAACGGTGTCGAGCCATTCAATGCCGACCATGGCGTTACGGTACGTGAATTTGAGCCCCAAAACGAAGAGCAGCGTACTCAGGGTTTGCGTCGTCTGGCGCAGCAGGGTGCTTCTCCCATCGTGGCCGTCGGCTTTAACTTCAGCTCGTCCGTCGAGCAGGTGGCCCAACAGTTCCCCGATACTCAGTTTGCCATTATCGACGCGGTAGTGGATTTGCCCAATGTTCAGTCGATCATTTTCGCTGAGCACGAGGGTCCTTCCTGGTGGGTGCCCTGGCGGCCATGGCGACAGAGAGTAACGTTGTCAGCTTTGTGGGCGGTATGGACATCCCGCTGATTCGCAAGTTTGCCTGTGGTTATGAGCAGGGTGTCAACTATGTCAACAGCGACATTCGGTACATCCAGAACATGACCGGCTCTACCCCGTCGGCCTTCAATGACCCGGCGCGCGGTTCCGAGCTGGCCAACTCCCAGATCACTCAGGGTTTTGACGTGATTTTCGCTGCAGCAGGCGGCACCGGCACAGGTGTTTATCAGGCTGCGGCTGATGCCGGTGTTTACGCCATCGGTGTTGACTCCAACCAGAACTACCTGCAACCCGGCACCATGCTGACCTCCATGGTCAAGGGTGTGGGTGTTGCTGCTTACCAGACCTGGGAAGACGGTATGAATGGTGAGTGGGAAGGTGGTATCAGGGTACTGGGGCTGGCTTCCGACGGTGTTGGTCGGGCCCTTGACGAGTTCAACGAAGACCTGATCACCGATGAAATGCAAAGCCGTATGGCTGAGATCAGTGACGCCATTGCCGATGGCGAGATCTCAGTTCACGATTACAGTAGCAACAACAGTTGTGACTACTAGGATCGATATACGAGTTTGATCCAATGCGGCAGCGCCCCTCGAGAGACGCTGCCTCCTTGCCGACCCGGACCTCCCTGGTTCGGGCCGGCATGTCCTTCCTATTAACGTATTAGACCGGGTGATCCATGACTGACCAGACCCAATCTGCTGCAGATCTGGTCCTTGAACTGCGTGGTATCGACAAGCGTTTTGGTGCCGTTCATGCCAACAAATCCATTGATTTGCGCGTACCCAAGGGCACCATTCACGGCATAGTCGGTGAAAATGGCGCGGGTAAATCGACCTTGATGAGTATCATTTACGGCTTTTACGAAGCCGACCAGGGCGAGATATGGATCGATGGTCAGCCAGTGCAGATCAAGGACTCGAAAACCGCCATTGCCGCCGGTATAGGCATGGTGCACCAGCATTTCATGCTGATTCAGAATTTCACAGCCGTTGAGAATGTTATTCTCGGGGCTGAAGACGGTGCGGTGATCAACAAAAGTATCGGCCGGGCAACCAGAGAGTTGCAGCGACTGTAGAAAGAATACGGCTTGAATGTGCCTCTGCATCAGCCGGTCGAAGAACTGGCCGTGGGATACCAGCAGCGCATAGAGATCCTCAAGGCGCTGTATCGCCAAGCCAAGATATTGATTCTGGATGAGCCCACCGGTGTATTGACGCCCCAGGAAACCGAGCATTTGTTCAAGGTTCTCAAAACGCTGAAAGAGCAGGGGACAACCGTCATTCTGATCACCCACAAGCTGCGGGAGATCATGGCGATTACCGATAATGTATCGGTGATGCGCCGGGGAGAAATGGTGGCGCATGTCAAAACCAGCAAAACCAGCCGCGAGGACCTGGCGGAACTGATGGTTGGCCGCAAGGTGTTGCTGCGTGTAGAGAAGGGCACGGCCAATCCGAAAGACGTGAAACTGCGCGCCGACCACGTATCGCTTACCGACAATGCGGGTGTGCAACGCCTCAAAGATGTCTCGTTTCAGGTGAGAACCGGTGAAATTGTCGGTATTGCCGGCGTGTCCGGAAACGGTCAGTCAGAGTTGATGGAAGCAATGGCCGGCATTCGGGCCATCAATGACGGTGAGATAGACCTTAATGGTCACAGGGTGACCGCAAAACACCGCCTGAACTCGCAACAGGTTCGTGCAGCCGGAGTGGGTCACATTCCAGAAGACCGGCACCGTATGGGGCTGATCAATGCGTTTTCCGCCTACGAGGCCTTTGTGCTTGGCTATCATGGCAAGCCCGAGTATACCGGCCGATGCATGGTCAAGCGCAGTAACATCATAAAGGACTGTCAGGAAAAAATGGAGCGCTGGGATGTGCGTCCACCCAATCCGTTTCTGCTCACTGCGAACTTCTCGGGCGGTAATCAACAGAAACTGGTGATCGCTCGCGAAATCGAGCAGGATCCGGACGTGCTGCTGATCGGTCAGCCTACCCGAGGTGTGGACATCGGCGCTATCGAATCCATTCACAAACGCATTCTGGAAATGCGCGACGCCGGTAAAGCCATTTTGCTTGTGTCGGTGGAGCTGGATGAAATTCGCTCGCTTGCCGACCGTATTCTGGTGATGTTCGATGGCATTATTGTGGGTGAGGTGCCTGCCGACAAGGCAGATGAGAAAACGCTGGGTCTGATGATGGCCAACATTATCCCTGAAGAAATCAAAGCAATGCAGGCGGAGAGACGCACATGAGCCAGCAGAGAATCCCCGTCTGGATCACGGCCGGAGTGATCCCGGTTGTCAATGTTCTGCTGGCTTCCATCGCTGCCGGTTTCATTTTCTGGTTTCTGGGTATCAACCCCTTTGATGCCCTGAAAGCCATGGTTTACGGTGCATTTGGCAATAGCTACGGCTGGGGCTATACCCTTTACTAGATAACCTCCTACATCTTCACCGGCCTGGCTGTGGCTGTGGCGTTTAAATGCGGCATGTTCAACATCGGCGGTGAAGGTCAGGCCTACATCGGCGCGCTGGGCGTCGGGCTGGTATGCCTCTGGCTGGGTGGCAAGGTTCCGTTTCTGGTGTTGTTGCCGATCAGTATTCTGGGCGCCGCCCTGTTTGGCGCACTCTGGGCGTTGATACCGGCCTGGCTGCAAGCCTATCGCGGCTCGCACATCGTTATCACCACCATCATGTTCAACTTCATCGCCGCTTCGCTGATGAACTATGTGCTGATCAACCACCTCAAGCCGGACAATACCATGTCGGTTGAGAGCGAGCGTTTTCATCCCGAGTCATGGATTCCCAAAGTGCATGATGTATTGGGCAGTATGGGCATTCAGATGGGCTACTCGCCGTTGAACATGTCCATATTCTTTGCCCTGTTTGTGGCTTTTGCCGTCTGGGTGTTTTTATGGCGTACCCGCTGGGGTTATGAAATACGGGCGGTGGGCAGCAACCCCAGCGGCGCCGAGTACGGTGGCATTCACCTGCCCAAAGTCGTCATTCTGACCATGCTGGTCGCCGGCGCTCTGGCCGGGTTCCTGGCCCTCAATGTGGTGCAGGGTGAAGCACACCAGATCAAGCTGAACCTGGTGAACCAGATGGGCTTCACGGGAATTGCCGTGGCGCTGATGGGGCGCAACCACCCCTTCGGTATCGTACTGGCATCTCTGCTGTTCGGTTTCCTGACCCAGGGTGGCAGTGAGCTGCAATTCGAATACTCCGTTGATGCCCGAATTGTGGTGGTGCTGCAGGGGCTTGTCATTCTTTTCTCGGGAGCCTTGCAACACATGATGAAACACCCGATTGAGCGCGCTTACTTGCGCCTGCACGCCAGGTTTGGCCGCAAGCCAGACACCGCCAAGACAGCGGAGGCCTGAGTCATGGATTCTTTCGTTACCACCATCCTTATTCTGGACGCCATGCTGCGCAACGCCACACCGCTGATATTTGCGGCCATGGCCGGAATGTTTTCGGAGCGCTCAGGCATCGTCAACATCGCCCTGGAAGGCAAGATTCTGATCAGCGCTTTTGCCGGCGCCGCGACGGCCTATGTTACCGGTTCGCCCTGGATGGGCTTGATGGCCGGTATTATGGCGACCATCGTCTTTGCGCAACTGCATGCCTTTGCCACCGTTACTCACAATGGTGACCATGTGGTGTCAGGCCTGGCCATCAATATCCTGGCCGCCGGTCTCACTGCCTCTCTCGGCAACTACTGGTTTGGTCAGGGCGGCAACACGCCCAACCTGGTGAACCGGGCCGAAGATCTGAATGCCCGTTTTCAGCCCATTAGGCTGCCGCTGGCTGATTGGGCCAATGAGCACATCCCCTACCTTGGCTATATCTATTATGAACTGATCAGCGGCCACTATATTATGGTGTATCTGGCCTTTGCTGCCGTGCCACTGTGTTGGTTCCTCCTGTTCCGTACTCGTTTCGGTCTGCGCCTGCGTGCTGTGGGTGAGAACCCTCAAGCGGTCGATACGGCGGGCATATCCGTCACGAAAATACGCTACATGGCTTTGTTCATGTGCGGCATTCTGGCGGGCTTTGCCGGTGTTTATCTGGCGGTGGCGTTGACTGCCCAGTTCTCACCCAACATGAGTGCGGGCAAGGGGTACATGGCGCTGGCCGCGCTGATCTTCGGCAAGTGGCGGCCGCGAGGTGCGCTTTTTGCGTGTCTGCTGTTCGGCTTCCTGCAGGCCATTGCGGACCGCAGTCAGGGGGCGGAAATCTTCGGTATGGCAGTGCCAGTGCAACTGGTTGAAGCCCTGCCGTATATACTGACGGTTGTTTTGCTGGGTGGTTTTATTGGCCGAGCTGTAGCACCCAAGGCGATTGGCCGACCTTACGTCAAGGAACGCCAATAAACTGATCGGGAGAAGAACAGCGCCATGTTGCTGCGTTGAAAGCGCGGGTAAGGTACGGTCTTAGCACCATACCAACCCGCTGTAGGGTGACTTTTCAAGTGCTGCCAAACGGGTTTCCAGCGTTCCGCTATGAAGCTCAAGACGGTGGCCATTGGGGTCAAGCAGATATAGCGAGTCGCCTTCACTGGTATTTTGCTTCCACTCGGTGACCTTCGCCTGCTTCAGTTGGTCACGTAATTCGGTGAGCTCTTTTTCGCCAACACTGAATGCTATATGTGTATAGTCGCCGGCAGGCTCTGGCTCGCCCAGACTCAAACACAGCCAACCATCACCCGGACTGAGATAAGCGCCAGTGTCCCAGAAGACATGCAGCTTCATTCCCAGCAAGTCGCGATAGAACTCAATAGATGAATCCAGACTCCTGACTGTCAGAGTGATGTGGTTGATCCCGGTGATCATGTCTTTTATCTCTCATGATTTATTAAAGGTAGGTGGGTGGCTGGTGTACTGTGACGGCTACCCTTCGTCGGTTTCACGCACCATTTCGTTGGCCAATACCGGCTTGCCATTGTAGAAAGTTCCAAACTCCCTGGTGACTGCAAAGCCATATTTCTGATACATGGCTTTCGCAGGGGCGTTATTCTTGGCGACGTAAAGTGTAGTGGGCGTTCCGACCCGTGACATCAGATGCTGCAGCAGGGCAGTTCCAACTCCTTTGCCGCGACAGAGCGGATGAACAAATAGTGATCGAATCTCGTTTCCGAGAAAAGCGCCATATCCGAGGATACCGTCATCATCATAGACAAACAGGCGTGACTCCATCAGCTCCCGCAAGCGTTCCTCGTCTTGCTCCAGTGGCAGCAGCTCGAACCTGGCGTCCTCGTAACGCAGCTCGTCCAACTTTGATAGCGAGTAGATCTTTGCGACTGCATCAAAGATGAGTGAGCATCAGTTCTTCGGTCCGGGTCAGCCCGCTGGCTTTCCCAGGCCAGAATGGCCTGCTTGCGCCAGGCGCCGCCACTGTAATGGCCGAAGGCACCGGTACCACGAATCACCCGATGACATGGAATGAGCAGTGGCACCGGGTTCTGGCCGATGGCGGTACCGACCGCTCTTACTGCATCAGGCCGACCGGCGGCCTTCGCGACCTGGCTGTAAGTTACCATATGTCCGGGCGGGATGCGCAGAAGTGCCTCCCAGACGCGAATCTGGAAGTTGGTGCCGGCTGCCATGATGCGCGGGCAGGGCGCCTCGGCGTGCTTCAGGCCGGCGATGATACGCTGTGTGGTTTCGGCGGTTCTGTGCGGGTCATGGATGAGTTGCGCCTTGGGCCAGTTGTCTTCCAGCGCAGCCAGTTCGATCTCCAGATCGCCGGTTCCCAGAAACGACAGTGCGTTAACCCCTCTGTCCGATTCGGCAATCAGCAGGTTGCCAAAAGGGCTTTCGTGAACGCCGTACCGCAGTGACAGACCCTGTCCGGAGCGCGCAATATCGCCCGGTGTTACCCCGTCGATGCTGACGAAGAGATCGTGCAACCGGCCGCCCCCCGAGAGGCCGGATGCCGAGGCGGCTTCCAGCACCGTTGCTGACTGCACCAGCATGCGCCGGGCATGCGTTGCGGTGACGAATTCGAGAAACCGTTTTGGTGTTATCTCCGCCCAGCGGACGAACACACGATGAAACTGCGACTCTGACAGGCCTGCATTGGCCGCCAGTTCGCCGACAGTGGGTTGGTCTTGAAAGTGTTTATCCAGATAGACAAGCGCGTTCTTTATCAGTTCGTGATCAGGCATCTCGGCATTCTCCAGGTCCCTTGATGCGCAGATTAACCATGAGTCGGTCGGATTGCGACCCGAATCCTGCTGCGGGGACGCACGGGATGCCGATAGTCAACCGCTCTGTGGCACACGCCCGGACCCTGGGTTGGGCAGAGCCCGGGCGTTGTGCGGTTCAGGCCGGGATGCGGCTGAACTTGCCGGTGCGCAGGTCGTGCAGCGCCTGCTGGATTTCCGACTCGGTATTCATGACGAAGGGACCATAGCCGGCAATGGGCTCATCAAGGGGCTGACCACTCAATACCAGCACCGTGGCATCACTGTCTGCAGCCAGCGAGAGGCCGCTGCCGGACCGGTCGAGGAGGGCGAATTCGCCTTCTCTGACCGTTTCCGTGCCATTTACCTGAATGTCACCGTGGAGCGCGACAACCAGCCCCGACCAGCCGTCAGGCTGATCCAGCCGGGTCTCGTGCCCACCGTTGAGCCGCACATCCCATACGTTCATGGGTGAGAATGTACTGGCCGGGCCGGCTGCGCCGTTGTAGTCCCCAGCGATCACTCGCACATGGCCAGCGCCGTCCGGCAGCTCCGGTGTCGGAATGTCGGCGTTCAGGATAGTCTGGTAACCCGGCGTGGTCATCTTGTCCTTTGCCGGCAGGTTGACCCAGAGTTGCACCATTTCCAGTTCGCCGCCTTGTTGGGTGAATGCCTCGGAGTGAAATTCCTGATGCATGATACCGCCGCCGGACGTCATCCACTGCACATCGCCAGGGCCGATGCGTCCGCCGGAACCGGTTGAGTCCAGATGGTCCACTTCGCCCTTGTAGACAATGGTGACCGTCTCGATGCCACGGTGCGGGTGCTCACCCACGCCACGGGGGTGCCTGGCCGGTTCAAAGTACTTGGGCCCGGCATGGTCCAGCAACAGAAACGGGCTGATGTGTTGCCCGTGGCTGTCATATGAGAACAGGGAGCGGACCGGGAAGCCGTCGCCGACCCAGTGGCGTGGTGGGGCTTTATAGACGCCGAGTAACTTTTTCATAGCGACCTCCTGATGAAGGCTGGTGAATGATGGTGTTTATCCTAATTTGGCAACACTGGATCGACTAGTAGCCGATTGGTACACTCATCGTTCTTTAAATAGAACGGTAGGCCATGCAGGACCTGAACGATCTCTACTATTTTGCCCAGGTGGTGGAACACGGCGGGTTTGCCCCGGCGGGCCGCGCGCTCGGGGTTGCCAAGTCGCTGCTGAGTCGCCGTATATCGGCGCTGGAAGAGCGTCTCGGTGTGCGGCTGCTGCAACGTTCCACCCGTCACGTAGCCGTGACGGAAATGGGGCAGATATACTTTCAGCACTGTCAGGCCATGCTGGTGGAAGCAGAGGCGGCACAGGAAGCCATCGACAGCCGCCGCGCGGAACCCTGCGGCACCGTTCGCCTGAGTTGCCCAACGGCACTGCTGGATATCTGCGTCGGTGAGTTTCTGACGACATTCATGGAGCGCTACCCGGGCGTCAAGATCGAGGTAGATTCGACGGATCGACGCGTCGATGTGATCGAGGAACGAATGGATCTGGCCTTGCGCGTCAGGCCGCGCCCGATGGAAGACAGCGAGCTGATACTGCGGGTATTGTCAGAGCGTTCCCAATGCCTGGTGGCCAGCCCGGTACTGCTCAATGCGGCGGGCTACCCCAGGGTGCCTGCCGATCTGTCGGCATTGCCCAGCCTCTCGCTGGGTCAGCCTCAGCAGCGTCATATCTGGCACTTGATCGGGCCGAAACGGGCCGAAGCCCGTATCGAGCATTCACCACGCCTGATCACGCGTAACATGAATACGTTGCGACAGGCCGCAGTGGCGGGCCTGGGCGTGGTGCAAATGCCCACCATGATGATTCGCCAGCAACTGGAAAGAGGCGAGCTGAAGGCCGTGATGCTCGACTGGGCGCCCAGAGGCGAGGTGATACACGCGGTCATGCCCTCGAGGCGTGGCCTGCTACCTGGTGTGCGGGCACTGGTGGATTATCTGGTGGAACGGTTTACCGGGCCGGAGTTCAATGACGAGATGCCGCCTCCAAACGCCTGAAAGAGGGCTGTACAGTTGGTCCAATCGACCCAACTGCCGTATATTTAGCAGTCTTTGATTCGTCTCATTGGAAGTAACGGCACCCCTATGACTTTCGACGCTATACGTATTCGTGGCGCCCGCCAGAACAATCTTGCCAACCTTGATTTGGATATCCCTCTGGGGGAAATGGTGGTGGTCACCGGGGTGAGCGGCTCGGGCAAATCCTCACTGGCGTTCGATACCGTCTATGCCGAAGGTCAGCGCCGTTATGTTGAAACCTTTTCGGCCTACGCTCGCCAGTTTCTCGACCGCATGGACAAGCCGGCGGTGGACAGCATCGACGGCATCCCACCCGCCATCGCCATCGAGCAAAGCAACACGGTGCGCACGTCACGCTCCACCGTGGGCACCATGACCGAACTGAACGATTACCTGAAACTGCTGTTTGCCCGGCTGGCGCACCTGTATTGCCAGGGTTGCGGGCGGGAAGTGGTATGCGACTCGGCCCAGTCCGTGGTGGCCAGCCTGTATGCGGACTGGCCTGAAGACCAGCGCGTCATGGTCTGCATGCCGGTCTACGTACCCGAGGACCTGAGCGACGACGACGTTCTGAAATTGCTCAACCAGCAGGGCTATGCTCGCATGCACAAGCGCGACGGCCGCCGGGTGGAAGTGGTGCAGGATCGTCTGCGGCTCAACGAAGACAACCGCGGCCGGCTCACTGAGGCGGTTGAGACCGCACTTCACTATGGCAAGGGCCATGTGCTGGCTTATCCCATGGATGACGAGCGGAACACGGGTACGCCAGCGCGCTTTTCCAGCCATCATCACTGCGCTCACTGCGACATTGATTATCCCGACCCCACGCCGAGTCAGTTTTCCTTCAACTCGCCCATTGGTGCCTGCGAGACCTGTCGGGGGTTTGGTCGCATTATCGGTGTCGACTATGGCCTGGTGATCCCCGATGTGCGCAAGAGCCTGCAGGACGGTGCGATCAAACCCATTCAGACGCCGTCCTATGAAGAGGTCCAGCGGGATCTCATCCGCTACGCCCGCAAGAGCGGCGTACCGGTGGACGTGCCCTGGGCAGAGCTCACCGAAGGCCAGAAAGACTGGGTCATACACGGCGAGGGCGACTGGGATGAAGGCGTCTGGTATGGGGTTCAGGAGTTCTTCGACTGGCTGGAAAGCAAGGCGTACAAGATGCACATCCGGGTATTGCTGTCCAAATACCGTGCCTACACACCCTGCCATGATTGCGGCGGCGCACGTCTCAAGCCCACAGCACTCTGGTGGCGTACTGGCTCGCTGGAGGCCGCCGAGCAGGCCCTGACCTCGCGGCCTCGGTTCGTCCCTCAGGGCAACAGTCTGGAGCAGGACCGGTTTGATCAACTGCCGGGCCTGAACATCGCCGATATCATGCAACTGCCACTGGGGCGCTGTGTGGAGTTCTTTCAGACCCTCGGCGGTGCAGATGCGGACGAACCCACACAATTGCTGCTGGACGAGATCCGCGCCCGCCTGGGTTACCTGTGTGAAGTGGGTTTGGACTACCTGACGCTAGACCGCCAGTCCCGTACCCTCAGCGGCGGCGAAGTCCAGCGCATCAACCTGACTACGGCGCTTGGCACGTCGCTGGTGAACACCCTGTTCGTGCTGGACGAGCCCAGCACCGGCCTTCACCCCCGAGACATTGATCGCCTGGTCAAGGTTTTACACCAGCTGCGCGATGCCGGGAACTCCCTGCTGGTGGTGGAGCACGACCCGCAGGTGATCATGGCGGCTGACAGAATCCTGGACATTGGACCGGGACCGGGGCGCCACGGCGGCAATATCGAATTCTTCGGTACACCGATAGACCTGCTCCAGCAGCACAACAACCTAACCGCCTGTTACCTCAATGGCAGCGAGTCCGTTTCAAATGGGCACAAGCCGGGGGCGGAGCAACCTGAGCGAGACCGTGCACTGCATGGACGCAGTGCTCGAGCCCCCATGGATGGGTTTACGGCGAGTCTCGATCAGGTTGCTCCGCCCCCGGCGTACCCCGTCGAAGCATTGATTGAAATATTCGGTGCCCGCGAACACAACCTGAAAAACATTGATGTGCGCCTGCCCCTCGGCCAACTGGTCTGTCTCACCGGTGTGAGCGGTTCCGGCAAGTCTACACTGATGCGCCAGGTGCTCTATCCAGCCATTCTGCGCCATCTGGGTGAACAGACTGAAGCGCCGGGTGACCATGAGCGAATAGACGGCCTGGCACAGGTAGACCATGTCGTCATGGTGGACCAGAGCCCCATCGGCAAGACCACCCGCTCGACTCCGGCCACCTATGTGGGCGCCTATGACGCCATCCGCAAGCTGTTTGTCGCCGCGCCACTGGCGAAAGAGCGCGGCTACACGCCCGGCACCTTCAGCTTCAACTCGGGCAACGGGCGCTGCCCCACCTGTCAGGGCAATGGCTTCGAGCACGTGGAAATGCAGTTTCTCAGCGACGTTTACCTGCGCTGCCCGGATTGCGACGGCGCCCGTTTCCGCCATGAGATCCTGCAGATCAAACTGCCGGAAGGTCAGGGCGGCCAGCGGGTGGTCTCCATCGCCGATGTGCTGGCCATGACCGTGAGTGAGGCGCTCGACTTTTTCCGAGATCAGCCCACCGTGCAGCACAGCCTGCAACCGCTGGCCGACGTGGGGCTGGACTATGTCCAGCTCGGCCAGGCCGTGCCCACTCTGAGCGGCGGCGAGGCCCAACGCCTGAAACTGGCCGGGCATCTGGCCCAGACCAGCGGCAGGAAAAAGGGCAAGGCGAAAGGCAAGAGCAATGCCGGCGAACACATCCTGTTCCTGTTTGACGAACCCACTACCGGTCTGCATTTTGCGGACATCGCCACTCTCATGGGGGCCTTCCGCCAGTTGCAGGCGGCCGGGCATTCGTTGCTGGTGATCGAACACAATCTCGACGTGATTCGTGCCGCGGACTGGGTGATCGACATCGGTCCGGAAGGCGGCGAGGGCGGCGGTGAACTGCTGGCCGAGGGGTCCCCGACGCACGTAATGACTGAAGGGAGCGGTTATACCGCCCAGGCCCTGCGTGACTATGACGCCACTCTGAAAGGCGGCTACCAACCGCGGGCCGTGGCAGACAATGCTGTTAGGCTCAGGCCGAGCCAGGAAATCAGTGTGCACCACGCCCGGGAACACAACCTGAAAAACATCGAGGTCACCCTGCCCCGCAACCAGCTCACCGTCATCTCCGGTGTCAGCGGCAGCGGCAAGAGCACTCTGGCCTTCGATCTGATTTTCGGTGAAGGCCAGCGACGTTATCTGGAATCCCTCAACGCCTATGCACGCCAGTTTGTGCAGCCCTCGGCCCGTCCGGATGTGGACGCCATTTATGGCATTCCGCCGGCTGTGGCTATCGAACAGCGCACCAGCCGGGGCGGGCGCAAGAGTACCCTGGGTACCCTGACCGAAATTCATCACTACCTGCGCTTGCTGTACGTCAAGCTGGGCACCCAGCATTGCCCGGACTGCAACGTACCCATTGAGCCCCAGACCCAGGAGGCCATACTGGCGCGGCTGCACAAGGACTATCGAAATCAGGCAGTGACCCTGCTGGCACCCATGGTGGTGGCACGCAAGGGCATCTACCGGGAACTGGCCGAATGGGCGGCGACACGGGGCTACGAACGCCTGCGGGTGGACGGCGCCTGGCAGCCGACGGCGGACTGGCCGGTACTGGACCGCTACAAAGAACACAATATCGAACTGCCGGTGGCCGAACTCAGCGTGCAGCCGGAGAGTGAACAAGCCCTGCAAGCCGGGCTGGAACAGGCCCTGAAGCTGGGCAATGGCATCGTGATCGTGGCACCGGTTGATGCGGCCACTGGCGAGCGTCTGTTTTCCACCGAACGTGCCTGCCCAGGCTGTGGTCGTGGCTTTGATGAACTGGACCCGCGCCTGTTCTCCTATAACTCGAAACACGGCTGGTGCCACAGCTGTTACGGCACCGGGCAGACCATCAAGGGGTTTGATGAAGAGCAGACGGGTGAGGAAGGCGCCTGGCAGCCTGGCGAAGACAACGGCAAGGCCGGTGGCTTGGAGAGCACCTGCAAGGCCTGTGACGGCCAACGTCTCAACCCCACGGCGCTGGCGGTGCGATTCCGGGGGCGCTCCATCGCCGAGCTGTCTGCCATGCCGGTGGACGCCGCCGAACAATGGTGCGCAACCCTGGAACTGAACACCCACGAAGCTGCCATAGCCCGTGATCTGCTCTCGGAAATGAAAAACCGGCTGAGCTTTTTGCAGAAAGTGGGTCTCGACTACCTGAGCCTCGATCGCGCCGCGCCGACCCTGAGTGGCGGCGAAGCCCAGCGCATTCGACTGGCGGCCCAACTGGGGTCCAGCCTGCAGGGCGTGGCCTATGTGCTGGACGAGCCCACCATCGGCCTGCACACACGGGACAACCGGCGGCTCATCGAGACCCTGCGGGAACTGCAGCAGCAAGGCAACACCGTCATTGTGGTGGAACACGATGAAGACACCATCCGCGAGGCTGATCATGTCATCGACATGGGCCCCCGTGCCGGTGTCAACGGCGGTGAAGTGGTGGCCTTTGGCAGCCTCGACCAGATCCTGCACAGCGAGCACTCACTGACCGGTCGGATGCTGGCTGAACCCCTGAGACATCCCTTGCCGGACCTGCGCAATGGCGAGATGCGCGGCCTGTGGGAGAAAGAACAGTTGCAAATTCAGGGTGCCACCCAGAACAACCTGCGCAATCTGAATACCAGGATACCGCTGCGTCAACTGGTGGCCATCAGCGGGGTCAGCGGCAGTGGCAAGAGTACACTGATTCGTGGTGTGCTCTACCCCAACCTGAAGCAGGCCATTGCCCGTCGGCCCAAGCAGGCGCCGGCATGGGAAGGCGTGATCGAAATCAGCGGCTGGGAGAGCATCGACCGCGTACTGGAGGTGGACCAGACCCCCATCGGCAAGACGCCGCGCTCCTGCCCGGCCACCTACATCGGCATCTGGGACACCATCCGCAAACTGTTTGCCGGCACGGTGGATGCGCGCCTGCGGGGCTATACCCCGGTGCGCTTCTCCTTCAACGCCGGTGATGGCCGATGTGATGCCTGTGGCGGCCAGGGTGAGCAGAAGATCGAAATGAACTTCCTGCCTGATGTACGAGTGCCCTGTGATGTCTGCCACGGCTGGCGCTTTAACGACGAGACCCTCAGCGTGCAGTACAAGGGCAAACACATCGGCGAAGTGCTGGCCATGAACATCGACGAAGCCGTGGATTTCTTCGCCCCTGTAAGCAAGGTGCACCACGCCCTGCGCCTGCTGCAGGATGTAGGCCTGGGCTACCTGACCCTGGGCCAGCAAAGCCCTACTCTGAGCGGCGGCGAAGCCCAGCGCATCAAGTTGGTCGCTGAACTGAGCAAGGCCAACATGACGCCGGAAGATAACAAGGGCCGGCGTTCGCAGCACAACCTGTATGTCCTTGACGAGCCCACCGTCGGCCTGCACATGGCCGATGTGGACAAACTGCTGCATGTGTTGCATCGTCTGGTTGACGCTGGCAACTCCGTGCTGGTGATCGAACATAATCTGGACGTGATCGCCGAAGCCGACTGGGTGATCGACATGGGTCCGGAGGGTGGGCAGCAGGGCGGCAAGGTCATTGCTCAGGGCCTGCCCAGGACGCTGATCAAGCGCAAGAAGTCGTACACCGGCCAGTACCTTGGAGAGTTGTTGGGGTGAGCCATTCAGCAGTCAGACAGCGCATGATGAAACCGCCACCTTATGCGTGGCAGGTTGTTTTGCTGACCATCATGAGTCTGGGGTTGGTGCATACTGTCCTGCCCTATGGGGTCATCACGGCGATTATCTTTACCGGTACCAGTGTACTGACGGCGTGTGCTCTGGGCTTGGCATTATGGCTTCGTGCCGGATTAAAGCCTTACATGAGCTGGGTGTTCGTGTTTGTAGCCGTGCTGTTGTCTGTGCCCGGGCACGCAGTCTGGTATGCCATGGACCTGTGGGCCGACGGTGCAAGCTCGGTATTCTCAACGGTGTTTTACCTCGCCACCTACCTGAGTCTGGTAGTGGCCGTATGGCTGTATGGCCGCAAGGCAGAGTCCGACAGAGGAGCGTTGGTGGATGCTCTGATGGTTGTTGCCGCTGCTGCGGGTCTGTTTTGGGTACTGCTGATCGCGCCCTATGCCGGTGACAGTGATCGCAGCCTGATGAGTTATCTCATACCTGTGGCGTATCCGGTTCTTGATCTCATTATGCTGGCCTTTGTGTTAAAGCTGTTCTTTGTCAGCGATGAGAGACCACTGGCGCTGACGTTTGTTCTGCTGGCAGTGACCCTGTGCCTGAGTGCGGACCTGCTGCACGCGTACAGGCTGGCGAATGATGTCTACATTCCCGGAGGAACCATGGATCTGCTGTGGTTCGGCACTTACGGCCTGATCGGTGCCGCCATCTGGCATCCCTCGGCAAGGTATTCGTTCCGTATTCGGGACAAAAACCGGTCCCGACCCTATGCGCGGCTCTGGGTGATCGGTCTGATGGCACTGGCCGTGCCAGGATTTCTGCTGCTGATCGGAGGGTCGGACCCTGTCATATTGAGAGTGGCCGCACTGACTGCCATGGTGTTGTTCGCGCTCATGATGTATCGGCTGGGCCTGCTGCTGGTGGACAACCACCATCAGGCGGATGCGCTGGAACAGATGGTGCGGACCGACCCGCTGACCGGCGTGGCCAACCGGCGCTGGCTGGAAGAACGTCTGAAACTCGAAATGGCACGCAGTCGGCGCACCGGAGAGTCGTTCTGGGTGGCTTTTCTGGATCTGGATCACTTCAAGTTGTTCAACGATACCTGGGGCCATGCTGCGGGCGATACCCTGCTCATCGAGTTGGTGCAGAACTGGCAAGAGGATCTGCGCGACACGGACTTGCTGACACGGGTCGGAGGTGAGGAATTTGTCCTGGTGCTTACCGATATCAGCCACGAGGAGTGCCTCAGCGTGCTGGCACGCATGAGGCAAAGAACGCCCTCCGGGCAAACCTGCTCTGCCGGGCTTGCGGCCTATCAAAGTGGCGATGACCTGGAAACGCTGGTGGACCGAGCCGATCAGGCGCTGTATCAGGCCAAGCGGGACGGTCGGGACAGAGTGGTGACGGCGAAGCAGTGAGCGCACTGCAAGACTGCCCCGTGACACGGGGACGCTCTATAGGGCCCTGCCAAACCCGGTAATGATTTGCGGCCTACCCGAGACGGCGAGGGCAAAAATCTGGATAATGCCCGGTGTTTGTTCTCGCTTCGTTGAAGCCTCCCACATCCGGTGTCTCTTTTACCTATGGAAATCAAGGTCAACTATCTCGACAACCTCCGCCTGGAGGCCCTTTTCGACGACTTCACGGTTATCTCCGACCAGCCCATTCGCTACAAGGGCGATGGCTCGGCGCCCGGGCCCTTTGACTATTTTCTGGCCTCGTCAGCCATGTGTGCGGCCTATTTTGTGAAGGTGTATTGCAATACCCGGGGGATTCCCACCGAGAACATCCGCTTGTCGCAGAACAACATCGTGGACCCGGAGAACCGCTACAACCAGATCTTCAAGATCCAGGTGGAACTGCCGGAGGATATCTCCGACAAGGATCGTCAGGGCATTCTGCGCTCGATCGACCGTTGCACGGTGAAAAAGGTGGTGCAGACCGGGCCCGAGTTTCAGATCGAAACGGTCGAGAATATCGACCAGGACGCTCAGGCGTTGCTCATGGGCACGCCGACGGGCGAGAGCAGTGATGAACGCGGAGACGGGGAGGGCACCTGGATCGAAGGAAAGGACCTGCCGTTGGAAGACACCATCGCCAACATGAGCGGCATTCTGGCCGATCTGGGCATGAAGATCGAAATCGCGTCCTGGCGCAATATCGTGCCGAATGTCTGGTCACTGCACATTCGCGATGCGGCCTCGCCGGCCTGTTTTACCAACGGCAAGGGTTCGACCAAGGAAAGCGCTCTGTGCTCGGCACTGGGGGAGTTCATCGAGCGGTTGAGCTGCAACTTCTTCTACAATGATCAGTTCTTCGGCGAGGAGATCGCCAACAGCACGTTCGTGCATTACCCGAATGAGCAGTGGTTTCAACCGGGGCCGAATGATGAGCTACCCAAGGACATTCTGGATAACCACTGCCGGACCATCTATGATCCGGACGGCGAACTGCGCGGTTCCCACCTGATCGACACCAATTCCGGCAAGACAGAACGCGGCATCGTGTCCCTGCCGTTCGTTCGCCAATCTGACCGCGAAACGGTGTATTTCCCCTCCAACCTGGTGGAAAACCTGTATCTCAGCAACGGCATGAGTGCGGGCAATACGCTGCAGGAGGCACAGGTGCAGTGCCTGTCGGAGATATTCGAGCGGGCGGTGAAGTGGGAAATCATCGAGCAGGAGATTGTCCTGCCGGATGTGCCCCAGTCCGTGCTCAAGCAATACCCGGCAATACAAGAAGGCATTGAAGCCCTGGAGGCACAGGGTTTCCCGGTGTTGGTGAAGGATGCGTCGTTGGGCGGACAGTACCCGGTGATGTGCGTCACTCTGATGAACCCCCGCACTGGCGGCGTGTTTGCGTCCTTCGGGGCCCATCCCAGCTTTGAAGTGGCGCTGGAGCGCAGCCTGACTGAATTGCTTCAGGGGCGCAGCTTTGAGGGGCTGAATGATTTCATGCCGCCCACCTTCAACTCGCTGGCGGTTCAGGAACCGAACAACCTTGTGGAGCACTTTATCGACTCCTCCGGGCTGGTCTCCTGGCGTTTTTTCAGCAGCAAGGCGGATCTGGACTTTGTGGCGTGGGATTTCTCCGGGTCCAACGCCGAGGAGGCCGCGACCCTGTTCGGTATCCTGGAAGAGCTGGGCCACGAGGTCTATGTGGCCGTGCACGAAGATCTGGGTGCGCCCGTATGCCGCATTCTGGTGCCTGGCTACTCCGAGATCTACCCGGTGGAAGACCTGGTGTGGGACAACACCAATATGGCGCTGCTGTTCCGTGAAGACATCCTCAACCTGCACGTTTTGAGCGATGAACAGCTGGCTGATCTGCTGGAGCGGCTGGAAGAAACCCAGCTCGACGAGCACATGGACATCATCACCCTAATCGGCATCGAGTTTGACGAGAACACCGTCTGGGGCCAGTTGAGCATTCTCGAACTGAAGCTGCTGATTCATCTGGCACTGGGCCAGCACGAAGAGGCGCTGGATCGAGTGGAAATGTTCCAGCAATACAACGACAACAGCGTCACTCGCGGGCTCTTCTATCAGGCCGTACAGGCAGTGCTGGAAATCACCCTGGACGACGAACTGGAGCTGGATGATTTTCGCTACAACCTGGCTCGCATGTTCGGCGACGAGACCCTGGACGCGGTAATCGGTTCAGTGCAGGGCAGCGTCCGTTTCCATGGCCTGACGCCCACCAGCATGAAACTTGAGGGTCTGGAAAAGCACCAGCGCCTCATCGACAGCTACAAGAAGCTGCACGCGTATCGGGCGGCCATCGCTGGCATCAGTACTCGGGATGAGACCAGTGGGCGGGCGCATGGTGTGCCGTCGAAGTGAGCCTGTAGCCAACTCGCTCAGCGCTTAATAGTCGGTAAAACCAGACGTTCCCCCGGAAATCTGGACTATGCTGAGGGCAGGAGTTGGCAGGGGCAAACCATGATCGTTTCGAACAGACTGAACGAGCTTGCGAACTATCTCTGGGCGCTGGCGCCCGGGAGTTTCACCTCCCCGGGCAACAAGACAGTCAGGCTGGTGGCTCATCGCGGTGCCCACGGGCCGGGTACAGATGGCCTGGTCGCAGAGAATACCCTGGGCGCCTTCAACCTGTGGCAGCAACTGGGGGTGTGGGGTATCGAGTTTGATGTACGCCTGACGCGCGACAACGAACCCGTAGTGAGTCACGATCCACACTGTGGCCGCCTGTTTCAGCGGCCGGACATCCTAATTGCCGAGACCGACTTCGATGACCTGAGACAGGCAGTGCCCCAGGTGCCGCATCTGGATGAAGTCGTAACGCGCTATGGCAGACAACTTCACCTGATGGTGGAAATCAAGGAGTCCTGGCGCCAACGCCCGGCGTTTACCTGGAAGTGCAGTTCCGCCGCGGCAGCATGGGGCGTAGAATACCGTCACTGCAATCAATACTCAGGGATTCTGCCACAGGGAGCCAACATCATGGACAGCACGGGACAACAGGTCCGGAACCACCTGCAAGAGACTTTCGGGCTCAGCGCATTTCGCCCCGGCCAGCAGGAAGTGATCGACACACTGCTGGCAGGGCGTTCGGCGCTGGCTATCTTTCCGACCGGTGGCGGCAAAAGTCTCTGCTATCAACTGCCGGCACTGATGCTGGACGGCCTGACATTGGTGGTGTCACCCCTCATCGCGCTGATGAAGGACCAGGTGGATGCGCTCAATGCTCTGGGTGTGCCAGCGGCGCGTCTGGATTCCAGTCGCACCGGGGAGGACGTGCAGGCGATTTATCACTCCATGGATCGGGGTGAACTCAAGCTGCTGTATGTGGCGCCGGAACGGCTGGCAAACGAGCGTTTCCTGAACCGGCTATCGCGGCTCACCATCAGCATGATGGCGGTCGATGAGGCTCACTGCGTGTCCGAGTGGGGGCACAACTTTCGGCCTGATTACCTGAAGCTGGCGCAACTGGCAAACACGTTGAATGTAGGGCGAGTGCTGGCACTCACGGCGACGGCCACGCCCAGGGTGTCAGAGCAGATCTGTTCGAATTTCGGCATCGCGGGGCAGGACCATATCCAGACCGGTTTCTATCGTTCCAATTTGCAGATAGGCGTCACGCCCTGCATCAGCGAGCAGCGTCAGCAACGCCTGCTGGAACTGCTGAACAATCGCCCGGCCGAACCGTCCATCATCTATGTCACGCTGCAGAAAACGGCGCTGCAAGTGGCGGACTTTCTCAACCAGAACGGTTATCGGGCCCGACCTTATCATGCCGGGCTGAAAGACGAGGAACGCGGGGCTACGCAGGAAGCCTTCATGAGTGGCGAGACGCCTATAGTGGTAGCCACCATCGCCTTTGGCATGGGCATCGACAAGTCGGATATTCGCGCCGTGTACCACTACAACCTGCCCAAGTCGCTGGAAAACTACATGCAGGAAATCGGGCGGGCCGGGCGTGACGGCATGGACTCCCAGTGCCACTTGCTGGCCTGTCGGGATGATCTCACCGTGCTGGAGAACTTCACTTACGGCGATACGCCGGATCCGGAGTCGCTTGCAGACCTGGTGCGCTGGCTATGTGCCCAGCCGTCGCACTTCGATCTGTCGACTTATGAGCTTTCCCAGCAATTTGACGTGCGTCCGCTGGTGCTGAATACCTTGCTCACCTATCTGGAACTGGAAGGAGTGCTCGCGGCGACGGCGCCATTTTATACTGAATACAAGCTGGCCTTCACCTTACCTCGAAACGAGGTGCTGGCGCGCTTTGATCCGGCTCGGGCCGAGTTTCTGCAGCGGTTGTTTGACACGGGGAAGACCGGGCGCACCTGGCTGACGCTCAAACCCCGTGAAGCGGCCGAGCAGTTGGGGGAACCGCAACCGCGCATCATCAAGGCACTCAACTATCTCGAACAACAGGACCTGCTGGACATGAAAGTCGCCGGTCTGCGCCAGGGCTATCGCATTGAGCAGGCGCCGGCCGACGTCGAGGGCCTGATTGACCGGATGGCAGAGCAGTTTCGGATGCGGGAAGAGCGGGATATCGACCGCCTGCAGACGGTGTGTGACTGGGCGCAAACCCCGGGTTGTCTGCAGCAGCCTCTGATGCAGTATTTCGGCGAAACCCTTGAGCAGGCCTGCGGCCGATGCAGTGGCTGCCTGGGCCAGGATCATGCGCTCCCGCCACGCCAGAGCCTGCCGGTGGATCTCGAACGTGTGCGCGAGGTCATGGACCAGCAACACGAAGCACTCAGTCAGCCCCGTCAGCTGGCGCGCTTTTTGTGCGGCATCACCAGCCCCAAGGCCAGCCGGGCCAGGCTGGGCAAGCAGGCCCGCTTTGGCGCCCTGGCGGAAGTGCCCTTTACCGACGTGCTGACAGCATGCGAGAGCCTGAAAAGCTAGCGGATCGTCGCTGTGCCAGCGCAGGCAGTTGGTCAGACTGCAGCGGTCGCACTGAACAGTGGGGCTGTTCGTTGGCAGACGCTTCCACTTAACGCGTAACGGTGGTAGGTTCTACTGATGGTTGTATTTTAACCATGGGCTGGAAAAACCTATGACACAAGATGGCGGTCCCAACGACAAGAGCAGCTATGAGGCGTTGGCCCATAAAGTTGAAGAGTTGGAGAAATCTGAACGCGTTCAGAGAGCCTTGTATGCCATCGCCGATCTGACGGGCGCAGAGCTTGCCTTTGAAGAGGTTGTTGAGCGTTTGCACAGCATAATCTCTGGCCTCATGTATGCCGACAATTTTTATATTTCTCTCTATGACCGCAGTCAGGACAGCATCCGGTTTGTCTATTTTGCGGATGTTAAATCCGTGCCCATTGATTTGTCCTCGCCCATCCCACTGGAAGATCTGGAATTCAGCCTCACCTGGTATGTGATTCGCATGGGTAAGCCGCTGCGCGGGTCGCTGGATTCTATCGCCAGGGGATTGCCCGGCGAATTGAAGGCGCTGGGCGCTGTGTCTAAGGACTGGCTGGGCGTACCCATGCTGCAGGGGCATCAGGTCAAGGGGATGCTGGTCGTGCAGAGTTACGATGAAAGTGGCCTCTATGACGAAGAAGACCAGGCGCTGCTCAGTTTTGTGGCCAGCCAGATCCTCACCCTGTTGCAGCGTCGCGAGGCCCATGAAGCGCTGGAGTTAGCCGTCGAGGCCCGCACACTGGAGCTGGCCACGGCGAACGCCAAGCTGCGTCGGGAAGTTATTCGACGAGAGCGCAATGAGCGTATACAGCGAGCCTTGTATCACATTGCAGAGCAGGCTGGTGATTCGGGTCGTGAAACCGACTTTTTCCGTACTATCCATCAGGAACTCAAGTCGTTGCTCTATGCTGAGAACTTCTTTATCGCGCTGCTGACGGAGGACAACACGGCGATCGATTTTGCCTATTTCTCGGATGAGTATGATCTGTTCAGTCCCGGAAGGCAGTTGCGAGACGGACTGACCGAATATGTGCTCAACACGTAAGAAGCGGCATTGCTGCAACGTGCTGATATCGAAGCCCTTGAAGCGGAGGGCAAAATCAATCAGAAAGGTCGTCGTCCGTTTGCCTGGCTGGGTGTTCCGCTGCGATGCGAGGGTAAAACTCTGGGCGTAATGGCGGTACAAAGCTATCGCCACGACATACTCTACAAGGCGGAAGATCTGGATTTGATGAACTTCATATCCCATCAGATCGCCAGCAGCCTGGAGCGAAAACATGCACTGTCGTCATTGCGGGAGGCCAAGGATTTGTTGGAGCAGCGGGTCCGGGAGCGGACGGCTGAGCTGGAGCAGGAAATCGAAAACCGCAAACAGGTCGAGGCTCAGCTGCAGCACGAGGTGATGCATGACCACCTTTCGGCCAACACCCGCTGTAGTGGTCGTCAGTAGTCTTGTGACAGGTACAATGGGTACGATTACCGGGGTGGGCGGACCGCCCCTGGGGCTGGCGTATCAGAACGTCAGTGCTGGGCGTGTGCGCGGCACGCTATCGGCCATTTTCATCCCCATCAGCATGATGTCTTTGCTGGCACTGTGGTTACTGGGATCCTTCACCTGGCGCGATGTGATTCTGGCGGCCATGCTGCTGCCGGCTGTAGTGGTGGGGTTCGGGTTGTCGCGCCTGGTGGGTGATCGGCTGCCCGCATCTGCTTTCCGAGCTATTATGTTGACGGTGGCTTTTGTGGCAGGCGCATACAGTGTAGGCAGCGCCGGTATCGCCCATTTATAGGGCGATGCCCGTGAGGCTTTGTGGAAAGGGCATCGCCAGTATCGATTCTCCTGCCTCAGTATCACCGCTTTCAGCGGCCAATATCGCATAGGCATTGGACTGAGCAATCACCGAGAGCTGATGAGAGCCTTGTGCACCCGTGGGTCGAATCTCGGCCGAGCCGTCCGGGCGGTATGTCAGCACGCTGCGCTGAAAATCACGCCGTCCAGGTCTTTTGTGAAAGGTTGCCGTGGCGACGGCAGTGACTGTGTGTGGCAACTGCCAGGGCTGACCGGCCAGCATGCGAAGCGCCGGCAACATGACCACATGCGCTGTGGCCAGGGCAGACACCGGGTTGCCGGGTAAGCCGAAGAACCAGGCATTGCCGAGTTTACCGAAGGCCAGCGGTTTGCCCGGTTTGATTGCCAGACGCCAGAAATGCACATCCCCCAGCTCTTCCAGGATCTGTCGGGTGTAGTCGCTGTCACCCACGGAGACGCCGCCGGTGGAAATCACCAGGTCATACTGCTCGCTGGCCTCGGTCAGCGTGCGCCTCAGGGTGTCAGGATTGTCCGGCAGGATACCGAAATCGGTGATGGTGACGGGCAGGTCACGTAGCAGCGCCTTGATGACCGGCCGATTGGTTTCATAGATCTGTCCCGGCCCCAGCGGCTCCCCGGGTGCCCTGAGCTCGTCGCCTGTGGCCAGCAGGGCTACTCTGAGGGGCTTCAGGACATTGACGTCGGACACACCCGCGGCGGCCAGCAGGCCCAGGTGTGCGACGCCCAGGGTGTCGCCCGCCCGCAAAAGGACATCTCCTATATCGAAGTCGTCGCCCTCGGGACGAATGTTGTCATCGGGTTTGGGTGAGGCGGCCAGGTACAGAGTGTCGCCCTTGCGCTCCACCTTTTCCTGCATGATCACCGTGTTGGCACCCCTGGGCACTGCGGCACCGGTCATGATCCGTATGGCCTGGCCTCTGGCCAGCGTGCCCTCCCAGGGGGCCCCGGCCAGCGCTTCGCCCACCACTTGATAGGGATTGTCGGCGCCTTCATTCATGGCCAGGGCGTAACCGTCCATGGCTGAGTTGTTGAAAGCCGGAACCGGTGCGCGTGCGGTAATCGTCTCGGTGAGTGTCCGGCCCAGGGCGTCTGACAACCCCATAGTCTCTGCTGCTGCAGCGGGTGTCAGGTGGTCCTGCAGGTATTGCCAGGCATCGGTAAGCGCCATCAGGCCACCACCGGCACAACAGTCCCGATCATCCCACACGGAGCTCGGCGATGTACTCGTGGTGGGTGTGCCGGGTGTGGATGCAGACATAGATCTTCCCCTGTAATGCGCAAGTTATAGAACTCTGGAAAACCGTGATTGTGGCGTGCCCTTCAGATGCGCGTCAAACGTCATACAGATGGGCCGCAACAGCAGGCGGCCAATGGCGGTGACCTGGATAAACCGATCATCCAGATTGATCAGGCCATCATTTTCAAGTGTTTGCAATGCCGGCCATTCGGCTGCGAAGTAAAGCCGCGGATGGACGTCGAACCGTTGCCGCAGGTCGAGCAGACTGACTCGACCCTGACAGGCCAGACTCATGATGACATGCCGGCGAATGCGGTCGTCTCGAGTGATGCGATATCCCTTGACCACGGCTGACCCTTTTTCTATCGCGTCCTGGTAGGCGTCCAACTGCTTCTCGTTCTGCATATACGCGCCATTGATGGAACTGATGGCGGATACACCCAGACCCAACAGGTCGGTGTCAGCGTGAGTCGAGTAGCCCTGGAAATTGCGTTGCAGAGAGCCCTCATTGTAGGCGTTGACCAACTCGTCGTCGGGCAGGGCAAAGTGGTCCATGCCGATGTACTGGTATCCGGCGGTTTGCAGAGTATCCACGGCGTCATGCAGGATATCCAGCTTGCCCTCGGGTGATGGCAGGTCGCTGGATATAATGCGCCGCTGCGGGCTGAAGCGGGTCGGCAGGTGAGCATAGCTGTAACAGGCGATGCGATCCGGCCGCAACTGAATGACCTGTTCGAGGGTGTCGTGGAAGCGCTCCACGGTCTGCAACGGCAGACCGTAGATCAGGTCGAGATTGATGCCATGATACCCAATACCGCGTGCCGCCTCCATCAACTCGGCCACCTGCTCGACCGGTTGAATGCGATGCACCGCTTTCTGGGTTTCCGGATCAAAATCCTGAACACCCAGAGAGACCCGGTTGAAGCCCCGGTCCGCCAGTTGGGCCAGCCGGTCTATGGATGTAACCCTGGGATCAACCTCGATGGAGAATTCGGCGCGGCTGTGGGCGCTGTCCAGCTGAAAGTATTCGGCCAGCATGACACACAGGCGATCGGTCTGTTCATCAGTCAGGAAGGTCGGCGTACCGCCGCCCCAGTGTAGCTGGCGGACCGGACGCTGTGCGACCAGGGCCGAAACCTGACGCATCTCGTGTTCGAGGGCATCAAGGTAAACGTCAGCTCGCGGTGCATCGCGAGTCACCACCTTGTTGCAGGCACAGTAGTAGCACAGATGTCGACAGAAGGGGATGTGCACATAAAGCGAAAGAGGAGCCTCCGGGTCCGCCGCTGCCAGTACTTCGTCGCGTTCGGACGGCGACCAATCTTCGAAGGTCAGCGCTGTCGGGTAAGAGGTATATCGTGGCCCACTGATGTTATAGCGTTCAATCAGGTGAGTTGGCCAGGCAATGCGACTCAAGGGCATGGTGGATCATCCTGGAACGTGGCTAAGATGATCGGAGCATACCCTTTAATGGCGCCTGCACATTGACACGGATCAATTCATGGCAGAGTCCGTTCCTGCTTTTTGTCAGCGAACGACGCTCTGCGCCACCAGAGGAGCGGCAGCGTGGCCAGCAACCAGCCGGCGTCTGCCAGGTAATCCCAGGCGTTGTGACTGTCCAGCAGCCGCCAGTCGTAACCGAGTGATACACCGGCCACCAGCAGCGCTGCCCAGTACCAGCCGGTCAGGCAGAGTACCAGCACGACTGCGGCGGCAGCACTGGCCAGCCAGCCGGCATTGTCGCCGTGAAAATAGGGAAAGAGGTCCATGTGCACCCATTGGCCCAGAGTGGCGACAGCCGCCACCGGGAGCATCAGCCACCAAAACCAGACCGGGAACAAGGGTGTGACCCGGTGCCGCCAGCGGTAATCGGCCAGCGTGATCAGCATGATGCTGAAAGCCGTGAGGAGACTAAACTCCCCCACCAGTGCCAGGCTGTACTGGCCCAAAGGCGCCCCCGTGAATACCAGTGGCAACACACAGACGCCCAGTGCCCCACTGAATGCAAGGTGCGCCTCGAATCGCCAGCGCAGAGCCAGGTACAGGGCGCCGAACAGGGTGATATGATGCAAGAACATGCCCGCTGGCCAGCTCACCGGGAAAGGACGCCACTGGTGTACACCCAGTACCGCTGCGGTGAGCAGCAGAGTGATCAGCCAGAAGCGCAGGTGGCGCAGTCTTTGAAACACCGGTTGTAGAATCGTCATGGCGACTAGGATAACGTAATGCCGGGTGGCTCAGAAGTCCGGCCACCGGTTTTATTGATACCCGGTTATCCACGGGATGACCCGATAACCGTTCACAGGAGTTTTTTCATGATCGACCAGAACAACGATCTCACCCGGTTGCTGGAACAATGGCGTGCCCTGCCGGGTGAAGCCGATCGGGCTGATCGCTGGCAGAGTGAACTGGGCCGTCTGGCCACTGCCAGCCAGTTTTCGGTGCAGACGTTGCTGGGGCAGCCTGAAGACCTGCCTGTGATCGTGGACGCGCTGGAAGACGAGTCTTATGACCCGGCGACCGCCCTGCAGCAGTCGTTGGGTGATGATCCGGATGTGGACGGGTTCATGGTGGCCGTCAGGCGCTGGCGCAATCGGGAGCAGGTGCGCCTGATCTGGCAGGAAGTTCTGGAGAAACCCGATTTGCCGGAACGCCTGGAACAGATTACCCGGTTGGCGGACATTGCCATCGAAACCGCCACCGAATTTGCCACGGCTCAGATGATCAAGCGGTATGGTGAACCGGGCGACTGCCCCTACAGCGGTGAGCCGCAGCGTCTAGTGTTGCTGGGCATGGGCAAGCTGGGTGCCAGAGAACTGAATCTGAGTTCGGATATTGATCTGATTTTCGCCTTCCCGGAAGAAGGTGAAACCCAGGGGGAAAAAGCCATCAGTCACAGCGAGTTTTTTACGCGGGTCGGGCGCAAGGTCATCCAGTTGCTTGATCAGCGAACCGCCGAAGGCATGGCCTACCGGGTGGACATGCGGCTGAGGCCCAATGGGCAAAGCGGCCCCCTGGCGCTCAATTTCAACGCCATGAGCACCTACTACAAGGAGCAGGGGCGTGACTGGGAGCGATACGCCCTGATCAAGGCCCGTGCCATCACCAATACGGCGGTGGCTGACCGCGGCCTCATGCCCGAGCTGCAGAGCTTTGTCTACCGACGCTATGTGGACTATCAGGTCCTGTCGTCCCTGCGGGAAATGAAGCGGCTGATCACTGGTGAGAACCGACGGCTGCAACGCCAGCACAACATCAAGCTTGGAGCGGGCGGTATTCGTGAAGTGGAGTTCATTGTTCAGGCGTTGCAACTGATTCAGGGCGGCCAGAGCCCGACCATGACACAACCCAATATCTACGCCGTGTTCACGGCCATTGAGGAAGAAGACCTGTTGCCCGATCAGGTCGTGGTGGAACTGCGGGCCAGTTACAACCATTTGCGGCGTCTGGAGCACCTGTTGCAGGCGCAGCAGGACAAGCAGACCCAGACTCTGCCCGACAGCGACGAGTGGCGCGACCGGCTGGTGAGCGTCATGGGCTTTGACGACTGGCAGAGTCTGCTGGCCTGGAGCGAGACCGTGCGCGGTGTGGTCAGCGAGCACTTTGATGCCTTTATCGCCCTGCCGGAAGCGGAAACCGTGCCCGATCACCCCTGGGAACCCTACTGGCAGGACCCTGAATCCGCCGATTGGCGCATCGATTTTGATGATGTCGCCGGCGCGATACAAAGCGCGGTCACCCAGTTGCGGGCCGACGGTGAAAAATACCACTTGTCCGACATTGCCTGGCAGCACCTGGACCGGTTCATGCCGCTGCTGCTGGCAGAGCTGGCGCGCCTGCAGGAGCCCGAACTGGCCCTGGACCGGGTGTTTCCGGTGATCCAGTCGGTGCTGCGGCGCAGCGCCTACCTGGTGATGCTGGTGGAAAACCCAGAGGCGATTCGCGAACTGGTGCGTCTCACCGTGCTCAGTCCCTGGGTGTCAAAGGAGCTGTGTGACAAGGCCTACCTGCTCGACGAACTCACGGACCGGGATCAATTGTTCCGCCTGCCGGATCGCCGGGCGTTGAAGGACGATATTCAGCAGCGGCTCTTGCGCCTGCCGGACGATGATCTGGAGCAACAAATGGAACAGCTGCGGCATTTCCGCCACAGCCGGGTCCTGCGGGCGGCGGCCTGTGAGCTGACCGGCAATCTTCCACTGATGAAAATCAGTGACTACCTCACCTATACCGCAGAAGAGATCTTGCAGCAGGTGTTCTGGCTGGCCTGGGAGCAGATGACGGAAAAGTACGGCACTCCGACGCGCCAGGACGGCAGTCTGTGCGACCCGGACTTCGTGATTCTGGCCTACGGCAAGATGGGTGGTATCGAGCTGAGCTACGAATCGGACCTGGACCTGGTGTTCATCCATGATGGCGGCCCGCAGGGGCAGACACAGGGCGCCAAGTCAGTGGACAACAATGTGTTTTTCATGCGGCTGGGGCAGCGAATCATTCACCTGCTTACGACCCAGACGCCATCAGGCATTCTCTACGAAGCGGACATGCGTCTTCGGCCCTCCGGGAACTCCGGTCTGCTGGTCACCTCTCTGTCGGCCTTTCGCACCTACCAGGAAGAGGACGCCTGGACCTGGGAGCATCAGGCTCTGGTGCGTTCGCGCGTGGTGGCCGGTTGCCCGGACTTGAAGCAAAAGGTCGAAAAGGTACGCGCTGATATACTGCAACGCGAGCGGGATGCCGACACGCTGCTGGACAATGTGCTCAAGATGCGCGAAAAGATGCGCGCGAATCTGGCGACTCCCGAATCAATGCAGGATCAGGCCTTTCACATAAAGCAGGACCCGGGCGGCGTGGTGGATATCGAGTTCATGGTACAGTATCTGCTGCTGCGCCATTCGGCCCAGTACCCGGGTCTGACACGCTGGTCCGACAACATGCGCCTGCTGGAAAGCCTGGACGGTGAAGGCATACTGGATCGTAAAACACGCAAGGACCTGAGCGCCGTCTACCTGCACTGGCGGGAAGAGGTGCACCGCCAGGCCCTGCAGCAGGGTGATGGTCGCCTCCAGGGTGCCGAGGAGATTGCGGCCTTCAGAGATACCATTGATACGGTGAAACACTACTGGCAAACCCTGATGGTGTAAGAGCCGCAGGTCAGGGTGTCAGGGGCTGGTGATCACTTGCCCTTGACGCCGTAAAAGGGCGGTTCGCCCCGGGGGCGGGTCTTGAACCGCTTGTGCAGCCAGAGATACTGACTGGGTGTTTCGCGGATACGAGCCTCCAGCCAGGCGTTGTAGTTGGTGAGATCCTGCTCTTCATCTCCGGTGGACAACTGAGGCGCCGGTTCGACGACCAGCTCGTAGCCGGAGGCAGTGCGTCGGGTCAGGAACAGCAAGACCTCTGCGCCGGTAAGGCTCACCAGCTTGGAGGTGGCGGTTACTGTGGCCGTGGGGGTGTTGAAAAAGGGTACGAACAGAGAGCGCTTGCGCCCCAGGTCCTGATCCGGGGCATAGAATATGCCGCGGCCCTGGCGCAAACGACGGACCATCTGGCGCATGTCCTTGCGATCCACCAGGTTATCGACAAAACGCAGACGGCCGCGGTGCTGGAAATAGTTCATCAGCGGGTTGTTGTGAGGGCGATGCAGGGCGTCTGCCTTGACCAGACTGCCCGTGTAGGCCCCACAGAGATCCACACAGGCAAAATGCGCCGCCACGAAGAGAACCCCCTTGCCTGATGCCAGCGCCTGTTCTGCGTAGGCCTGCCCGGTCACCTGCCAGGTGACATTGAGCCGTTCCGGGCGGCCAAACCAGGCTACGCAGGTCTCCGGGATGGCTTTCGCGTTTTCCCGGAATACCTCTTTGACAAGGTTTTCAAGCTGCGACCTGTTCAGGTCCGGAAAAGCCTGAGCCAGGTTCTTTCGGGCAATCAAGCGCCGTTTCCCCGCCAGCCGATAGGCCAGGCGGCCTATGAGTGAGCCGATGGTCATCTGTAAACGGTAAGGCAGATGGGCCAGCAACCACATCAGGCCGCCAGCCAGCCAGGTAGGCCAGTAGCGGGGAGCCAGCCAGGCGGCTTTGAATTCGGGGGTCGCGCTCATGCTCTGTTCTCATATCAGGGGCGGCCATTGTACCCTAAGCGGGTGCGGGCTCAAGCCGCAGCCATACCGCCTTGGCGGCAAACAGGTTATGCTGTGTTTATCTCCTGACTGAAAGATTGTATGAGTGCCATGTCAGTGCTACGCGCCGCCCCGGAAGATATCGCTCCCATTTATCGGACCCTGACGACCGTTATTCGCGAAGGGGGGTATCTCATGAGTGTAGTGCCGCCCGAATTCCCTCATTTCTGCCGCTTTATGGAAGCCAACATGACCATTGGCGCGCCGGTCTGGGTGGCCCTGAAAGGCGACAGTGTGGTTGGGTGGTGTGACGTTCATCCCAGGGGGCCGGACGTGCAGCGTCACGTGGGCAAGCTGGGGATGGGCGTGGCACGGGCACATCGAGGCCGCGGGTTGGGTGGTCGCTTACTGGCGGCGGCAGTTGAGCACGCCTGGCAGGCGGGATTTACGCGCCTGGAGCTGGAGGTATTCGCCGACAATCAGGCCGCTATTCGACTCTATGAAAGCCGCGGCTTTGAACGCGAAGGCTTTCATCCGCGTATCCGTCTTTCCGGGAAGGGCTATCAGGATGCCTTCACCATGGGATTGCTGCACCCAGACCTGAGATCATGACAAAGATCACCCGGCAAATAATTGTTCAGCATGGACAATGTCGGCATAATAGCGCGCTCATGTCCGCAATGAAGTCCCTATGATACGAACTTTCTACAGTTTACTGCACTCGCTTTTACTGCCGTTTCTGTTTTTGCGTCTGTGGCGACGCAGCGCCTCCAACCCTGAATACCGACGCCGCTGGCGTGAACGTCTCGGACGACCTGCGGTATCACTGACCCAGCGCAGCCCGCTGGTTTGGATTCATGCCGTGTCAGTGGGCGAGTCCATGGCGGCCCGGGCACTGGTTCAGAAGTGGCGCGAAACGTCGCCGGACCTGCAGTTTCTGGTGACTACCACCACGCCCACCGGTTCGGCGCTGGTACAGTCCTGGGAACCCGGCGTACTGCACCAGTATCTGCCCTTTGACCTGGTGAGCATGCACCGCTCGCTATTTTTGCATTACAAGCCTCGGGTACTGGTGTTGATGGAAACCGAGGTCTGGCCCAACCTAATACACTTGGCCAATCGTACCGAAACACCCATTGTGCTGGCCAATGCCCGCCTGTCGGAGAAATCGGCCCGTGGATATCAGCGGTTTTCGGCCCTGACTCGCCCGGCGTTTTCCGGTCTGACCCGGGTCATGGCACAGAGTCAGGCGGATGCCGATCGGTTGCTCAGCCTGGGTGTGCGGGCCGATCGCCTCAGTGTCACCGGCAGCATCAAGTACGACCTGAGCATGAGCGAGTCGGAAAATCAGGCGTTGCAGCAGTTGCGGGCACGGGTCAGTGACCGTCCCATTATCGTGGCGGGCAGTCTGCACCCTGGTGAAGAGGACACGGTGATCAATGCGTTCCGTTCGTTGCTGGCGGCCTACCCGAGACTGGTTCTGGTTATCGCACCACGTCATCAAGAGCGGTTCGGACCCATTGGTGAGAAGCTGATGTCACATAAACTGTCTTTTGCTCGCCGCAGCGCCGACGAAGTGCCAGGCAGCAAGGACCAGGTCTGGCTGGTGGATACCCTGGGTGAGTTGAAGCTTTTTTACGGGCTGGCGCGCGTGGCCATGGTCGGGGGCAGTTGGGTGGACCGAGGTTCCCACAATCCTCTGGAGCCGGCCATGATGGGTGTGCCCGTGATCAGCGGCCCCTCCAACTTCAATTTTCTGGAGGCCAGCCAGTTGCTGAGAAAAGCCGGGGCGCTGAAGAACGCCAAGGCCAGTGAGCTGCACGAGACGCTGTTGCACTGGTTGCAGGACGAAGCGGCTCGATTCAAGGCGGGCAGTGCCGGGCAGGCTGTGGTCAAGGCGAACCAGGGGGCCACGGCGCGCCAGGTCGAGACACTGAACAGCCTGATTCGCTGACTGCGCTCGCGTCCGGTTTGACACCGGACGTGCGTGCGCGTCGAGTTTTTATCGGCGGGTCAGCAGGCTGTTCAGCCAGTCGATGTCCTGATCCGACAGATCGCCAGCTGCCTCCTTCAACTGAAAGTAGTTACTGATAAAGCTGTGTCTGGCATTGGACAGATCGGTCTGGGCGTTCAGCAGGTTCTGTTGCGCGTTCAGCACTTCCACCACATTGCGTGACCCCACTTCATACCCCAGCTCGGTGGCTTCCGCTGCGCTTTCGCGGCTGGAGACTACTTGCTGAAGGGCATTGAGGCGTGACAGGTCGGCCTGCAGTTGCTGGTAGCCCTGGCGCACTGCCAACTCGATCTGCCGGACACTGCCATCCAGACGGGCCTCCTGTGCTTCCAGTTGATAACCGGAGCGGCTCAGCCCGGCGCTGCGGGCACCACCGTCAAACAACGGCACTGACATGGAAGCCACCAGGGCGATTCTGAAGGTGCCGCCGTCCTGAAAGTCATCAATGGGAACGGTCTGGCCGCTTAGCGTGGTTGTACGGTCGTCCCGATAGCTGGCATTGTAGCGATAGCTGGCTCGTGCCTGAATCACGGGCAACCGATCGGATTCGTTGGCCCGCAGTTCTTCTTCTGCAGCACGAATACCCAGACGACCGGCTACAATGCTGGGGTTGTTCCGAGACCGGCCCATCCATTCACTGAGTTCCATGATATCCACTGACGTGGGGTCAAAGGCGGTATCCAGTCGGGGCAGCGCGTCTACTTCCACGCCCGTAATGCGGGTCAGTTGCTGACGTGCCAGTGTCAGCTGGTTTTCTGCCTCCAGGCGATCCGCCCGGGCCTGATCCAGTCCTGCCGTGGCCTCCAGCACGTCTGTGATGGCCACCAGACCGACGTCATAGCGTTCCTGGGTCTGCTCCAATTGCCGTTCAACCGTTTCGATGACCCGGTTGGACAGGGTGATCCCCTCACGGGCGCGCAGCACATCAAGATAGGCGTCAACCACTCTTACCAGCAGGTCGGCCCGGGCCGCCACGACTTCTGCCTCGCTCTGGGCGGCCTGGCTGCGCACCGCGTCGTAGCCGGCAATGGCCTGCATGTTGAACAGGTTCTGGGTAAGGGTCAGACCGGCTTCCCCGAAGTGCGTTAGCGTACCGTCATTATCGGCGCCCGGAAAACCGCTGCCTTCGCGCTGGTAGGCGGAACTGGCTTCGCCGTCCGCGGTGAGTCGCGGCAACAATTCGCTGCGTCCCTGAGTCACCAGGGTTTCAGTGGCTCGAGCATTGGAGAGTGCAGCGCTCAATTCGGTGTCGTTCTGCAAGGCACTGCGGTAGAGTGATTCGAGGCTTTGTGCCTGAAGACTGGCACTGGCCAGGCCCAGACTGGCAGCCATCAGCCATTGACGTAAATCCATAGGGTTCTCCATTTGATGTACGATCCGGGCGCTCTCGTGTGCGCCTGCAGACCACCGATATCGGCCTTTCCTGTTGGTTCAATCAGTACTGGCTGAAACAGTGGAAACAACCACCGCTACCAGCCAACAAGTACGAAACTTTTTGATGGGTGGATGTTACTATATCCGGAATCCGCTGCCCCAGTGAACTTTGTCATGATGTAGCGACGGGCTTCACATCCATGTCCGCTGCAGTCATTGTCCGCCTTTGCGCCTGGTGGTGCAATTGCCTAGACTCTGCACCCTGAGTCAGGCCCGGGTGAATCAGTCCCTGGGCCCATTTGTTAATTGCAGGCAGGTTGTCCAATGTCATCGAGACCACAGCGTTACACCCTCAATGATGTCGAAGTGCTGGAAACGCGACGACTGTATGACGGCTTTTACCAGATGGAGGCGTGGACGGTGCAGCATGCCACCTATCAAGGTGAACCCATGACCATTGAGCGGGAGCTAATGTGTCGCATGGACGCCGCCGTGATTCTGCTTTACGACCCGGTGCTTGATGAAACCGTGCTGGTGGAGCAATACCGGGTGGGGGCCCACAAGGCACCAACGCCCTGGTTGATCGAGTGCGTTGCCGGCCTTATTGATACGGATGAGCAGCCGGAAACAGTCGCCCGCCGTGAGGCCATGGAAGAAGCCGGCGTGACGCCGGGGCGCATTGAGCCGATTTGTGAGTACCTGCCAAGCCCGGGTGGGTCCAACGAGAAAATCCATCTCTATGTGGGCGAAGTGGATGCATCCACAGCCGGTGGCGTGCACGGACTTGATCATGAGGGTGAGGATATTCTGGTGCATAGGGTTGCCCTGGATACCGCGCTCGACTGGTTGGAACAAGGGCATATCAACAACGCGGCCAGCATCATCGGATTGCAATGGCTGGCCATGAACCGTGAACACCTCAGGAAACGCTGGAGGTCGGAATGAAACTCGCTTACGTCCACGATTTACGCGAGCAGGGTGCGGTCTGTGAAACCAACTTTATGCGCTTGCGGCGCATACTGCGGGACTTTGAGCGTGATGATGAACGCCTGTTTCGCATAGAAGCGGGCGAACTGGTGAATACGGACGTCACCCTGACGGTGGTGGAGCGTTTTCGCTATACCGCCACCGTGCGTATGGCGTTGCGGCAACATCACATGCCGGATGCCTTCGCGCGACAGACCTTTCATGTGCGGGTGTATCTGGATGCGAATACGTCAGAGGTCATGAATCTGGAACGCACCGGCAGTCTGAAAGGGGTTTATACCTACCCCAATCCAAACATGTACCAGGCGGATGAAAAAGCACAACTGAATCGCTGGTTAAGTGAATGGCTGGGGCTTCTGGGTCGTCACGGCTTAAGTCAGCCGATGTCCAGTTTGTGCGACTGAGTGGGCCCGATTTAAAAAAACTGTCTGTTTTGTGACCCTTTTCCGTTAATTAGCTGTGTCTATGCCTGTTCATTTTGTCTGTTTTTTGCAAAACTCGGGGAAGTCACATTTACAATTCAGAAACAGATACTCGCAGACTAACGAGGCCAGATGCAATGGATCGGCAGGACAGACCGTGGCGGCTGGTGCAGCTAACAGACAGTCATCTCTTCGGAGACCCGTCTCGCCGCTTGCAGGGTATGGATACTCGGGCAAGCTTTGATGCGGTCGTGGATCTGGTGCGTGCGGAGCGCCCGGAGATAGACTTGATTCTGGGTACAGGGGATGTGGCGCAAGACAGTTCTGACGCGGCGTATCGGTACTTCCATGATGCTGCCCTCTCACTGTGTGATGACATGGTCTGGATTCCCGGCAATCACGATGAAGCCCCTATCATGACCGCCCTGGATTTCGGCCAGGAATGCAATCGCAAGGTGGTGGATAACGACCATTGGCGCATTATCCTGCTGGATTCCTCCGTGTCAAAAAGTGTGTATGGCTTTGTCGAGCCAGACGAGCTGGATTTTCTGGAAGAGGCGCTGAGCAGCGCCGGTGACCGACATGTGCTCATTACCCTGCACCACCACCCCATCCCGTCCGGTTCTGACTGGCTTGATAACCACAATCTGAAGAATACGGATGATTTCCGCGCTCTGGTGGCCCGTTTCCCGCAGATCAGGGCGATCCTGTGGGGACATATCCACCAGTATGTGGACAAGACGATTGATGGCATCCGCTATCTGGCTACTCCCTCGACCTGTATCCAGTTTGCCCCGCAGCAGGTGGACTTCAAGCTGGACGACGCGCCCCCCGGGTACCGTTGGCTGGATCTTCATCCCGATGGCCGGGTGGATACAGACGTCTCCCGTGTTAATGTCCATCTGGACGTTGATCTTGCGGGCAGCGGCTATTAAAGTGCTCATCGGGTCGATTCATCCCGGTCGGCCTGTTCCATTACCTTCAGACAGTTGACGGAATTCATGAGCAAGACAGATTATTCTGCCCAGTCCATTGAAGTACTCAGTGGGCTAGAGCCGGTGCGTAAACGCCCCGGCATGTACACGGATACCAGCCGCCCCAATCACCTGGCCCAGGAAGTCATCGACAACTCGGTGGACGAGGCCCTCTCCGGGTATGCCACGCAGGTCTCCGTGATTCTGCACAGGGACGGCTCCCTGTCAGTGCTTGATGACGGTCGCGGTATGCCGGTGGACATCCACCCCGAGCATGGGGTGTCAGGGCTGGAACTGATTCTCACGCGGCTCCACGCTGGCGGTAAATTCTCCGGTGACAACTATCAGTATTCCGGTGGTCTTCACGGGGTGGGTGTGTCCGTGGTCAACGCCCTCTCGACCTGGCTTGAAGTCACCGTCTGGAAAGATGGCAACGTCTACCGGATGCGCTACGAGAACAGTGAGAAGGTCACTGAGCTGGAGGTGATTGATACCTGTGGTAAACGCCGCAAGGGCACGCAGGTGCACTTCATGCCGGATGCCAGCTTTTTCGACAGTGGGCGCATACTGCTGAGCCGTCTGCGCCATGTGCTGCGGGCCAAGGCCGTGCTTTGCCCCGGGTTGAAAGTAATACTGGAAGACGAAGAGCAGGGCACGCAGGACGAGTGGTATTACGAAGACGGTCTGCGCGATTATCTGAACGAAGCCACCCGGGTCTACGAGCCTCTGCCGGCTGAGCCCTTTGTCGGTTCATTCGCCGGCGAGAACGAGGCGGTGGACTGGGCGGTCCAGTGGCTGCCGGAAGGCGGCGACGGCCTGACGGAAAGCTACGTCAACCTGATCCCCACCGCGTTGGGCGGCACCCATGTGAACGGTTTTCGTACCGGGCTGCTGGAAGCCCTGCGGGAATACTGTGAATTCCGCAATCTGCTGCCGCGTGGCCTGCGCCTTACCCCGGAAGATATCTGGGAAAAATGCCATTATGTATTGTCCGGGAAAATGCGTGATCCACAGTTTTCCGGCCAGACCAAGGAACGCCTCTCTTCGCGCGAAATGTCGTCCTTTGTCTCCGGCGTGGTCAAGGATGCCTTCAGTCTGTGGCTGAATCAGCACACCGAGCAGGGCGATCAACTGGCTGAACTGGTGATCAATACGGCCAACCGGCGGATGCGGGCGGCCCGCAAGGTGACCCGGAAGAAAGTGACCCAGGGGCCGGCGCTACCGGGCAAACTGGCCGACTGCTCCGGCGTTGACGCCATGCGCAGCGAGCTGTTTCTAGTCGAGGGTGACTCCGCCGGTGGTTCGGCCAAGCAGGCACGCGACCGGACCTTTCAGGCCATCATGCCGTTGCGTGGCAAGATACTGAACACCTGGGAAGTGAACAGCGAAGAGCTGCTGGCGTCGGAGGAAGTGCACAATATCGCCGTGGCCCTGGGGGTGGACCCGGATACGGACAAGATTGACGGACTGCGCTATGGCAAGATCTGTATCCTGGCCGACGCCGACAGCGACGGCCTGCATATCTCGGCCCTGCTGTGTGCCCTCTTTGTGCGTCACTTCCCGGCACTGGTCAAGGGTGGGCATGTGTATGTGGCCATGCCGCCGCTGTACCGGGTCGACATCGGCAAGGATACCTATTACGCCCTGGATGATTCCGAGCGTGAAGGCATCATTGATCGCCTGCACGCGGAAAAGCGCAAGGGCAAGATTCAGGTTACCCGCTTCAAGGGGCTGGGCGAGATGAACCCCCTGCAGCTTCGCGAGACCACCATGAACCCGGACACCCGTCGTCTGGTGGAACTGAGCAATGATGATCTGGAAGAAACCCAGCGCATCATGGACATGTTGCTGGCGAAGAAACGCAGTGCCGATCGGCGAGAATGGCTGGAGTCCAAGGGCAACCTGGCTGATGTGGTGGCCTGAGTAGGCAGTTGGCAGTTTACGGTAGACAGATGACAGATGACAGATGACGGAAGACAGATGACAGATGACGGAAGACAGATGACGGAAGACAGATGACGGTTGACAGTTGACCGTCCACCGTCCACCGTCCACCGTCCACCGTCCACCGTCCACCGTC
>LFIK01000164.1_pt1 | contig 45017 bp, 41 predicted proteins | sample 643401 | NCBI WGS metagenome assembly LFIK01 (sample SAMN03777447, study PRJNA286221) | soda lake metagenome | biome: soda lake; feature: Kulunda steppe; material: water; isolation source: sample T5-Br brine of Lake Tanatar-5 | place: Russia: Kulunda steppe | collected 2010-07
TCGATCCGACGATCAACCTTGTCTACACCATCAACGAGCCTGCCGCCGCCGGGGCCTATGAGGCGCTGCGCGCGCTGGGCCGCGCGGATGACGTGCTCATCGTGTCGGTCGATGGCGGCTGCCCGGGTGTGCAGGACGTGGCCGATGGCGTGATCGGCGCGACAGCGCAGCAATACCCGCTGCTGATGGCATCGCTGGGCGTCGAGGCTGTGGCCAACTTCGCCGCGACCGGCGAGGTGCCCGAACCGACCGAGGGGCTCGATTTCTTCGATACGGGCGTTGGCCTCATCACCGATGCCCCGGTCGAGGGGATGGAGCAACTGAGCGTCGAGGAAGGGCTGGAGCTCTGCTGGGGCTGAGCCTGACCTGACGACACTGCAAGACAAGGGCGCGCGTGCAGGAATGCGCGCGCGCCCCACCCTTGCCCCAGATGACATGACGGAAGGTTGGCCATGACGCAGGATCCCTCTGGCAAGACGCAGCCCCCCGGCCCGCCCGCGGCAACAGCGACCGAGGCCATCGCCTCTTTCGCGGGCGGACCGACCGGGTTCAAGGGCAAACTGATGAACCTCGTCTACACGATGCCCGCCATCGTGCCGCTTTTCGTGCTGCTGCTGGCCGTGGCAATGTTCGGCGTATTGCTGGGAGACCGGTTCCTCTCGCCCTTCGCGCTGACGCTGATCCTGCAGCAGGTGGCGATCATCGGCATCGTCGCGATGGCGCAATCACTGGTGATCCTGACCGCGGGAATCGACCTGTCGGTGGGGGCGGTGATGATCCTGTCTTCTGTCATCATGGGCAAGTTCAGCGTCGATCTGGGCCTGCCGCAGGAAATCGCCATCCTGTGCGGGCTGTTGTGCGGGCTGATATGCGGAATGATCAGCGGCTATCTGGTGGCGGTGGTGAAACTGCCACCCTTCATCGTCACGCTGGGCATGTGGCAGATCGTGCTGGCGACGAATTTCCTCTATTCCGGGTCCGAGACCATCCGCAGCCAGGTTATCGCTGCCGAGGCGCCGCTATTGCAGTTCTTCGGGCGCACGATCTCTCTCGGCGGGGCGAATTTCACCTTTGGCGTGATCTTCATGCTGCTGCTGGTGGCAGGGCTGACCTATGTGTTATCACAGACCGCCTGGGGCAGGCATGTCTATGCCGTGGGCGATGATCCACAGGCGGCCGAGCTTTCGGGCGTGAACGTCAAGCGCACGCTGATTTCGGTCTATGCGCTGGCCGGGCTGATCTGCGCCTTTGCCGGCTGGGTGCTGATCGGGCGGATCGGCAGCATTTCACCGCAGGCGGGGCAGTTCACCAATATCGAATCCATCACTGCCGTGGTGATCGGGGGCATCTCGCTCTTCGGCGGGCGCGGTTCGGTCGCGGGCGCCCTGTTCGGCGCGCTGATCGTGGGCGTGTTCACGCTGGGGCTGCGGCTGTTGGGGCTTGACGTGCAGTGGACCTATCTGCTGATCGGGCTGTTGATCATCATTGCGGTCGGGGTCGACCAGCGCATCAGAAAGGCCGCGCTATGAGCGAACAACCCATCCTTTCAGCCCGCGGGCTGGTCAAGCGCTATGGCCGGGTGACGGCGCTCGACAATTGTGACTTCGACCTGATGCCGGGCGAGGTCATGGCGGTGATCGGTGACAATGGTGCGGGCAAGTCCTCGATGATCAAGGCACTGTCCGGCGCGGTGCAGCCTGATGCGGGCGAGATCCGGCTGAACGGCCGCCCCGTGCGCTTCGCCAGCCCCATCGCCGCGCGCGAGGCCGGGATCGAGACGGTCTATCAGACTCTTGCGCTCTCGCCCGCGCTGTCAATTGCCGACAACATGTTCATGGGCCGCGAAATCCGCAAACCGGGCATTATGGGGCGATACTTCAAGCAATTGGACAAGACGGCGATGCGAGCCGCGGCGCGCGCGAAGCTGTCGGAGTTGGGCCTCATGACGATCCAGAGCATCGATCAGGCGGTAGAGACGCTCTCGGGCGGGCAGCGGCAGGGCGTGGCGGTGGCGCGCGCGGCGGCCTTCGGCTCGCGCGTGATCATCATGGACGAACCCACCGCAGCGCTGGGTGTCAAGGAAAGCCGCAAGGTGCTGGACCTGATCCAGACGGTCAAGGCACGCGGCATTCCGATCATCCTGATCAGCCACAACATGCCGCATGTGTTCGAGGTGGCCGACCGTATCCATATTCACCGACTCGGGCGGCGGCTGTGCATTGTCAAGCCAGATGAGTGCAAAATGTCGGACGCGGTGGCCCTGATGACCGGCGCAATGCAGGTCGAGGACCTTGGACAGGCCGCGTGAGACATGCCCAGTCAGGCCGGAGATATCGCCGCCGTTCTGGCGCTGATCGACCGCACCAGGGCGCGCCCCGGGCGACGCAGGCTGGTGGGTATCGCCGGGCCGCCGGGGTCGGGCAAGTCGACGCTGGCGGCAGATGTCGTCGCGGCGCTGAACATGGCGCGGCCCGGCCAGGCGGTTCTGGTGCCGATGGACGGGTTTCACATGGACAATGCCACGCTGGATCGCGCCGGGCTGCGGGCGGTCAAGGGTGCGCCACAAACCTTCGACGTGGCAGGCTTCATCGCCAAGGTCGCCGAACTGGCGCCAGAGGGTGTCGCCGGTAACTACCCGCTGTTTGACCGCGATGCCGACTCGACCCTGCCCGATGCCGCCCGCGTCGCCCCCGAGGTCGGGACACTGGTGATCGAAGGGAATTACCTGTTGCTTTCGGACCCGCCCTGGTCCGATCTGGCCAAGATGTTCGACACGACCGTGATCCTGCGCCCCGACCTTGCGACAATCGAGGCGCGATTGCTCGCCCGCTGGAGGGCGCTCGGCCTGCCACCCGAGGCGGTGCACAACAAAACCTACAACAACGACATGGTCAACGCCTGCCATGTGCTGAGCCACAGCGCGCCCGCTGATCTTACGCTGACACAAGAGCCGCCTCCCTGCTAGCGCGCGCGCGGACGGCGGGTCGAGAGCAACAGATTCGTCTCGGACGCCATCACCCCGTCAAAGGCGCGGATGCGGGTGAGCACGGCGTCGAATTCAGGCAGCGAACGCGTGGCGATCTCCACAATCAGGTCCCAACGGCCATTGGTGGAGTGGACGGCGCGCACCTCGGGCAGGCCGGACAGGCGCGCGGTGATCCGCTCGGCGCCGCGCCCCTCGATCCCGATCAGCATCAGCCCGCGCACAGGCGCGTCAGTCGCGTCGCCGCGCGTGATGACCGTGAAGCCCAGGATCTCGCCCTGCGTCTGCAGCCGGGCGAGGCGCGCGCGCACAGTGGCACGGCTGACGCGAAGCCGCTCGGCAAGTGCCTGAACCGAGGCGCGCCCATCGCGCCGCAACTCGGCGATCAGGCTATGGTCAATCTCGTCCATAACGGAGCCTAAGCTTGCCATAATGATCAGTATAGACACCAATATATCAAAGAAACCAGTTGAGACTTTCCCATTTCGCGCGCGACAAGCAGGAAAACCGCTTGGAGAAGACAATGAACCCGCCTGTCCTGATCGGCGCGCCGGTCGATTCCGGTCAGCGCCAACCGGGCTGCCTGATGGGGCCTGCCGCCTATCGCGTCGCGGGCCTGTCCGCGACGCTCGCCGCGCTCGGCCACCCGGCGCGCGACCGGGGCGATCTGGCGCTGCCCGCCACACTACCCGCCTGCGCAGCGTCAAATCCGGCGCTGGACCAGCTACCGGCGACGCTTGCCTGGACCGCGATCATCCGCGCGGCGGTCGCCGAGGAACTGGCCGCCGGGCATCTGCCCATCCTGCTGGGCGGCGATCACGCGCTGGCGCTGGGCTCGGTCGCGGGGGCGGCGGACTATGCCGCGCAAGCCGGACGCCCGCTGTTTCTGCTGTGGCTTGATGCGCATAGTGACTTTCACACGCCGCAAAGCACGGTTTCGGGCAATCTGCACGGCACGCCGGTCGCCTATGCCGCCGGGCGCGCAGGCTTCGATCCCTTCCCGCCCTTTCCCGCGCCGGTCCCGCCCGAACGCATCTGCCTGTTCGGCATCCGCAGCGTCGACCCGGCCGAACGGGTGGCACTGGCCGAAGCCGATGTTGCTGTCACTGACATGCGCACCCTCGATGAGCACGGCATCGCCGCGCCGCTGCGCGCGTTTCTGACGCGCGTGGCGCAGGCGGGCGGCATGCTGCATGTCAGCCTCGACGTGGATTTCCTGGACCCCGGCATCGCGCCCGCGGTCGGCACCACGGTCCCCGGCGGTGCCACATTCCGCGAGGCGCATCTGGTCTGCGAAATGATCCACGAGAGCGGGCTGATGACCTCGCTCGATCTGGTCGAGCTGAACCCGTTTCTGGACGAGCGCGGCCGCACGGCGCGGCTGATGGTCGATCTGGTCGGCTCGCTGATGGGTCGCACGGTCTTTGATCGCCCCACCCGCGTTTTCGCCTGAAGGAGGCTTTTCCATGTCCCAACCATCGCACAACGCCCTTGTGCCCTTTGTCAGTGTCGAGAACATGATGCGGCTGGTCCTGCATGTCGGCATCGAGCCGATGATGGTCGAACTCGCCGACGCGATCGAGGCCGATTTCCGTCGCTGGCCGGCTTTCGACAAGACCCCGCGGGTGGCCAGCCATTCCGATATCGGCGTGATCGAGTTGATGCCGACCTCGGACGGGCAGCAATACGGGTTCAAATACGTCAACGGCCACCCCGGCAACATGCGGCAGGGGTTGCAGACCGTGACGGCCTTTGGCGTGCTGGCCGATGTGCCGACAGGCTATCCCCTGCTGATCTCGGAGATGACGCTGCTGACCGCGCTGCGCACGGCGGCGACCAGCGCGATGGCGGCGAAGTGGCTCGCGCCGCGCGATGCGCGCGCCATGGCGATGATCGGCAATGGCGCGCAGGCCGAGTTTCAGGCGCTGGCGATGAAGGCGGTCTGCGGGATCACCGAGGTGCGGCTCTACGACATCGACTCCGCCGCAACGCGCAAATGCGCCGCCAATCTGGCCGGTCGCGGACTGCGTGTGGTGTCCTGCGCGACGGCCGAAGACGCGATCCTGAGTGCGCAGATCCTCACCACCTGCACCGCCGACAAGCAATATGCGACCATTCTGACCGACAACATGGTGGGCGGCGGTGTGCATATCAACGCGGTGGGCGGCGACTGCCCCGGCAAGACCGAACTTCACCGCGACATCCTGCTGCGCGCGGGCATCTTCACCGAATACACGCCCCAGACACGGATCGAGGGCGAGATCCAGCAACTCGCCGCCGACCACCCGGTGACCGAGTTGTGGCAGGTCATCAGCGGCGCGGCAGAGGGGCGCAGCAGTGCCGGGCAGGTGACGCTGTTCGACAGTGTGGGCTTCGCGATCGAGGATTTCAGCGCGCTGCGCTACATCCATGCGCGGCTGCAGGGCACGGGGTTCCATCAGGATCTCGACATGATCGCCGACCCGGACGATCCGCGCGACCTGTTCGGGATGCTGTGCCGCGCCGATGGGGCGGGCTGCGCGGCCTGATCGGGTCACACGCGCGCCGGCCTTGCCCCGACGGATTTGCACGCAGCCTGCTGCAACTGCACAGAAAAGCGATTTCCCCTTGCGCTGAATCGCTTTAGAGTGCGGTCAGCCATGACCCAGCCTGCCCTGCATCTGCGCATCGTCAACATGACCAGCCTGCCCGATGGCGGCCCGCTGGAGGCGCGTGTCGCGCCGGGCGGGATGCTCGAGGCCGGGCGCGACAGCGGGCTCGACTGGTGCCTGCCCGATCCGCAGCGGCTGATCTCGTCGCGCCATTTCGAACTCCGCACCGAGCGCGGGCAGTGGGTGATCTATGACATCTCGACCAACGGCACCTATCTGAACGGCGCGACCAGCCGGGTGAAAAGCCCCAGCCCGCTGAATGACGGCGACCGGCTACAGGTGGGGCAATACGCCATCGAGATCCGCTTCGAGCAGGTCGCCGCCCCCGAGCACCCTGCCCCGCCGCGCCCGGCGGCACGCAGCCTGCCCGGGGGAATCGATCCCTGGGCGGCAGCGCCATCCGCGCCCGCGCCACCAGCGCCCGAGGCCCCGCCGCAGTGGCCGCCAGCACCCGCGTCGACGCCCGCGCCACAGGGCGGCGATATCTGGTCGATGCCCGGCTCTGCTGCCTCGTCACAGGACCCGGCGCCAGAGGCGCCCCCCGCCCCGTCCTGGCCCGCGCCCAATGCGCCCGCCGAACCCGAGGTCCGTCAGACCACCGAGCCCCCGATCTTTCCGGCGAACGAGCCAGGGGGCGGCGACTCGCCTTTCGGACAACCCGGCCCTGCACCGCAACACGACACCGGCGCGTCGGCCAGCGCAGCGGGCCTTGCACCCGCGCCCGGCGGCGGCGCGGTGCTGGAGACGATCGAGGCGGCCGCGGGCCTCGCCCCGGGCACGCTGTCGCGCGGCGACCCCGAGGCGGTCGCGCATGAAATCGGCGAGACGCTGCGCGCGCTGACCGAAGAACTTTCGGGCCTGTTGCAGGCGCGCGCCGTGGCGCGACGCTCGGTGCGTTCGGCGCAGGTGACGATGATCGGGCGCGAGGACAACAACCCGCTTAAATTCATGCCCACCCCCGACCAGGCCATGAGCATCATGTTCGGCACCCCGCGCCCCGGCTTCCAGCGTGGCCCGGCAGCGGTGCGGGCGGGCTTTGCCGACATCAAGTCGCATCAATACGCGACCCATGCCGCGCTGCAGCCCGCGCTGGCGCAGCTTCTCGAGGATCTGACGCCCGAGGCAATCGAGAAACGGCTTGAAGGGGTGCGGCTGAACCGCAAGTCGCGCGCCTGGGAGATGTATGTCGAGCGCTGGGACGCCAAGGCCCGCGCGCATGACAACGGGCTGCTGGACGTGTTCCTGGCACTCTTCGCCGAAGCCTACGACCGCGAGAGCGGGCGGCAGGGCTGACCCTCAGAGGCTGCCCCGCGCCAGCGCCGCGACCCCGGTCCGCGCCACCTCGACCAGCCCCAGGGGCCGCATGAGTTCGGCAAAGGCATCGACCTTTTCAGGCGTCCCGGTCATCTCGAACACGAAGCTTTCCAGTGTCGAATCGACCACATTGGCGCGGAAGATCTCGGCCAGCCGCAGCGCCTCGATCCGGTGCTCGCCACGCCCCTGCACCTTGAAGAGCGCCAGTTCACGCTGCACGGACGGCCCTTCGACCGTCAGGTCATGGACCTTGTGGACAACCACCATGCGCTCCAGCTGCGCCTTGATCTGGGCGATCACCTGCGGGGTGCCGGATGTGACGATGGTGATGCGCGAGCGGTGGCCAAGATGGTCGACCTCGGCCACGGTCAGGCTGTCGATGTTGTAGCCGCGCGCCGAAAAGAGGCCGATGACGCGGGCCAGAACGCCGGATTCGTTGTCGACGATCACCGCGAGGGTATGGGTTTCGATCACCTCGGCATTGGGGTCGCGCAGGTCATAGGCGGAATGCTTGGACGTGCCTTTTTCGATTTTCAGGGCGGACACTTTTCTTCTCCATCGATCACGCCGGGCCAAACAGCGCCGTAAAGACTTCTTCCGCCGTTTTCAACGGGGTAAACTGGGACTTGCTCACGACCCGAATAGCATCGCGTTCTGCCTTGAACCCGGTCGCATTGCCCTTGGCATGGCGCGCGCGCTTTTCGCCTAGATCCGGCAGGTCTTTGCCCGGGGGGCCGCCGAACCAGTGATATTCGACCGGGTCGAGCGTCTCGGGCTCTACCACCATCCAGATGACACACCCGCCCAGCTTCTTCGACAAAGCAGAATTGACATTCTGCTGGCGTGCCCTGCCGCCCGCTACGCTGGCCTTGAGTTGGACATGCCGGATAATTCCGTCACAGGCGAGAACAAGGTCGTAGCCCTGCGCGTCGGTCTGGGTACGTGCCACTTCGAGAAACCGCGATTGCCCCCAACTGATGGCGCAGAGTTTGGCGAGAAGGATATACTCGACATATTCCTCGCGCGTCGAGGAATGCAGCGAGTGCTTCTCGCGCGAACTCATACCAGCACAGCCCCGTCAGCCCCGATCACGCCCTGCGTATCGACCTCGCCCAGAATCATGTCGTTATGGGCATTGCCCGACGGGATCATCGGGAAGCAGTTCTCATGCTTCTCGACCAAGCAGTCGAAGATCACCGGCCCGTCATAGGCCAGCATCTCGCGGATGGCATCATCCAGATCGGCCTCGCTGTCGCAGCGGATGCCCTTGCAGCCAAAGGCCTCGGCCAGTTTGACGAAGTCGGGCAGCGCCTCGGACCAGCTGTGCGAATAGCGCTCGCCATGTAGCAGTTCCTGCCACTGGCGCACCATGCCCAGCCGCTCGTTGTTGAGGATGAACTGCTTGACCGGGGCGCGATACTGCACCGCGGTCCCCATCTCCTGCATGTTCATCAGCCAGGACGCCTCGCCCGCGACATTGATGACCAGCGCCTCCGGGTGGGCGATCTGCACACCGACGGAGGCGGGCAGGCCATAGCCCATTGTCCCCAGCCCCCCGGATGTCATCCAGCGGTTCGGCTCGTCAAAGCCCAGATATTGCGCGGCCCACATCTGGTGCTGCCCGACCTCGGTGGTGATGTAGCGATCCATCCCCTTGGTCAGCGCCTCGAGCCGGGCCATTGCGTGCTGCGGGCGGATGGGGGTGCCACCAGTGGGCTTGTAGGCAAGGCAGTTGACGGCCCGCCAGCCCTCGATCTGCTGCCACCATCCGGCCAACGCTTCACGATTGACCTTGGCGCCGCGCGATTTCCACAGCGCCAGCACGTCTTCGAGGACATGGCCCACATCGCCGATGATGGGCACGTCCGTGCGGATCACCTTGTTGATCGAGGACGGGTCGATATCGATATGCGCCTTGCGCGAGCCCGGCGAGAAGGCGTTGATCCGCCCGGTGATGCGGTCATCGAACCGCGCGCCGATATTGATCATCAGGTCACAGTCATGCATCGCCCAGTTGGCCTCATACGTGCCATGCATCCCCAGCATCCCGATCCAGCTTTTGCCACTCGCGGGATAGGCGCCCAGCCCCATCAGCGTCGAGGTGATGGGAAACCCTGTCGCCTCGACCAGTTCGCGCAGCATGCGGCACGCGCCGGTGCCGGAATTGATGACCCCGCCACCGGTGTAGAAAACCGGCTTCTCGGCGGTCTCGATCATCTCGACCAGCGCAGCGATGGCCTCGGGGTCGCCCTTGACGCGGGGCGCGTAATGGTCGGTCTTCGCCTCGGGCTTCGGGCAGTAGGTGCCTTGTGCGAATTGCACGTCCTTGGGGATATCCACCAGCACCGGACCGGGCCGCCCGTTGGTGGCGACGTGAAAGGCCTGGTGGATCGTCTCGGCCAGCCTGTCGGTTTCCTTGACCAGCCAGTTCATCTTGGTGCAGGGCCGGGTGATGCCGACCGTGTCGCCTTCCTGAAACGCGTCCGAGCCGATCATGAAGGTCGGCACCTGCCCCGACAGTACCACGACGGGGATCGAATCCATCAGCGCATCGACTAGGCCCGTGACGACATTCGTGGCACCGGGGCCGGAGGTCACCAGCACCACGCCCGGTTTGCCGGTCGAGCGCGCATAGCCTTCGGCCGCATGGATCGCGCCCTGTTCGTGCCGCACGAGGATGTGGCGGATATCGTTCTGCTGGAATACCTCGTCATAGATCGGCAGAACTGCACCGCCGGGATAGCCGAAGACCACCTCCACGCCCTGATCCTTGAGGGCTTGCACAACCATCCGGGCTCCGGTCATCTGGGCTGTCATTGTCGCGTGTCCTCCAACACATTGTCCGTCTGGCAATAAAAAAGCCCCCGGCGAATTTCGGGGGCGCATGGGGTCCTGTCAGGGAAACCGTCACCGGCCCATGCGCTGTTGCCCCACTACGATTACGATTGCTCTCGGCATTGCCACTCGCCATTCTTGCGTGGTCGGAAATTAAGCCCCGCCCCCGCCCGCGTCAATGCCTAAACGCGCTGTATTGCGCAATGCGGGGCGGGGACTTTCCATTTGTTGCGCGCCCGCCCCATGCTGCAACGGTGCTGCCCCCAAACCTTGCGGTTTCGGCGCCCGGGTGGTCTAGTGCTGGTAAGAATCCTCCGCACAGAATCGAGCAGCGCCCATGAGTGAGCCTTTGCCCCAGCCCGAGTCCTATGACGCCGCCTCGATCGAGGTGCTGGAGGGGCTCGAGCCTGTCCGCAAGCGCCCCGGCATGTATATCGGCGGCACGGACGAGCGCGCGCTGCACCATCTGGTGGCAGAAGTGCTCGACAACGCGATGGATGAGGCCGTCGCAGGCCACGCCAACCGCATCGAGGTCGAGTTGCACGCCGATCATTCCATCACCATCCGCGACAATGGCCGCGGCATCCCGGTCGACCCACACCCGAAATTCCCGGACAAATCCGCGCTTGAGGTGATCCTGTGCACCCTGCACGCGGGTGGCAAGTTCTCGGGCAAGGCGTATCAGACCAGCGGCGGGCTGCACGGGGTCGGCGCCTCGGTCGTCAATGCGCTGTCCGATCATATGCGGGTCGAGGTGGCGCGGGACCGCGTGCTGCATGCACAGGAATTCGCGCGCGGCCTGCCGCTGGGGCCGGTGGCACAGGTCGGCCCGGCCCCCAACCGGCGCGGCACCAGCGTGACCTTCCACCCCGACGCCGAGATCTTCGGTAGCCTGCGCTTCAAGCCCGCGCGGCTGTTCAAGATGGTCCGGTCCAAGGCCTATCTCTTCTCGGGGGTCGAGATCCGGTGGAAATCGGCCGTGGAAGATGGCGAGACCCCGCAGGAAGCCGTGTTCCACTTCCCCGGCGGGCTGGCCGACTATCTGGGCGAGCAACTCAATGGCAGCGTCACCTATTCCGACAAGCCCTTCGCCGGGAAGGTCAGCTTCGCCGAGAAATTCGGCCAGCCCGGCTCGGTGGAATGGGCGATCAACTGGACGCCCGCGCGCGACGGCTTCGTGCAGAGCTACTGCAACACCGTCCCCACCCCAGAGGGCGGAACGCATGAGGCGGGGTTCTGGGCCGCCGTGCTGAAAGGCATCCGGGCCTATGGCGAGTTGGCGGGCAACAAGAAGGCCGCGCAGATCACCCGCGAGGACATGGCCGCGGGCGGCTGCGCGCTGGTCTCGTGCTTCATCCGCGAGCCCGAATTCGTGGGCCAGACCAAGGACCGGCTGGCCACGACCGAGGCCGCGCGCATGGTCGAAGGGGCTGTGCGCGACCATTTCGACAACTGGCTGGCCGCCGACCCCAAGGCGGCGGGCGCGATCCTCGATTTTCTGGTGCTGCGCGCCGAGGAACGGCTGCGGCGGCGGCAGGAGAAGGAAACCAGTCGCAAATCCGCCACCAAGAAGCTGCGCCTGCCGGGCAAGCTGGTGGACTGCACCGCGACCAATCGCACCGGCACCGAGCTTTTCATCGTCGAGGGCGACTCGGCGGGCGGCTCGGCCAAGATGGCGCGCGACCGGCGGACCCAGGCGCTGCTGCCGCTCAAGGGCAAAATCCTGAATGTGCTGGGGGCGGCCTCGAACAAGCTGGGCACGAATGCCGAGATCAACGACATCTGCCAGGCGCTTGGCGTCGGTCTGGGCACGAAGTTCCGGCTGGATGATCTGCGCTATGACCGCATCATCATCATGACCGATGCCGATGTGGACGGGGCGCATATCGCCGCGCTGCTGATGACCTTCTTCTACGCGCAGATGCGCCCGATGATCGATGCGGGCCATCTGTATCTCGCCTGCCCGCCCCTGTTCCGGCTGACGCAGGGGGCGAAGCGCGTCTATGCGCTGGACGAGGAAGAGAAGGCGCGGCTGATGGCCGAGGGGCTGGGCGGCAAGGGCAAGATCGAGGTCGCGCGCTTCAAGGGTCTGGGCGAGATGGACGCGAAGGACCTGAAGGAAACGACGATGGACCCCGGCAGCCGTCGGCTGATCCGGGTGTCGGTCGATGACGACAGCCCCGGCGAGACCTCGGATCTGGTCGAGCGGCTGATGGGCAAGAAACCGGAATTGCGGTTTCAGTATATCAGTGAGAATGCCAGGTTTGTGGAGGAGTTGGATGTGTGATGCGCGCCCGAACAAAGAGCTTTTTGCGCCAATCAATCTCAACGCAAGATTTTTCGTTTGCGCAAACTCTCAAAGCCGTTGACAGGCCGCCCGCAAACCCCTATCTCTTACGACACATATCCGCACGTTGAGTCGGGGTGACAAAATGTCTGAGCTAGAAGAAGCAATTCGCTTGCGCGACAAGTTTAAGCGGCAAGCCGAGGAAACGCCAGCATACCGCGCTTGGAAAGCAATGGAGGTTGTGGTTCAGCAGCTACAAAACGTTCCGGTTGAGGTGCCCGCTTCTACATATAGCCAAGCTGACCAATCAAAGGGGGCTCGGAGGCGGACGTATGCAGATACCGCTTGTGACGCAATAGCAGATCGGCTGCGCCCCATGACAACACTTGAGATTCTTGATTTATTGATCGAAAAAAACTTGGCAACCGAAGAAACGAAAACTGTCAATGTGGCATCTTCTCTATCACGAGATGAGCGATTGATTTCAGTCAGCTTTGAGGGACAGCGGCAATGGTGGTTTGCAAACAAACCGCTTCCGTCATCTGCTGAACCAAGTTTAATGGAAGCAGGGGGCGACGAGTGATGCCCTTCACCCCCTGCTTTGAACCCTGCGAAAGGCCGTTAAGCCGTGCCGGGAGGTGGTCCATGATAATATGAGCCACCTTTTTTGGCGCGGGCACCGCAAGGTGCCCGCAATAGTCGCTGGGGTTAGCAAGGTGCGGGAGGGGGCTTCCTATCCACACTCCCGAGGGTTCGAGTCCCTCTAACTCCACCGTCTACTCATCTTTTACAACGTTGTAACATCACAGGCAATATTTTTGACTGTCGCAGATTTTGACCCTATTGAAACAAAGAGAAACAAAATCAAATGAGTGATTGGGTTGCGCTCACATCCCCTCCCCGAACCGCCCTGCCACCAACTCCTTCAGCGCCTCGCCCAGCGCCTCGGCCTGTGCGCCCGACAGTTTCACCCGGATCAAACTGCCCTTGGAGGCCGCCAGCATCAACAGCCCCATGATGGAATCCCCCGGCACGCTCATGCCGTCCTTCATCACTTCGGCTGACGCGTCATGCGCCTCCACCACCTCGACGAACTTGGCCGAGGCGCGGGCATGCAGCCCCTTTTCGTTGACGATTTCCAGCTCGATCTCGGTCATGCGCGTCCCTTGCGCGGGCTAGCTGCCCACATCTATCGCGTTGATGTATTTCCGCCCCGCCTCGAGTGCGGCCACCGTGGCGGCCTGCAAGCCGAGATCGCGCGATTTCGCCAGCTTGATCAGCATCGGCAGGTTGGCCCCGTAGAGGATACGCCGATCCGGCCCCGCGCAGGCGGGCAGCGACAGGTTGGAGGGCGAGCCGCCGAACATGTCCGTCACCACTACCACGCCCGCGCCAGTATCCACGCAGTTGGCGGCGGCGGCAATCTCGGCCTGTTTGGCGGCGCGGTCATGGTCGTATTCGATGGAGATCGCGGCGATGCCGGCCTGCTTGCCGATCACGTGTTCGATGGCGGCGAGATACTCACGCGCCAGCCCACCATGTGCCACGATCACGATCCCGATCACGAACCGCCCTGTGCCTTTGCCGTCCATGCCGCCTGCGCAGCCATCCGTTCCAGTTCCCTGTGCCGACTAGACACCTGCCACCCTGCCTGCGCAAGCGTATTCGCCAGTTTTTCCGCCGCTGCCACCGACCGGTGTTGCCCGCCGGTGCAGCCGAAGCCGATGATGAGCTGGCTTTTCGCCTCTGCCGTGTATTCTGGCAGAAGAAAGTCAACGAGAGCCTGCACGCGGGCGAAAAACCCGTCGAAGCGCGGGTCGGCGGTCACGTGGTCGGCCACAGCCGCGTCCCGCCCGTCGAGCGCGCGCAGGTCGGGCTGCCAGTGGGGGTTTGCGAGGAAGCGGCAGTCGAAGACCAGATCCACCCCGGCAGGGATGCCCCGCCGGTAGGAGAAGGACTCGACCTGCACCTGAAGTCTGCCCGGCGCGCCCGGGGCGAAAACCTCGCAGATTCGGGCGCGCAGGTCGTGCGGGCTCATGCCATCCGTGTCGATCAGGACATCCGCGCGCAGCCGGACGGGGTGCAGCAGCCGCGCCTCGGTCTCGATTCCGTCTCTCGCCGTGCCCTCGGGGCTGAGCGGATGGCGGCGGCGGGTTTCGGAATACCGCCGGATCAGGGTCGCGACCGGGCAATCGAGATAGACAAGGTCGAATGCGAGCCGCGGCATGGCCGCAAGGTCGCGCACCAGCGCAAGCAGCGCATCGACCGAGAAGTCGCGGTTGCGCGGGTCGAGAACCAGCGCGAGGGGCCGGTCGAGCGGGTCGGAGATCAGGCGCGGCACGAGCGATATGGGCAGGTTGTCGATCGCCTCGAACCCCGCATCCTCGAGCGCGCGCAGCGCCGTGCTGCGCCCCGCCCCCGAGGGGCCGGTCAGCAGCAACAGGCGGGCTGGCGCGGGCTGGGGGGTATCGGGCTTGCTCACACGGCGGGACCTCTCATTTCGTGCGGTTGACCCTGCAGGAGGTATTGCCGGATCGCGGCGGCGAAAGCCCTGCTCGCGCATTTGCGAAACAGGCGTATCTCGATACCGCCATACGCACGGAAGCGGGGCGGCGGGATGCGTTCGGTCTCGGGCGTGTCGAGGTCGATGACAAGGCGCAAGGGGGCGGTGTCGAGCGCAGTGGCGGTGATCAGCCCGATGCCGCGCATCTCGATCAGGCCACGGATGGTGTCGGGGCAGCCCATCCGCAGGGTGTCGCCAACACGCTGCAGCCGGGTCTGGTCGTCAGCGACCAGGAAGGCGCCCAGGCCCATCAGTTCAAGCGCGAGTTCCGACTTGCCCGAACCGGGCTGCCCGGTGATCAGAACGCCGGACGGGCCGCTCTCGGTTTCGAAGGCGACCGCGCTGGCATGGACCAGCCCGGGCCCCGGCGCCGCGCTCACAGGGGCAGGCCCACCACGAAGCGGGCGCCGAGTGGCGGGCTGTCGGGTTCGGCGTCGTTGGGGCGGATGTTCTCGGCCCAGATGACGCCCTGATGCGACTCGATGATCTGTTTCGAGATTGCGAGGCCGAGGCCGGAGTGATCCCCGAATTGCTGTGCCGGGCGCTCCGAGTAGAAGCGCTTGAAGACTTTCTTGAGCGCATTGTCGGGAATGCCCGGCCCCGTATCCTCGACCACGATCAGCGCGCGATCCTGGCGACAGCGGGCCCAGACGCGCACGGCGTCGCCATCCTCGCAGAACGAAATCGCATTGGTGATCAGGTTGACGAAGACCTGCGCCAGCCGCCCTTCGAGCCCGGTCACCATGACCGGCTCGTCGGGCAGGGCCTTGATGAACTCGACGCCCTTCTTGCGCGCCTCGGTCGCGAGATGTTCGCATAGATTGTCGAGCAGCTTCACGAGATCGAATTCTTCCTGCTCTTCCTTGACCAGCTCGGCGTCGAGGCGCGAGGCGTTCGACGTGTCCGACACCAGCCGGTCGAGGCGGCGCACATCATGCTCGATAACGTCCAGCAGGCGCTGGATCTGGTCCTCGCGCTTGGCCATGCGCAGTGTCCCCACGGCCGAGCGCAGCGAGGCGAGCGGGTTCTTGATCTCGTGCGCGACATCGGCGGCGAATTGTTCATTGGCCTCGACCCGGTCGTAGAGCGCGTTGACGATGCCGCGCATCGCGCGCGACAGATCACCGATCTCGTCCGGGCGGCCCGACAGGTCGGGGATGCGGACGCGCGCGCCGGGTGCCTGTTTGCGCGCGTCGCGGCGTTTGCCAAGTTCTGCCGCCATTGCCAGATCGGCCAGCGGGTTGGCGATGGTCGAGGCGAGAACGAAGCTCAGCCCGATCGAGACAAGCACCGCGATCAGGAAAAACTGCAGCACCTGTTCGTGATCGTGGCGCATCAGCCGCGCGGTATCCTCGGCGTCGCGGCGCAGGAAGACGGCGCCCGCGAACTCTCCGTCATGCAGCACCGGCGCGCTGGCGGCGAGCCACATGCCATCGCGCATGTCCCGATGCGTGTGCCGGGCGGTGTCGCCGCGCTGGTTGCTCTCGAACATCGCTTGGGCGACGCGCGCAAACTCTGCATCCGGATCGGTCGCCACCTGCATCCCGGTCAGAGCGGACATGCCCGACCAGATGTGCGCCAGCGTATCGCTGATGAAGGTCGCGCGGTCGGGGATATCAGCCAGATCGGGCTCGGCGCTGCCGCGCAACTGCCCCAGAAAGCGACCGTCCGGGCCGATGAAGATCATCTCGAAGCGCCTGTCGAGCGACAGGTCGCGCGCCAGCGCTGTTCGCGTGGCCTCGATATCGCCAGAGGAAGAGACGATGTCGGCGATCACCTGGACCGAGGTGCCCAGCATCTCTTCCTGCTGGCGCAGCAGCGAGTCGCGGAACGGGTTTGTGAAAAGGATCCCGGCGATCAGGATCACCAGCGCAACAAGGTTGAACAGGGCGATCTTGCGCGCCAGCGGCGAGGTCGAAATGCTCAGCAGGCCGCGGCGCGCGCGGCTGTCGCGCACTTCCATCTCGACAGCATCGCCCGGTCCGACCCAATCATCCCCGAGGACGATATCGGTCCGCGACCCTACAGCCTCCGTCCGCACTGCGTCACCTGCTCACTCTGGGGGTTCTCCCCCGTTCTTGTCGCTTCAGGCCTCGTTATACTTGTAGCCGATACCATAGAGCGTTTCTATGGACGAGAATTCAGGATCCACGCTGCGCATCTTCTTGCGCAGTCGCTTGATGTGGCTGTCGATGGTCCGGTCATCGACATAGACCTGATCCTCATAGGCCACGTCCATCAACTGGTCGCGCGACTTGACCACCCCGGGGCGCTGCGCGAGCGCCTGCAAAAGCAGGAACTCGGTCACGGTCAGCGTGACATCCTCGCCCTTCCATTTCACCTGGTGGCGCAGCGGGTCCATCTCGAGATTGCCGCGCACGAGGATCTTGGCCTCTTCCGCGCCTTCAGCCTCGAGTTCGCCAGCCTGCTTGCGGCGCAAGAGCGCGCGGATACGTTCGACCAGCAGGCGCTGCGAGAAGGGTTTCTTGACGTAATCGTCCGCCCCCATGCGCAGGCCCAGCACCTCATCGATCTCGTCATCCTTGGAGGTCAGGAAGATGACGGGCATCTTGGATTTCTGACGCAGACGTTGCAGAAGCTCCATCCCGTCCATGCGCGGCATCTTCATGTCGAGCACCGCCATGTCGGGCATGCGCCGATTGAACGCGTCCAGCGCCGACTGGCCGTCATTATAGGTTTCGACCTCAAACCCTTCCGCCTCCAGGCAGATGGAGACGGATGTCAGAATATTGCGGTCGTCATCGACCAATGCGATTTTTGACATTGCCTGCCCTTTTTCAACTGCTCGATCATGGCGTTTGCGCCTTATTATCGCCACAATACGAACATTCCCGTGCGAGACGCAACAAAAATACCACCCCGAGCCCGCCAGACACCGTTGATTCGCACCGCGCCAGTGCGCAACGGCAACACATTGATGTCACGCATGTCTTGATATTGCGCTAACGTCCGGCTGATTGCGCTAACGACCGGATTCCCTCCTAGGCTTCCTCGTGATCCGGGTGCTATAGCCGGTCTGAGCGGCGCGAAAGCCGCGTAGGTCCGTCCGTGGACGGCCCGAGACCGGAGTTGACACGGCCGCGACCTAGTCCGTCCCGGCAGGCCCAAATGGAGCGCGCAGAATGGCATCACCGCAAGTGAACCCGCAGCGATTGCTGGAACATCAAGGCATCACCGGTGTTGCGCGCGCGTATTACAACCTGCGCGAGCCTGCACTGGTCGAGGCCGCGGTCCAGCGCGGTGAGGGGCGTCTGGGCCGGGGCGGCGCGCTTCTGGTGTCCACCGGCAGCCATACCGGACGCTCGCCGCGCGACAAGTTCGTCGTGCGCCGCCCGGACGTCGAGTCCGAGATCTGGTGGGACAACAACGCCCCGATCACGCCCGACGCCTTCGATCGGCTCGAGGCCGACATGCGGGCGCATCTCGCCGGGCGCGAGGTGTTCGTGCAGGACCTTTATGGCGGTGCCGACCCGGCGCACCGGGTCGATGTGCGCATCGTGACCGAACTTGCCTGGCACGGCTTGTTCATCCGCAATCTGCTGCGGCGTCCCGCTGCGGAGGAACTGGCCGGGTTCGACCCCGAATACACCATCATCAACTGCCCCAGTTTCCAGGCCGACCCCGCGCGGCACGGCTGCCGGACAGAAACGGTGATCGCGCTCGATCTCACACGCAAGCTGATCCTGATCGCCAACACCGCCTATGCCGGCGAGAACAAGAAAGCGGTGTTCACGCTGCTGAACTACCTGCTGCCGGCCAAGGGCGTGATGCCGATGCACTGTTCGGCCAATCACGCGCTTGAGGATCCGTCGGACAGCGCGGTCTTTTTCGGCCTGTCGGGCACTGGCAAGACGACGCTCTCGGCCTGCGCGTCGCGGGTGCTGATCGGCGATGACGAACATGGCTGGTCGGATACGGGGATCTTCAATTTCGAGGGCGGCTGCTACGCCAAGACGATCAATCTGGACCCGGCGGCGGAACCCGAGATCTATGCCACGACAGAGCGTTTCGGTTCGGTCGTCGAGAACATGGTCTATGATCCCGATACGCTGGCGCTGGATTTCGAGGATGACAGCCTGACCGCGAATACGCGTGTGGCGTATCCGCTTGATGCGGTCTCGAATGCCTCGCCCACCTCGCTGGGGGGGGTGCCGAAGAACATCATCATGCTGACCTGCGACGCGTTCGGCGTGCTGCCACCCATCGCGCGGCTGACACCCGCGCAGGCGATGTATCACTTCCTGTCGGGCTTCACCTCGAAGGTGGCGGGCACCGAGCAGGGCGTGACCGAGCCGACACCGACCTTCTCGACCTGTTTCGGCGCGCCCTTCATGCCGCGCCGCCCGGAGGTGTATGGCAAGCTGTTGCAGGAGAAGATCGCCCAGACAGGGGCGACATGCTGGCTGGTCAATACCGGCTGGACCGGGGGCGCATACGGAACCGGCGCGCGGATGCCGATCCGGGCGACGCGGGCGTTGCTGAGCGCGGCGCTGGACGGATCGCTCAACGCCGCCGAGTTCCGGCGCGACCCGCATTTCGGCTTCGAGGTGCCCGTCGCGGTGCCGGGCGTGGGTCCTGACCTGCTGGACCCGCGCCGAACCTGGGCGGATGGCGCGGCCTATGACGCGCAGGCGGCGCGCCTGATCGCGATGTTCGCCGAGAACTTCGCGCAGTATGTCCCGCATATCGACGACTCGGTGAAGCGCGCGGCGATCGGCTGAGCCGGGCGTTTACGGGCGGAGAAAGCCTCGCGGGGCATTCGGAGTCAGGCGTGAGGGGGGCATTGCCCCGGTCCCGCTGCGCGCGACTCCCCGAGGAAATTTTGTCAAAGATGAAAGAGGGGGCTGCCGAACGGGCGTGAGGCCCCGGGCGCGGGTCGCGCGCGGCTGCGAGTTCGTGCGGCGGCGAAGGGCGTGACGTGGGAGAGCGCTGCGGAAGCGGGCGGCTCCGGGGACAGGTCGCGGTTCGCCGCTTGGCACGACATGCAGAGCGCGTCGGCGCGATCAGCCGTCGCAGATATTGAGCAGGCTGACCCACTGGCCATCGCTGAGCAGCGCCGTGCCCACGGGTTCGCCCGCCATCGGGTCGCGGGTGCGCAGGGTTTCGCCAAGAGTCTCGACAGCAGGGTCGAGTGGTTCGGGGTTGTCCGCGAGCGGACGCGTGGAAAGCTCGACGCGGGCGAAGCGGTCGAGCAATTCCTCGGAGTCGGGCCGGGCCAGCGGTGCAGTGTAGATAGCGGCTGCATACCCGCGGGTCGCGCGGTCCGGCAACTCCCCCGAGGTGAGAAGCTGGAACGTCGCGACGGTGCCCGCATGGCGCAGAAGCGGGCGCAGCGGGTCTTCCTCGGCGCTGCGCTGGGCGGCGATGAGGATCGCCCCGGCCAGCGCCTCGGGGCTGTCGGCGCGGTCGAGAAGACGGGCATCGACAATGAAGAGCCGCCCCATCACATGCTGCACGCGCGGGGCATCGGATGGCAGGTCGCGCATCACGGTGAGGCGTGCCGGGGTCTGGAAAAGTGCGCGCTGCAGCGCTGCGATGGCCGGGTCGCCATAGGGGCTATGGCAGGCTTGCGCGCCGCCGCGGATCAACTCGTGGCGGACGGTTTCAGCGAAGTCCACCCGGCGCGGCATCGGCACCACCGCCGCCGTATGATCGACGAGCGCGCGGGGAACGATCAGCGCCCCGCCCAGCAGCATGGCGAGGCTTAGCGCCACCAGCACGGGGCGGCGCAGACGGGCGGCCAGCGACCGGCGCGGAGAAAGTGCTGTCTGAAGGTCGCGCAGCGCCTCGATCAGCCAGTCATCCTCGATCTCGAGCACTTCACCGGGGTCGCCATCGGGGCTGTAGCGCGCGGGACGGCGGCCGGGGTTGAGCCGCGTCACCGCCGGCAGTGACCAGTGGCTGAGCACGCGCTGGCTGCGGCCGTCGCTGATCACCAGCGTCGCCTTGCCGAAGCTCACCACCACGTCGCGACGCTGCTCTCCGGGTGCGGCCACCCAGAGGCCGGAGCCTTCCAGCCGTGCGTATTTCTCGAGCGCGGTCATGCCGCCTGCCTGCTCTTGTCGTTTTGCGCGGATGCTACATCACTTCCCGCGCCAAGACCAGCAATCACATGTCGCGTACCTGTGCGCGCAACTCGAACTTCTGGATCTTGCCGGTCGAGGTCTTGGGCAGGTCCATGAACACCACATGCTTGGGCGTCTTGAACCCGGCAAGCCGCTCGCGGCAGAAGGCGATGAGGTCACTCGCGCTCGCCTCATGCCCGGGTTTCAACTCGACACAGGCGCAGGGCACCTCGCCCCATTTCTCGTCAGGCTTGGCGACGACCGAGGCCAGCCCGACCGCCGGGTGGCGCATCAGAACGCCCTCGACCTCGACCGAAGAGACATTCTCGCCACCCGAGATGATGATGTCCTTGGCGCGGTCGGCGATCTTGATGTAGCCGTCCGGGTGCTGAAAGGCGATGTCGCCCGAATGGAACCAGCCGCCTTCGAACGACTTACGCGTGGCCTCGGGGTTGCGGTAATAGCCCTTCATCACGCCATTGCCGCGATGCATGATTTCGCCCAGCGCGGCGGCATCGCGGGGCACCTCGGTCATCGTCTCGGGGGTCATGACGGTGATCCCGTCCATGAAGGGCATGGCGATGCCGGTGCGGGCCTTGACCTCGGCGCGGTCATCTCCGGTCAGCGCCTCGAACCCGTCATGCCACAGGCATTCCGAGGCCGGACCATAGGTCTCGGTCAGCCCGTAGACCTGCGTGACATTGAAGCCGAGCGGCTCGATCGCGGCAAGCGTCGCGGCAGCAGGCGGGGCACCGGCGGTGAACACCTCGACCACATGGTCGAAGGGCAGGCGCTCTTCGGCGGGCGCGTTGATGATCGTCTGCAGCACGATCGGCGCGCCGCCGAAATGGGTCGCGCCCTCGACGCTGATCGCCTGGTAGATGCCGCGCGCGGTGATGTCGCGCAGGCAGATCATCGCGCCGCCCATCACCGGCAGCATCCAGGGATGGCACCAGGCGTTGCAGTGAAACATCGGCACGATGGTCAGGTAGCGCGGGAACAGCGTCATCCGCCACGAGATCGGCTGCGAGAGCGTCGAGAGATACGCCCCGCGATGGTGATACACGACGCCCTTGGGCTTGCCCGTGGTCCCCGAGGTGTAGTTGAGCGCGAGGCTTTCCCACTCATCCTCCGGCATGACCCAGGCGAAACCGGCGTCGGCCTGGGCGAGCACGGCCTCATATTCGGGGTAGTCGCCCGAAGCGGGGATGCAAGCGACCGGATCAGCCACCTCGATCACCTGCGGCGGGGCGGCGAGGCGCGCGCAGGCCGCGCGCACGAGATCGATCAGCGCGGAATCGGCGATCAGGACCTTGGCGCCTCCGTGTTCGAGGATATAGACCACCGTCTCGAGGTCGAGCCGCGTGTTGATCGCGTTGAGCACGGCGCCGCAGGCGGGGACGCCGAAATGCGCTTCGGCATGGGCGGGAATGTTGGGCAGCAAGGTTGCGACCACATCGCCGGGCTGCACCCCGCGCGCGGCCAGCGCCGATGCCAGGCGTGTCACCCGGTCGTGATAGCTGCGGTAGTCGCGGCGGATATCGCCATAGACAATCGCCTCTTGGGTAGCGAAGACATCGGCCGCACGGCGCAGATGCGTCAGCGGTGTCAGGGCCGCGTAGTTCGCGGCGCATTTCTCCAGCCCTGTTTCGTCCTGCAACCACCCCATGCGTGCCCTCCCTTACCTCTCGCCGGGTCCGATGCGCTTGGCGCCCGCGCGCCCGGCTGTTCGCCACCGTAGGACAGTTTGCCACAAAATAGTCCAGTTGTTTTCGCTTTGTCGCCACAACTATAACGAGAGTCTTGGTTAATGACGTCTTACAAGCGATGCGAGAGCCGCAATTCAGACGAGGCCAACATGTTCCAGTTCATTTCCCCGCGCGAAATCCTACACGCAATTGGCGGCAGAAGCTTTGAGGCGTCTCCGCAAGCAGATTCGGACGATGAGAATGCCCCAAGTTTCTATGACCGCGCCATCCGCGAGGACGGACTTCTGGCCGGAACTCTCGTCGATACCGGGACCGGCTGGCGCGCAGCCGAAAGTATCCGCCCGGGCGAGAAGGTGATGACCTTCGACAATGGCCTGCGCGAGGTGATCGGGAACCGCAGCATCAACTTGCTGCACAGCCAGATCCCCGCACACAAGCGCTACATTATGCTGGTACCGCGCCACGCGCTGGGCAACTGTACCGAGTTGGCGCTGATGCCGATGCAGGAAGTAATCATCGAATCGGATCGCGCCGAAGACCTCTATGGCGACCCGTTCGTGCTGATCCCCAGCCTGATGCTGGTCGGCTATCGTGGCATCCATCGCGTGCCGATGACTGGCGAGGTCACGCTGTCGCTCTTGTCGTTCGAGCGCGAGGAAGTAATACTGACGCAGGGCGACATGCTGGCGCTGGGGCACGCCGACAGCAGTGCATCACCCCTGCAGTCGGCAGCGAACCCCGATGACAACCTGTTCCCGCGCCTGACCGAACGGCAGTTGCAGGAACTGGTCACCTGGGAGATGAAAGGCGCGCGGCCCTGCCCGGCTTTCGCCGAGCAGAGCATCGACGATCTTCACGCCGCTCTCGAGGCGCGCGCCTCGTAGAAGCCAGCGCCCTCGGCGGCCATCTGGCGGAGCATCTCGGGACAGGTGAAGCGTGCGCCAAAGCGCGCCGTCAGGTCGTCGCAGACCTCGACCGCAAACCCGGCGCCCAGCATGTCGAGCCACGAGAACGGCCCCCCCGACCACGGCGCGAAGCCCCAGCCAAGGATCGCGCCGACATCGCCCTCGCGAATGTCGGTCAGCACGCCTTCTTCCAGCGCCCGAACGGCCTCGAGCGCCTGGGCGAACATCAGCCGGTGCTGCACGGTGATCAGGTCGGGCTGATCGGCGGCGGGGGCAAATTTCTCGCCCAGCCCGGACCACAGCCCCTGTCGCTTGCCCTTCTCGTCATAGCTGTAGAAACCTGCAGCCGCCTTGCGGCCCAGACGGCCCTCCTCGACCATCCAGAACACCACCTCATCGACATCGCCATCGGGATAGGCATCGCCCATCGCTGCGCGCGTGGCTTTCGCGATCTTGGCGCCCAGGTCGAGCGAGGTCTCGTCCACCAGTTGCAGCGGCCCCAGCGGCATCCCCATCAGCCGCGCGGCATTCTCGACCAGCGCCGGGGCCACGCCCTCGCGGACCATGCGCATCCCCTCGTTCAGATAGGGGATGATGCAGCGATTGGCGTAGAAGAAGCGTGCGTCATTGACCACGATCGGCGTCTTGCGGATCTGGCGGACGAAATCCAGCGCCTTGGCGACCGCGCGGTCGCCGGTCGCTTTGCCGCGAATGATCTCGACCAGAAGCATCTTGTCCACGGGGCTGAAGAAATGGATGCCGATGAACTGCTCGGGGCGCGTGCTGGCCTTCGCCAGATCGCTGATCGGCAGGGTCGAGGTGTTGGTGGCGAAGATCGCCCCCTCGGGCAGCGCGACCTCGGCCCGTGCGGTCACCTCGGCCTTGACCTTCGGGTCCTCGAACACGGCCTCGACAACCAGATCGCAACCGCTCAAGGCGCTGTAATCGGTGGTGGGCGTGATCCGGCTCAGCACCTCGGCCTTCTTGCCTTCCGAAACCTTGCCGCGCTTCATGCCCTTGTCGAGGATCCCCTCGGAATAGGACTTGCCCTTCTCGGCGGCCTCTTGCTTGGCGTCGATCAGCACCACCTCGATCCCGGCATTCGCCGCGACATAGGCAATGCCCGCGCCCATCATCCCCGCGCCCAGCACGCCGAGTTTGCGCACCTTCTCGTCGCCCACTTCTGGCCGGTTGGCACCCTTCTCCAGCGCCTCCTTGTTGATGAAAAGCGAGCGGATCATGGCGGCGGAACTCGGATTCATCAGCACATGCGTGAACCAGCGCGCCTCGATCTTCAGCGCAGTGTCAAACGGCACCATCGCGCCCTCATAGACCGCAGAGAGCAACGCCTTGGCCGCCGGATAGACGCCCTGCGTCTTGCCGTTGACCATGGCCGAGGCGCCGACGAAGGTCATGAAGCCGGAGGGGTGATAGGGCGCGCCGCCGGGCATCTTGTAGCCCTTGGCGTCCCAGGGCTTGACCAGATCGGCGTCCTTGGCCTCTAGCACCCATGCCTTGGCGCGGGCCAGCAGCTCGTCCCCTGGCACCACCTCGTCGATGATGCCCGCGGATTTCGCCTTCTTCGGCTCGGACAGCTTGCCCTCCAGCAGGAAGGGCGAGGCTCCCATGGCGCCCAGCTTGCGCGCCAGCCGCGTGGTGCCGCCCGCGCCGGGGAAGATGCCGACCATGATCTCGGGCAGGCCGATCTTGGCTTTCGGGTTGTCGGCGGCAATGATCCGGTGACAGGCCAACGGGATCTCCAGCCCGATCCCCAGCGCCGTGCCGGGAAGCGCCGCGACAATCGGCTTGCCGCCTTTCAGCGTCTTGGGGTCCATCCCCGCGCGCTCGATCTTGCGCAGCGTCGCGTGCATGGACATGATCCCCTCGAACAGCCCCTTTTCGGGCTGGTCCCCGGCCATTTCCTTCATCCTGGCGATGACATTCAGGTCCATGCCACCGGCGAAATCCGGCTTGCCCGAGGTAATGATCACCCCCTTCACGGCCTCATCGCCAAGCGCGGTGTCGATATGGGCGTCCAACTCGCGCAGCCCCTCCATCGACAGGACGTTCATGGATCTGTTTTCGATGTCCCAGGTGATGGTGGCCACGCCATCGGCATCGACGGAATAGTGAAAATCGGTCATTGTCCTTGCCTCCCCTTAAACGCGCTCGATGATCGTGGCCGCACCCATGCCCGAGGCCACGCAAAGCGTCGCCAGCCCCGTGCCCTTGCCGGTCCGCTCCAGCTCGTCGAGTAGCGTGCCGATGATCATGGCACCGGTGGCCCCCAGCGGATGGCCCATCGCGATGGCACCTCCGTTGACGTTCACACGGTCACTGTCCACATCGAAAGCCTGCATGAAGCGCAGCACCACCGAGGCGAAGGCCTCGTTGACCTCGATCAGATCGATATCCGAGATCGCCATCCCCGAGGCTGCGAGGATCTTCTCGGTCACCGGCACGGGGCCGGTGAGCATGATCGTCGGGTCGGTGCCGATCCGCGCGGTGGCCCTGATGCGCGCGCGGGGCTTCAACCCGTATTTCTCGCCGAATTCGGCATTGCCGATCAGAACCCCCGCCGCGCCATCGACGATGCCGCTGGAATTGCCCGCATGGTGAATATGCGAGATCCGCTCGAGATGCGGGTATTTCATCAGCGCGACCTTGTCGAAACCGGGCATCACCTCGCCCATCTCCTGAAAGGCGGGCCTGAGCGACCCGAGGCTCTGCATGTCGGTGCCCGGACGAATGTGCTCGTCCCGGTCGAGAATGGTCAGCCCGTTGATATCGGTCACCGGCACGACCGAGCGCGCGAACCGGTCCTCCTCCCAGGCGGCGACCGCGCGCTTCTGGCTCTCGACGGCCAGCGCGTCGGCCATGTCGCGGGTAAAGCCGTATTCGGTGGCGATGATGTCGGCGGCAATGCCTTGGGGGACGAAATACCGCTCCATCGCGACGGACGGATCCACAGCAACCGCCGCCCCGTCCGAACCCATCGCGACGCGGCTCATCATCTCGACCCCGCCCGCGACATAGGCCATGCCAACACCGCCCTGCACCTGCCCGGCGGCAAGGTTGATGGCCTCCATGCCCGAGGCGCAGAACCGGTTGATCGCAAGTCCCGGCACGGATTCGTCAAAGCTTGAAGCCATCACGGCCGTGCGCGCCAGACAGCCGCCCTGCTCGGCCACCTGGGTCACATTGCCCCAGATCACATCCTCGATGGCGCGCGTGTCGAGATCGCTGCGCGCCTTGAGCGCGTCGAGCACCAGCGCCGACAGGCGCACGGCCGTCACCTCGTGCAGGCTGCCATCGGCGCGGCCCTTGCCACGCGGCGTGCGGATCGCGTCGTAGATATAGGCCTCGGTCATGTCGTTCCCTTCCTAGGTGGTCTTGTGCCGTCAGCGGCGTATTCGAGTATTTCAGGCAAGAAAATGTGCCTGTTCACCTTGTCTTAACGGGGCGGCGTTAACGTTAATGCGCGGTACAGGCTGGAGAGCCGATGACCGTGCAAGGAAATGCCCCGCCTGGCCCCCGCCCGGAACCAGTCGTTTTTGCAAGTGGCCGCCGGTCAGGCGGGGTACGCCGCCCGCCCCCATTTTCTTGCCCCAAATACTCCCGCCGGAGGCGCTTTTCGGTCATTTCTTCCGCGCCTCGAGTTCCGAGTTGAACAGCCGCAACCGGTGGCCGAGATTTTCGGCGTCAGTGACAGACTCGAAATGCTCGAACAGGAAGGAGAGCGCCTCGCCCTCGTCGAGCCCGGCCTCTTGCGCAAAGCGGCGCAGGCGGCGGTAGCCATCTTCGGTCATCGCGACATTGAAGCGGCGGGTCAGGCGAAAGCGTTTTGGCATGGTCCCTCCGGCGCGGGGGTCGGCAGCACCTGCGCAGTGCTGCCGACGGGATTTCAGAACTGTTCGGGGCTCAGCGCCATCATACTTTCCGCGCCGCTCTGGATACGGGCCAGATGCGTCGCCGTGGCAGGCAGCTGGCGGGCCATGTAGTAGCGCCCGGTCGCCAGTTTCGCCTCGAGAAAGTCGCGATCGGTGCTGCCGCCGTCAAGGGCGGCATAGGCGGCCTTGGCCATCTGCGCCCAGACCAGCCCGAGGCAGACATGGCCGAAGAGGTGCATGAAGTCGGTCGAGCCGGCCAGCGCGTCATTGGGCCGTTTCATGCCGCTTTCCATGAAATACATGCCCGCCGATTGCAGATCCTTCGACGCCGATTTGAGCGGGGTCAGGAAACCCTCGAGCCGGTCGTCGCCCGCATTCTCCTTGATGAAGCCCTTGACCAGATCGAAGAACGCCATCACATGCTTGCCGCCATCGGCCGCCAGCTTGCGGCCCACCAGGTCGAGCGCCTGCACGCCGTTCGCACCCTCGTAAATCATGGCGATCCGGGCGTCGCGGGCGAACTGGGACATGCCCCATTCCTCGATATAGCCATGCCCGCCATAGACTTGTTGGGCCTGCACGCTCATCTCGAAGCCCTTGTCGGTCAAAAACCCCTTGATGACCGGCGTCAGCAGCGAGATCAGGCCGTCGGCCTCCTTGTCTTCCATCCGATGCGCGCGGTCGATCAGGCTTGCGCCCCACAGGGTGAAGGCGCGCGCGCCCTCGACAAAGCTTTTCTGATCCATCAGCATGCGGCGCACATCGGGGTGCACCAGCAGCGGGTCTGCGGGGCCGTCGGGGTTCTGCGGTCCGGTAACGTCGCGGCCCTGCAACCGGTCCTTGGCGTAGGCGACCGCGTTTTCATAGGCGACCGCCGCCTGCGCGTATCCTTGCAGGCCAACGCCGATCCGGGCCTCGTTCATCATGGTGAACATGGCGCGCATGCCCTTGTGCAGATCGCCGATCAGATAGCCCGTCGCCTCGTCATAGTTCATGACGCAGGTGGCATTGCCGTGGATGCCCATCTTCTCTTCGATCTTGCCGACCGAGACGCCGTTGCGCTGCCCGAGGCTGCCATCGGCATTGACGAGGAATTTCGGCACGATGAAGAGCGACACGCCCTTCGTGCCCTCGCCCCCGCCCGGCGCCTTGGCGAGCACCAGATGGATCACATTCTCGGCCATGTCATGATCGCCCGCCGAGATGAAGATCTTCTGCCCCGTGACCTTGTAGCTGCCGTCCTCCTGCGGGATGGCCTTGGTGCGCATCAGCCCCAGATCGGTGCCGCAATGCGGTTCGGTCAGGTTCATCGTGCCGGTCCAGTCCAGCGAGACCATCTTCGGCAGATAGGTCGCTTTCTGATCCTCCGAGCCATGCGCGAGAATGGCCGAGATCGCGCCATGCGTCAGCCCCTGATACATGTTCAATGCCATATTGGCCGACACGAAAATCTCGCCCACCGCCGAGCCCATCAGATAGGGCAGGTTCTGGCCGCCGAATTCCTCGGGCAGGTCAAGCCCGTTCCAGCCGCCTGCCTTGATCTCGTCGAAGGCCGCCTTGAATCCCTCGGGGGTGTAGACGACACCATTCTCCAGTCGGCAGCCCTGCTGGTCGCCGACAGGGTTCAGCGGCGCAAGCGCGCCTTCCGCGAGTTTCGCGGCCTCTTCAAGGATCGCAGCCGTGAAATCGGCCTCGAGATCGGCATAACCCGGGATCGCGGACTGGCTGACCTTCAGCAGGTCATGCAGCACGAATTGCAGGTCCTTGGTGGGGGCAGTGTAGCTGGGCATGGGGGCTCTCCGTTTACTCGGCTGCCTTGGGGCGGTCTGCATTGCGCAGCACCTGTTCGCCCCAGGCGAGTTCCTGTTTCAGATCGGCAATCGCTTCGGTCAATTCTTCGCGCTGGCGCTCCATGTCGGCCAGCCGCTGGCACGCGATGTCATAGGTCTTGCGCAGCTGTTTCAACTCGCTGTCGTCGCGGTCATACATGTCCAGAAGCTGGCGGATCTCCTCGAGGCTGAAACCGAAGCGCTTGCCGCGCAGGATCAGCTTGAGCCGCGCCCGGTCACGACGCGAGAACAGCCGGTGCTGGCCCTCGCGCTTTGGAAACAGCAACTCCTTGGCCTCGTAGAACCGCAAGGTTCTCGGTGTGACGCCGAACTCGGCGCACATCTGGCGGATGGTCAGTAACTCCTCTGACATAAGCACGCCTCCTCGCGCAGCATCTGTCGTATCTGCGAGAGACAATATCCATGTTGACGTGCAGGTAAAGCAAAACGCCGCGTCACGACGCGTCGGGCGGGCGTGTCAGGATCGCAAAGACCCGGCGGTCTGCGCGCGCAGCGACTCGAGATCGGCAATGGTGCGCTCCAGCTCGGCGGCCTGCGCGCGCAGCGCAACAAGCTGGCGGTCGGCCAGTTCGACAAAGGCGCGCAGTTGCGGCTCGGTGCCCTGCCGCTCGTAGATCTCGAGCCACTGGCGGATTTCTTCCAGGCTGAACCCGAAGCGTCGCCCGCGCATGATCAGCGTCATCCGCGCCACCTCGCGCGGGGTGTAGAAGCGGTTGCGGCCTTCCTTCTCGGGGCTGAGCAGCTCGATATACTCGTAATACCGCAGTGTCCGCGGGGTCACATCGAACCGCGCGCACATCTCCTTGAAGCTCAGCCTTGTGGTGCTCATGCCTTCCCCTCCGCTGATGATGCTATGCGCCAGACGGCAAAGATGCAATTCACCACAGCGCTTGCCATTGCCCCGCGAACCGGCGCAGAAAGAGCCTGCGACAACAGCACCGGCCCGCAGATGACCGAAACCACGGCACAAAACTTCATCAATGCCCTGCCCTTTGCCCACGCGCTGGGGATGCGGCTCGAGGAGATCGGCAAGGGGCGGGCGCGGATCTCGATGGGATGGGATCCGCGTTTCGTTGGCGACCCGGCGACCGGGGTGATCCATGGCGGCGCGGTCTCGGCGCTGATGGATACCTGTGGCGGGGCGGCTGTGATGTCCTACCCCGGTGCGCTGACGACGGCGACCATCGACCTGCGCATCGACTACATGCGCGCGGCGACCCCGGGCCAGCGGATCACGGCGCAGGCCGAATGCTACCATGTCACCCGCCGCGTGGCCTTTGTTCGTGCCACCGCGCATGACGAGGATAGCGAGAACCCGGTCGCGACCGCGACCGGAGCGTTCACCTTCGACCGCAAGGAGGATCGCTGATGCGCCCCGAACCCGTGCAGGCGGTCAAGCACCGGCGCGATTCGGCCCTGGCGGCGCTGGTGGCGGCGATTCCCTATGCGGGTTTTCTCGGCATTGTGTTCGAGCGGCATGGCGACGAGCTGACCGCCGTGCTGCCCTATGACGAGAAGCTGATCGGCAACCCGTTGCTGCCCGCGCTGCATGGCGGGGTGATTGCGTCCTTTCTCGAGGTGGCCTCGATCGTCGAGCTGAGCTGGTCAACCTTGTGGCCCGCGCTCGAATCCGGCCAGGTGACACCCGAGGCCATGTCCGAGAGCCTGCCGCGCCTGCCCAAGACCATCGACTTCACAGTGGATTACCTGCGCACCGGCCTGCCGCGCGATGGCTATGCCCGCGCCCGTGTCAACCGCTCGGGGCGGCGCTATGCGAGTGTGCATGTCGAGGCCTGGCAGGACAATCGCGCCCGCCTGTTCGCCCAGGCGACCGGGCATTTCCTGATGCCGCAGGGCTGACATGGCCGAGCCCGCCGCGCTGTCCAACCGGCGCATCCTGAAGATCGCGGTGCCCATCGTGGTGGCCAATCTGTCGGTGCCCATCCTGGGCGCCGTGGATACCGGCGTGGTGGGCCAGATGGGCGCGGCCGCGCCCATCGGAGCAGTGGGGTTGGGGGCGATCATCCTCGCCTCGATCTACTGGATCTTCGGTTTTCTGCGCATGGGCACGACGGGTCTTGTGGCCCAGGCCACCGGCGCGGGCGATCTGGCTGAAAGTGGTGCGATCCTGACGCGCGGGGTGATGCTGGGGCTCGCGGCCGGCACGGTTATGGTCGTGGGGCAGGCAGCGATCACCTGGGCCGCCTTTCGCATTGCCCCCGCCAGCGCCGAGGTCGAGGCCCTGGCGCGCGATTATCTGGCGATCCGCATCTGGGGCGCGCCCGCGACCATTGCGCTTTATGCGATCAACGGCTGGCTGATCGCGACCGAACGCACGCGCTCGGTGCTGGGGCTGCAACTGTGGATGAACGGGCTGAACATCGCGCTGGACCTGTGGTTCGTTCTGGGCCTCGGCTGGGGCGTGCAGGGCGTGGCCGTGGCCACGCTGATCGCCGAGGTCAGCGCACTGGGGTTGGGGCTGTGGCTGTGCCGCGCGGCCTTTGCCGGGGCGCAGTGGCGGGACTGGCCGCGCGTCTTCGACCGGGTGCGGCTGCGGCGCATGTGGGTGGTCAATTCCGACATCATGCTGCGCACCATCGCGTTGCAGGCTGCGATGACGGGGTTCCTGTTCGTCTCGGCCGGGTTCGGGGATGTGACGCTGGCGGCAAACCAGATCCTGTGGCAGTTCATGCTGCTGATCGCATATGCGCTCGACGGTTTCGCCTTTGCCGCCGAGGCGCTGGTCGGGCAGGCGGTGGGGGCGCGCTCGGTCGTGCGGATGCGACAGGCGGGGCTGCGGGCCTCGCGGCTGGCGTTGGGCGTTGCCATCGTGATGGCGCTGGGGTTCTGGGTCGCGGGGCCATGGGTGATCGACCTCATGGCGCTGGATGCGGATGTGCGGGCCGAGGCGCGGGTCTATCTGCCCTTCGTCGTGGCGCTGTCGGTACTGGGGCTTGGGGCCTACATGCTCGACGGGATTTTCATCGGCGCGACCGGCACGCGCGAGATGCGCAACACGGTGGTGGCCTCGGTCGCGATCTACGGGCTGGCGCTGTGGGCCTTCGTGCCCGCGCATGGCAATATCGCGCTGTGGGGAGCGTTCATCCTGCTGAACGTGCTGCGCGGTCTGTTGCTGTGGGCCTACTACCCAAGGCTGGAACGGCGCGTGGCGGAGACGCTATAGAAAGGCGTCGCGGCGCGTGCCGATGGCGTCTTTCAGCATGGCGTGACCGTCGCGGTCCAGACACGCCAGCAACCCGCGATTGAGCCCCCCGACCAGCCCCAGACCCCCATAGACAAGCCCCGTGTAGAGTTGCACCGCCGAGGCCCCGGCGCAGATCTTCGCATAGGCATCTTCCGCTGTGCTGATCCCGCCCACGCCGATCAGCGGCAACTTGCCCTCGGTCAGTTCCGACAGCCGCGCGAGGATACGCGTCGAGGGGGCGAAAAGCGGCGCACCCGACAGGCCCCCGGGCTGATTGCGGGCCGGATCGGTCAGCCCGTCGCGCGCAGTGGTCGTGTTGGTGGCGATGATCGCGTCGACACCTGTCGCACGGGCGACCTCGGCGATCTCGGCCAATGCGCTGTCGTCGAGATCGGGAGCGATCTTCAGGAACACCGGCACTCGGCGCGGCAGGTCCGCGCGCGCCTGCATCACGCCATCCAGAAGGGCGCGCAAGGCCGCCGCCCCCTGCAGGTCGCGCAAGGCTTCCGTGTTGGGCGAGGACACGTTGACCGTCGCGAAGTCGAGATGCGCGCCCGTCATCGCCAGCACCTGCGCATAATCGGCGGCGCGGTCGGGGCTGTCCTTGTTGGTGCCCAGATTGAGGCCCAGCACCACCCCCGACGGTCGCGCGGCCAGCCGCGCGGCAATCGCCTCCGCCCCGTCATTGTTGAACCCGAAGCGATTGATCACCGCCCGGTCGGCGGGCAACCGGAACAGCCGTGGCCGCTCATTGCCCGATTGCGGGCGCGGCGTGGCGGCGCCGACCTCGAGAAATCCGAATCCCGCCCGCGCCAGCCCCGCAAGCGCCGTCGCGTTCTTGTCGAACCCGGCGGCAAGGCCCACCGGGTTGGGCAGATCGAGCCCGGCCACCTGCATCCGCAGACGCGGCGATGTCTCGGCCCGCGCGCGCGGCACAAGCCCGGCGCGCAACAGCCGCAGCGCCATGCCATGCGCGACCTCGGGGTCGAGCCGGTGAAGAATGACCAGCCCGGCGCGTTCCAGCACGCTCATACCAGCCGCTCGGGGAAGATATGGCCGGACGCGCCCAGCGGCAGCGACTTGTCCCACACCACCTCGGACAGGCGCAGCGGGCGGTAGAGATGCGGAAACAGCGCGCCCCCGCGCGAGGCCTCCCATTTCAGCGCCGGGCCCAGTGCGTCGGCCTCGACGGCGACAAGGACGAGATCGCTCTCGGTGGCGAAATGCTTCGCTGCCGTCGCCATGACCTGCTGCGCGGTCGAGAAATGGATATAGCCGTCGGCAAGGTCCACCGGCGCCCCTGCGGTCTCGCCCTCGGCCACCAGCGCATCCCATTCGGGGCGGCGGAAGATCTTGTAGATCAGCATGGATGCCTCTTGCCCAAAGCGCCGCATGGCGTCAATGGCGCGCGGCGTGTCACGATGCGCAGAGATCCTTTTCCCAGAACGACTGTTCGCTGACCGGGTCCCTCAGCAGTGTGATGCTGGACCCGACCGGGACGTCGCGCTCAAGGATGGAGCGCGGCTTATCAAGGCTCTGGCCCTCGGCGCCCGCCGCATCGCGCCAGTGGAGGCGGAAGGGAGGATCCGTCTTCCTGCCGCCCGACCCCGTCATGTGCGCGACAACCTCCGCTCTGCGGCGTTCGCCAGCGCGCGCGGCGCGTAGCATTGCGGCCGTGCGGCGCCAGAAGTGGCGCGCGCCCCACGCAGCAATGGCGAGGCTGATCAAGGCAAACGCCCCGAAGATCCCCCCGGCACCCAGGGCGTCACCGCGGTCGACGAGCACCCGCTCGGGGGCATCCGGCAGATAGCGGATCGTCACCGTGTCGCCCGCGCGGACCCGGCCATGAAACACCGGCGAGACGGGGGTTCGTCCCTGTATGACCTCGCCCTCGCGCGTTTCGAAACCGTAGCCGACCCACGGGATGCGGCCGGTCGATTGCGTACGTCTGATCTCGGGGTTGCTTATGACGGCCTCGGCCTCGACCCCGCGCGCAGCGAACAGGATCGCCTCGCGTGCATTGGACAAGGCCACCCCGCCGGTGATCAGGGCGACCAGAAGCGGCACCAGCGCCATCCAGGCGTGCTGGCGCTTGAGCAATGTCAGGACCGATGCCTGTGTCGCATTCATGAAACCTACCTCATGTCACCGAGTGTTGCCGTTTCAACTGGCTCAGCGCGCTGCAACCGCGACGCGGCCGCCTCGCTAGACGTAGAGATCGCGCTCCCAGAAGGTCTGTTCGCCTACCGGATCGACCATGACGGTGATGGTGTCGCCGACGCGGGCATAGGCCATCAGCAGCATGCGACCCTGGTTGAGGCTTTCGCCCTCGGCCCCGGTCTCATCGCGCCAGTGCAGACGCCAGGATGCCGGTTCGTCGCCGATCCTCGTGCGCGATGGCAGGTAGTCGAGCACCGTCGCCTGTCGCGCCTCTCCGCCACGCGCAGCGCGCAGCATGGAGGCGGTGCGGCGCCAGTAGCGGCGGCCGATATAAGCCGTGAGAGCGAGCGCAATCAGCGCGGGTATCGTGTAGATATACAGCCCGCCACGGTGATGCGACCAGTCGAGCATGACCTGATCGGGGTTGTCGGGCATGTAGTGGATCGGCACTGTCTCGCCCGGATCATTACGACGGTAATAGCCGGCAGAAACGCGCGTCGAGCCTTCCTGCGTGGCGCCGTCAGCAGTGTCGAACTGGTAATCTGCGTGATAGCTGCGCTGCGTGCGGGTTCCGTCGGATGTCGCGCTGCGGCTGACGGATTCGCGCATGTTGAGGATCCGCGCCTCTGTCTTGACCCCTTGCGCCTGAAAAGCCAGCAGCCGTTGCGACTGTAGCAGCGCCGCCGCTCCTGCGATAAGCACGATCACCAGGGGGATGCCCGCCAGCCAGGCGCGTTGGCGCTCCAGAAGCGTCAGGATCGAAATGCGCCGCTCACTCATCAGACCTCCGTGCGTTTCCACGTAATAACCGAGGGTTAGCCTGCCCGAAGCACGGGCAGCACGCAACCGGGGCTCGCAAATCCGTGTGATCAGAGCGGGCCGGGCAGGCGTTCTTCGGACAACAGCACATTGGCATCCACCGCCCCCACCCCCGGCAAGGTCATGATCCGGCGGCGCAGGATACGCTCGAAATCGGGCAGGTCGCGGGCGACGACACGCAGGCGATAATCGTAGAGCCCCAGCACATGCTGCACGGTCTGCACCTCGGGGATGGCGCTGACCGCGCGCTCGAAATCGGCCAGGCTGACGCGGCCCTTGGCGGCGAGGCTGATGCCGAGGAAGACCGTGACGCCGAGGCCAAGTGCCGCGAGATCAAGGTCAATACGGGTGCGGGCGATGGCCCCCGCATCGCGCAGCCGCTTCAGGCGGCGCCAGGTGGCGGGCTGGCTGAGGCCGAGCTGGCGGCCCAGCGCCCCGGCACCTAAGGTGGCGTCCCGGGCCAGCGCACGCAGCAGGGCGCGGTCGGTGGGGTCGAGGTCGATCATTTGCGCGGCCCGGGTTCGGGGGCTCTGCCCCCGTCCCGCTGCGCGGGACTCCCCCGGGATATATGGGCAAAGATGAAAGTCACAGGGGCAGGGTGTCCGTCTGCTTGATGTCCGACAGGTGCATCAGCGCCTCTAGATCGGCGATATGGGGCAGGGTGAGGATACGATCACGGTAGATCTGCTGGTAATGGGTCATGTCGCGCGCGATGACGTTGAGGCGTATATCGACCCGGCCGAGGAAAGACTGGATTTCAAGCACTTCAGGGACCTGTCGGGCGGCGGCGGTGAACTCGTCAAAGGCGCGCGGATCGGTCTTGTCGAGGGTCACGCGCAAGCTGACCTCGACCGCCCAGCCCAGCGCGCGCCAGTCGATAACCGCCTGTCGTCCGCGCAGGATGCCCTTGGCGCGCAGCTTCTCGAGGCGGCGCCAGCAGGTGGCCTCGGGCAGGCCGGTTGCGGCGGCAAGCTGGGCGGTGCTGGCCTCGGGCGCGGCGAGAAGCTGGCGCAGCAGGCGGCGGTCGGTATCGTCAATGCGCATGGTTTTTTCGAATTTTGCTAATCTACGCATGATATTTTGCATATCTGTGAAGGAATTGCGAGATATGAAACGGAATTTCCGCTTTTGGGCCTATGCTGCGCGGCAATGCAACCCCAAGGAGGAGACCGCCATGCGCGTCTATTATGATCGCGATTGCGATGTGAACCTGATCAAGGACAAGAAGATCGCTATTCTGGGCTATGGCAGCCAGGGCCATGCTCATGCGCTGAACCTGCGCGACTCGGGCGCCAAGCATGTGGCCGTTGCCCTGCGCGAGGGCTCGGCTAGCGCCAAGAAGGCCGAGGCCGAGGGGCTGCAGGTCATGGGCATTTCCGAGGCCGCGGCCTGGTGCGACCTGATCATGTTCACCATGCCCGACGAGCTTCAGGCCGCGACCTACAAGGCGCATGTCCATGACCATCTGCGCGAGGGGGCGGCGATTGCCTTCGCCCACGGGCTGAACGTGCATTTCGGGCTGATCGAGCCGAAACCGGGCGTCGATGTGATCATGATGGCGCCCAAAGGCCCGGGCCACACAGTGCGGGGCGAGTATGTGAAGGGCGGCGGCGTGCCCTGTCTGGTCGCTGTCAATCAGGATGCGACCGGGAAGGCGATGGAGATCGGGCTGAGCTATTGTTCGGCCATTGGCGGCGGGCGCTCGGGGATCATCGAGACCGATTTCCGGCAGGAATGCGAGACCGACCTCTTCGGCGAGCAGGCGGTGCTCTGCGGCGGGCTGGTCGAGTTGATTCGCATGGGCTTCGAGACGCTGGTGGAGGCCGGGTACGAGCCCGAAATGGCCTATTTCGAGTGCCTGCACGAGGTAAAGCTGATCGTCGATCTGATCTATGAAGGCGGGATCGCCAACATGAACTATTCGATCAGCAACACCGCCGAGTATGGCGAATATGTCAGCGGCCCGCGCATCCTGCCGTATGACGAGACCAAGGCGCGGATGAAAGCGGTGCTGACCGACATCCAGCAGGGCAAGTTCGTGCGCGACTTCATGCAGGAAAACGCGGTCGGGCAGCCCTTCTTCAAAGCCACGCGGCGGATTAATGACGCGCATCAGATCGAACAGGTCGGCGAGAAGCTGCGCGCGATGATGCCCTGGATCGGTGCGTCGAAGATGGTCGACAAGGACCGGAACTGAGCGCAGCGCGCGGGGCTCCGGCCCCGCGCAGCTACCCTGTCAGTTCGCGCGACGGGATGACCGGGAAGAACACCCCCTCTGACCACAGACCGAACCAGTCCGCGCCGTCATGGCGCGCGTGCTGGCCAAGGTCTACCAGCCGGTAAAAGCTCTTGCGGTCGATCAGCGCCTCAAGCCCGGCGCGGATATGGATATAGGGCGCGGGCTCGCCGCTCTCTGGGTCGCGGATGACGCGCAGCGGGTTTTCGGGCCCGGCGCTCGCCTCGTCGCCAAGATTGGTCACGAAGGTAAGGCGCTGGGCGGCACCCTCGCCCTTGGCGCGAAAATCGACCGCGACGAAGGGCGCATCCTCGACAGTGATGCCGACCTTCTCGACCGGGGTGACGAGGAAATAGCGGTCACCCTCGCGCTTCAGGATGGTGGAGAACAGCCGCACCATGGCAGGGCGACCGATGGGCGTGCCCTCATAGAACCAGGTGCCGTCGCGCGCGATGCGCATGTCCAGATCGCCGCAGAAGGGCGGATCCCACAGATGCACGGGCGGCAGCCCCTTGCCCTTTGCGGCGGCAGTTGCCGCCTCGGCCAATGCATTGGCCGAAGGTGTCACAGCTTTTTGTTCGCCCGTGCTTTTTGCCATTGGCCCCTCATGCGATATGTCCGAGTGTGTTACCGTACACCTAAGATTTGTCCCGCAGCCTGCAAGGAGCGCCCCCATGAGCCATGACGCCGATCTGGTTGCCGAGATCGAAGCCCTGGGCGAGAAACTGGCGCTCGCACGCGCCAGCATCAACCGCCGCTTCATCGGCCAGCGCAATGTCGTCGATCTGACGCTGACGGCGATGCTGTGCGGGGGCCACGGGCTGCTGATCGGGCTGCCGGGGCTGGGCAAGACGCGGCTGGTGGACACGCTCTCGACCGTGATGGGGCTGAAGGGCAACCGCATCCAGTTCACGCCCGACCTGATGCCCGCGGATATCCTCGGCTCGGAAGTGCTGGACGTGGCCGAGGATGGCAAGCGCGCGTTTCGCTTCATCCCGGGGCCGATCTTCTGTCAGTTGCTGATGGCGGACGAAATCAACCGCGCCTCGCCCCGGACGCAGGCCGCGCTGCTGCAGGCGATGCAGGAGCGCGAGGTGACGGTGGCGGGCACGCATCACGGGCTCGACAAGCCGTTCCATGTGCTCGCCACGCAGAACCCGATCGAGCAGGAGGGGACCTATCCGCTGCCCGAGGCGCAGCTCGACCGGTTCCTCGTGCAGATCGACGTGGAATATCCCGACCGTGACACCGAACGTGATATCCTTGTCGCCACGACCGGCGCGAGCGAGGAGGCCGCGCATGAAGTGTTCACGGCCGCCGAACTGATCGCCGCGCAGGGGCTGTTGCGGCGGATGCCGGTGGGCGAAAGCGTGGTCGAGGCGATCCTCGATCTGGTGCGCGCCTGCCGCCCGGACGAGGCCGAGGCCCACAGCGCCGTGCGCGATGCGATAAGCTGGGGGCCGGGGCCGCGCGCCGCACAGGCGCTGATGCTGACCGTGCGGGCGCGAGCGTTGCTTGACGGGCGGCTGGCGCCCTCGGTCGAGGATGTCGCGGCGCTGGCGCGGCCCGTGCTCAGCCACCGCATGGCGCTGGGCTTTGCCGCCCGCGCGCGGGGTGAGCGGCTGGGCGATATCATCGACACCGTCGCGCGCGAGGCGACGCGCATGGAGGTCGCGGCTTGAACGAAACCGTCCATCTGCGCAGTGCCGCCGAGGCGCTGGCAGCCCCGCTGCCCGCGCTGCTTGCGCAGGCCGAGCATCTGGCCGCCACGGTGCTGCCCGGCGCGCATGGCCGCAGGCGGGCGGGGCTGGGCGACGAGTTCTGGCAATACCGGCAGGCGGGCCCGTCGGATATGGGTGCGCGCATCGACTGGCGGCGGTCGGGCCGAGCCGATGTGCATTTCATCCGCGAGACCGAGTGGCAGGCCGCGCAGGCGGTGACGCTTTGGGTCGACGACTCGCAGGCGATGGCATTTTCCGGGCACAAGACGCGCGGCAGCAAGGGCTCGCGCGCGCGCCTGCTGGCGCTGGCGCTTTCGGTACTGCTGCTCAAGGCGGGCGAGCGGGTGGGGCTGATGCCCGGCCTGCCGCCGCGCGCGGGGCGGGCGCAACTTGATCCACTGACGCAGATGCTCAGCCAGCCCGAGGGCGCAGGCGACTACGGCACGCCGCCGCCTGCGCTGATGCCGGCGCATTCGCGCGCTGTCTTCCTGTCGGATTTCTTCGCCCCGCCCGAGGGACTGCGCGAGGCTGTGGGCCGCGCGGCGGATCGCGGCGTTTCGGGCGCGCTGGTGCAGGTGCTGGACCCGTCCGAGGAAGAGTTCCCCTATCAGGGTCGCTCGATCTTCGAGTCGATGGCCGGGGCGCTGCGGCACGAGACGCTGCGCGCGAATGACCTGCAAGCGCGCTACCGCGACCGGCTGGCAGAGCGGCGCGACATGCTGGCCGGGCTCGCCCGCGCGACTGGCTGGCAGGTGCTGCACCACCATACGGATCAGCCGCCCGCCACGGCGCTGATGTGGTTGTGGCAGGTGCTCGATGCCGGGCGGGGGCGCTGATGTTCACGCTCGGCCCCCTTGGTTTCGCCTCGCCCGCGCTGCTGCTGGCGCTGGTGGCGTTGCCGGTGCTTTGGTGGCTGTTGCGCGCCGTGCCGCCCGCGCCGGTGATCCGCCGCTTTCCCGGCGTCGCGCTGCTGATCGGCCTGAAAGACGAGACGACCGAGACCGACCGCACGCCCTGGTGGTTGCTGGCCTTGCGCGCGCTAGCCGTGGCGGCGCTGATCGTGGCGTTTTCCGGCCCTGTGCTGAACCCACAGCCCGCGCGCGAGGGGTCGGGGCCGCTGCTGATCGTGCTGGATGGAAGCTGGGCCAGCGCGCGCGACTGGCCGCGCCGGATGGCCCGCATCGACGAGTTGCTGGCCGAGGCGAACCGCGCCGACCGCCCCGTGGCGGTGGTGTCACTGACCGACCTGCCCGCTGGCGACACGCGCTTCCGCAGCGCCGAATATTGGGCCGAGCGGCGCCCCGGGCTGGAGCCCGCACCCTGGGCTCCCGATACAGAGGCCGTGGCGGACTGGGCCACCGCACTCCCGGAAGATCTAGAGAGCTACTGGTTCTCGGACGGGTTGGAGCACCCCTATCGCGACCCGCTGACCGAGGCGCTTGACGGGCGTGGCCTGCTGACAGTGTTCGAGACCGCGCGCCCCATCCTCGCGCTTGCCCCGCCAAGCCTGCGCGAGGGGGTGATCCACCTGCCGGTCCACCGCCTGCCCGGCCAGCCCGCGCAAGAGATCGAGATCGCCGCGCATGGTCGCGATCCTGCGGGCATCGAGCGGGTGCTGGCCACAGGCACGGTGGAATTGGACGCCGGGGCCGAGACGGGCGAGTTGGCGCTGTCCCTGCAGCCCGAATTGCGCAACCGCATCACCCGCTTCCAGATCACCGGCGAGCGTAGCGCCGGGGCCGTGGCGCTGACCGATGACGCGCTGCAGCGGCGCAAGGTGGCGCTCCTCACCGGGCGCGAGGGGCGCGAGGGGCTGGACCTGCTGTCACCCTTCTTCTACCTGCGCCAGGCGCTGGAGCCGGTGGCCGAACTGATCGAGAGCCCCTCGGTCGATGATCTGCTGCTGACCTCACCGGATGTGCTGTTGCTGGTCGATATCGCCCAACTCGGTGAACTGGAATCCGCGCAAATCCTCGATTTCGTCAATGATGGCGGGCTGCTCTTGCGCTTCGCCGGGCCACGTCTGGCGGCATCCGACGTGGCCCGGGCCGAGGAAGACCCGCTGCTGCCGGTGCGGCTACGAATCGGCGGGCGCACGGTAGGCGGCGCGATGAGCTGGGGCGAGCCTCGCCGCTTGCGCGAATTCTCGGACGACTCGCCCTTTGCCGGTTTGCGTATCCCGTCGGATGTGACCGTCAGCGCGCAGGTTCTCGCCCAGCCGGACCCGACGCTGGCCGACCGTTCCATTGCCGCGCTGGCGGACGGCACGCCGCTGGTGACGCGCAAGTTCTCGGGCGACGGGCAGGTCGTGCTGATGCACACCACCGCGAATGCCGACTGGTCGACGCTGCCGCTCTCCGGCCTCTTCGTCGAGATGCTCGAGCGCCTAGCGGTCTCGACCCGCCCTGCCGCCCTGGGCGCAGGCGCGCTCGAGGCGAGCAGCTGGCAGCCAGAGCGCGCGCTTGACGGTTTCGGGCAGGTGATCGATGTGAGCGACCGCCCCGTGCTGCCGGGCGATCGGCTGGCCAACGGCCGGTTCGGCCCCGATCTGCCGCCGGGCGTCTACAGTAGCGCCATCGGCAGTGTGGCCCTCAATCTCGGAGCAGACGACATGACCCTCGCGCCCGCAAGCTGGCCCTCCTCGGTCCCGGTCGAAGGCGACAGCATGGCCGAAGAGCGCGACCTGCGCGCGATCTTCCTGTCGCTGGGACTGGGGGCGCTGATGCTCGACATTCTCGCCGCGCTCTGGGTGTCGGGGCGGCTGCGCAATGCAACTGCTGCGCTGGGGGCGGTGGCGCTTCTCGGCCTCGGTAGCGCCGCCGAGGCCGACACGCCGTCCGACGACCGGCTGGCGCAGGCCGCCACATCCGAGATGGTGCTGGGCCATGTGCTGTCGGGCGACACCCGCGTGGACGATATGGCGCGGGCGGGCCTTCTGGGGCTGAGCCGCACGCTCTATGCCCGCACCTCGATCGAGCCCGGCTCGCCCATCGGCGTCGATCTGGAACAGGACGAGCTGACCTTCTTTCCGTTCCTCTACTGGCCGATCACCGAGAACAGCCCGATACCCTCGGACGCGGCCTATGAGCGGCTCAACCGCTATCTTCGCGGCGGCGGCATGATCATGTTCGACACGCGCGACGCGGAACTTGCGGGCCTAACCCGCACCACCCCCGAGGCGCGGCGCCTGCAGGCCATCGCCCGGCCGCTGGACATCCCGCCGCTGGAGCCAATCCCCGAGGACCATGTGCTGACGCGGACCTTTTATCTTATCCAGGAGTTTCCGGGCCGTTACAGCGGGCAGGATGTCTGGGTGGAGTCTGCGCCCCCCGATGCCGAACTGGCCGAGGGGATGCCGTTTCGCAACCTCAATGACGGGGTAACGCCGGTCATCATCGGCGGGCATGACTGGGCCTCGGCCTGGGCGGTGGATGACAGCGGGCGGCCCAAGGTGCGGCTCGGCATGGGCGTGACCGGAGAGCAGCAGCGCGAGACCGCCTATCGCTTCGGGATCAACCTGATCACCCATGTCTTGACCGGCAACTACAAGTCCGACCAGGTGCATGTGCCCGCGCTGCTGGAAAGGCTTGGCCAATGATCGGAGGGCAGGACATCGTCTTCGCGCCCCTGCTGCCGTGGCTCGCCATAGCGGCCATAACGGTTGGTGCGGCGCTGATGGTCGGGCTGGCGTTGTGGCAGGGGCTACGTGGCTGGTGGCTGCGCGGGCTCGCGGCGCTCGCGCTGATCGCCGCGCTGACCAACCCGTCGCTGCTGTCGGAAGAGCGCGAGACGCTGCGCGATATCGCGCTGGTGCTGGTCGACGACACGGCGTCGAACCGGCTCGGCATCCGCGAGGACCAGACGCTCGAGGCGCTGGAGCATCTCGAGGACCGGATCGAGGGTCTGGGCGATGTCGAGACCCGCGTGGTCCGCCTGCCGGATGGCCCGCGCAACACTGGCACGCAGCTGACCACCGCGCTGTCCGAGGCGCTGGCCGACCTGCCGCGCGACCGGATCGCGGGGATTTTCGCCGTCAGCGACGGGCAAGTGCATGATCCGACGGACTCGATGGACCTGCCGGCGCCGTTCCATCTGGTCAAGACCGGCGAGGCGGATGACTGGGACCGCCGCCTGATCGTGCGCAACGCGCCGGCCTTCGCGATCCTGGGCGAACCGGTGACGCTGACGCTGCGGGTCGAGGATCAGGGCGCGGTGCCGCCCGACACCAGCAGCTACGCGTCGCTGAATTATGCCATCAACGGCGGCGAGACCATGAACGCGATGGTGCCGGTGGGCGAGGATATGGAGATCACCGTCACGCTCGAACAGGGCGGGATGAACGTGCTGCAATTCGAGCTGGAAGAGGCCGAGGACGAGCTGACCACCCGCAACAACGCCGCCATCGTGCAGATCAACGGGGTGCGCGACCGGCTGAGCGTGCTGCTCGTCTCGGGTGAACCGAATGCCGGGCAGCGCACCTGGCGCAACCTGCTGAAATCCGATCCGGCGGTGGATCTGGTGCATTTCACCATCCTGCGCCCGCCCGACCGCCATGACGGGGTGCCGGTCAATGAGTTGTCGCTGATCGCCTTTCCGACGCGCGAGTTGTTCGTCGAGAAGATCGACGAGTTCGACCTGATCATCTTCGATCGCTACCGCCGCCGGGGCATCCTGCCCAACAGCTACTTCGCCAATATTGCACGCTATGTCGAGGAAGGCGGCGCGCTGCTGGTCGTGGGCGGGCCGGAACTGGCAAGCGCCGACAGCATCTGGCGCTCGCCGCTGGGCGACGTGTTCCCCGCCCGCCCGACATCGCGCGTGATCGAGCGCGGCTACCGCCCCGAAGTGTCCGAACTGGGCCAGCGTCATCCGGTCACGGCCGGGCTAGAGGCGCTGGTGCCCGCGCGCGAGGACGGGCCCGGTTGGGGCCGCTGGTTCCGCCAGATCGAGATGGAACCCGACCGTGGGCAGACCGTGATGACGGGGGTGGATGACAGCCCGCTGCTGGTGCTCGACCGTGTGGGTGCGGGTCGGCTGGCGCTGCTGGCCTCGGACCAGACCTGGCTCTGGGATCGCGGCTATGAGGGCGGCGGGCCGCAGCTCGAGTTGCTGCGGCGGCTGGCGCACTGGATGATGGGCGAGCCCGATCTGGAAGAAGAGACCCTGACCGCCACCGCCGAGGGGCAGCGCATGACCATCACCCGCCGCACGCTCGAGGACGAGGTCGGCAATGTGACCGTGACGCAACCTGATGGCGAGACGCTGGACCTGGAACTGACAGCCGAAGGCCCGGGCGAGTACCGCACCGAGTGGGAGGCGCCGGAGATCGGCCTTTACCGGCTGGTCGAGGGCGATCTGGAGACGGTGGTGGCGCTGGGCCCGCAGGCCCCGCGTGAATTCGAGGAGACGATCGCGACCGCCGAGGCGCTGCAGCCGCTGGTCAATGCCACGCGCGGTGGCGTTGCGCGTGTCGAGGACGGCCTTCCCGAGTTGCGCCTGGTCCGCGAAGGGCGGGCCGCCGCCGGGCGCGGCTGGCTGGGGCTGACCCCGCGCGACGCCTATCTGACGACCGAGCTGCGCAGCGCGGCGCTGTTGCCGGGCTGGCTGTGGCTTATGCTGGCAGCCGGGCTGGCGCTGGGCGCATGGCTGCGCGAGGGGCGGTAGGCTCGTCCGCCCCCTGCCCGCAAACGGCCCACCCGCCCGCCCATCACGCGCACCCGTCCCGGGTGCGCGTTCGCCGTTTGCGGGCAGGGGGCGTGTGCTCCAACGTCATGGCCGGGGCCGCCCCGCCCGCGACCGGCAA
>LFIK01000165.1_pt1 | contig 44981 bp, 36 predicted proteins | sample 643401 | NCBI WGS metagenome assembly LFIK01 (sample SAMN03777447, study PRJNA286221) | soda lake metagenome | biome: soda lake; feature: Kulunda steppe; material: water; isolation source: sample T5-Br brine of Lake Tanatar-5 | place: Russia: Kulunda steppe | collected 2010-07
CCGCACGTCACCAACGCCATCAAGGAATTCGTCGTCTCCGGCAACGAGGATTACGATTTCGTCCTCGTCGAGATCGGCGGCACGGTCGGCGATATCGAGGGCCTGCCCTTCTTCGAGGCGATCCGCCAGCTCTCGAACGATCTCGATCGCGGCCAGTCGATTTTCGTGCATCTGACGCTCCTGCCTTTCATCCCCTCGGCGGGCGAGCTCAAGACCAAGCCGACGCAGCATTCCGTGGCCGAACTGCGCTCGATCGGCATCCAGCCCGATATCCTGCTCTGCCGCTGCGACCGTCCGATTCCGCAGGATGAGCGGCGCAAGCTCGCACTGTTCTGCAATGTCCGCGAGACCGCCGTGATCGAAGCGCAGGACGCACCCTCGATCTACGACGTGCCGCTCTCTTACCATGCCGAAGGGCTCGATGACGAAGTCCTGGCCGCCTTCGGCATCAAGACCGAGGGCGAGCCCGAGTTGACGCGCTGGACCACGATTTCCGAGCGCATCGCCAACCCGGAAGGCGAGGTCACGATCGGCATCGTCGGCAAATATACCGGGCTGAAGGATGCTTATAAATCGCTGATCGAGGCGCTGATGCATGGCGGCATCGCCAACCGCGTCAAGGTCAATCTCGAATGGATCGAGAGCGAGGTCTTCGAGCACGAGGACCCGGCCCCCTTCCTCGAGGGGCTCAACGGCATCCTCGTCCCTGGCGGCTTCGGCCATCGCGGCTCCGAGGGCAAGATCCGCGCGGCGCGCTTCGCCCGCGAGCGGCAGACGCCGTATCTCGGCATCTGTTTCGGCATGCAGATGGCCGTGATCGAGGCCGTGCGTTCGCTCTCAGGCATCGAGGAGGCCGGTTCGACCGAATTCGGCCCGACCGACGAGCCCGTCGTCGGCCTGATGACGGAATGGCTGCGCGGCAACGAACTCGAAAAGCGCGCGGCGCAGGGCGATCTCGGCGGCACGATGCGGCTCGGCGCCTATGACGCGACGCTCACGCCCGGCTCGAAGGTGGCGCAGATCTACGGCGCGACATCGATCTCCGAGCGCCACCGCCACCGCTACGAGGTCAACCTCGCCTATCGCGAGGATCTGGAAAAGAAGGGCATGATCTTCTCCGGCCTCTCGCCGGACGGGCTCCTGCCCGAGATCGTCGAGCTCGCCGACCACCCCTGGTTCGTCGGCGTCCAATTCCACCCGGAGCTGAAATCCCGCCCCTTCGAACCGCACCCGCTGTTTGCGAGCTTCATCGAAGCGGCGCTGGTGCAGAGCCGGCTGGTGTGAGCCTCACCCCCGGGCGCCGGAGGTGAGTTCGCGTCCGCGATGGATCGGGGCGCCCTGGCGGGTCTGGCCGGTCTTGCGGCGGGTGAGGAAGCGGGGGCGGCGGTTGCGCAGCAGGCCGTGACGGCGGCGCAGGCGCAGATGCCCGAGCGCGACCGCGCCCATCTGCGGATAGGGCTCGACCAGCGAGCCGTCCTCGTTCTTCAGCATCAGCGGCAGGCCGGTCGTCTGGCCGAGACGCCGCCAGACGGCGACGACCTCCTCCTCGTGATACTGGCCGAGCCGGCAGGCGATCTCGTCGCCCGCATCAATGATCAGGAGGTCGAAGAGCGGTTCGCCCGCAGGGTCGGCCTCCTCGGCCAGGGCCAGGGCCACGCCCCGGGCCGGCTTGCGCTCGAAACCGCTGGCCTCTACCTGCGTGACGCTGCCTGCGAAGGCCGGATCGTCGTGCTGCTCCTGCACGTGCTCGAACTGATACATCTGTCGACGCCCTCGACTTGTCCGCCGCCGCCCGGTTGATCCGGGTTCATGCGGCTGTGATTCATCGAGGGAGAGAATAGGAAGGCGAGGCTTCCGGGCTGTTAATTGCTTGGGTTAAAATTGTGTTTGATTGCGTGAAAGCGCGTGAATGCTGAATCAATGCTTTCAGCATTCACACAATTCGCGAGATTTATCTTTAACGAAGCGTGAAGCCTGTCGGAGAGCCGCGCTTCAGGCGCTCTTGCCGGCAAGCCGCGCCAGCACCGTCTCGCGCCCGATCAGCGGCAGCAGGGGGCCGAGCTCGGGGCCATGGTCGCGCCCGGTCAGGGCGAGGCGCAGCGGCATGAACAGGGCCCGGCCCTTGCGCCCGGTCTCCTGCTTGAGCGCGCCGGTCCACAGGCTCCAGCTCTGCGCGTCGAGTGGCCCTTCGGGCAGGAGACGGGCTGCGGTTTCGCAAAATGCCGCGTCCTCGATCACGGGGGTGAGGGGGCCCGTCACCACATCGAGCCATTGCGCGGCCTCGGGCAGACGCGCGAGATTGCCCCGCACCGCCTCCCAGAAGGCGCGCCCGGCGTCGATGCCGAGCGCCTCGAGGCGCGGTGCGGCCTGTTCGAAGGATAGCTCATGGACGATGCGGGCATTGAGCGCCTCGAGCTCGTGCTCGTCGAATTTCGCCGGCGCGCGGGAGATGCCCGAAAAATCAAGCAGCGCCGCAAGCGCGTCGAGATCGGAAACGGGGCGTACGGATTCGGATGTCCCCACCAGCACCGCCAGCGCCGCCACGGCCATGGGCTCGTAACCGCTCTCGCGCAGGGCCGAGAGCGAGAGATGCCCCAGGCGTTTGGAAAGTCCCTCGCCGGAAGCCGTGGTCAGCAGGTTGTGATGACCGAAGACCGGGGCTTCGTGGCCGAGGATCTCGAAGAGCTGGATCTGCACCGCCGTATTGGTGACGTGATCCTCGCCCCGGATGATGTGGGTGACACCGAGATCGGCATCATCCGCGACCGAGGGCAGGGTGTAGAGATAGGTCCCGTCGGCACGGATCAGGACCGGATCGGAGAGCGAGGCGCAATCGATACGGCTCTCGCCGCGCACGAGATCGTTCCAGAGGACGGTTTTTTCCTCCAGCCGAAAGCGCCAATGCGGCTTGCGGCCCTCGGCCTCCAGCCGGGCGCGTTCCTCGTCGCCGAGGGCGAGCGCGGCGCGGTCATAGACCGGCGGCAGGCCGCGCGCGAGCTGGCGCTTGCGCTTGAATTCCAATTCGTCCGGGGTTTCGTAGCAGGGATAAAGCCGCCCCATCTGCCGCAGTCGCTCGGCCACCGCGTCATACAGCGCGAAACGCTCCGATTGCCGCACGGTGAGATCGGGCACGATCCCGAGCCAGGCGAGATCGGCGGCGATCGCCGTTGCATATTCCTCCCGCGAGCGCTCCAGATCGGTATCGTCGAAACGCAGGATGAAGCTGCCGCCGGCACGGCGCGCGAACAGGGCGTTCATCAGGGCCGTGCGCGCGTTGCCGATATGGATCAGGCCCGTCGGGGAGGGGGCGAAGCGGACTTTCGGTGCGGAAGCTGACATGGGTTCGGCCTGGCGCGCTGTTGCGGGATCGGGTTCGGATCGTGACGATGTGACACGCGCGCGCGCATCCATCCAGGTGATTTTTGCGCCGGACCCTGATCCGGACGCCGTCAATGCTGGTAGAACGGGAGAGCCGAATCATCAAGTCGGGAGGGTGCTCTGCACAACGTCCAGTCCATGCTTCTCGTCGTTCTCGTCATCATCGCGCTGCTCGGCGCCGGATTCGCCCTTCTGCTCTGGCGCGGCGAGGAGCCGGGCGGGATCGACGACGCCTATGCGCTCGTCTTCGGCCCGCCCGATCTCGGCGGTGTCGATTTCGAGAATCTCACCCGGCGCAGCGCCCCCAACGACGCGCTGGCCTGCCACCCTGATATCTGCGGCGCGACAGCGGTCGATTTCGAGACACCGGTTTTTCCGATCCCCGGGGCGCGCTTGCGCGCGATCGTGCGCGAGGTCGCGCTGGCGCAGCCGCGCACGCAACTGGTCTATGCCTCACGCTGGGGCGAGGAGGATCGTTACGTGGTGCGTTCGCGCTTGATGCGTTACCCCGATACCGTGGTCGCGCGCATCTACGGCGCCGGGCCCGGTCGCTCCATGCTGGGGCTCTATTCGCGCAGCCAGATCGGCTATTCGGATATGGGTGTGAACCGGGCGCGTATCGGGGACTGGCTCGTCGCGATCGAAGTCCACGCGCGGCGCGAGGCGCAGGATTGAAGGTTTGGCCGGTCGGGCACGCTTTTGAGGAGGCAAATGCGCGCTCCGACCGGCCAGGCCCTTGAAACCCAGGAGATGCGGCGGACCTGAGCATCGAGGGCGTCTCGGGATCCGGTATCTCCGGATATCCTGTCGACTTTTATTAAAGATATAAAAAACCGCGCCCGATGCAATGAGATCGGAGCGATTCGGAAGCTTCATCGTTTGTTTACGTTAAGCGTTAAGCGTGACGGCTGCAACAGATGCCACGCTGAATTCCGATCAGGAAATCTCAACAACCAGACGTCCTCTGATCTTCCCGCTGATGATCTCCTCCGCCTTGGCCGGAACCGCGTCGAGGCCGATCGTCGCAGTCATGCTCTCGAGCAATTTCGCGTCGAGATCATGGGCGAGCCGTGTCCAGGCGGCACGGCGGCGGGCGATCGGGCACATCACCGAATCGACCCCGAGCAGGGCCACGCCGCGCAGGATGAAGGGGGCGACACTGGTCGGCAGGTCCATCCCGCCGGCAAGCCCGCAGGCCGCGACGGCGCCGCCATAGCGTGTCATCGAGAGCAGGTTGGCGAGCGTGGTCGAACCGACGGAATCGATGCCCGCTGCCCAGCGCTCCTTGCCCAGCGGGCGCGGCTTCTGGGACAATTCCTCACGGTCGATGACATGGCTGGCGCCGAGCGATGTCAGGTAATCCGCCTCGCTGGTGCGTCCGGTCGAGGCGGTTACCTCCCAGCCGGCGCGGGCCATGAGGGCGATGGCGACGGAGCCGACACCGCCGGCGGCGCCGGTGACGATCGCAGGGCCGGCATCGGGGGTGAGGCCATGGGATTCGAGCGCCATCACGCACAGCATCGCCGTGTAGCCGGCCGTGCCGATCGCCATGGCCTGTGCCGGGGTCATGCCCTCGGGCAGGCGCACCAGCCAGTCGCCCTTGACGCGCGCCTTTTCCGCATAGCCGCCCAGATGCGTCTCGCCCATCCCCCAGCCATTGCAGATGACGGCGTCGCCCGCGTTGAAATCGGGGTGATCCGAGGCCTCGACCACGCCGGCGAAATCGATCCCGGCGATCATCGGGAAACGCCGCACCACCGGGGCCTTTCCGGTGATGGCGAGGCCGTCCTTGTAGTTGAGGGTGGAATGGCTGACGCGCACGGTGACGTCGCCCTCCATCAATTCGTTTTCGGGAAAATCCTTCAAGGCGGCCTGTGTGCCGCTCTCCGTCTTGTCGATGACGATGGCCTTCATGGCGGTTCCTCCTGCTTTCCGCCGCCAGTTTGGCCAGATCGGCGGCAGGAGCAACCCCGATCTGCTCCCGAGGAGGATCTGCGCCGATGCCGATGCGGCGCCGGGGGAAAACCGGCACCGCATCTCTCCGTCAGGGCCTCACTGGCCGACCGGTCGCGGCATGTCGTACCAGATCATTTCGCCAGCCTCGGTGCGTTGCCCGCCCAGGCTTTCGTAATACGCCGCGACCCGGTCATTCAGCGGACGCAGCGCGAGCGGCAGATTCACCGCTTCGGCCTCGCGATACAGCGCCTGCAGGAGGGGCAGCGTCACGCCTCGCGTTTCCCCGACCCGCAGCAGGTCCTGGACATAGAAGGCCGCCGGTCTGTTGTCGAAGAAGTAGGTGTCGCGCATGCCGACGACGGCAACGCCAGCTATGCCCTCGCTGTCACGCAGAATGCGGATAGAGCCGGGATTGAGCATGATCGCGTCGGCGACCATGCCCTGGATTCCTGCGCGATCGAGCTTCTCCTCGATTTCCGAAGGTGACAGCACCGTGTCGCCGCTATCCAGCTCCGCGTAGATCGCAGCGGATTCCGCTTCCAGCCGTTGCTGAAGCGCGTCGAGCTCTTCCTGGGTCGGTCGGCCCACCGGGCCGAAATTGCTCTCGCCCGGTGGCTGCGGCGGCTCGGGCTCACGCGTGATGTATCCCGGCAGGGTGATGCCCTGGTTCAGAAGCGCGAGGAAATTGATGATTTCCTCAGGTGAGCGATCCGGGTTCAGTCTCTGCAGATTGCGATAGCGCGCTTCCGAGAAAGTCCCGTTCGCGATGTAGTTGTCGTATTTGAGCTTCGTCTCGGAAGACATGGCCGAGCGCGGGTCCACCGCCGCGCGCAGGGCGTCGAGGATCTCCGGTGCGACATTGCCGGGATTGGCTTCGAGCGCTTCGAGAACGCCTGCCGCCTCGTCCGCGCGCATGTTGCGCAGATGGTTGAGCAGGGCGGTGGAGGTCGCCGGATCCATGTCGGCACTGGAGATTACCGCATCGCCGAGTTCCGGCGGCAGCAAATGCATGAGTGCCATCTGCAGATAGACGTCGCCATTCTCGAAGGCTTCCCGGATCACTGCGTCGCGATCAGCAAACGGAGCGTTGGCCCGTCGAAGAATCTCTTCTGCCGCTTGCTCGGCCTGCTCAAAGCGCTCCTGCGCATCCTGTTGCAGGGCCGGGATGATCTGGGTTGGCAAGGCCGCGTGCTCGATGAGGAAAAGGTTGATGGCGGCTTTCAGATTCGCCTCGAAAAACTCATAGGCGACAGGGCCGTCCCCTTGATCGCGCATGATCTGAAGGAGCGTGTTAATCAGCTCAGGTCGCTCCGCATAGCCGACCCGTGCGGCTAAATAGATCAATCGATCCACGTTTTCAGCCATGAAACGCGTCAGCGCATCCCGGGATTCGCGGGAAAGAGTGGGGTTGGTGTAGATCGAATCCTGAAACAGGTTGTAGACAGGCCCGAACAGGGCGGCGCGGCTGGCTGCCTCGAACTCCTGCTGAAGATTGTCCGGGTTCAGGGCGAGATTCAGTGCCGCGTTGAAATGTGCATCGATGATATGCTGTTGAGGCAGCATCTGCCCCGCATTCTCCTGAAGCACATCAATGATCGCCCGGGCCGCGATCTGTAGCGCCTCCGGGCCATGGAGATCACGCAATTGCTGCAACTCTTCTGAATGCCGCGCTGCGAAGAAGCGAAGCGCCATGGCTTCCTGAGGGGTGAAGGGGCCGTAGCCGAGACCGGTGCTGAATCGCGTGACGGGGTTGCCGTCGAAAAGCAGATCGTAGACCCGGTTCTCTCGCGCCTCGCGGTTGGCATCAGTCGTCGGATCGAGCAACGGGGCGGCGGGATCAATGCCGGTGCCGGGGATAGCCGGCTTGGTGCCGGGTGCCGCTGTGATCTTCTTGAGTCCATCGAATTCTGCGATGGGTTCGGGTGCTGGCGGTGCGGGGTCCGGAACGATGACCCTGATTGTCTTCTTGTCATCCTTGCTCGGGAATAGCGCCAGGACTGACGTGTCGAGCCTTTGCGGCTCGGGTTTCGGCTGCGGATTGTCATCGATCACGCTCTCGGCAACACCGGCTGCAGCGCTTGTTCCGGCATCGATGAGCGTCGAAGTCAGGCCGGACTGTGAATCACCGGGCGTGACTTCGATCGTGTCGAACTGCCCGTGACCGGTTTGCAGATCAGTGGCAATGTGCTCTCCCGAACCTTCGATGACGCGACCTCTGCCGATGTTGTTGTCGGCTGTGCTAAATCGGTACTCGTCTTGGTTGAAGCCACCAAAATTCAGGTAGGTCGGTCTGTTGCTTCCTGATATATTCATAATGCATCCTCATACTATACAATTAAAATTAATATTCTATAAGACAAACAAGTCAACTATGTAAAGTTAAAATCAGGCCCCCGTTCACCCTGATCCGTGCGCACGCGCGAAGCGTATTTCCCCGGTCTCGTTTTTTTGCGGCTGCGAATGCATGTATAATGAGATAATAGGCCTATGCGACGCGTGACGATGGTCCGTGTCGGTGCAGTAGCTGGATGACCCTTGATGGATGCGCGCCCGGGCGAGGAGCCCCCTTATCTGACCGAGAGCAAACCGCCACGCGCGCCGTTCGGAAAGCGCGTGCTGCGCGTCATGCGTTTCGTGTTGATGGTGATCCTGCCGATCGCGCTTCTGGCGGGTGCCTTTGCGGGCTTTGCCTATATGCGCGCCACCCGACCGGTCGTGCCGGTGGAGCGCCCGAGCGAGCAGGCGCGGATCGTCGATGCCGTCATCGCCGAGCGTGCCGATCTGCGGCCCCGCCTGTCTCTCTTCGGTGAGATCATCGCCGGGCGCAGCGTCGATCTGCGCGCGCTGGTCGCCGGCAGCGTCGTCAGCGTTTCCGATGATCTGGTGGAGGGCGGACGGGTGGCCGAGGGGGCGGAACTGATCCGCATCGACCCGTTCGCCTTTGAAGGCGCGCTGATCCGCGCCCGCGCCGACATCGTGGAGACGCAGGCGCGGCTGTCCGAGCTCCAGGCGCGCCGTCGCCAGGAAGAGGCCGCCCTGGCGCGCGCGGAGGAACAGCTCGTCATCACGCGGCGTGAGATCGATCGCCTGACCCGCCTGACCGATGTGGGCGCCGTGCCCGAGCGCCAGCTCGACGATGCGCGTCTGCGTCTGTCACAGGCCGAATCCGCCGTCGAGGCCCGGGAGAACCAGCTCGCCGTGTTCGAGGCCCAGGAAGCCCAGCTCGAAGCGGCGGGTGACCGCCTCGATTTCGCCCTGCGCCAGGCCGAGCGTAACCTCGAGGATACGGTCCTGCGCGCGCCCTTCGATGCGCTCGTCTCCGCGCCCCAGGCGGAAATCGGCAAGCTCGTGAGCGTGAACGACCGGATCGCCACCCTGGTCGCCACGGATCGCCTGGAGGCGCGCTTCTCGCTCTCCGAGAGCCAGTATGGCCGCCTCGCCGAACGCGGTGAGATCGAGGGGCAGGAGGTGGAGGTGATCTGGCGTGCCGGCGATACCGTGATCGCCCGGCCCGCCACCGTGACCCGCATCGCGCCGCAGGCCGCCGCCGGCGGTTTCGATGTCTTCGCCCGTCTCTCCGGCGAAACCGCGGCGCTCGACGTCCTGCGTCCGGGGGCTTTCATCGAGGTCGCGATGTCGGACCGGCTCTTCGAGGATGCGGTGCTGTTGCCTCCCGACGCATTGTACGAGAACAGCGTTTTCCTGATCGTCGAAGACCGCCTTCAGCGCGTTCCCGTCACCGTGCGGGCCTTCGCCGCCGAGGGCGTGGTCGTCGATGGGGAGGTTCCGGACGGGGCGATGGTGCTCACGTCGCGGCTGAGCGGGGCGAGCACCGGGCGCCTGGTGCGCCTGCGTGAGGAGCAGCAACCGTGAGCGGCGGCTTCCTGCAAGGCATCATTCGCGGCTTCCTGCGGCATCGCATCGCGGCCAACCTGCTCGCCATCTCGGTATGCCTGCTCGGATTGCTGGCCCTGCTGCGCCTGAACACGCAATTCTTCCCGACCGTGCAGATCCCGACGATCTTCGTCACGGTCACCTGGCAGGGCGCCAGCCCCGACGACATCTCCGCCGGCATCCTCGACGTGATGGAGCCGGAACTGCGCTTCCTCGATCGCGTCGACGACATTTCCTCCTATGCGGTGGAGGGCTCGGCGCGCATCGTCCTCGAATTCGAGGAGGGGGCCGACATGACCAAGGCGCTCTCCGATGTGGAACAGGCGGTGGCGGGGATCACGACGCTGCCCTCGGAGGCGGAACGCCCGGTGATCACCCGGGTGGAATTCTTCGAGACCGTGGCCATGCTCGCCATCCATGGCGAGGTGGAGGAGCGGGCCTTGCAGGATATCGCCCGCGAGGCGCGTGACGGGCTGCTCGATGCGGGAATCGACAAGATCACCTTCGTCGGCAAGCGGGCGCGGGAGGTCTGGGTCGATGCCGATACGCGCGAGCTCCGGCGCCTCGGCCTCACCGCCGACGACGTGGCCAGACGCATCGCCGCGATCAATCGCAACGAGCCGCTCGGCAATCTCGAGGGCGGGGCCGAGCGCACCCTGCGCACGCTGGCCCGGACGGATCGCCCCGAGGGGATCGGCGCGATCGAGGTCAGCGCGACGCCGCAGGGCGAACGGGTTCTGGTGCGCGACGTCGCCGATGTCCGCAGCGCCATGCGCGAGGGGAGCGTGCGGCTGTTCCGCGACGGCAATCCGATGATCCTGCTCGATATCCAGCGGGCGGAGACCGCCGATACGCTGGAATCGATGCAGGCCACGATTGATTACGTGGAGGATCTGCGCGCCGGACTTCCTCCCAATGTCAACGCGGACCTGTTCGATGTGCGCGCGCAGATCGTCGATCAGCGTATCGCCACGCTGAGCTCCAACGCCTTGCAGGGCATGGCGATCATCGTCCTCGTGCTGCTGTTTTTCCTCAATACGCGGGTGGCCCTGTGGGTCGCGGCGGGCATCCCCGTGGCGTTGCTCGCCACCTTCGTGCTGATGTGGGCCACGGGCCAGACCATCAACGCGATCTCCCTGCTCGGGTTGATCCTGGTGCTGGGTATCCTCGTCGATGACGCCATCATCGTGGGCGAACACGCCGTCACCCTGCACGAGCAGGGCAAGTCGCCGATGGAGGCGGCGGAAGGCGCGGCCATGCGCATGCTGGTCCCGGTCATCGCCGCGACAACGACGACACAGGCCGCCTTCCTGCCCGTCTTCATGATTTCCGGGGTGGTCGGCCAGATCATCATGGCGATCCCGCTCGTCGTGGTGGTGGCGCTGGCCGCGGCCCTGATCGAGAGCTTCATCGTGCTGCCGACGCATCTGCGGCACGCCCTCACTGCGCAGGACCGGCAGCGCTCGAAACCCGCCGGGGCCTGGACCCGGATGCGGCGCGGGCTGGAGCGCGGCGTCGATCGGTTCCGCAACGGCCCGGTGCGCCGAGCAGCCTTGCTGGCGGTGCGCTGGCGCTATTCCACCCTGGCGCTGGCTCTCGGCGGGCTGATCCTCGCGGCCGGGCTGATCGCCGGTGGCCGGGTCCAGTTCACCTTCTTCCCCACGCCCGAGGCCGAATTCGTCACGGCGGAAATCCGTTTCGCGCCGGGCATGGCCGAGGCGACCATGCTGGCGCATCTGCGCGCGATCTCGCAATCGGTCGAGGAGACCGATGCGCGCATTGCCGCGCAGGAGGGCGAGAACGTCGTCGTCTTCCATTACGCCAAGCTGGGCCAGGCGGGGCAGGATCGCGGCGCCAATCTCGCCATGCTGGAAATCGAGCTGACCCCGGGGGAGGAGCGCGAGATGCGCACGCCCGAGGTCATTCGCAATCTGCGCGCGGGCATGCCGAGCCTGCCCGGTCTGGACGAGATCTCGGTCAGCGCCCGGCGCGCCGGGCCGCCCGGGGCGGATATCGACGTGCGGCTTACGGGAGCCGATCTGCTGACCCTGAAGGCGGCGGCGGAGGATCTGAAGGATCGCCTGACGGTGTTTCCGGCGGTCTCGGGCATCAAGGACGACGTCCCCTTCGGCAAGAACGAGCTGATCCTGCGACGCACCCCGCGCGGCATGGCTCTTGGGATCGATCCCCAACAGCTCGCCAGCCAGGTGCGGGCGGCCTATCAGGGCGTGGTCGCCATGCGCTTTGCCGCCGGTGACGAGGAGGTGACGATCCGCGTCCGCCAGCCGGACCGGATCGGCGATATCGCCGGTCTGCTCGACATGACGATCCGCGCGCCCGACGGCAGTTCGGTCAGGCTGGGTGACGTGGTCGCCCTGGAGGAACGCGAGGCTTTCGCGCTGATCCAGCGGCGCGACGGCCAGATCGCGGTCTCCGTCACCGCCGACGTGAACGCGGCCGTGACGCCGGCGGGGGAGGTGAGGGCCAGCATCGAGAGCGAGATCCTGCCGGACATCCGTGAAACCTACGGCGTCGAGACAGCGACCGGCGGGCAGGCAGAGACGCAGGGCCGCGCCTTCGCGGATCTCGGACTGGGCGCCGTGATCGCGCTGGCGACGATCTATGTGATCCTCGCCCTCGTCTTCCAGAACTGGTCGCAGCCGCTCCTGGTGATGTCGATCATCCCCTTCGGCTTCATCGGCGCGGTGCTGGGGCACTGGCTGCTCGGTTTCCAGTTTGCCTTCCTGTCGATGATCGGGCTGCTCGGTCTGTCGGGTATTCTCGTGAACGGCTCGATCGTGCTGGTGGATCGCTACAATGAGCGGGTGTCACAGGGCGAGGCGCATGAATCGGCGGCCGTGGGGTCCTCGGTGGATCGCTTCCGCGCCGTCTTGCTGACCTCGCTGACGACGGCGGGCGGGATGGCGCCGCTGATCGCGGAGGAGAGCCTGCAGGCGCAATTCCTGATTCCCATCGCCATCACCCTCAGCTTCGGCCTTGCCGTCTCGGCGCTGGTGATCCTGTTCGTCGTTCCGGCCATGCTGGGTATCGCCGACGATGTGGGCCGGATGAAGCGCGGTTATCTGCGTCTGGCGGGGCTGAGGCTACGGCCCGCGCGCGGTTGAGGCTGATGCGGCTGTCGGGACGATTGGCTGTTTTCTTTACGATTGGCACGCCAGAATTGCCCTGCGGATAATCCTTTCCGCTGCATCGGACCCAGGGGGCTGGCTCATGTCCATATTTCGCTTCGATCATTTCCTGTTTCCCAAAGTGGCGCAGGTGGTCTTCATCATCCTCGCCGTGCTGATCATCCTCGGCACGATCGTCAGTGCGGGCGGGGCCCTGTTTGCGCCCTATGTCGGCATGATGACGCGGATCGGCGGCTTCCTCGCCGCACTGATTCTCGGCGGGCTCGGCTTGGTGGTTCTGCGCTTCTTCTTCGAATTGTATCTGGTGATCTTCGCGATTCACGATCGCCTGAAAGACATCGCCGACAACCGCAAGCTCTGACGTCTCCAAGTCCGGCTGAAGCGCCCAGAATCGAAACCGCGCGGACAAGGGTCGCGCGGTTTTTTGGGTCGCGCGGTTTTTTGGGTCGCGCGGTTTTTTGCGCTCAGCCTGCCCCGGCATTGAACCCTTCCGCCCCTGCAGGCATTGGTGTGCGGCAAAGCTTACGTTACGTAAGTCGCGCCTGAAACCAAGCAAAGGGGCTTTCACATGGGCAATCTTGATCTCACCTATCTCTTCACGTCGCCGGAGGGGCGTATCGGACGCCAGCGCTGGTGGATCGGCGTCGCCATCCTTTTCGCGGTCTGGCTGCTGCTCAATGCCTTGTTCGGCGTCGATGGCCTGGTGCCCTTCGTGCTGAGCATCCTGCTGACGATCGCGGGCATCATGCTGCACATCAAGCGCTTTCACGATCGCGACAAGTCGGGCTGGTGTGTGCTGATCCTGTTCGTGCCCATCCTCGGCTTCATCTGGGCGATCGTCGATCTGGGCATTCTGGAAGGCAGCGCGGGCCCCAACCGCTTCGGGCCGGATCCGCGTGTGTGAAACCGCCCTCTGCGCGCTTGAGCCAAGAAAAAAGGCCAGTTCCACGCGGGGAACTGGCCTGTAAAGTTTGTCCGGTTTCGACTGGGAGTGTCGGAAACCTTCCAGAGGGGAACGGCCGAAATGGAAAACCGCCGGGAGGAAAGGGCGGCTCCATTGCCTTCAGCCACCCGTGATATGACGCGCGGACTGCCTGTTTGCAATGCACCACAGGGCGTAACTGATATGCACTCTGCGCATGCCTTGGTCAGAATCGGGCCGTATCAGGCGCAAGCCCGCACAGATTGCAAGTGAGTGGAATTAAGTTGCGAGAATTAATTCTGAATTATTCAAAGATTGCGCAATTCGTGGGCGATCTGTTTTCGCGCAATACGTGTTTGCACCAGTGCCAGCGCATCGCGTTGCGGCGCGGCCCGAGGTCGCAGCCCTGCGCCAGCGGTGCAATCCTCCAGAAAAGTCCGGCTTTCAATAGGTCCAGCGCTGCGCCTTGGAGACGAGGAAGTCGCGAAACACCTGCACCCGCGCCACGGACCGCATCTCCTCGGCGTAAACCAGATAGGATTCCAGCGCCGGCATCTCGATATCGCGCAGGATCTGGACCAGCTGGTTGTTCTGGTCGGTAACGTAATCGGGCAGGACGGCGATGCCCGCGCCGTTCTCCACTGCCGTCTTGAGCCCGCTGATATTGTTGATCACGCAGCGATAGGGGCGCGGATTGCGCAGATCGCGCCCCGCGGTCGCGAGCCAGTGCACGCCGAGCAGATAGGAGGGCTGGTCGCCGCCGAATGCCAGAAGGCGGTGTTCGTCGAGATCCTCCAGCGACTTCGGCTCGCCGAAACGCTTGATATAGTCCGGCGAGGCATAGACGTGGAAATGCACGGTGAAGAGCCGGCGCTGGATCAGGTCCGGCTGGGTGGGCTGGCGCAGCCGGATCGCCACATCCGCCTCGCGCATGGCGAGGTCCAGCTCCTCGTTCGACAACAGCATCTCGACGCTGATATCCGGATAGAGATCGAGGAATTCCGGAATGCGCTGTGTCAGCCAGAGCGAGCCGAGCCCCACCGTGGTGGTGACCTTGAGCGTGCCAGAGGGCCGTTCGCTCGTCTCGGATAGCCGCGTGCGGGTGCTCTCCAGACGCATCTTCATGTCGCGCGCGGCGCGATGGAGCAGATCGCCCTGCTCGGTCAGAAGCAGCCCGCGGGCGTGGCGGTGGAACAGCGGCGCGCGCAATTCGCGCTCCAGCGCGCTGATCTGCCGGCTCACGGCGGATTGGCTCAGGCCGAGTTCCTCACCGGCGCGTGTGAAGGAGCCGGCTTCCGCCACTGTGAAGAAGATGCGGACCTTGTCCCAATCCAACGCGTCGACTCCCAGCCCCAGATGGCGCGGCCTGATGCGGCGCGGCCCGCGCTTCAGATTCTCGCCCGTAGCGCCGATATTGAAGCCCCATGCCGGCAAGGGCAAGCGAAAGCGGCCCGCAAACGGCTTTTCCCCCGTAAATCGTCTCGGGAATCGTCCTGAGGGCGGCGATACGGCGATCACCGCAGCTTGGGCGGCGGCAACAGCCCGAGCTGCGCGCGCCGCAGCCAGCGTATCATCAGCAGGATCGCGACGACGGTGAGCCCGCCGGCGAGTCCCATCCAGACACCGACGCCTGCGAGCGGCGAATACAGCCCGAACCCGACCGCGATCGGCACGCCGATCAGCCAGTAGCCGAATCCGGCATAGAGCATGGGGATGCGCGTATCCTGCAAACCCCGCAGCATCCCCGCCCCGACCGCCTGGGCGCCATCGACGATCTGGAAGATCGCGGCCATGGCGAGGAACGACACCGCAAGCGCGATCACGCCGGCATTGTCGGGGTCGCGCAGATCGAGGAAGGCGCTGATCAGGAGATGCGGGGCGCTGATCATCACCAGAGCGGCGATACTCATGAAAATCATCGCGATGCCGAAGGCGCTCCAGCCCGCCCGGGCGATCGCCGCGTGGTCGCGGGCACCATAGGCCACGCCGACGCGCACCGTCACCGCCTGCCCGAGACCGAGCGGCACCATGAAGGCGAGGGAGGCGATCTGGATGGCGATGGTGTGAGCGGCGAGCGCCTGTGTCGAGATCATCCCCATCAGGAAGAGCGCGGCGGAAAAGATCATCACCTCGAAGAGAATCATGGCCGAGATCGGCATACCCAGCCGCCAGAGCTCGACGAAACGCGGCCAGTCCGCGCGCCAGAAACGCCCGAACAGCGCATAGCGCCGGAAGCGCCGGTCACGCCGGGCGATCAGGGTGAGCATCACGAACATGAAGCTCGCCGTCAACGTCGTGGCGATGCCGGCGCCGTTCAGCCCCATGGCAGGCGCGCCGAAATTGCCGAAAATCAGCGCGTAATTCGCCAGCGCATTCACCACGAGCCCGCAGAGCGAGACGACGAGCGCCATGAAGGGGCGCTCCATCCCCGCCAGGAAGAAACGCAGGGCGACGAAGCCGAGCATCGGCAAAAGCGCCCATTGCTTGTAGCGCAGGTATTCTGCCGCTTGCGCGGCGAGCGCCGGCTCCTGCCCGAGCAGGATCAGGATCGCCTGCGCATGCCACAGGGCGATCCAGATCGGCACGGCCAGCGCCACCGCACTCCACAGGCCCTGGCGGAAGGAACGGCGCACCTCGCGCACGGAATGCCGGTTGCGCCCGCGCTCCGCCGCGATCATCGCCGAGATGGCGCTGATCAGGCCGAGCCCCCCGATGAAGGAGACGAAATACAGGTTGAAACCGAGCGAGCCGGCAGCCAGCACCTCCGGCCCGAGCCAGGCCAGCATGACGACGTCGGTCGCGCCGAGCCCGGTCTGCGACAGATTGATGGCGATCATGGGCCAGGCCAGCGCCAGCGTCGCGAGAATTTCGCGTCGCCAGAGCATGCGCGTGTGGCCTGTCGTCGTTGCCCGGTCAGCCGGATCTGCCGGCAGGTTCTTGTCCATCATCACTCTCCGGGCGGCACCCTACACGCGCGCCGGCTTGTGCGGGCGCGCGTTCTTGCCGTTTCCGTGAACCTATTCCCGCCAGTTTCCCTGCTCCGGACGCCGAACCCGCATGCACGCAATCCATCCGGCGCGCTTGCCCATTTGCTTCCCCGGGACACGGGGGTATCCCTCGACGCGACACAGACCGCCCCTGCGGGGGCGCACCCACGGAGGATGTCATGTCCCGCAACGAGGCTGTCGCGCGCGCCGAGGCGCATTTCGATACCGGCGCCTTCAAGGCCGATCTCGCCCGCCGCGTGGCGATCCCCACGGAGAGCCAGAATCCCGAGCGCGCCGCCGATCTCGCCCGCTATGTCGAGGAGGAGATGCGGCCTACGCTCGAGGCCATGGGTTTTACCTGCGAGATCCTGCATCAGCCACCCGGAAAGGGACCCTTCCTCTATGCCGAGCGGATCGAGGATCCCGCTCTCGTCACGGTGCTCGGCTACGGTCATGGCGACGCCATCCGCGGCCTCGACGACGCGTGGAAGGAAGGGCTCTCGCCCTGGGAACTGGTGGAGCGTGACGGGCTCTGGTACGGGCGCGGCACGGTCGACAACAAGGGGCAGCACTCGATCAACATCGCCGCCCTGCGCGCCGTTCTCGAGCAGCGCGGCAAGCTCGGCTTCAACGCCAAATACATCATCGAGATGGGTGAGGAAGTCGGCTCGCCGGGCCTGCGCGAGCTCTGCGCCGCGCATCGCGAGAAATTCCGCGCCGATGTGCTGATCGCCTCCGACGGGCCGCGCCTGTCGATCTCGCGCCCGACGATCTTCCTCGGCGCGCGTGGCGGCTACGCCATGGATATCTGGATCGATGCGCGCGAGGGCGGGCATCATTCGGGAAATTTCGGCGGGTTGCTCGCCAATCCCGGCATCGAACTCGCCCATGCCATCGCCTGCATCACGGGCCCGAAGGGCGAGATCCGCATTCCCGAATGGACGCCGGGGACGATCCCCGATTCAGTCAAACGGGTGCTGGCCGAGATCGACGTGAAGGCCGATCCGGGCGGGCCGGAGCTCGATCCGTGGTGGGGCGAGCCGGGCATGACCATGGCCGAGAAGGTCTATGGCTGGTCGTCGTTCCAGATTCTCGCCTTCAAATGCGGCAATCCCGAAGGGCCGGTGAATGCCGTGCCGCCGAATGCCTGGGCGCGCGGTCAGCTGCGTTTCGTGGTCGGTGTCGATCCCGATGAGATTCTTCCCGCTTTGCGCCGTCATCTTGATGCCCATGGCTTCGAGCGGGTGCAGATCGCCAAGGCGCGCGATGAAGTCTTTGCCGCCACACGGCTCGATCCGGACCATCCCTGGGTGCATTGGGCGGTGGATTCGATCACGCAGACCACCGGCGCAAAGCCTGCGATCCTGCCCAATCTGGGCGGTTCTTTGCCCAACGACATCTTTGCCGAAATCCTCGACCTGCCGACGATCTGGGTGCCGCATTCCTATCCCGGCTGTTCGCAGCACGCGCCCAACGAGCACATGCCGGCGGCGATCGCCCGGGAGGGCCTTGCGATCATGGCAGGGTTGTACTGGGATCTCGGCGAGGCCGCCGTGCCCGCAGCGAAGGCCGGCTGACGCGCGCGGCGCTCATCCATGACGCCAGCCCGGCGCGACAATACGCCACGCCGGGGTGGCCTTGTCCAATCGTCGAAAGCACGGCGGAACGCTGCTGCGGCGCCGGAGCGGCTGCGTCGTTGCGGCGATTTATCGGGCAGGATTTGCTGACAATACGAGCAAAATTTCACAAACAAGCTCTTGCACATTGCCCACGAACTGGGCATAGCGTTTGCGTGAAACTACGTCCGCCTTTTTGTCTAATCCGGATGGCTAATCCGACACGGGCTGCCGGCGGCGTTCAGATTCGGATTTCGTTGGCCGCACCGATGTGGCCGCCGTGTGCGGGGCGACAAGATCCCGGCGCGGTCGTCAATTCCAGATGACGGGGGGAACATGGCGTTTCTCAGAGGCCTCGTGCGCATCATCGATGCCATCAACGAGCATGTAGGGCGCGTCACGGCCTGGTTGATGGTGCTGATGGTGCTCATCGCCTTCACGGTCGTTCTGCTGCGCTACGTCTACGGCATCGGCTGGGTTGCGATGCAGGAATCCTTCGTCTGGCTGCATGGCACCGTCTTCATGATGGGCGCAGCCTACACGCTCCTGCATGACGGGCATGTCCGGGTCGATGTGTTCTACCGCCCGGCCAGCGCGCGCACCAAGGCGATGATCAATATTTTCGGAAGCCTGTTCCTGCTGATCCCGACGGTGCTCGTGGTGTTGTTTTACAGCCAGGGCTTCGTCACCCGCTCCTGGGCCCGCCTGGAGGGTTCCAGCGAGGCCGGCGGTTTGCCCGGGGTCTTCCTGCTCAAGACGGTGATCCCGATCTTCTGCGTGCTGATGTTGATGCAGGGCATCTCGCTGATCGCGCGCAGCATTCTCGTCCTCAAGGGCGACATGCGCTACGCACCTTCCCACGACGAATCTCACGAAGCGGCCTGATGGACATGGATCCTGTACTTCTCGGGGAGATTCTCAGTCTCCTGATGTTCGCGACTGCCTGTGTCATTCTGCTGATGGGCTTTCCCGTCGCGTTTACGCTCGCCGGCGTCGCATTGTTCTTCTTCGCCATCGGCTACGGTTTCGACATCGTCCGGCTGAGCGATCTCGGCGCCCTGCCGAACCGCTTCTTCGGAACGATGACGAACTACATCCTCGTCGCCGTCCCACTTTTCGTGTTCATGGGTGTGATGTTGGAGCGCTCGCGCATCGCCGAGAGCCTGCTCGAGACGATGGGCCAGCTCTTCGGGACGCTGCGCGGCGGGCTCGGCGTCGCGGTGGTTCTGGTCGGCATGCTGCTCGCCGCCTCCACCGGCATCGTCGGCGCGACGGTGATCACCATGGGGCTGCTCAGCCTGCCGGTGATGATCAATAACGGTTACGACAAGCGCCTCGCCACCGGCGTGATCTGCGCCTCGGGCACACTCGGGCAGATCATTCCGCCCTCGATCGTGCTCGTCCTGCTCGGCGATATCCTCCAGGGCGCGGCCTCACAGGCCCGCAATACCCTAATGGCGCAGGGGCAGTTTGACGTGGTGGTGCGCCCGGTCAACGTGCTCGATCTGTTTGCCGGCGCGTTGATGCCGGGATTGATGCTGGTGGGCATGTACATGGCCTATGTCATGCTCGTCGCCGCCTTCCGCCCCAATGCCTGCCCGCCGATTCCGGTCAATATCGACAAGCGGGAGCTGCGCCGGAAGGTGCTCAAGGTTCTGGTGCCGCCTTCCGTGCTGATCATTGCGGTGCTCGGCTCGATCCTCGTGGGTGCCGCACCGCCGACCGAGGCGGCCGCCGTGGGTGCCGTCGGCGCCGTTCTGCTGGCCGGCCTCGCCATCACCAGCAAGCACAGCTCGCCCTGGCCGATCTATGCGGCGGGTGTCGCGGTGCTCTTCATCGTGATCGCGCGGCTGTTCTTCAATCTGAACTTCCAGCGCTCCGTCGTCGCCTTCACCACATGGCTGGCCGTCGCTGCCGTGACCGTCGCGGTCGCAATCCTGATCTACGGCATCGCCGTCGCCTTCTGGCGTACATTCCGGTCGGGCATTCTCGTCGAGGTGATGCGCTCGTCGATGCAGATCACGGTGATGGTCTTCGTCATCCTGCTCGGTGCCTCGGTCTTCGCCCTCGTCTTCCGCTCGCTGGGCGGTGAGGAGATCGTCACGGAGGTGCTCAACAACCTGCCGGGCGGCACGGTCGGTGCGATTCTGGCGGTGATGGCGCTGATGTTCTTCCTGGGCTTCTTCCTGGATTACATCGAGATCATCTTCGTCGTGGTGCCGATCGTCGCGCCGATCCTGCTGATGATGGGCGTCGATCCGGTCTGGCTCGGGGTGATGATGTCGATCAACCTGCAGATGAGCTTCCTGACGCCCCCATTCGGCTTCGCGCTGTTCTATCTGCGCGGGGTGGCACCGGCGAGTGTCAGTACGATGGACATCTACAAGGGCATCATCCCCTTCGTGCTGATACAGCTTCTGGCTCTGGCGCTGATCTGGTACTTCCCGCAGATCGCCCTGTGGCTACCCGATCTCGTCGGGTAGCGCGGCCTGCCTGCGAAAGGCTTTGCCCCAGCTGATCGATTGCCCAAGCTGATCGATCGATAAGGGGATTCAGAATCGAAAGCGCCCGGTCCGAGAATAGCCGGACCGGGCGCTTTGCCGTTTTGGTGCTTCCGGAACGGGGTCCGGTATCGTGATCCGCAGCTCGTCGCCGCGCGGCCCCGAAACAGACCCGGTCTCAGCTGTCCATCTTGAGCGCGGCGATGAAGGCTTCCTGCGGGATCTCCACCTTGCCGAACTGGCGCATGCGCTTCTTGCCCGCCTTCTGCTTCTCGAGCAGCTTGCGCTTGCGGGTGGCGTCGCCGCCATAGCACTTGGCCGTCACGTCCTTGCGTAGCGCCCGGATCGTCTCACGGGCGATGATCTTGCCGCCGATCGCCGCCTGGACGGGGATCTGGAACATGTGGGGCGGGATCAGCTCCTTGAGCTTCTCGCACATGGCGCGCCCGCGGCTCTCGGCGCGGGTGCGGTGGACCAGCATGGAGAGCGCATCGACCGGCTCGCCATTGACGAGGATCGACATCTTGACGAGATCCTCCTGGCGGTAATCCGTGATCTGGTAATCGAAGGAGGCATAGCCCTTCGAGATCGATTTCAGCCGGTCATAGAAATCGAAGACCACTTCGTTCAATGGCAGGTCGTAGACCACCATGGCGCGCTTGCCGACGTAATTGAGATCGATCTGCAGCCCGCGCCGTTCCTGGCAGAGCTTGAGCACGGCGCCGAGATATTCGTCGGGGGTGAGGATGGTGGCGCGGATCCAGGGCTCCTCGACATGCTCGATCTTCATCACGTCGGGCATGTCGGCAGGATTGTGCAGCTCCTGCTCGCTGCCGTCGCGCATCACCAGCTTGTAGACGACGGACGGCGCGGTCGAGATCAGGTCCAGATCGAATTCGCGCGAGAGCCGCTCCTGCACGATCTCCAGATGCAGCAATCCGAGGAAGCCGCAGCGGAAGCCGAAGCCGAGCGCGGCGGAGCTCTCCATCTCGAAGGAAAAGCTCGCATCGTTGAGGCGCAGACGCCCCATGGCGTTGCGCAAATCGTCGAAATCACCGGCATCGACCGGGAACAGGCCGCAGAACACCACCGGCTGGACCGGCTTGAAGCCCGGCAGCATTTCCGCGCATGGGCGTTTTTCTTCCGTGATGGTGTCGCCGACGCGGGTATCGGCCACTTCCTTGATCGAGGCCGTGATGAAGCCGACCTCGCCGGGGGCGAGTTCCGGAACGTCGAACTTCTTGGGGCGGAAAACGCCGACCTTGTCGACCGTGTAACTGGCATCGGTGCCCATCATCTTGATGCCCATGCCCTTCTTGAGCACCCCATCCATGATGCGCACCAGCACGACGACGCCGAGATAGGGGTCGTACCAGCTATCGACCAGCATCGCCTTGAGCGGCGCCTTGCGATCGCCCTTGGGCGGGGGCAGGCGGGTGACGATGGCTTCGAGCACGCCCTCGATATTGAGCCCGGTCTTGGCCGAGATCTCCACCGCATCCGAGGCGTCAAGGCCGATCACCTCCTCGATCTGCTCGCGCACGCGCGCAGGCTCGGCGGCGGGGAGATCGACCTTGTTGAGGATCGGGATGATCTCGTGATCCTGATCGAGCGCCTGATAGACATTGGCCAGCGTCTGCGCCTCGACGCCCTGGCTGGCATCGACCACGAGGAGCGAGCCCTCGCAGGCCTGAAGCGAGCGCGAGACCTCGTAGGAGAAATCCACGTGGCCGGGCGTGTCCATCAGGTTGAGGATATAGGTCTTGCCGTCCTTGGCCGGATATTCCAGCCGCACGGTCTGCGCCTTGATGGTGATGCCGCGCTCGCGCTCGATATCCATCGAATCGAGGATCTGCTCCTGCATCTCGCGGCTGGTCAGCGCGCCGGTGAGCTGGATCAGCCGATCGGCCAGCGTCGATTTGCCGTGATCGATATGGGCGACGATCGAGAAATTGCGGATGTTGTCGAGGGTTTCGGCGCTCATGGTGTCCCGTTCTCGAAGGCCTGTCGGCGAAGCATCGCGGCAGACGCGAAAGAATAGTGTCGGGATAGCAGGGGCGCGCCGCTTAGCCAAGCGCGGAAAACGCGTCACATATGCGCGGCTGCAAGCCTTGTCACCCTGCAAGCTTCGCCACCCTGCGCATGCATGGAGGAACGTCTTTGCATTGCGTGCCGGGAGCCCTATGTAGGGGGGTGTTTTTCGAACCCCGACGCTGACCGGACAATCCCATCATGAACGAAGCCGTCAAACCCGCCGCCCTTACCATCGATCCTGCGCGCGAGGCCGAATACCGGGCGATCAGATTGCCCGAGGACCACCCCCCGGTGAAGGCCGGGCGGATCGGCGTGCTCCTGATGAATCTGGGCACGCCCGAGGCGACGGATTACTGGTCCATGCGGGCCTATCTCAAGGAATTTCTCTCCGACCGGCGCGTCATCGAGACCTCGCGCTGGCTGTGGTGGCCGATCCTCAACCTGATCATCCTGCAGACGCGCCCCAAGAAGAAGGGTCGCGACTACGATACGATCTGGAATCACGAGAAGAACGAAGGCCCGCTCAAGACCATCACCCGCGCCCAGGCCGAGCAGACGATGGCTGCGCTCAAGGAAGAGTACGGCGATCGCATCAGCGTCGATTGGGCGATGCGTTACGGCAAACCGCCGGTGAAGGACGCGCTGGAAAAGCTTCTCGCCGAGGGTTGCGACCGCATCCTGCTGGTGCCGCTCTACCCGCAATATTCCGCCGCCACCTCCGCCACCGCCTGCGACAAGGCCTTCGAGGCGCTGATGCAGATGCGCTGGCAGCCGAGCGTGCGCGTGGCGCCGCCCTATCACGACGACCCGGTCTATATCGACGCCCTCGCGGATTCGATGCAGGCCTCGCTCGCCAAGCTCGATTTCGAGCCGGACGTGATCATCACCACCTTCCACGGCGTGCCGAAATCCTACCTGATGAAGGGCGACCCCTATCATTGCCAATGCGCCAAGACCTCGCGCCTCCTGCGCGAGCGCATGGGCTGGTCGGCGGATCGCTGGAAGCTGACCTTCCAGTCGCGGTTCGGGCCCGAGGAATGGCTCCAGCCCTATACCGACGAGACGGTGAAAGGGCTCGCCGAGAGCGGGGTGAAGAAGATCGCCCTGGTCGCACCAGGCTTCTCCGCCGATTGCCTCGAGACGCTGGAAGAGCTCGACGGCGAGAATCGCGAGATCTTCATGGAGCATGGCGGCGAGCAATTCGCCTATCTGCCCTGCCTCAACGACAGTGCCGAGGGCATGCGCGTGATCGAGCATGTCGTGCGGCGCGAATTGCAGGGCTGGCTGTAGGCAGAATTCCGTCAGGCGGCGTCACGGGACCGAGACCCGGGACGCCGCTTCGGCGAGGGCCTTTCCGCAGGGCGCATGAAAAAACCGGGACGCTGCGAGGCGCCCCGGTTCTTTTTCGTCATGATCAGATTGATCAGACCGAGTAGTACATGTCGAACTCGACCGGATGCGGCGTGTGCTCGAAGCGGATCACGTCTTCCATCTTCAGGGCGATATAGGCGTCGATCATGTCGTCGTTGAAGACGCCGCCGGCCTTGAGGAAGTTGCGGTCCTTGTCGAGGGCCGTGAGGGCCTCACGCAGCGAGGAGGAGACGGTCGGGATCTTCTTCAGCTCGCGCGGCGGCAGATCATAGAGATCCTTGTCCATCGCCTGGCCTGGATCGATCTTGTTGAGGATACCGTCGAGACCGGCCATGACCAGGGCCGCGAAGCCGAGATAGGGGTTGGCCGTCGGATCGGGGAAGCGAACCTCGACGCGCTTGGCCTTCGGCGAGGTCGTCCACGGGATACGGCAGGAGGCCGAGCGGTTACGCGAGGAATAGGCCAGCAGCACCGGCGCCTCGAAGCCCGGGACCAGACGCTTGTAGGAGTTGGTCGACGGGTTGGTGAAGGCGTTGATGGCGCGGGCATGCTTGATGATGCCGCCGATATACCACAGGCATTCCTGGCTCAGATCGGCGTATTTGTCGCCGGCGAAGAGCGGCTTGCCGTCCTTCCAGATCGACTGGTGGACGTGCATGCCCGAGCCGTTGTCGCCATAGACGGGCTTGGGCATGAAGGTGGCGGACTTGCCGAAGGAATGCGCGACGTTGTGGATGCAGTATTTGTAGACCTGCATCAGGTCACCCATGCGGGTGAGCGTGTCGAACTTCATGCCGAGCTCGTGCTGGGCGCTGGCCACCTCGTGGTGGTGCTTCTCGACCTGTACGCCCATATCGGCCATGGAAGAGAGCATTTCGGAGCGCATGTCCTGCCCGGAATCGAGCGGCGGGACGGGGAAGTAGCCGCCCTTGGTGCGGATGCGGTGGCCCATATTGCCGCTCTCGTAATCCGCCATGGAGTTCGAGGGCAGCTCGACCGAATCGAGCACGAAGCCGGTATTGTAGGGATCGGCGGCGAATTTCACATCGTCGAAGACGAAGAACTCGGCTTCCGGACCGATGAAGATGCTGTCGCCGAGGCCGGTGGACTTCAGGAAGGCCTCGGCCTTCTTGGCGATGCCGCGCGGATCGCGGTTATAGGGCTCGCCGGAGGCCGGCTCGAGCACGTCGCAGACGATCGACATGGTGGGCGCCGCGAAGAACGGGTCCATCACGGCCGTTTCCGGATCGGGCATCAGGCACATGTCGGATTCGTTGATCGCCTTCCAGCCGGCGATGGACGAACCGTCGAACATCACGCCGTCGGCGAAGAGGTCTTCATCGACCATGGTGACGTCGAAGGTGACGTGCTGCCACTTGCCCTTCGGATCGGTGAAGCGAAAATCGACGTACTTGACGTCGTTGTCCTTGAGTGCCTTCAGCACATCGTTGGCCGACTTCATGATGGACCTGTCCTCTTTTCTTGACGCTTGCATGCGAAGTCACCGGCTACATGCCGGGTTTCGCGGTTGAATTCCGAGACAGTCAGATCGCTTCCGGACCGGTCTCGCCGGTGCGGATGCGGATCGCCTCCTCGACAGCCGATACAAAAATCTTGCCATCGCCGATGCGACCCGTCTGGGCAGCCTTGCGGATGGCGTCGACGGCCTTCTCCACGAGCTCGTCGCCGAGCACGATCTCGAGCTTCACCTTGGGCAGGAAATCGACCACGTATTCGGCGCCGCGATACAGCTCCGTATGGCCCTTCTGACGCCCGAAACCCTTGGCCTCGATGACGGTGATGCCTTGCAGGCCGACATCCTGCAATGCCTCCTTCACCTCGTCGAGCTTGAACGGTTTGATGATCGCTTCGATCTTTTTCATGAGAAGCCGCCTTTTGTCGCGCGGTTGTCGTTCTTTGAACACCACGGTGATACCATTTTCGCAGCGCCCCTGCCACGGCTCCCGAGGGGAACCCGTCGCTGAGATGCCCATTTGCGCGGCGATATTTGCATAAAATTTATGCATCCGCCACTTCTTCAGACGATGCGCGCCATATGTTTGGGCCGCACCTTGCCGATAGGTTAAGGTCGTTCGGGATCTCTCTCATCAAGTCCTCTCGCCTCGCTCGCAAGCGGGTGCGGGACGCACGGAGTTGACGGCCATGATTGCCCATCGCCTGCTCGATGTCGCGCAAATGCGCGAAGCCGATCGCGCCACCATCGCGGCGGGGACGCCGGGTCTGACCCTGATGGAGCGGGCCGGGGCGGGCCTCGCGGAAATCGCGCTGACCATGCTCCCGCAGCGTGGACGGGTCGTGATCCTGTGCGGGCCCGGCAACAATGGCGGGGATGGCTTCGTCGCGGGCCGGATCCTCGCCGATGCGGGCCACCGGGTCGAACTCGGCCTGCTCGGGTCACGCGAGAAACTCGCCGGCGATGCCGGCGCGGCGGCTTCGCGCTATCAAGGCCCGGTGGCGGCGCTCGAAGCGCTCGACCCCGCCGGCGCGGATCTCGTCATCGACGCGTTGTTCGGCACCGGCCTCACCCGCGATCTCGAAGGCGATGTGGCCGCCTGCGTGACGCGCGTCGCGCAAAGCGGCGTGCCGGTCCTCGCTGTCGATATTCCCTCCGGCATCGACGGTGATACGGGTCTGATTCGCGGCGTCGCGCTGCCGGCCTCGCGCACGGTCACCTTCGCCGCCCGCAAGCCGGGGCATCTGCTTTTGCCTGGGCGCGACCTGTGCGGGACGGTGAGCGTCGTCGATATCGGGATCGCCGATGCCACGCTCGACGGTTTCGCGCCGGCGCTCTTCGCCAATGAGCCCGCCCTGTGGCGTGCATCCCTCCCACAATGCGAAACGAATACCCATAAATACAAGCGCGGCCATGCGCTGGTGCTCTCGGGCGAGATGCATCGCACGGGCGCGGCGCGTCTTGCCGCCCGCGCGGCCCTGCGGGCGGGCGCCGGGGCGGTGACGCTGGCTTCGCCACGCAATGCGCTCGCGGTCAATGCCGCCCATCTCACCGCGATCATGCTCACGCCCTGCGATACGCCGGATGAACTCGGTGGCTTGCTCGAGGATCCGCGCATCTCGGCGATCGCGCTCGGCCCCGGTTACGGGGTGGGGGAGGCCACCCGCGCCATGGTGAAGGCGGCGGCGCGCGCCGGGCGGGGGCTGGTTCTCGATGCCGATGCGCTGACCTCCTTCGCCGGCGAGGCCTTCACCCTGGGCATGATCGCCACCGCCGCCCGCGCCTGCGTGCTGACGCCGCATGAGGGTGAGATCCGCAAGCTGTTCGAATCCGCGGAAGGCGTGCTCGATGCGCCGAGCCGCTGGCAGGCGGCTTTACGCGCAGCCGAGATCGCCCGCGCGGTCGTGGTCTGGAAGGGCGGGGATACCATCGTCGCCTCTCCTGACGGGCGCGCCGCGATCCTCGCCGAGACGACCCCCCATCTCGCGACAGCCGGCTCCGGCGACGTGCTTACCGGCATCATCACCGGGCTGATCGCGCAAGCCATGCCCGCCTTCGAGGCCGCCTGCGCGGCCACCTGGCTCCACGCCCAGGCGGGAATCGCCTGCGGGCCGGGGCTGATCGCCGAGGATCTGGGCGAGGCGCTGCCGGGGGTGTTGCGGGGGCTTTGAAGGCGCCCACCGCCCAGGCCGTATGGGCGACGCATGAAATGATCAACCGAATCAAGGCGTTGGAGTGCCGGATCTGATCAGACGGTGCTTCGATGTCGTTATTTATGATTGCTGAAAAATGATTACAGCAATCATAATGGACATGTTGCGGTCAGCAAATTATCCTGAATTGAACGGGTAACACCGTTTTCTGCCGTGGCGGGGAGGTCCCGTAAGGCAGCATGAAGGGGGCAACATGAGAGCGCTGATCATCGTCCTGGCCTGCATCGCCCTCGGGTCTTGCAACGCCATCTTTCATGCGACGCTGCCATTATCCGATATCATTCGTCTCGCTAATGCTCCTTTTTCGTTCACGCAGCCGATCCAGGCCCGCGTCATGATCGAATTGGACGGGTCTGTGTCTTGCGAGCAAGGTAAAGAGGTGATCATGCCTGTTCTGGAGCGTTACGGTTATAATGTAAGGTATAAAGGTTGCGCAGAATTGGACCAGTTTTGGGAAAATCAGGTGCAAATAGCAAAGACCCCGTATAGTTTCATTCATGTCGATATGTCGGTGGACATGACCCAATCTTCTAATATCTCCGACATCGATCCCGAAGGTCTTTTCGGTATCGGCTTTACGCCGATGGAGAACGGTCGGACCGATCTGTTTTTCATCACGACCGAGCGCTTGGAACGCGCCGAGAACGAGATAAGGTGGAAATTTAATACACCGTTCTATGCAATAAAGAAAATTTCCATTGTTTTCGAGAATGACACCGATGAGGAGATTGGCTTTGAATTCGGCCCGGCTCGCGTCGACAGAGCAGAAGTATCCCGGGGCGAAAGGATTATGCTTCCGAGCAATCGCTCGTTGACCCTCGTACCCCTCTCTGGACATGTCGAGGAGCTGACAGGTGAGAATCCTGAAAGCTTTGCCTCGGTGTTTGTTGCACAGTAGAGTGTTCGATATGCCGCGATGAAGCGCGCGAGACAGGCACGAAATGGCTTTATGCAGGCGCTTCAATGGTACGGTTTCTTCTGGCGTTGAAGGGCCTTGATCGCTGCAAGACCGCACGGGTCAAACGATGTCCGCGCGCGAGGTATCTGTCAGCATCCGAATGCAGGAAGCCCCAGTCGAGCACCGACACTTTCGCCTGCGAGACCGGGAGACACTTTCGCCTGCGAGACCGGGAGATATTGCCCGTCGAGCCACGCCACGCCTTCCGGGTAGCGTTGCGGATCGTGGTGACGCTCTTCGAGCGGGGGCAGGGGGCCGGCGTCGAAACAGGGCATGACCTGACCTTCGTTGCGATGACGTGGTTCAAGAAGTTAGCGCCGCCGGATGCCGGCCGGCGACCCGCGCTTTTGCGCGAGCCGATCTGGCATGTCGCCTCGACCTTCCGCCGAGCGCCGTCGCGAGGGCGGGAGAATGCGCGCCCGCGATGATACGCGCAGAATTGGCCCGCAGCTTGCCCCGAACAGGTTCGAACCCGATCCGGCGTTCCATTTCGCACAGATTTGTGCCGTTTCGGGACGCTCGGGCAACCATTGCGGAGCAGGATCATGCTGCACATCGTTCTCGGCGGCTCCCTGATCGCCATTCTGGCCACGTTTCTGATCCAGAACGGGGCGTCGGAAGGGGTCGTTGCCCTCACCGTCGCCTTCGCCTTCGTCGCTGCCCTGATTCACGGCCTGATGAGCGACGCCTGATCGGTTTCGGGACCGGCCTGCCCGACCACCCGTTCGACCGGGCAACTTTTTTGATGCATGTGATTTCAACCGTGATATACGAGCCGCCGACACCGGAGAGCAGGGCGGCCAGCCGCCTGCGCGGGCGTGGCGGAATTGGTAGACGCGCTGGATTTAGGTTCCAGTGACGCAAGTCGTGGGGGTTCAAATCCCTCCGCCCGCACCATTCCAGTCTCGTACGAGGCGTCTCCGGACCGCTCCTTCCCTCGGCCGTCGCGCCGTGATAGGGGCTCGCCCCGGTGCCGGCTGCGGTCGGATATCGGTTCACGAGAGAGAAGAACGGGTTTTGACGATGCAGGTGACGGAGACGCTGTCGGACGGGTTGAAGCGGGAGTTCCAGGTGGTTCTGCCGGCCTCGGAGCTGGAGGAGCGGCTGTCCAGCGAGCTCGCCACCCTCAAGGATCGTGTGCAGATCAAGGGCTTCAGGCCCGGCAAGGTGCCGGTGGCCCATCTGCGCCGGCTGTATGGCCGCTCGGTCATGGCCGAGGTGGTGCAGAACGCCGCCGGCGAGGCCGAGCGCAAGATCGTCGATGATCACAATCTGAAGCTCGCCAACCAGCCGCGCTTCGAATTCCCGGAAGACAAGGAAGAGATGGAGAAGGCGCTCGACGCCAAGACCGACCTCTCCTTCAAGGTCGCCGTCGAGATCCTGCCGCAATTCGAGCTCGCCGACATGTCCGGCATCACCGTGCGCAAGCCGGTGGCCGAGGTGACCGACAAGGAGGTCGACGAGACGCTCCAGCGCATGGCCGGTCAGAACCGCAGCTTCGAGAGCGAGGAAGGCCGTGTCGCACAAAGCGGTGACCGCGTGGTTGTCGATTTCGTCGGAACCATGGACGGTGAGGCCTTCGAAGGCGGGACCGCGCAGGACATCACCGTCGATCTCGGCTCCAATACCTTCATTCCCGGCTTCGAGGATCAGCTCGCCGGCGTCAAGGCGGGTGACGAGAAGACCGTCGAGGTCACCTTCCCGGAGAATTACGGCGCAGAGCATCTCGCGGGCAAGCCCGCCTCCTTCGCCGTCACGGTGAAGGACGTGCAGAAGCCGGGTGAGACCAAGATCGACGACGAGCTCGCCAAGCAGTTCGGCATGGAGTCGCTCGATGCGCTGAAGACGGCGATCAGCGAGGCCGTGAAGCGTGATTTCGACACCCAGGCCCGCCGCAAGGTGAAGAAGGCGCTCCTCGACGCGCTCGACGAGAAATACGATTTCGACCTGCCCCCGAGCCTGGTCGAGCAGGAATTCGGCGCCGTCTGGTCGCAGGTCATGGCCGACATGCAGAACAACGGCAAGACCTTCGAGGACGAGGACACCACCGAGGAGGAGGCGAAGGCGGAGTACCGCAAGATCGCCGAACGCCGTGTGCGCCTCGGTCTCGTGCTGGCCCAGATCGGCGAAAAGGCCGAGATCCAGGTCAGCGACGACGAGGTCACGCAAGGCCTGGTCGAGCGTGTGCGCCAGTTCCCCGGCCAGGAAAAGCAGGTCTGGGAATTCTACCAGAAGAACCCGCAGGCGCTCGCCGAGATCCGCGCTCCGATCTTCGAGGAGAAGGTGGTCGATCACATTCTCGCCCAGGTGAAGGTCGAGGAAGAGACGGTCAGCCGCGAGGCGCTCTTCGCCGAGGACGAGGCCGAAGCCGAGGCTGCGGAGGCCGAGGAAAAGGCGAAGCCCAAGGCCAAGGCTTCCGGCAAGGCTTCCGCCAAGACCTCCGGCAAGGCTTCCGGCAAGGGTGGCAGCAAGGCCAAGGCGGATGACGCCACCGAGGCGAAGGGCGAAGAGGCAAAGGGCGAGGAGGCCCCCGCCGCGAAGAAGAGCCGTGCCAAGCCGAAAAAGTCCGACGACAAGACGGCTGACGAGTAAGGTGGATTAACCATGGCCGCAAGGGCTGCGGATGGAGATCGACGCGGTGGTGATTTGCGACGATTTCACTCTGGATCACGGCGACGTCCGGCCTTAGGTTGGCAATGATTCGTGGCCGCGCCCTCATCAGGCGCGGCCAAATTTTCAGGAGCGGTGAGACGATGAGAGATCCGATCGAGGTCTATAACAGCACGCTCGTGCCGATGGTGGTGGAGCAGTCCAGCCGCGGCGAGCGGTCATTCGACATCTATTCGCGCCTCCTGCGCGAGCGCATCATCTTCCTGACCGGCCCGGTCGAGGATCACACGGCGTCGCTCGTCGTGGCGCAGCTGCTCTTCCTCGAAGCGGAAAATCCGAAGAAGGAGATCTCCTTCTACATCAACTCCCCCGGCGGCGTGGTCACCTCCGGCCTGTCGATCTACGACACGATGCAGTTCATCCGCTGCCCGATCTCGACGCTGTGCGTCGGCCAGGCGGCCTCGATGGGGTCACTGCTGCTCTGCGCCGGCGAGCCGGGGCAGCGTTTCGCCCTGCCGAATGCGCGTATCATGGTGCACCAGCCCTCGGGCGGCTTCCAGGGCCAGGCCACCGACATCCTGATCCATGCCCGCGAGATCGAGGCGCTGAAGCGTCGCCTCAATGAAATCTACGTCAAGCATACCGGGCGCGATCTCGCCGCCGTCGAGCAGGCGCTCGAGCGCGACAATTTCATGACCGCCGAGGCGGCCAAGGAATTCGGCCTGATCGACGACGTGATCAGCAAGCGCGAGGCGATCGAGGAGTGAGGGCGCGGCGCTGCGTGCCGTTTGCAGCATGCCGGAAAAGCTGCGCGTCGGAGGAAATCCACCTCCGGCGCGCTTGTGCTATTGATCCTTGACGCGCAGCGTGATTGCATCAGGCATGGTTTTTGTAAGTGCGGGGGTGGCGTGTCCGCGATTCGGGCTACAGTTTGTTAGCCCGGGGAATATATGGTGAGGTTGCCGGTCGCATCGGCGGCGCGGCGACGGAAATTGGAGAGGAAGTATGAGCAAAGCTGGCGGAAACGACTCGAAGAGCACGCTTTACTGCTCGTTCTGCGGCAAGAGCCAGCACGAAGTTCGCAAGCTCATCGCGGGTCCCACGGTGTTCATCTGCGACGAATGCGTGGAATTGTGCATGGACATCATCCGTGAGGAATCGAAATCCTCACTTGTGAAGTCGCGCGACGGGGTGCCGACTCCGAAGGAGATTCGCAACGTCCTCGACGATTACGTGATCGGGCAGGGGCATGCGAAGAAGGTCCTCTCCGTAGCCGTCCACAACCATTACAAGCGTCTGGCCCATGCCTCCAAGAACAGCGATGTCGAGCTCGCGAAGTCGAACATCCTGCTGATCGGCCCCACCGGCTCGGGCAAGACCCTGCTGGCCCAGACGCTGGCGCGGATCCTCGACGTGCCCTTCACCATGGCCGATGCCACCACGCTGACCGAGGCGGGCTATGTGGGTGAGGATGTCGAGAACATCATCCTCAAGCTGCTTCAGGCCTCCGATTATAATGTCGAGCGCGCCCAGCGCGGCATCGTCTATATCGACGAAATCGACAAGATCTCGCGCAAGTCGGACAACCCCTCCATCACCCGCGACGTCTCCGGCGAGGGGGTGCAGCAGGCGCTCCTGAAGCTGATGGAAGGCACGGTGGCCTCGGTGCCGCCGCAGGGCGGGCGCAAGCATCCGCAGCAGGAATTCCTGCAGGTGGACACCACCAACATCCTGTTCATCTGCGGCGGTGCCTTCGCCGGGCTCGACAAGATCATCTCCAGCCGTGGCAAGGGCACCTCCATCGGCTTCGGCGCCACGGTGTCGGGTCCCGACGACCGCCGCATGGGCGAGATCTTCCGCGAGGTCGAGCCGGAGGATCTTCTGAAATTCGGCCTGATCCCCGAATTCGTCGGGCGCGTTCCCGTGCTCGCGACGCTCGAAGATCTCGATGAGGAGGCCCTGATCCAGATCCTGCGTGAGCCGAAGAACGCGCTGGTGAAGCAGTATCAGCGCCTGTTCGACATGGAAAACGTGCAGTTGACCTTCCAGGACGAGGCTTTGGCCCTGATCGCCCGCAAGGCGATCGAGCGCAAGACGGGCGCGCGCGGCCTGCGTTCGATCCTGGAGACCATCCTGCTCGACACCATGTACGACCTTCCGGGCATGGAATCGGTGGAGCAGGTGGTGATCAGCCCCGAAACCGTCGAGGGCAAGGCCGGCCCCCTGCTGATCCACGCCGATCGCGGCGCGGATTCCTCGCAGAGCGCCAGCGCCTGAGGCGCGGCGGGCCAGGGAGGTCCCGGTCGAGGGACGGCGGCACGGGGCGCGAGGCGGCGGCGGGCTGTCGCGGCATCGGGCTCATGCTTGAAACGCGGGCGGGCGGACGCCACTTAATGGTCAACACGCCCGTTGCGCTCGATACGAGGCATCGGTCACCAGCCTCGCAGCATTATTGATCCGCGAGGCGTCCGTCCGGTCGCTGGCTCCAGCGAGAAGCGCCCGGGCGTCACAGGCTAGAGGACGTCATTGATGACACAATCGAAAAACCGCCCCCCGATCGTGCCCGGCAGCGAGGGCGCCTACGCGGTTCTTCCCCTGCGGGATATCGTCGTCTTCCCGCACATGATCGTGCCGCTCTTCGTCGGTCGCGAAAAGTCGATCCGCGCCCTCGAGGAAGTCGTCAAGAACGACCAGCACATCGTGCTGGCGACGCAGATCAACGCGACCGAGGACGACCCGACCGGCGACGGTATCTACAAGACCGGTACGGTCGCGAGCGTGCTGCAGCTGCTGAAACTGCCCGACGGGACCGTCAAGGTGCTGGTCGAGGGTGCCGGTCGCGCACGCATCAAGAATTATCTGCGCACGGACGAGTATTACGAGGCCGAAGTCGAGATCCTGCCCGACACGCTCGGCGACAAGGTCGAGGCCGAGGCGCTTGCGCGCTCGGTCATGGCCGAGTTCGAGAATTACGTGAAGCTCAACAAGAAGGTCTCGCCGGAGATCACCGCTGCAGTGACGCAGCTCGAGGATCCGGCCAAGCTCGCCGATACGGTCGCCTCGCATCTCGCGATCAAGATCGCCGAGAAGCAGGAGATCCTGGAGATCCCCACCGTCGCGGAACGGCTGGAGCGCGTTCTGGGGCTGATGGAGAGCGAGATTTCGGTGCTCCAGGTCGAGAAGCGCATCCGCACCCGCGTCAAGCGCCAGATGGAGAAGACGCAGCGCGAGTACTATCTGAACGAGCAGATGAAGGCCATTCAGAAGGAACTCGGCGACGAGGACGGGCGCGACGAACTGGGCGAGCTCGAGGACCGGATCGAGAAGACGAAGCTCTCCAAGGAAGCGCGCGAGAAGGCGACGGCCGAGTTGAAGAAGCTGCGGCAGATGTCGCCGATGTCCGCCGAAGCGACCGTGGTGCGCAACTATCTCGACTGGATGCTCGGCATCCCCTGGGGCAAGCGCTCCAAGGTGAAGAAGGATCTGAACGCCGCGCAGGGTGTGCTCGACAACGATCACTTCGGCCTCGAGAAGGTCAAGGAGCGCATCGTCGAGTATCTCGCCGTGCAGCAGCGCGCCAACAAGCTCACCGGCCCGATCCTGTGCCTGGTCGGCCCGCCGGGCGTCGGCAAGACCTCGCTCGGCAAGTCGATCGCCAAGGCGACGGGGCGTGAATTCGTGCGCATGTCGCTGGGTGGCGTGCGTGACGAGGCCGAAATCCGTGGTCACCGGCGCACCTATATCGGCTCGCTGCCCGGCAAGATCATCCAGTCGATGCGCAAGGCCAAGACGATCAACCCGCTCATCCTGCTCGACGAGATCGACAAGATGGGTCAGGATTTCCGGGGTGACCCGTCCGCGGCGCTTCTGGAAGTGCTGGATCCCGAGCAGAATTCCACCTTCGCCGATCACTATCTCGAGGTGGAATACGATCTGTCGAACGTGATGTTCGTCACCACGGCCAACACGCTGAACATTCCCGCACCACTGCTCGACCGCATGGAGACGATCCGCATCGCGGGTTATACCGAGGACGAGAAGCAGGAGATCGCCCGTCGCCACCTGATCCCGCAGGCGATCAAGAAGCACGGCCTGAAATCCGAGGAATGGGCCATCGACGATAGCGGCCTGCTGCTGCTGATCCGGCGCTATACCCGCGAGGCGGGGGTTCGCAATCTGGAGCGCGAGCTGTCCAATCTCGTGCGCAAGGCCGTGAAGCAGATCCTCACCGACAAGGTGGAGAAGGTCGTCGTGACCGAGACCAACCTGTCCGATTATCTCGGCGCGCCGAAATACCGCTTCGGCGAGGTCGAGGCGGAGGACATGGTCGGCGTGGTCACCGGGTTGGCCTGGACCGAGGTCGGGGGCGAATTGCTCACGATCGAGGGCGTGATGATGCCCGGCAAGGGCAAGATGACCGTCACGGGCAACCTGCGCGACGTGATGAAGGAATCGATTTCCGCAGCCGCATCCTATGTGCGCTCGCGGGCGATCGATTTCGGCATCGAGCCGCCTTCCTTCGACAAGCGCGACATCCACGTGCACGTGCCGGAGGGCGCGACGCCGAAGGACGGGCCTTCCGCCGGTATCGCCATGGCGACCGCGATCGTCTCGATCCTCACCGGCATCGCCGTGCGGCGTGACATCGCCATGACCGGCGAGGTCACCCTGCGCGGTCGCGTCCTGCCGATCGGCGGCCTCAAGGAGAAGCTCCTCGCGGCTTTGCGGGGCGGCATCAAGAAGGTGCTGATTCCGGAAGAGAACGTGAAGGATCTCGCCGACGTGCCGGCCAATATCAAGGCCGGGCTGGAGATCGTCCCGGTCTCGCGCATGGAGCAGGTGCTCGAACATTCGCTGGTGCGGATGCCCGAGGCGATTGAGTGGGACGAGAAGGCCGAGAGCGAGAAAGTCTCGCCCGTGGTCGAAGACGACAATCCCGGTCTGATCGCCCACTGACCAGTGCGAATCGCCGTGACAGCGACGCGCCCGGAAGCTGCCGGGCGCGTCGTTTGGTTTCGCAACGCTGCGACTGGAGCATGAAATTCCGCTCAATCCCCCGATTTTCCGTGCCGAAACCCTTATTTCGACTTGCGATCATGCGTCGTTGCGCTATCACCGAACCCACCGAAATGCCGTCTGGACAAGGCTTCCCGTCGGCAGATCCAGTTGGAGGAAGATGCGATGAACAAAGGTGAGCTCGTCACCGCCATGTCCGAGAAGACCGGCCTGTCCAAGGCACAGACCGGCGAAGCTCTGGACGCTGCTCTCGAAGCCATTCAGGAAGCCCTGTCCAAGGGCGATGAAGTGAAGATCGTCGGATTCGGCACCTTTGCCGTTGCCCACCGGGCTGCCGGTGAGGCGCGCAATCCGCGCACCGGTGAGAAGGTTCAGGTTCCGGCCAGCAAGACGCCGAAGTTCAAGGCGGGCGCAGGCCTCAAGGACGCCGTCAACAAGTAAGGCGCTCCCGGCGTGGAACAGCATCCACGCCCGATCGGGGTTCGGTCGGTCGCTTCCGACCGTGCCGCGATCATGACAGACGTCGCACCGGATCGGTTCCGGTCGTGACACGGCTCCGGACCGGGCTAGGATGTCATCCCCGATCCGCAGCGGCACTAGCCTTCGGCGGTCGGAGCGCGAGCAGCAAGAGCAAAGGCTGCACGGGCCGAAACCGGAACGGCAGGGCGGTTAGCTCAGTTGGTAGAGCATCTCGTTTACACCGAGAGGGTCGGCGGTTCGAGCCCGTCACCGCCCACCAGCACCATCGACCTTACGGTGTGCGTGACCCAAACCTGCAAGTTTCCAGTGCCTCGCAGATTGCCCGCATCGACCGGAAATCCTCGCGGTCTCGGGCACGATTCTGTTGCCCGGCGCGCCCTCGCTGCAGGTCTTTCGTGATCCGCCATGCGTATAAGCCAGCAAACGCGTCTTGCGCGGTCGCGTCCGGTTCCGGTCGGTCGCCTGCGCATGACGATACAAGCCAACCCGCTGCCGGAGGTTTCCCATGCCCGCTGACGCATCAGATGGTGTCGCCTGGATTACCGGCGCCAGCCAGGGGATCGGCGAGGCCGTCTGCCTGCGCCTGGCCAAAGACGGCTGGACCGTGATCGCCAGCGCGCGTTCGCAGGACAAGCTCGCAGATCTCGCGGCGCGCGCGCAAGCCCTGCCGGGGCGCATCGTCGCCTGGCCCCTCGACGTGACGGATGCGGAGGCGATCGCCGGGGCGGTGCCCGCGATCATCGCCGAACACGGTCCGATCGCACTCGCCATCCTCAATGCCGGAACCTATCTGGTGGACAATGCCGAGACGCTCTGCGACGACACCTTGCGCCCGACCCTGGATTTGAACCTCGTATCCGTGGCGCGCTGCGTGAGCGCGCTGCTCGCGCCGATGCGTGAAGCCGGCAAGGGGCATGTGCAGGTCGTGGCCTCGGTCAGCGGCTATCGCGGCCTGCCCAACGCGGTCTCCTACGGGGCGAGCAAGGCGGCGCTGATCAACATGGCGGAGAGCCTCAAGCTCGATTTCGACCGTTTCGGCCTGACCCTGCAACTGGTCAATCCCGGTTTCGTCAAGACCCCGCTGACCGACAAGAACGAATTCCCGATGCCCTTCCTGATCAGCGCCGAGACCGCTGCCGAGCGGATGGTGGGCGCGATCCGTTCGCGGCGGTTCGAGGTCACCTTCCCCAGGCGCTTCACCTTCATTTTGAAGATCCTGCGCTGCCTGCCCTATGCGCTGTATTTCCCGCTCGTGCGCAAGGTGACCGGGCAATGACGCGCGAGATCGACCAGAATTGCGCTCACGAGCCCGAATCCGTCGCCGCCCTCGCGCGCCGCTATGCCGACGCCTATGAGGCGCTTTCGCCGGAGACGATCGGGGATTTATGCGCGCTGGTCGCGCCGGATGTGCGGTTTCGCGACCCGTTCAGCGATTTTGCCGGACGGGAGCGTCTCGGCGCGGTTTTCCGGCACATGTTCGCGGGATTGTCGCAGCCGGCCTTCGTCGTGCGCGACATCGCCTGTAGCGGGCGGGTGGCTTATCTGCGCTGGGATTTCAGCTTCGCCTATCGCGGGCGTGATTATCGCGTCGAGGGGATGAGCGAAGTACATTTTCGCGATGACGGCCTCGTGACGGCCCATCTCGACCATTGGGATTCGGGCAGCCAGGTCTATCTGCATGTCCCGCTTCTGGGCCGGATCATCGGCTTCCTCCGGCGCAAGCTGGCCGGTTGATCTGACCGGCCCCGCCGAGACGCCTATTCGGCTGCCGTGTCGCCCGGGAGGATCTGGCCCGCCTGTTCGATCCCGGCATCGGCCCGGCGGAAGAAGATCGATGCGGTGCCCACCCTGATGCCCCATTTGGTGACATAGGCGCGGTTGATCATGGTCTCGCCATCGGGCTGCAGAAACATCCAGTCGTTGAAATTGACCTTGAAGCTGCGTCCGCCGACCACGAGGTCGAAATCGTAGCGCCAGTTCACCGCATTGCCATAGGCCCTGCCGCTGGCCGGACCGATCACGCCGTCCGCCTCGCCGGTATAGCCGTTCTCGCCATCGGGGCGGATCACCCAGATCCTGCGCTCTTCCTCGCCGTCCTCATAGACGAAGTCTTCGACGAGCGTCAGGGTCTCGCCGTCCCAGGTTCCGTCGATATCGACGGTGAATTGGCGGCGCAGGTTCGAGAACCGGTCCTCGAAGATGCCCCAGGCACGCGTATGGCCCTCGAAGAACGTCTCAAGCCGGAAATGCGGTTCGGCCCCTTCGAAATCCTCAGGTTTCATGCTGCTCCATCCTGTGGTCGCGAGGGTGGCCAGACCGACGATCGCGAGGACGGCGAGGATGATGAAACCACGTCCGGCCCATCTACGTAGACGACCCCGCATTGTTTCGTTCCTCCATATCCGCCCGTTCAATGTCCGCCCGCTCAATATCAAGTTGCTCGAGACGAAGACGTATCTCCCACTGGCGCTCGGCCGTAATCGGAAATCTCCCCATGAGTACGATGGCCACGCCCTTGAAGATCACCGGGACCAGCGAATAAAGCAGGGCCAGCACGGTAAGGGCGCCTTGCTCATTGCCGCCGTCAGTATCGAAACCGGCGAAACTCAGGATCGGAAAGGCGAGGCCGACGGCGAGAGCGAGGGCGAGTTTCGTGGCCATGCCCCAGAGCGCGAAGAACAGACCCGCGCGGCGCTCGCCGGTTTCCAGCGTATCGGCATCGATCACATCGGCCTGCATCGAGGCCGGCAGCACCAGATCCGCCCCGAGCGCCATGCCCGTCAGCACGCAGATCGCGAAGAACGGCCAGAAATCACCGGGGCCGAGAAACGGCACCAGCACGAACCACAGGCAGGCCCAGATCATGGCGGCGCACCAGACGCGATGCTTGCCGAAGCGGTAGCTCAGCTTCAGCCAGAGCGGCACCGCCAGAATACCGCAAAGAAAATAGGTCGCGAGCAGGGTGCCGGCCTGTTCGGGCATGTCGAGGCGATGGGTGACGAAGAGCAGGAACAGCGTCGCGGGCAGGCCGTTGGCGATGCCGTTGATCAGATAAGCCGTAATCAGCAGGCGAAAGCCCTGATTGCGCCGCAAGACCCGCAAGCCCCGGATCGAACCGATGCCGCCGCGCGTCGCGCGCAGGCGCGAATCCGGTGTGGCGGCGAGAAGCAGGATCACCGTGAGCGGCAAAAGCGCCATCACCATCACCGCGATCACCCGCAGCGCCCCGCCCGCATCATCCGCATCGGTGTAGCCGAAGGCGACCGGCAGGGCGAGGGCGAGCATGGTGCCGGCGACCAGAAAACCCTCCCGATAGGCGGTGATGCGCGAGCGTTCGTGATAATCCGGCGACAATTCCGCGCCCCAGGCGCTGAGCGGCAGGATCATCATGGTCCAGCCGAGATAGAGCGCGAGCGACCAGATCAGCAGATGCGCCGCGCCCGCCCCCTCCGGCGGCACGAACAAGGCCCAGGTCGCGCCGAGAACCAGCGGAAGCCCGGCCAGAATCCAGGGCCGCCGGCGCCCGAGCCGGCCGCGCGTGCGGTCGCTGAGAAAGCCGATCAGCGGATCGGTGATCACGTCCCACAGCCGCGCCAACAGCAGGATCGCCCCCACCGTGGCGAGGCCGAGCCCCATCGTGGTGGCGTAGAAGGTCGGCAGATGGATGAAAACCGGCAGGCCCAGAGCCGCAAGCGGCAGGGCCGGCGCGCCATAGGCGACGAGCACGCGGCCCGGCAGGTTCGGCATCTCCTGCGTATCGCGGCTGCGCTCATCCGCCATCGGCTCGGCCCGTCCTTTCCGCGACCCGCTCAGCGCGGCGCCATTCCGTCCGCCGGCGGCTCGGGACGCGGATGATAGCGCGCGCCCTTCCACCAGAGCTTCAGGGCTTCCCAATGGATCGCGCTGATGACCTTCAAGGTCATCAGCGGATGGGTGATGAACAATTTCGCGAGATTGCGGTCGTTGAAGGCGACGGCCTCGCCGTGCAGGGTGGCGAGCAGCAGATCACCCCCGGCATCTGCCTCGCGGATCAGGATGGAGAGCGTCTCGCCCGGCTCGCGCAACCTGAACCGATAGCGCGGCGTCATGTCGATGAAGGGCGAGACGTGGAAGGTCTTGTCGGTGGCGTGGGTAAGGATCGCAGATCGCGAGCCGGTGGCCCGATCCGCCTCGTCGATGCGGAAGAGATAGGCATGCCGGTCGCCGAACGTATTGTGCACCTCGTAGAGGATCGCCGCGAGCCGCCCGTCTTCATCCTCGCAGAAGAAGATGCTCAGAGGGTTGAAGGTATAGCCGAGCACCCGGGGAAAGCACAAAAGCCGGATCCGGCCCCGCCCGGTCGCGATGCCGGCGGCGTCGAGATGGCTTTCAACCCAGCGGCGCAGGCTGTCGCCGCCGCGTGTGCCGACCTCGCGCGGGCCGTGGTCGCGGTCGTGATAGCCGAAAAGGTTGAAGCGGTTATGCGAAAACAGTCGGCTGCCCGCCGCGATCTGATCGATCCGGTCGATATCGATCAGGAGCGAGAACACGCGATAGACAAAGCGGTGACCGAAGGGGCGCAGCCGGCGATGCATCACGCGCCCGACATAGAGCATCGCATCCGCATCGGCCTGCGGGCGGGAGGCGCCCGGAGCGGTCTCAATGATCGCCGCCGCCGTGCTCATTCCGCCGCGGCGAGGCCGTAACCGTCAGCCGCCTCCGCCACATTGGCCGCGGCCGGGATCGCGGGCCGGCAATTGGCCGCAGACGTGCTCGCCTCGCGCACATCCCACGGGCGCGGCACGCCGAGCGCCTCAGCGACCGCGATCGCCGAGGACAAGCCGTCCTCGTGGAAACCGTAGCCCGTCCAGGCCCCGCAGACCCAGATCCCGCGCCGCCCCTGGATCGTCCCGATCTGCGCCTGGGCGGCGATGGCGCCCGCATTGAAGACGGGGTGGTCATAGGCGAATGTGCCCAGAACCCGCGCCGGATCGGGCGTCGTCGTCGGATTGACCGAGACGAAGACGTTTTCCGCGCAGGGCAGGGTTTGCAGCCGGTTCATCCAGTAGGTTACCGAAACGGGTGTTCCGTCGGATACGCGCGCGGGCGACATATAGTTCCAGCTCGCCCAAGCCCGGCGGCGGCGCGGCATCAGCGCCGGATCGGTATGCAGGATGGCGGTGTTGGGCTGGAAGGGGAATTGCCCGAGCACGGCCTCTTCCTGCGCATCGGGGTCGGCGAGCAGGGCGCGCGTGGTATCGGCATGGGTGGCGAAGACCACCTCGTCATAGATTTCCGGGGCCTGCCCGTCCGTCTCGACGACGACACCGGCTTCGCCGCGCCTCACGGCGCGCACCGGCGTGCCCGTGCGGATGCGGGAGCGGAAAGGGGCCGACAGCCGCTCGACATAGACCCGCGAACCACCCTCGACCGTAAGCCATTGCGGCTGGTCGTTGACGCTGAGCAAGCCGTGATTGGCGAAGAAGCGCAGGAAGGTGGCCGCCGGGAAATTCAGCATCTCGCGGATATCGGCGGACCAGATCGCCGAGCCCATCGGCAGGATGTGGTCATAGATGAAAGCCCGCCCGTAGCCGCCATCGGCGAGCAACTGGCCGAGCGTGCAATCGGGAACCCGGTCACCGCCGACCATGGCGACGGATTCGCGATAAAAACGCAGGATATCCGCGATCATCCGGTAATGGCCGGGGCGAAACAGATTGCGCCGTTGCGCGAACAGGCTCGCGAGCCGGTCGCCGGCATATTCGAGCGCACCGCCGCCGATGCTGACGGAAAACGACATCGAGCTCGGCTTGAACGGCACCTCCAGCGCAGCGAACAGCGCATTCAGATTGGGATAGGTCCGGTCGTTGAAGACGATGAACCCGGTATCGACCGGAATCCTGCCCTGTCCGGTTTCGATATCGACCGTATGAGAGTGCCCCCCGATACGATGATCCGCTTCGTAGACGGTAATGTCATGGCGTTGATTGAGAAGCCACGCCGCCCCGAGGCCGGCTATTCCACTGCCGATAATGGCTATCCGCATTCGACCTTGTACTTTCTCGTTTTTGCACGTTGACCGTGACGCTTCGCAAATGTCGTCGTCAGGTTACGCGTAAGCCGGGCCGTCGGATGACTGCGCCGTCAGATTCTTGACGTTTTCACGTACCACGCCCCGCGCTCACGGTCACGGCAAGCCCGGACCCTCTGTTTCTTGCATGATTCGCGGATGCATGTCGCATGAAAGGCGCCGACCGCCGGCTCGTTTTACAAGTCATCGGCGGTGGGCAGCCGGATCATTCGGCTCGCAGGTCCGTGACGGCAATCGCACTGGGGTAGAGTGTGTCACCAACGTTCGTGACCGTGAATCGCAAGGTCACGGTCCCTCCCGCCGGAACATCGATGGATGGACGCCTGAAAGGCCAGAAAATCGAGCTTTCGGACTGGATGGGGATGAACCCCGTCGTGCCACCCGTTGCTTCACCTGTCTCCTTCCTCAATGGAAAGGGCAGATTCGCGATTGGTGAAAAGCTGCTGCTATTGACGCTTTCGTTGAATCGCTCATAGACCCAGCTTCGGCCTCCTGCGGCGGTGGACAAGACGATCTCGCCCCGATCATTGAACCGGGAGCCGACGAATTCCGGGTATTCCGTCGTTATGAAACTGCCCAGGCCCGACAGAAAAAAGCGCCTTGTGCCGGCGGCAAGAACGAAGTCCTTCTCCACAATGGTCTCACCGCGGCCAGCATTGTTGACGGAGTAGATCGGCGTGCCGCCGGGAGAGTGGAGCGTTCCGATCGTACTGCCATGCTCGTGCAGATGGATGTCGGGGTCGCCTTCGACCAGTCTGAACTGGGTTTCAGCCTTGACGACATCCTGCGTGACGAAGAGATCCTCGGCGATCAGGTCCGGCGCCGGTGGTGGGGAGACGCGTCCACTATTCGCGTTGCCCACGGCGGAAATGTTGTTGGTCACCAACGCATAGGCATTGCTCCGCGCCATGTTGACTCGCGCCCAGTTGGTCGCACGTCCAGGAGGGGGGGCTTGATCCGCATGGGCCTGAAGGATGTCGCGTAGCGGGAAAACGCCATGTCCGCTGACGACGCCTCCGGGAAAAATGTACTCGGTTCCATGTTGCCGCCCGGAATTGACCGCGAAATCCCGGCCGACATTGAAGCTGATATAATTATCTCCGAAGTTACCGCGACTGATTCTGCGAACAAGGCCAGATCCAGCCGTGTTGAAACCAATGCCGCGCCTGCCTGATTGGAACGCAGCTTCTTGCGCGAGCCCGCCTCCGAGCGAATGGCCGACGAAGACGACGTCCTGAGTCATTCGTCCGGCGACGCGACCAACCGCTGCGGCCAGTTTGTATTGAGTGGTTAATGGTATAACGGTATTAATGGCGCTGGTGATGACGTCTCTATTGTCTTCTACTCCAGCAAATGTGATTATAAACCTATTATTCTTTCTATATACAGCACCTTTTAATCCTGACGAATTTATGTCGCGAATCGTGCGAGAGCTATTATCGATCTCCCGGAGGATAAAATCTTCCAATGTTTCGACGTAATCAAATCCTTCAATATTGTTTTTCTCGCCCGGATTATATGCCGCTTCTGCAAAGGCAAGATATCTGAGGCCGAGCTTGGCGGCTTCCTGCTGGTTCAGGACAGCGCGATCCTGTTGTCGGGGTTCAATCCCTTGGGCCGTTGCGGCTGCGATCGGTATGGAGATGCATGCACCTAGGACGAGCATGCATGCAACTTCACGCAAACGCCGGCATCTCTGGTCGATGAAACGGGAATTCGCGACAGCGTGTATCATGGTCTTGTTCTCCTCCTGCTGCCGGCTTCAGAATTCGATACTGGTGGACAGGCTCAGCCGGGCACCGACGAAACGCCTTTTCTGTCCGCTCAGGGGTACACGGTCTTCATCAAGGCGCAGACCTTGCAGACCGATCGTCGTGGTGGCGCCGGGTCGTGGTTCGATAGTGAGGCGCGGGCCGAGCATCAGGCGCGTCCGGGCCGGGATGAAGAATACGCTGTCGCGGGCGTAGCCATTCGCCGTGCGTCGCAGGATTGAGCCGCGCACGCCCAATTGCCCCCATCGATGTGCACTGGACCAGCCGAGGCTCGCATGCAGAACATCACCGACCGATCGCTTCGGCTCGCGCGCGAATACCCCGGAGAAGGGGTCAAAGTGATGATTGCGTCCCTGCCGCATGACGGAGAATTGCGCCTCGATCTGCTGGTTTGTGCCAATGGCGCGGTTTGCCGAGCCGAACAAGGTCCAGCCGTGCCCCTGTCGGAAGTAGTCAAACTTTTCGGGAGTGCCCCACCGAGTGGTGTATGAGGCCGCGCGCGAAGCTTTTGCTTAGCGCAGCGCGCGGCTGGACTGACGGCCACCGTGCTTCTTCGTAGTCTGAGGTTGCCCAAAAACCG
>LFIK01000166.1_pt1 | contig 44894 bp, 39 predicted proteins | sample 643401 | NCBI WGS metagenome assembly LFIK01 (sample SAMN03777447, study PRJNA286221) | soda lake metagenome | biome: soda lake; feature: Kulunda steppe; material: water; isolation source: sample T5-Br brine of Lake Tanatar-5 | place: Russia: Kulunda steppe | collected 2010-07
AATCGTGTTTGGCTGTTTGCCGGGAATGCTCGGCGGGTTTCCGTTATTCGCGCGTTTCCACCAGTTCGACACGGCGGTTTTCGGCGCGGCCTTCCTCGGTTCGGTTGCTGGCGATCGGCGCCATCATGCCCGCACCGGCAGCTTGCATCCGCCCCGCTGCGATATCGTGCTCATCGCGAAGCCAAGCGGCGACCGATTGCGCCCGCTCCATGGAGAGCTGCAGATTGTAATCGAAGTCGCCCACATCGTCGGTATGACCCACGACGAGCAGTTGCAGGTCGGGTGTGGTTTCCATGACATCGGCGATGGAGTTCAGCGCTTGCGAGGATTCCCGACGAATTTCGGCGCTGTCGAATTCGAACAGGATGTCCTGCACCGCAACCCGGCCATCCTCGATCAGGCCGTCCTGCATTTCGGCTGCCGAAAGCGAGGCCCGTTCGGCGACGGCTTCATCCATTCCGGCTTGATCGGTGCCGGCCTGACCGTCTGTTGTCTCCGGCTCAGCCGTGGCTTCGACGGTTTCCATTCCCAACTCGGTCTCGCCGGGCTCGACGACATTGACCCGTATAATGGGCTCGTCATCCTGATTGACATGGAAGAACACTGTTACATAAAGGTCCTCGCCCTCATGCCGGGCGGCGATGAATCTGCGATTGTCGCGATCGCCGCCAATCCGTGCCGTACTTCCCAAGCGCCGATCGAAATCGCGGCTGAAATAATCCTGGCGGCCGAAACGCCGCGGCAGGTCATCCCGACCGGTGCCGATGAAGGCAATGTCGAAACCCTGATCTTCAAGCGCTTGCTGATAGGCCCGCTTCACGGGCAGGGTCGCGGTATCGGGCTGTCGCAACACATAGGCGAATTTCTCGTGCGAGCCTTCGACCTCAACCGTCTCTTGCCATTCACCGCTGGTATAGCGCCCGAAAGGGATGGTGATGTCGTCGAACTCCACGAAATCATAGCTGATGACCTCGCTTCCCGCGATGCGCGGCACCATGGGGTGGTCGCCGACCTCCTCCAGGTCATCGGCGTGAAGGCCTGCCGCTGCTCCAGACACCGCGAGAGCGGCTGCGCTCGCGGCAATCATGGCAGTATTCCTCATGCGTGATCTCCTTGTTTCGAATTATATCGCTGTTGGTGTTCGTTCAGGAAATGGGGTTTGCGTGTACGAGGAAAACCTTACTCTTCGCAATTTGTCAGAAAAATGGAGAAGATTGAGGTTTCCGACTCCCCCGGCGAGATGTTAATGCGACGTTATTCAATACGGTGCTGGCGTTTTTGCGCCTACGGTCCGCTATGCCGTATACCTGAGGCCGTCATATTTATATTAGAAAAATATGAAGTAAAAAGTGATCATTAATATGCGCAGTGAACGAAGAAGGCATGTTTGATTCGGTTGAGAATCGCAGCTTGTCAAGGTATTGACATTAGGCAATGCATTGATAATTAATTAATGACTTAAAAAAGATGAGATGTCATGCGCCGATTGCGGTAGCATGTTTCGAAGATGGTCAATTTTGGAGAAATCATGCGCAGAATAGCACTCCCGGGAGCCATTTTTCTTGCCGCTATGGCGGGCGCCGCCCATGCCGACGGTGTGGAACTGGACGTGGTCGGCGAGGTCAATGCAACGATCGACGGTGAATCGACGCAGCGCTTTGTCCTGTCGGGCACGCTCGGCGGCGAGGAGGGCACGACAGCGCGGCTCGAGCGCATAGAGATGCATGGCCCGGTTCCGGATATGTGGACACTCAACGTTACCGGCCATGATCCCGAAAGCGACGATATCCTTAGGGAGAATGTCCTGGTCGTGAGCGCCCCGCTGGGCTCCGGAGATGACCCCGAATCCCTTTTCGACCAGGTCGACGGTCCCGAGGTCACTTGGGTGAAGCAGAACGGCTTTCGGCCCGAGGTGGCCTATACCAGCGACGGGCACCCCCATGAAAACGCGGAAGCCACGATCGAGCATCTCGAACTGAACGGCGACACCGGCCATGCCCGAGGCACCGCCTTCGCCACCGCCTGCCGTTTCGACATGACCGATATGATGGCGGGGGTCGATGGGGATGACTGCGTCGATATCGATGTCAGCTTCGATACCGAATTCATGCTCGACGAGATCGATCTAGATTTGTGACGGGGTGTTTTTAATGCGGGCGATGACGACACGGGTCTCGCCCAGACGCCGGTCGTCAAGGGTCTCGAATTCCGGTGGAAGGTCGATGGGGTCGCGGGCGTGCGCTTCGATCACGCAGACGGCATCCGGGGCCAGCCAACCCTTGGCGGTCAGCGCCGATAAGGCCGGCATGGCCAAGCCTTTGCCATAGGGCGGATCGAGAAAGCACAAACCGGCCGGTTCCGGTGATGGCGGCGGTTTGGTCGCATCGGCCCGAATAAACCGGCAGCGATCGGACACCTCCAGCATGGCCGCATTGTCGCGTGCCGTCCCCAGGGTCGGGGCGTGGCGATCCATCATCATGGCCCGACCGACGCCGCGCGACAGCGCCTCCAGCGCCAGCGCACCGGTACCGCAAAAGGCGTCGAGCACCACCGACGGCCGATCCTGCGCCACGCCGTCGTCAAGCGCCGCCGGCAGCCAGCCGTGATGCTGAAGGATGTTGAACAGGCTCTCCCGCAGGCGGTCGGATGTCGGCCGAACACCCCGGTCGGGCACAGGGGCAAGTTTGCGCCCCTTGAGGCTGCCGCCGACGATTCGCATACGAGCCTACCGCCGACGATCCGCATGACGGCCGGGTTTGCCGGATTGGGGCCGAGAAGACGCGCCGCGGCCGCGATTGGTGTGGCGCGCTGGCTCGCGGTCGGCGGATGCGCGCTCTTCAACCGGCTGCGGCTTTACACGCGATTTGCGCCGGGGCGGATCCGCCCGGTCGGCCAACTGCCCACGCTCGGGCGCGGCCGCGGCGGCCGCTTTGCTTCTTGCCGGGATCGATCGCGGCGGGCGTTTATCCTCGGTTGGGGCGCGCTGCGGCGTGCTGCCTGTCCCTGACCCGACCCAATTGCCGGTTCTCTTGGTCAAGGTCGCCAATAGACTGCCGACCTGATCGCGCAGGACGCTCGCCTTGACTTCTTCCACCTCGCCCTCGCGCAGATGGCCCAGTTGGAACGGCCCATAGGAGACCCGGATCAACCGGCTGACGGAATAGCCGAGCGCCTCCATCACCTTGCGGATTTCGCGGTTCTTGCCCTCTTTCAGGCCGATCGTCAGCCAGGCATTGGCGCCTTGCTGGCGGTCGAGCGCCGCCTCGATGCCCTGATAGCGAACCCCCTCGACGGTGATGCCGCCGGACAGGGACGCGAGCTGCCGCTCGTCGACCCGGCCATGGACCCGGACCCGATACCGCCGGATCCAGCCGGTACTGGGCATCTCCAGATGGCGGGCCAACTCGCCGTCATTGGTCAGCAGCAGCAATCCCTCGCTGGTCAGGTCGAGACGGCCCACACTCAACAGGCGCGGCAGTTCGGCGGGCAGGGCGTCGAATACGGTCGGGCGTCCGCCTTCGTCTTTGCGAGTCGTGACCAGGCCCTGGGGCTTGTAATAACGCCAGACGCGCGGCGGTTCGCGCGCGGGCAAGGGGCGGCCGTCGACCAGAACGCGATCGGCCGGGCCGACTGCGACGGCCGGACTGCTTAGAACGGCGCCGTTGACGGCCACGCGCCCCGCTTCAATCCAGGTTTCGGCATCCCGGCGCGAACAAAGCCCGGCGCGCGCCATGACCTTTGCGATCCGCTCGCGGCCGTCCTCCCCTGTGGCGGGGGCCGCAGCCGCCTTTGTCTTAGGTTTGTCGTCCGGCTTGTCGGCCATTCTCATCGATCCTTCGTTCCGGCGGCTATGGTATCATAGACGCCGCGTCTTTATCGCCCATTTGTATCGGGGCGCCCATAGCTGACGAGACCTTATGTCCAAAGACAGTCCAGACCCGTCCCAGTATCCTTCCATCGCGACCACACAGCGGATGATGGCCGTCGCTCTCGACGAGGCCCGGCGCGCCGCCGCCCGGGGCGAGGTGCCGATCGGGGCGGTTTTGGCCGATGCCGCCGGCACCATCCTGGCGCAGGCCGGCAATTGTGTCGAAGGCGGCGAGGGGGGGACGCCCGACCCGGCCGGCCATGCCGAAATCATCGTTCTGCGCGAAGCGGCCCGGCAATCCGGCCGCCCCCGGCTCCCCGATACCGTTCTTTATGTCACATTGGAGCCGTGCGCAATGTGTGCGGCCGCCATCAGCTTTGCCCGGGTCAGCCGGGTCGTTTTCGCCGCCGAAGACCCCAAGGGCGGCGCCGTTGTAAACGGGCCGCGCTTTTTCCAGCAGCCGACCTGCCATCACCAGCCGCTGGTCGAACGGGCCGACGACGGGGGCGAAGCGGCTCAGCTTTTGCGGGCGTTTTTCCGGGCGCGGCGCAAAGGCGGCGTGCGTGCGGCGGAGACATGGCGAGATCGCGCCGCCGAGATCTGAGACCTGAAACCTGAGACCTTAGGTGTTGTCCAGTGCATCGGGCCGCGCGATGTCGGTACGATAGATGCCGTCTGGCCAGTCGATGCGCCGGATCGCGGCATAGGCTCGGTCGCGGGCCTCGGCAATCGTGTCCGCTTGTGCGGTGACGCCCAGCACCCGGCCCCCGGTCGCGATGATCTGCCCCTCGGGGCCGGTGCCGGTTCCGGCATGGAAGACGGTGACGTCCGGCAGAGCGGCGGCCTCGGCCAGGCCCTTGATCAATGTGCCTTTTGTGTAGCTGCCGGGATAGCCCTGGCTGGCCATGACGACACAGACGGCCGCCGTTTCATGCCATTCCGGTTGATGGTCGCCAAGGCCGCCGTTTGCCGCCGCATAAAGCAATTCCGCCGGATCGCTTTTCAGGCGCGGCATCAGAACTTGGCACTCGGGGTCGCCGAAACGGACATTGTATTCGACCAGTTTCGGACCGTCGGGCGTCAGCATCAAACCGGCATAGAGCACCCCGACAAAGGGTGTGCCTTCGGCCTTCATGCCCTTGACGGTCGGCTGAACGATTTCGGTCATGATCCGGTCTTCCAACGCCGGTGTCAGGCGCGGCGTCGGCGAGACCGACCCCATGCCGCCGGTATTGGCGCCGATATCGCCGTCGCCCGCGCGCTTGTAGTCGTGCGCGGTGCCCAAGGCGACGGCCGTGTCGCCGTCCGACAGGGCGAAGACGCTGACTTCCCGGCCGGTCATGAACTCTTCGATCACAATGGTCGCGCCGGCATCGCCGAACGCGCCGTCGACCATGGCCGCATCGATCGCGGCCAGGGCGTCGGCTTCGGTCATCGCAATCACGACGCCTTTTCCGGCGGCCAGACCGTCTGCCTTGATCACCACCGGCTTATCGGCGAACCGAGTGCTGATATGGGCGCGGGCGGCATGGGGATCGGTGAAGGTGGCATAGGCCGCCGTCGGAATGCCGTGACGGTCGCAGAAAGCCTTGGTGAAGGTCTTCGACCCCTCGAGCCGGGCGGCGGCGGCGTCGGGTCCGCAGGCGGGGATGCCCGCGGCGCGCAGCCGGTCGGCCAGTCCCAGCATCAGCGGCGCTTCGGGCCCGATCACCACCATGTCGGCCGATAGCGTCCGGGCGAGATCGACCAATCCGTCGACGTCATCAGCCTTTACCGGCCGACAGGGCGCGATGGCTGCGATGCCGGGATTGCCGGGCGCACAGATGACAGACGGACGGCTGGCCGCGTTGGTAAGGGCGCTGACCAGCGCGTGCTCGCGGCCGCCGCTGCCGACGACGAGAATGTTCATAGGCACGGGTAAAAATCTCCAAATTCAACCACGGGCGCGGTGCGGCATCCGGGGCGGGGCCCTTGTCTGACACTGTCAAGTTTGTATCATCCGGCTGGTTTGTATCATCTGGTCGCCATGACACAAGATTTCCCGAATTTCGGGCCTCCGGGTCCGCCCGCGTCGAATGTGGCCGAGTATTCGGTCAGCGAGATTTCGGCCGCCCTCAAACGGACGGTCGAGGCCGGATTCGGCCATGTCCGCGTCCGAGGGGAGATATCCCGTCCCAAGATTCCGGGTTCGGGCCATCTTTATATGACGCTGAAGGATGACCGCGCGGTGCTCGACGCCGTGTGCTGGCGCACGACGGTGGGGCGGCTGTCGATTCGCCCTGAGGAGGGGATGGAGGTCATTTGCACCGGTCGGTTGACGACCTTTGCCGGCCAGTCGAAGTATCAAATTGTCGTCGAGTCGATGGAACTGGCGGGCGAAGGCGCCCTTTTGAAACTGCTCGAAGACCGCAAACGCCGATTGGCCGCCGAAGGGTTGTTCGATGCCGACCGCAAGCGGCCTTTGCCGTTCCTGCCGGATGTCATTGGTGTCGTGACGTCGCCGACCGGCGCGGTCATTCGCGACATCCTGCACCGACTGGCCGAACGGTTTCCCCGGCATGTCCTGCTTTGGCCGGTGCCGGTTCAGGGCGAGGGGGCGGCCGCGAAAATCGCGGCGGCAATCAAGGGATTCAACACCCTGGGCGATACAGCGGCCGACGATGGCAGCACGAGGCGGCGGCGGTCGCCCGTTCCCCGGCCCGACCTTTTGATCGTCGCGCGCGGTGGCGGCAGCCTTGAAGATCTGATGGCCTTCAATGAAGAGGAGGTTGTGCGCGCTGTCGCCGCCAGCGTCATTCCGGTGATTTCGGCGGTCGGGCACGAAACCGACACCACCCTGATCGATCTGGCCGCCGACCGGCGCGCGCCGACCCCCAGCGCGGCGGCCGAGATGGCGGTGCCGGTCCGATCCGAACTGCTGGCCGATGTGCTGGATCGGGCCGGGCGTCTGGAAGGGGCGATGGCCCGGCTCATCGACGATCGCCGGTTCCGGATCGAGACTGCCGGCAGGGCGCTGGGCGACCCCGCCCGATTGTGGGAGCCGATGGCCCAGCGGCTCGACGACCGGTCCGAACGCCTGTATCGGGCCGTGGCTGTCTTTCTGGACCGCTATCGCAGCCGGGTCGCCCAGGCGGCTGCTGCCATTCCCCACCCGCGCCAGACATTGCGAGAGGCGGCGCGACGGGTGCGCGATGCCGGTGGGCGCCATGACGCTGCCGGCCGGTTTGCGCTGCGGCGGTTGGCGGGCGACTTGGCCGGCCTTGGCGGTCGGCTGGCCGCAGCGCCGCTGGTCCGGGCTCTCAATGATCGGCGCGGGCGGTTGACCGATTTTGGTGAACGGCTGGACCGGGCGGGGCAGGGGGTGTTGACCACCTCGGCCCGGTCGCTGGAAACCCAAACCAAGTTGCTGGAAAGCTATAGCTACAAAAAGACCCTTGATCGCGGCTTTGCGGTCGTGCGCGACGGCGACGGCCGGGCCCTGACCGATCCCAATATGATGAGGGGCGGTGATCGCGTGCGTCTGGAGTTCCGTGGTGAACAGCGGGTCGATGCCGAGATTCTGGGTGCGGTCCCGGACGGCGACGACCCGGAACAAGTTGGCCAGCCCCGATCCTCTTCACGGGCGGCGAAGCGGCGGACCGCCGAAAAACCGGCTGACAAGCCCGTGCAGGGCCGGTTGCTCTAGGTCGGAGAACGCTTGACGGATTGATGGGAATTTCGTATATCCCGCCCGCACGCTGGGTTTCCCGGCGTAATTTTTTTCATGCGGTCATCCGGTTGGCCCCGTTCAGATGGGGCCGCAGGGCCGTCTTCGGGCCGATGGAACGGCCTCGGATAATCGGATTTTTTGGTCTCAGGAGAGTAACATGGCAAGACGGTGCGGTTTGACCGGAAAAGGCGTGCAGTCAGGCAACAATGTCAGCCACGCCAACAACAAGACCCGGCGTCGTTTTCTGCCGAATCTTCAACACGTTACGCTGTTGTCGGATTCGTTGAAGGAAAGCGTCCGTCTTCGGTTGTCGACCAACGCCATCCGCACCGTTGAGCATCGCGGCGGCATTGATGGGTTCTTGCTGGCGGCGCGGCCGTCCGAACTCAACTCGGATATGCGGCGCCTGCGTGGCCGTGTGGCCAAGGCTGTCGAAGCCCGCAAAGCCGAATCCGCCTAAGTTTATGGATTTAGGGGGCTAGCGTCCCCTATAGCCAAAGGTCGGCCAACGATTATGATCAGGATGCCCCGGCGAAGGATGCTTCGCCGGGATTTTCACGTTTCGGGAAAGGGGCAGGCGAAAATCAATCTGTACGGCTCAGACGGAAGGCCGAAATCAGGTTGGGTTTGCGCTACCAATCTAAAAATGCTTTTCCCGACACAATTACAATTTTCCCGCGGAGACGCTAAAGTGTTCACGGATCTTCCGTGCTAGTCATCGCGGCCGAGAGAGCGTTGAACCTGTGGGCCCCGGCTCTGCATTGCAGCATTTTATGCTGCAATGCGTCCGGGGCAGGGGATTTTTGTTGCGCCCTTGCACCTTTTCCTCATCCCCGGCAACTGTATTTTTTCACGCGACATCCGCCCCTTATCGCTTCCCCGGAAACGCGAAGCGTTGTCCGGGGTCCACACGTCACGCGAGAGCACTGCCACATTGGGCTGAACAGAAGATCCGTGAACACTTTAGCGCGGAGGCGGGAAACCGGCGCGGCGGGTTTCGGCAGGTGAGACGCGAACCGGGCTCAATCGGCCTTGAGGTCCGCCAGTTTGGATCGCGGATCCGTTCACCGCCAACCGGGCTCGCGCATTTCGAGAGTCCTGCCTGCGCGGTAATATTATAGGTTGTCGGCGTATGATCGGATAGGCAGGATGGTCGCCCATCCCTAGGATCTATTGCGTCGGGCTGTTGCCAATCGCGTCGGCGGCTTGTTGTGCGACAAAGGCTTGAAGCGCACCGGTCTGCCATTGCCGTGCCGGCGAGGACGGCGATCCGGCCAGACGCATGGACAGGGGCGGCGCCCCGGGCCGATTCACAAAGACGAAGTCCGTCGTCATATCCAAATGCCACCGTGGGAGGTCGAGCGTACCGCGCGCCGTTGCCGTGGCTGTCGGGGTTGCAAGCTCAATATCGTCCAGGCTAACGACACCGTTCGAGAGGGCAAGTGAGACGGTCGTATCGTCGATTTCCGTCGTTCCGCGCTCGGTTGCTCCTTGGAGCCGGTCGAGGAATGCCACGGGCCCTACCTGATCGGCCAATGCGGCGTCGATTTCGGCGATGTCCAGGCCCCGAATGCTGCCGTTACGCCATCGAATGGCTGCGGTCCCACTGAAATCACCCGCATCAGGCACTTGCCGGCCAAAGAGTCCGTTACCGAGCGTGCCCTCGATGGAGAGGTCGATCGTGGCGTCGCCCAAAATTCCGTTGGCGCCGACCATTGGCCTCAGAGCCTCGCTGACAGAGACGTCGTTCAGGGCAGCATCAAGCCGAACACGGTTCGTGCCGCTTGAATCCATGGCATTCCCGTTGCTGTTTTCGTCCCCGTCATGGCCGCTCCATGTTGGGGATCGCGTGCTGCCGCTCAAAGAAAGCGTGCCTCCAAAGGCCGATCCCGTTAGAGACTCGATGGCCACGCCGTCTCGGCCGAGGGCCAACCGGATGGAAGGGGCCGTGACGGACAGATCTAAGCTTCGCGATGTCCAGCGGCTGGACTCAAGCGCGATATCCGCTTGGGCGCCCCACCCTTCCGCCCTGGTTTCGCCAGTGATTGCAAAGCGCGCAAGATCGGCGATGAGAGGCAGGTAGATATCCGCATCGACATCCGACGTCTCGAGCGAGATGTTGATATCCGGCCCCATACCCGCATCGATCGAAACGCCGCCTTGGCCGTTGATGACCAATCCCGCCAAGTCGGCGCTGAAGTTGTCGATGTCGATATCGACCGGTGTTCCGCTCAGATCGGCATACAAAACGAATTCTTGATCACTTGAGATCCGCCCGGCGACATCGCTGCGGCCAAGCAGCGCCAAAAGGCTGCGAAAATCCCGATGGTCGGCGCGGACAGAGAGGTCGTAGGAGGCGGAGGTGGACCCCTCGGCGATGTCGAATGTCAGGGGGGCGGAGATCAGTCCGCGTATCGAGGTCGAAATCTCGGCCAAGCGGGTGTCGAGGGCGATTTCGACGGCGGCCGAATCGCCCCGGACGTGTCCGGCAAGGACCCCGTCGGTTGCAATCCGACGGGCGGAAGCCGGTGTTAAGCCAAAGACCCGGTCGGCGGCGTCGATCCAGAACGGTCCGGGCTCTTCGACTTCGACATTGAACAGGACATCCAGGCCGGTAAGGGGTTGCAGCCGGTCGATCGATCCGGATAGCGCGACCGACCCGTTGCCGATCGCATCGATAATGGCCCGGCGAACGGTCATCCTTCCCTGGGCCGTCGAGGCATCGATGTCGACGCCTGACATCTCGTACCCGCCGGCCACAAGTGTTTCGGCCGCGAAAATCAGATCGATCTCGGCCATCTCCACCCAGGGGGCGAGCTTTTCGAAGGCTTGGCGGGCGATATCGGTCGTCCAGTCGATGCCGACTTGGTCCTGGAACGTTTCCGCGATCAACGAAGGAAGCCCGTACGCATCGAGATCGATGCGGTCGACCACCAAGTCGACCGAAAACGCCCGCCTGGCCGCATCTTGCCCCTGCCCCTGTTCTTGATCAAGACGGGGGGTCGTTGCCGCGATTTCGCCGCGGACCGTGCTCGTGTCCAGCGTGACGTCGATATCGGTCAGCGAGAAATCGTGCTGCCAGCCCCGAATCGTCATCGAGCCCGCCACCCGGCGAAGCCGGTCCGAAGGCAGTTGACCCGTATCGGCGCCAAGCCAGCCGAAGAGCCGGCGCAGATCGCTTGATCGACCGTCGATGCCCAGATCCGCATAGGCTGCGCCGTCCTCCCGGCGCAAGGTTCCGACCACGGACAAATCCGTCGTGCCGGGAAGGTCGGTTCGCAGACTGTTGATGGCCAGAACGCCGTCCGCCGCGACGGCATCGAAGCGGAATTGCCGGATCAGCGCATTGCGATAGGTAACGGCTTCGGCTGACAGATCGAATGTGATCATCGTTGCGTTGCGGCCCGATTGCCGCTCCGGCGCCGGGTCCGTATGCTCGGCCGAGGCATGTTTGGCCAATGCGAGCCCGTCGGCAAGCCGGGCGAGAAGGCGGCCCAGCTGAGCCGGATCCTGGCCGATTCCCAAGGCGTCCAGATCAAGACGGCTGGTCGTCATCGTGATGTCGATACGCGGATCGATCGCGGTGTCATAGGCGACGGACCCCCGAAGGCGGGTATCGTCGATGGTCAACAACCCGTCTTGCAATTGAGCGCCGTCCGGCGATCCGGTCAGCCTGCCGGTCAGTGAAAACGGCCGATCCGGCGCCAATTCGACCCCTTGGCCGTCGGAAAGCCGATGGATCAGGGTTGCGAAACTGACGCCTTGCATCGTTGTGTCGAGTTCGACACGCGGTTGGTTCCAATAGGCCAAACCGCGCAACGTGGTTTCGATTGATGCCCCATCCAGTCCGATGGTTGCGTCGATCGATGAGGTTCCCCCGCTTCCTATCCGGCCCATCCTGCCGTCGAGGGCAAAGGAGAAATCTCCGATATCGAGGCTGCCGAGCGCCGTATACGGACCGTTCAGGCTTTCGGCCGAAATCTGGCCGAATATGGAATCGACGGTCCCGCCGGCGCCGTCGATATGGTCGCGCCAATGCAGGGTCCCGTTTTCGATTGTGACGCGGCCGAGCGAGATTGCATCCCGCATTCCGGGCCCGGTCGACAGGACAGTCCAGTTGAATCGCCCCTCAGGCATGCGTTCGAGCGCTAGGATCGGCTCGACCAGAATTATTCGATCGACCACGAACCGCCCCCGCAAGAGCGGCATGAGCGACATTCGAACATCCATGTCCCGCAGGGTGAGCATATCCGTATGCTCGCCATCGCGGTCGTTGGATATTGAAACATCCGCTACGGAAAATGTTGGATAGGGCAGAATTCGGAATTCGAGATCGCCGCCGACCGAAACGGTACGGCCCAGCGCGTCCGATGCATGGCTTGCCAGGCGATCGCGATAGGTGTTCCAATCGACGAAGCTTGGCAAAACCAATGCGGCGGCTACCAGTCCGACGATGAACAAACCAAAGATGATGAACGTTTTCTTCACTGGCGATAAATCCGCGTGCCTTCGCCGACGGCCTCATTTGCGTTTCCGGAAGCCGAGGCTGCGCCATGATAGTTAACGAAACGTGGAGAAATGCAGTGTCGCCGCCGAGTTTCCATCGTTGCACCGTTTTCTGGGTCCGACCCATTTACGCTCACAACGGGTACACGCCATGACGCCGGTTATCAATCTTCGACAGGCCCGAAAAGCCCGCAAACGTCGCGAAGAAGAAGTGCGGGCACAACACAACCGTGCCGCCTTCGGCCGAACGAAGGCCGAAAAGCAGGCTGCCGACACCACGCGCGAGCGTGATGGCCGCCATTTGGATGCACATAAGCTTTCGGATGACGGCCCAACCAAGTATGACCCCCCGACATGATGCTCCGACATGACTGACGACCGGCTCCCCACCCATATCTATGTCATGGCGCATATCCGCCGTTTTCTGGCCGAAGGGATCGACGCCGTCGTCCGGCGCAAAGGGGATCCCGGAGGGGGGCTTGTGCTTCTTAAGCTTACCCGTATCGACCGGGACGCCGGATTCGGCTTCGCGTCGCGATCCGAGCCGGTTTCGCGAATTCTGACCCAGACGCGCGACCTTGAAGGCCGGATGGCTTGGTTCGGGGCGGCCAAAGGGGCTTTCTTGCCGGAGTCCGAAGCCGAGGCGTATATCGAACGGGCGATCGCCCGTGATCCCGATCTTTGGGTTATCGAAATTGAAAGTCGTGATGGTTATAACCCATTTGAAGGTGAGGTAATATAAATTCGCATCGCCGGAAAAGTTAGCACTATGGTGGCAATTGCTCGCCAAACAGGCGGCATGAACGATGAATTGCCTTGAGATTCAGCAAAATCATTCCATAATATTAGGTATTGTTGTTTCGTTGGACGGAAATGCGGGTCCGTCTTGACGCTGCCGGCTTGCCGTGCTTGGCAATCCGCATTCGGCAGCGAAATCCTATCGGGCCCGCCCATCTGAATTCCGTCCGCATCCTTATCGTGCGTGGTTTTCCGTAAATTAGGTCTTTACGGAATTGTTGCGTTTCGTTTACGTGGCCTTGAGGAATTAAGGAACAAAATATCGATCACCGGGTTGCATCTAGGAGGATATCCTCCGGACAAAGTCTTTACGAGCCGAAGTGATCGCCTGATTGAGAGGGGCTAATGCTTTACGAATTTCACGACGCTAATCATGCGTTTTTCACGCCAGTTCGTATGATGGCGCACGCGACGAAGAATTTTCTCAACAACCCCTTCGTGCCAGCGGGTTATACGTGGCCGGGCCAGGCAATGGCGGCCGGCGCCGATGTCTTGACGCATATCACCGAGCGGCGTGAAAAACCCCGCTGGGATATCGAGACGGTGGTGAGCAATGGCCAGACCCTGACGGTTTCCGAGGAGATCGTTCGGACGCGGGAATTCTGCAACCTGATTCATTTCCGAACCGATCGGACCGATCACGTACCCAAGGTGCTGGTCGTCGCGCCGATGTCCGGCCATTTCGCGACGCTCCTCCGGGGGACGGTGACGAAGCTGCTCGAAGATCACGATGTCTATGTGACCGACTGGAAAGACGCCCGCGATGTTCCGGTCGAGCATGGGCTGTTCGGACTCGAAGTCTATATCGACTATGTTATGGACTGCATGCGAACCCTGGGACCGGGATCGCATGTTCTGGCGGTTTGCCAGCCGGCCCCGCTTGTGCTGGCGGCGACATCCTTGATGGCGGCCCGGGGTGAGAGTGCACGCCCGCGGACGATGACGCTTATGGGCGGACCGGTGGATCCGCGCGCGGCCCCGACGGCTGTGACGGAACTAGCCCAGGGTCATTCCCTCGATTGGTTCGAGCGCGCGGCCGTATACGAAGTGCCACGGCACTATGACGGACGCCGGCGCCGCGTTTATCCCGGCTTTTTGCAACTCAGCGCTTTTATCTCGATGAACACGTCCCGGCACGTCAACGCGCATCTGAAGATGTACGAAAACCTGATCAAGGGCGATGGCGACAGCGTCGAAGCGCACCGGGCCTTCTACGACGAATATCTGGCTGTCATGGATATTCCGGCCGAGTTCTATCTTGAGACGCTGCGCGACATCTTTCAGGAATGCAAATTGCCCCGTGGGCTTATGACTTGGCGCGGCGAAATGGTCGAACCAAGGGCCATCACCGACACCGCGCTCTGCACCATCGAAGGCGAATTCGACGACATCAGTGCGCCGGGCCAAACCCTTGCGACCCATGACTTGTGCAGCGGCCTGCCGGCCAGCATGCGTGAGGATATCCTGCAAAAGGGCGTTGGGCATTACGGCATTTTCAACGGCCGCCGCTGGCGGGAGTCGATTTATCCCAAACTGAAGGATTTTATCGGGCGTCACGCTTGATCTGACGGGCTCGCAGCGGCGCATCTTCTTTTTTTGGGGGGTGCGCAGCGGCGCATCCCGTAGCACCCGAAACGCTCAGGAACTGACGGCGCGCATTTCGGTTGCGCTGTGGGGCAGGCCGGAATCGAGCATCTTCAGGAAGGCGTCGCGCGGAACCGGCGGGCTGTACAGATATCCCTGGGCGGCGACGCATCCTACCTCGATTAAGGATCGCCGTTCGGCTTTTGTCTCGACGCCTTCGGCAATGACATCAAGATTCAGTGACCGCCCGATCGAAACGATCGCCCGCGTTATGGCCATGCTGACCGGGTCCGTACGGATCGACTGGACGAATTGGCGGTCGATTTTCAAACCGTCGACGGTCAGTTCACGCAAATAGCCGAAGGACGAGTAGCCGGTGCCGAAATCGTCGATGACGATTCGCACGCCGAGTGTGCGGAGTCGTTCGATGATGTTGCGGGCCGCTCCGGAGGCCACGAGCAGAACGCCCTCGGTCAGTTCGAGTTCGAGTTGATGGGGCTTCAGTCCAGAAGCGTAAAGGACGCTTTGCACGGTTTCCACGAATTTGGGATCCCGCAACTGAATGCCGGAGACATTGACCGAAACGGGGGCATCGGGTCCGAGCCGGTCGCCCCATTGGGCGCGGCATCGGCACGCTTCGGCCAACAGCCACCGGCCGATCGGAATGATCATACCGGTTGTCTCGGCGATCGGGATAAAGAATCCCGGCATCTGACGGCCGATTTCCGGACTGAACCAGCGGAGCAAGGCTTCGGCCCCGATGATGCGGCCGTCACGAATATCGATCTTGGGTTGATAGTAGAGCTCGAACTCCGCGTTCTCCAGCGCGGTCTCCATCGCTTGGCGAACCACCAAACGTTGTTTTGACACCGCCATCAGCGATTCGGAATAAATGGCAAATGTGCGCCGCTGGTCGCGCTTGGCAAAGTGCAGCGCTGCTTGCGCATTCGCCATGAGGCGTCGGGCCACGGGCGTTTCCGTGACTTGATGGGGATGGTTGTGTGTGTTGAACACGGCGACGCCTTGCGTGCCCCAGACCACCCAATTGCCAACGGCGTGATCGACCGGCCTGGCCACGACGGCGTTCAGACGCTCGGCCCAATGACGGACCGAAGCGTCGGTGTCGGTGCCCACGCCGGGCAGCCTGTCATGATTGATCACAACGGCGAATTCGTCATCGCCAAGCCGTGCGACGAAGCCGTATCCGCCGACGGTGTCGGTCAGGCGCGCCCCAAGGATCCGGATGATGTCATCCCCGGCCTCATAGCCGAGTGCTTCGTTGACGTCGCGAAAGTCGTCCAGATCGATCAAATGCAACGAAATACAGGTTGGCGCGCTGGCCACGGGCGTACCACCGGGCGGCGTGGGCGCGATGATCGTCGCCAGCAGGTCGATAAAGACCTGACGGTTGACGAGGCCGGTCAGCGGATCGCGGCACAAGGCGGTGTCGTCCGGCCGCTCGGCCTCTTTGCTGTCGGTGACGTCGCGGCTGACGATTTCCCAAGCGATGGTGTCACCGTCGAATACGGGATTCGTCACTGTCGTGATCCATCGCGGCCGTCCGCGTTTTGGATCGGTTCTGAATGTGACGCGACAGGCCGTGCGCATTGCGGTCGCATCTTGCAGTATTGCGGCCACGCGGGCCCGGTCGTCCGGATGCGTATGGGTCAGGATCGACCCTGGTCCCGGCTTCGTGACCGAGTGGCCGAGACCGATTTCGGCGGCCAGGAGATTGGCGTTGGCCTGTTCGGACGGATCGCTGTCATCGGTGGCTGGGCGGCGGTTGGGCGCGAAGAATTCAGCCAGCATGCGCGTCAGCGCTTTGAAGCCGAATGGGCTGTTGGGTGTCCCCGGCCGAAGATCGTTCTTCTGGCCATTTTGGGCGTTGCCGCCGACGCCCCGGCGCTTGTCTTTTTCCGACTCCATGCCGCCACCAGTCATCCCGGATGATGAGGTTTCGCTATAGGCGCGACATGCGCCCGATCTCCCCCTTACCGAGTATAGTATAAACTGATGCGCGGCAAAAATATAATATTGGTCGATTAACCAAATTCTCGGAAAATCAACAGAGAAATTATTCTAAATCTTAAATTAACGAATTGTTTACACTCGAAGAACTTTGCCGGGATTGAGAATACGCTTCGGATCCAAAGCATCCTTGATCTGCCGCATGACGCCGACGGCCTCGCCATGCTCCTGCTCGACGAAGGCGATCTTGCCGTAGCCGACCCCGTGCTCGCCGGTGCAGGTTCCGCCCATGGCCAGGGCGCGCAGGACCAGACGTTCGTGCAGAGCCGTTGCGATATCGATTTCTTTTTGGGATGTCGGATCGATTACATAACTCAGATGAAAGTTTCCGTCGCCGACATGACCGACCATCGGTGCCAAAATGCCCGCGGCATCGTTGTCGGCCTTTGTATCGACCATGCACTCGGCAAGACGGGAAATGGGCACGCAGACATCCGTTGCCATGCCCTTCGCCCCCGGACGCAATGATACAGCGGCATAATAGGCGTCATGCCGCGCCTGCCAGAGTTTTGATCTGTCCTCCGCCTGGGTGGCCCATTGAAACGCCGTGCCACCATGATCGGCGGCGATCTCCTTGACGGTTTCAACCTGCTCGACGACCGAGGCTTCGGTTCCATGGAATTCGAAGAAAAGGGTTGGGGCGACCGCATAGTCGAGCTTGGAGAAGCTATTGACCGCGCCCATCTGAACGTCGTCCAGAAATTCGATCCGGGCAACGGGGATGCCGGCTTGAATGGTCAGGATCACCGTATTGACCGCATCGGCGATGGTCGGAAATGGGCAGACCGCCGCCGAGACGGCCCCGGGTATGCCATGGAGCCGAAGGCTGACTTCGGTAATGACGCCCAGTGTGCCCTCTGACCCCACCAACAGGCGGGTCAGGTCATAACCGGCGGCCGATTTGCGGGCGCGGCCGCCGGTCTTGATGATGCGGCCATCGGCCAGCACGGCCGTTAGGCCCAGAACGTTTTCCTTCATTGTGCCGTATCGGACCGCATTGGTCCCCGACGCCCGCGTGGCCGCCATGCCGCCGAGCGACGCATCCGCGCCGGGATCGATGGGAAAGAACAAACCCGTGTCACGCAGGTGTGTATTCAATCCCTTGCGCGTCACGCCGGCCTGGACGCGGCAATCGAGATCGGGAACGTTGACCTCGATCACGTCGTTCATCATCGACAAATCGATGCTGATACCGCCTTCGAGAGCCGCGATGCCCCCCTCGAGCGAGGTGCCGGTGCCGAATGGGATGACGGGGGTGTCGAAGTCGTTGCACAGCCGAACGATTTCGGCCACCTCCTCGGTCGAATGGGCGAAAACGACGGCATCGGGCGCCATGCCGGGGTGATAGCTTTCGTCCAGTCCGTGCCGATCCAGGATCGCTTGATTGATGGAGAACCGGTCGTCGAACCGGTTCTGTAGTTTAGAAAGGAGTGACTCCGGCGCTTGCCGCCGGATCGGGGCGTTTTCGGTCGCTGCCACCATGGTTCCGTCATCTCCTTTTGTAATCATCAGCGGTGTTCAGGCGGGCTCTGGTTCGGTGGGATCGAGACAGTATGGTATTCGCCGGACCGATTCAATTGAGCAAGGCGTGACGGCCAAGCGTGCAGCGTTAGGGGGAATCGGTGTATCAGGCGGCATGATCACGATCTTCTGGTGAGCAAGGCCGGACGGACAGATAGGGCGTGGGAGATTGAATTCGGATGTCTGTGTGGGGCAAGATTCTCGGCGGGGCCACGGGCCTGGCCGTTGGCGGGCCTATTGGGGCCCTGATCGGCGTCGTGCTTGGGGCCGGCGTCGATATTCTAAGCGATAATGATTTCGGAATCGAAACGATATCGGCGGGTGAGCGCGACCGGACGAAATCCATCGCTTTCACCATCGGGGCGATCGCCCTCGGAGCCAAGATGGCCAAAGCCGACGGCCGCGTAACCCGAGACGAAGTAACAGCGTTTCGGCAGGTATTCCGCATCCCGCCGGAAGAAGAAGCGAATGTCGGCCGGGTGTTCAATCAGGCGCGTCAGGATTCGGCAGGCTATGAACCTTATGCCCGGCAATTGGCCGGCCTGTTCGCGGATCGGCCGAATGTGTTGCAGGAATTGCTGCTATGTCTTTTTCACATTGCCAAGGCCGATGGCAAGATCACGCGCGCCGAATTGGTCTTCCTTGAGGACGTGGCCCGGCTGTTTGGAATCGACGCCGATACCTTCGAGTCGATACGGGCGTCAGAGATAGGGCCGGATGAAAGCGATCCCTATCAAGTCCTTGGAGTCAAACGCGATACCGAGGCACAGGAGATCAAGCGCCGATACCGCGAATTGGTCAAGGCCCACCACCCTGACCGCTTGTCTGCCGAAGGGCTGGACGCCGACCTGATTAGAACGGGCGCGCAACGCATGGCGGTGATCAATGCTGCTTATGATCGTATCGCAAAAGACCGCGGATTAAGTTAGGACTACGGGCGACAATGAATACACAAGCACCGCTACTCACCCTCCAGGGCGCGGAGATTCGTTTCGGCCCGAAACCATTGTTCACCGGTCTGGATCTGACGGTCCGGCGGGGTGAGCGCGCCGCATTGGTGGGCCGCAACGGGTCCGGCAAGTCGACCCTATTGAAGCTCTTGGCCGGCCGGATCGAGCCGGATATGGGCGCGCTCTGGGTTCAGCCGGGCACGTCGGTCGCCTATCTCGAGCAAGAACCCGATCTGACCGGATTCGAAACGGTTCGCGACGCCGTTGCCGCCGGCCTGCCCGCCGACCGGCGTCTCGACCTGCACCGCGCCGACGCCCTGGTCGCCAAAGTCGGTCTCGAACCGGAAGCCGATCCGGCGACCTTGTCCGGCGGCGGCAAGCGGCGCGTCGCCCTGGCGGCGATCCTGGTCGCCGAACCCGATGTGCTGCTTCTCGATGAACCGACGAACCATCTCGATCTGCCGACCATCGAATGGCTCGAGGGATTGCTGGCCGGATTCAACGGTTCGGTGCTGATCATCAGCCATGATCGCGCGTTCCTGGACGCGGTCGTCAATACCGTTCACTGGCTGGACCGGGGCACGATGCGCACCGCCGCGATTTCGTTCACGGCGTTTGACGAGTGGGTTGAAAAGGTGCTTGAGGACGAGGCCCGCGAGGCCGCCCGGCTCGACCGCAAGATCGCCGAAGAGACCCGCTGGCTGCACGAGGGGCTGACCGCCCGGCGAAAGCGCAATATGGGCCGCGTCCGTGCGCTTCAGGATATGCGTGAGGCCAAGCGGGAGCGCGTCGCCGCGCCGGGTCGGGCCTCATTCGACGCCGCCGAAGCCGATCGGGGCGGCACCATGGTCCTGGAAGCGGAGAATGTTCGAAAGGCCTTCGAGGGCCCCGAGGGGCGGATCGTTGTCGCCGACGGGTTCTCCACCCGCATGGTGCGGGGCGATCGGGTCGGCATCATCGGTCCGAACGGGGCCGGCAAGACAACCCTGGTTCAAATGCTGATCGGCCATGTCGCGCCCGATTCAGGCACCGTTCGCCTCGGGGCCGGGGTGAAACTGGCCTATTTCGACCAGATCCGCTCGACGCTTTCGACGGTCGCAACAGTCCGCGAGACCCTGTTGCCACAGGGGGGCGATACGATTTTTGTTGGTGACAAACCCCGGCACATTACAAGCTATGCCCGCGACTTTCTATTCGAGCCGTCCAGGCTCGATAGTCCGGTTTCCAGCCTGTCGGGCGGCGAGCGCAACCGACTGCTTTTGGCGGCGCAGTTTGCCCGCCCGTCCAACTTGATGGTGATGGACGAACCGACCAACGATCTCGACATGGAAACCCTGGATGTCCTTCAGGACGTCTTGTCCGACTATGCCGGCACGCTGATCCTGATCAGCCACGACCGTGACTTTCTCGACCGGATGGTGACCTCGACCATCGCGGTCGAAGGCGGCGGTGAAATCGTTGAGTATGCAGGGGGGTATTCAGACTATGCCGCCCGCAAGCGCGCAATCGGCGAGCAGGGCGGTGGGGAAAAACCGGAATCGCGCAAGCGCGCCGCCAAGCCACGGGATCAGGCGAGCAAGCCGAAGCCGGCTCAAACGAAGCTTAGCTATAAAGACAAACGGGAATTCGAACAGTTGCCGGACCGGATCGAGGCGCTCCAGACCGAGATCGCGGCATTGGAGACAAAGCTGGCCGATGCCGACTACTTTCGCCGCGATGCCGAAGGGTTCAACCGGGATACCCGGCGATTGAGCGCCGCACGCGACGAGCTCGACACGGCCGAAAACCGGTGGCTGGAACTGGCAATGGCGACGGAAGAAATGGGTAGATTGTGAACGCACGGGACCTGCTGATCGTCCTGCTGATCATGGTGATCTGGGGATTCAATTTTGCGGTTTCGAAAATCGCGCTTGAACAGATTCCGCCAATTTTCATGATCGGCTTGCGTTTTGCTCTGGTGGCGGCGTTGCTTTTGCCGATCAGCCGGATCCCGACTCAGCACATGAAGCAGATCTTTTTGTTGTCGGTCACGTTGGGATCGGCCCATTTCGCCCTGATGTTCACCGGCCTCAGCCGGGTCGACGCCTCGGTCGCCGCCATCACCATTCAAGCTCAGGTGCCCATTGCGGCCGCATTGGGCGTGCTGTTGTACCGCGAGCCGGTAACGACATCGCGGATCGTGGGCATGGTCATTGCGGCCGCGGGCGTGGTGATTCTTGCCGGCGCGCCCCAAGCACAATCGGATCTGACGGCGGTGCTGATGATCATCGGCGCGGCTTTCATGTGGGCCATCGCGACGATCCAGATGAAGTCGCTATCGAACATCAACGGCTTTCAGTTGAATGCCTGGATGGCCCTGTTCGCCACGCCGCAGTTGCTCTTGTGTTCACTGTTGGTGGAATCCGGCCAGTGGGAGGCCATCACGGCGGCGGATTGGCGGGTTTGGGCCTCGATCGTGTATCAGGCGGTTCTGGTCGTCGTGGTCTGTTATTCCCTGTGGTATTGGCTGCTGCGCCGTTATCCGGTCAGCCAGGCGATCCCGTTCACCCTCTTGGTTCCGGTTTTCGGGGTGCTGTCGGGATTGATGTTCCTGGGTGAGGTACTGACCTGGAACGTCGTTGTGGGCGGCGTCACGACAATTGCCGGTGTGGCCATCATCACCGGCGTGGCGTTTCGTTTTCTTGGCTGGATCCGCTCGGGCCGGGCTGCCGAATAGCGGCCTGGCTATTCGCGGTTATCCCCTTCGGCCAATGCCCAGCGCAGGACCGCGATCCGCAATGCACTGGACAAGCCGCCGCTTTCGGAGGATGGGGGTGCCGCCGCCGCGTGGCGGTCGCGGTCGATTTCCGTCACCAGAGCATTGACGGAAATCCCGCGTTCGGCGGCCATCCGAGCCAAAGCCTGCCAGAATTCGAACTCCAGCGAGACGCTTGTCCGATGGCCACCAACGACGACCGACCGCTTGGTAAGGCTCATTCTGCGTGCTGTCGCCCGCCAGTGCGGGTCCCCGATACCATTGATTAGGGGGTCGGGTGATTAGGGTGTCGGGCCGACCATGGTCTCGGGCCGGACGAGCCGGTCGAAATCCTCGCCGCTCAGCAGGCCCAAGGCCTCGCAGGATGCCCGCAAAGTGATGCTCTCGGCATAGGCCTTTTTCGCCACCTTGGCCGCATTGTCGTAACCGATATGCGGGTTGAGGGCCGTGACCAGCATCAGGCTTTCATGCAGAAGCTGATCGATCCGCTCTTTGTTGGGTTCGATGCCGACAACGCAATTGTCTGCGAAACTGGTGGCGCCGTCTGCCAGCAGCCGAATCGACTGAAGCAGGTTATAGATCATCACCGGTTTGAAGACGTTCAGTTCAAAATGGCCTTGCGAGCCGCCGACGGTGACGGCCACATGGTTGCCCATCACCTGGGCGCAGACCATGGTCAGGGCTTCGGACTGGGTTGGGTTGACCTTGCCGGGCATGATCGACGAGCCAGGCTCGTTGGCCGGCAGAATCAATTCGCCGATGCCGCACCGCGGTCCCGAGCCCAGCAGGCGAATGTCGTTGGCGATCTTCATGAAGCTGGTTGCGATGGTGTTCATGGCGCCGGAACACTCCACCACGGCGTCATGGGCTGCCAGCGCTTCGAACTTGTTCTCGGCCGTCACGAACGGGGCGCCGGTGATTTCGGCCACCTTGGCGGCAAAGGCGCGGTCGAAACCTTCCTTGCTGTTCAGGCCGGTACCCACCGCCGTCCCGCCCTGGGCCAGCATATAGAGCCGGGGCAGCGTTGATTCGGCCCGGTCGATGGCATAGCGGACCTGGGTCGCATAGGATGAGAATACCTGACCCAGCGTCAGCGGAGTGGCGTCCTGCAGATGGGTCCGGCCGATCTTGACGATATCGGTAAAGGCGCGGGCCTTGGCGTCGAGCGCGTCGTGAAGATGGCGAAGCGCCGGCAGCAAGCCGTGGGTCAGCTCCTCGACGGCGGCGATGTGCATGACCGTCGGGAAGGTGTCGTTCGAGGACTGGCCCATATTGCAATGGTCGTTCGGATGGACGGGCGCCTTTGTGCCCATGGTCCCGCCGAGCGTCTCGATCGCCCGGTTCGAGATGACCTCGTTGGCGTTCATGTTGGTTTGGGTGCCGGACCCCGTTTGCCAGACCACGAGCGGGAAATGATCGGCCAGCGTGCCGTCGATGACCTCGTCGGCGGCGGCGGCGATGGCCTTGCCGATCGCGGGATCCAGCGTTCCCATATCCATGTTGACCAAGGCGGCGGCCTTTTTCTGAATGCCCAGCGCCCGCACCAGGGCCGGGGGCATCCGTTCGCCGCCGATCTTGAAGTTCTGCAGCGACCGCTGTGTCTGGGCGCCCCAGTAACGGTCGGCGGGAACGGCCATTTCACCGATGCTGTCGGTTTCGGTACGGGTTTTCGGCTGGTCGGCCATGGGTGCCTCACTTTTGATAGAGCGTCGCGGCAAGGGCCGCCGCGACGGAACTGGAATATGCCTTGCCCATGGATCGAGCCCATGAGGCCGGTGCTAATATGCGCTCTTTCCTATCCCCGAAACCAGCGCCGGGACAAGCGCGCCGGTTAATTTCCGGGGGTCAAAAAGGGCTGACCCGGGTGACGTGGCCCATTTTCCGTCCAGGGCGGGCGTCTCCCTTGTCGTAGAGGTGCAAGCGCGCCTCGGGGTCGGCCAGGATCGCCGCCCAGTCGTTCACGGCCCCGCCGATAAGGTTATCCATGACCGCCCGGCCGGTGGCGGCGACCGACCCCAGCGGCAGGCCGCAAACGGCCCTGATATGCTGTTCGAATTGACTGGTCCGGCAGGCGTCCTGTGTCCAGTGGCCGGAATTATGCGGCCTTGGGGCCATCTCGTTCATCAAGAGATCGCCGCCGGGCGTCTCGAAAAGCTCGACCGCCAACAGCCCGGAGATGTCGAGGGCTTCGGCCAGGGTGCGGCCGATTTCCGCTGCCCGGTCGTGGATCGCGCTACTGGCTTCGGCTGGGGCCAGGCTGCGCGACAGAATGCCGTCGGTGTGGTGATTTTCCGCCAGTGGAAACACGGCCGTATCGCCCTGAGTATTGCGCGCGGCGATCACCGACAACTCGCGCCGAAAGGCGACCTTTGCCTCCAGGATGGCCGGCCGATGGTCCAGTGCCGCCCAAGCCGTGGCCAGATCGGCCGCGTCGGCGACACTTATCTGCCCCTTGCCGTCATAGCCGTCGCGTCTTGTTTTCAATATTGCCGGAAAGCCGACCTGTGCCGCCGTGTCGAGATCGCCCGGTGCGTCGATCACGGCGAACCGGGCGGTGGCGATTTGGTGCTTGGCGGCAAAGGTCTTTTCCGCCGCCCGATCCTGGCACACGCCCAAGACGGCCGCGCCGGGGCGGACATGTACCAAGCCGGCCAGAAATTCCGCCGAGTCGGCCGGGACGTTCTCGAATTCCAGCGTTACCACATCGACGGCGGCGGCGAAGGCGGCAAGCGCCTGCCGGTCGTCATAAGGGGCGATCGTTTCCGCAGCGGCGACAAGGGCCGCCGGCGAGCGGGCATCCGGGGCGAAGATATGAACCCGATATCCCAGTTCGGCAGCCGCCAAGGCGCTCATGCGGCCGAGTTGGCCGCCGCCGAGGATACCGATGGTGGCACCTGGAGGGATCGGCGCCGTTGACGATCGAGTCGACATCGAGAATACGTCCAGTGAGTTTGCTGAAAAGGGGTTATCGGTCGTCGCTCGGGCTTTCGGTGACCGCGGCGGATTGATCAGCGCGATAGCGGTCGAGCGCATCCCGGATTGCGGGGTCTTCAAGCGCCAAGACAGACGCGGCCAGCAGCGCTGCGTTGATCGCGCCCGCCCGTCCGATCGCAAGGGTTCCGACCGCAATACCCGCCGGCATCTGTACGATCGACAGCAAACTGTCCTGGCCCTTGAGCGTCCGGCTTTCGACCGGCACGCCGAAAACGGGCAGGGCGGTCATGGCGGCCGTCATGCCCGGCAGATGGGCCGCGCCGCCAGCGCCGGCGATGATCACTTTCAGGCCGCGATCCCGGGCGCCCTTAGCATAGGCGACCAGCCGGTCGGGTGTGCGATGGGCGGAAACGATCCGGCATTCGTGCGGGATACCCAGCGCCCCAAGCGTGTCCGCCGTATGGTGCATGGTCTCCCAGTCGGACTGGCTGCCCATGATGACGCCGACGACCGGGTCGTCGAGCAGGTTATGCGCCTGTGTCGGGGGCGTTGTCGCAGTAGGGGACGAGGGCTGGTCGGACATCATATAAGGATCGCCTGGTGAGACATGGGGTGGGATCGTTGTCTAGCCCCATGTTTATCCGGGGGGCAGATATCCTGCAACCAATGCCGCCGCATTCCCCGCGAATACCCGCCTATTGCGGCCAGCATGGCAACAGGCGTCATGACAGGGGGGTTCATGCAATGATATCAGGGACGAGGCGGCTTTCGAGACGGCTGATTTCGTCTTTGATTGCAAGCTTGCGCTTTTTGAACCTTTGTAGTTGTATCGCGCTGAAATGCGGATCCTGCGACAAGCGGCCAATAGCGTCGTCCAGGTCGCGATGCTCGGTCAAGAGCGCCGCAAGCCGTTCCCTAAGGGCGTCGGTATCGTTATAAAGCGTGTCCAAAGATGCACCTGATCGTCGACCCTGATCCCACTATATCAGGCTATTGGCCTGACCGGGAAGGCGAAAGAGTTAAACGGTCGTTCTAACGGCCAAAACAGAAACATGGTATAACGCCTGATTTTTACGATTATAGGTCGCGGGTCCAGGGTCTTATAGTGGCCGGGACCCTATGATGGATCAAGCGCTCAGATTTCGACAACCACGAAAGAGTCTTTCGTTATGGCAAACAATAAACGCATCGGGTTGCTCACAAGTGGCGGTGACTGCGCCGGTCTCAACGCGGTGATCCGTGCGGTCGTGAATCGCGCCGACGAGTTGGGCTGGACGGTAATCGGCATCAAAGAGGGGACGGCGGGCCTGCTGACAAGGCCGCTTCGCTACGAAGTGCTGAAACCTGAAATGTTCTCCGGGCATATGATGCGGCAGGGCGGCACGGTGCTGGGCACCACCAACAAGGGCAATCCTTTTGCCTATCCGATGGCCGATGGCAGCATAAAGGACCGTGCCGACGAGATCATCGGCGGACTGCGAGAGCTCGGCCTTGACAGCGTCATTGGCATTGGCGGAGACGGCAGCTTTGCCATTCTGCGAAAGCTGTTCGCGCGGGGCGGCATCAATTTCGTCGGCATCCCCAAAACCATCGATAACGATGTCGGTCTGACCGAATACTCGGTCGGATTCGATACGGCGGTCATGGTCGCGACTGAAGCGCTGGATCGCCTGCAGCCGACGGCGGCCAGCCATGCCCGTGTCATGGTGCTCGAGGTCATGGGCCGCGATGCCGGGCATATCGCTTTGAATGCGGGAATCGCCGGGGGTGCCGATGTTATCCTGATCCCGGAAATCGAGTATTCGGTCGAGGGCGTCGCCGCCAAAATCGAAAAGGTTCGCAGCCAGGGCCGCAACTTCGCCCTCGTCGTTGTTTCCGAAGCGGTCAAAACGCTCGAAGGCGGTGTCCGGCAGAAGGAATATCACGGTGGTGAAAAGCGGTTCGGTGGAATCGGCGACTACCTAAGCGAAAAAATTGCGACCGCCACCGGGGCCGAAACCCGGGTGACCGTGCTTGGCCATGTTCAGCGCGGCTCGTCGCCGACATGGAACGATCGAATGATCGCATCGGCCTTTGGCGTGCATGCCGTGGATCTGGTGGCCGAGGGCAAGTTCGATCGGATGGTCGCCTGGTCCAATCGGCAGGTCATCGATGTCTCGATTGAAGACGCCATCGCCAATTATCAGGCGGTGTCACCTGAAAATGCTCTGGTCAGGACCGCCCGTGGTCTTGGCATTTATATCGGTGACTGAGTCTCGGTCCGGACCGACCCCGGGAACGCGACTCGCCGCCCAGCGGCCGTCTTGTCGCGTTCCCGGCCGCACTCTCAGGACAGACGATTGTGTCGCAACAAATGCATAAAATTCACGGTTTTGTTGAAGGATACCAATCCCTATCGATAGGGGATTGAAATTTTGAGGTAGCCTCCCCACAGTAATAGACGGAAAGTGATCCTCGCATGGGGGGTGATTTTCCGACATTTCCAACATTTCAGGAGGGTTGACCGATGCCTCAGCAAGAGCGTTTCGAGTCACTGAAGGTGAAGCATCAGACACTCGAGTTTGAGCTTGAAACCGAAGGCCAGCGCCCCCATCCCGACAATGATCGAATCCATATACTCAAACGCGAAAAATTGCGTATCAAAGACGAGATGGCGCGCTTGGCACCCGGAGCGTAAGGCTGCGGGATTGGCACCTTAAGTCCAGCCGTACCGGGGACTCCGACAAATGGTACGAGCGGGGCGCGAGGCTCGAAGCAGCCCGAACAGGCTGAGCGAAAAGCGGTTAGTGACGCCCTCGTCCCATATGAAAAAAGCGGTGGCTATTTTCCGCGAGCCAATCAAGACAAGCTGACCAGAAACGAAAAAGGGGAGCCGGTGACAGCTCCCCTTTTTCATGACGGCGTCCCATAGCTGCGTCCAAGACGTCAGCGTTCTTGAGGCTGATCGTCCTCGTCGCTTTCGGCCTGTTCGCCGGTCTTCTCATCCTCAAGCCCATCAGAGCCGTCATCGTCAGAGTTGGAGGCCGGCTGACGCGGTGCGAAAAGCTCTTCGGCGGCCCGAGCGGCATCACGCGCCGATGTCGGCGCCTCTTTCTCGCGAACAGGGGCTGTATAGCCGCCGAAAATCGTCGAAATATTGGGTTGCTGCTCCTCTTCCGACGGCCCGGGATCGGGGACGGCGTCCGGATCGAGATATGGATTTGGTGCCTCACGCGGAGGTGCGCCGGCCGGTCGCGCCTTTTCGAGCGCCTCGGTCAGGTCCTGCTGGGTGCACAGGCCGACAAGCACAGGGCTGCGCGCCTTGATGTTGGCGCTGTTCCAGTGCGTTTTGTCGCGTACGGCCTTGATCGTATTCTTGGTCGTGCCGATCAGGCGGCACAGCGCTGCATCGGACAGTTCCGGCGTTTGTTTCAGCAACCAAGCGATCGCGTCGGGTTTGTCGCCGCGTTTGGTGACCGGTGTATAGCGCGGTCCCTTTTGGCGAACCTTTGGTTCCGGCAGATCCGTTTTTCTCAGTTGAAGGGCGGCTTTCGGATCCGCCTGACACCGGTCGATCTCTGCCTGCGTCAACTGGCCGTTCTGGATCGGGTCCATTCCGACCATACCAGCTGCGACTTCCTGATCGGCGATGGCCTGGATCTCCAGCTCGTGCAAGCCACAGAAATCCGCGATCTGCCGGAATGTCAGCGCCGTATTCTCAACCAACCAGACGGCGGTCGCCTTCGGCATCAGTGGCCTCGCCATCATTCCTCCTTCGAACCTTCGATATTCATATGTTTCGCCGCGTACTGCGAATGGGTCAAACACCGCCCAAGCGCCCCCCATTGATGCTGGCGGGACAGCCATGGCGATCTTCGGCATGACAATGTCTGGCTGGGCGACAACGCCCTGAATATAGGCAGCACAACGTCATCCGCAAATGAATTCCGGTGCTTATCCTGAATTACCGCCATTCCTCGTGGCATTCCTGCCCGGCATCCCAATTTTCCGGGTCGGACATCAGGCCACGGTCAGGATGATTTTGCCGATATGGGCCGATTCCTCCATCATGGCATGGGCCGCGGCCGCCTCGGCCAATGGAAATGTTGCGTGAATGACCGGCTGCATCCGTCGGGATTCGATCAGCGGCCAAACATGGTCACGCACGGCATCGGCGATCGCGGCCTTTTCGGCCTTGGTTCGGGGGCGCAGGGTCGAGCCGGTCAGCGTCAGGCACTTCATCATCACCTTTTGCATGTTAAGCGTCACTTTCGCGCCGCCAAGAAAAGCAATGCTGACATGCCGGCCGTGATCGGCCATGCAATTGATGTTGCGCGGGATATAGTCGCCGCCGACCATATCCAGCACGGCATCGACACCGCGCCCGGCGGTCATGTCCTTGACGACCGCGACGAAATCTTCGCGGTGATAGTTGATTGCGCGCGTGGCGCCAAGCCGCTCACAGGCCGCGCATTTTTGATCATTGCCGGCCGTGGTGATGACTTTCGCCCCGAGCAGGGACGCCATCTGTATGGCGGTCGTCCCGATCCCGCTCGATCCGCCGTGGATCAGAACCGTTTCGCCGCTTTTCAACGCACCACGCTGAAAAAGATTGGTCCAAACGGTAAAGGTCGTTTCCGGCAGCGCTGCGGCTTCGGTCATGGAAAGACCGGCCGGCACGGGCAGGCATTGCGTGGCCGGCACAACCACATATTCGGCATAGCCGCCGCCATTGACCAGCGCCGTAACCGGCTGGCCAACCGACAGAAAGCCGACGCCGGGGCCGCGTTTGGCGACGGTTCCGGCGACCTCGAGCCCCGGAAGCGGGCTGGCTTCGGGGGGTGGTGAATATTTCCCCATGCGTTGAAGAATATCCGGCCGGTTGACGCCGGCGGCCTGGACCCTGATCACGATTTCGCCGTCACCCGGCTGAGGAACCGGCACCTCGGTGATGCGCAGCACTTCCGGCCCGCCGGGGGCCGAAATCTCGACCGCGCGCATGGTTGTGGGCAGGTCGGCTGCTTGGGCGTCGACATTGATGTCGGTTGGGGCTGTCATGGTTTGGCTCCTTCGAATGGGCTGACCCGCGCGGCGTGCGATAGGGGCAGGCGGCTGGCGTCGTTACCATGGTCCTATCGGGGGTCCTATCGGGGGTCCTATCGGGGGATCTCAATCGGGTCAGAAGTACCGCAAATGCCGGACGCGTGACAATCGGCGCGCGCCGGTGCCATAGTGCGCCACCGGAGGCACCCGGACCATAGGCTATCGAATGCAAATCGGCAGAGGATAAAGCGCATGACGACGACGAATGGTGAGACGGCTGCTCTGTCGGGCAAGGTTGCAATCGTGACCGGCTCGACCAGCGGCATTGGATTCGGTATCGCGCGCCGGTTCGCCCTTGCCGGCTGCACCGTCGTTCTGAACGGCCTTGGCGATCCCGACGAAATCGAGGCCGCGCGCGCCAGCCTTGCCGCCGAGGCGAACACGCGGATCATGTTCGACGGGGCGGATATGACCAATCCCGGCGAAGTCCGCTCGATGATCCACCGCGCCACCGAGGCCGCCGGGTCGGTCGATATCGTCGTCAACAATGCCGGTATTCAGCACACCGATCGGATCGAGGATTTTCCGATCGGCAAATGGGACGCGATCCTCGCGATCAACCTGTCCTCGGCGTTTCACACGACGGCAGCGGCCGTGCCGGGCATGCGTCGGCGCGGTTGGGGGCGGATCATCAATGTCGCCTCGGCCCATGGGCTTGTGGCAAGCGCCAATAAATCGGCCTATGTGGCGGCCAAGCACGGAATTGTGGGGATGACCAAGGTCGTCGGCCTGGAAAACGCCGGAAGCGGGGTGACCTGCAACGCGATCTGTCCCGGCTGGGTCCGGACACCCCTGGTCGAAGCCCAAATCCAGCGTTTGGCCCAGGAAAAAGGCATCGACCAGGAAGACGCCGCTGTCGAATTGCTGGCGCTGAAACAGCCTTCGCATCAATTCGTGACGCCCGACCAGCTTGGCAACACCGCCATCTTCCTTTGCTCGCCGGCGGCCGACCAGATTACCGGCACGTCGATTTCCGTGGATGGCGGTTGGACGGCCCAGTAGCCCCAGCCCCCATCACCGGCAGCATCGTTCGTTATTGGTCATTATCAATATGCGGGTCCACACCCGGCCTTGCGTCCGGGGTCGGAGGCGGGGGATGATCGGCGCGCAACATGGCTTCGAGCCTGTCGATTCGGCGAAACAGGTCCAGCGAGCGCCGGCCAAGAGAGATCACCGGATCCGGCAATCGCGGGTCTTCGAGCCACTGGTCATTCAGGCAGACCTTGTGTGCGCTTAGGGCAAATTTTTCGGACAACGCTTCGTCCAGCGTCATTTCGCCGGTTTCGACGGCCCGATGCGCCAACATCCAAGCCATGGCTTGTGTCAATCGGCTGGTGATCCGCATCGTTTCCTGACTGACCAGCAACTGCATTTCCGGTGTCAGGGTATGACGGTCCGCCTTGTCCGCATACGCCATGTAATTGCGCGCTTCGACGACGAGGGCGAGTGCTTCGTCATAGGTCTTCTTGAAGAACGGTGTGGCAGCGATAACATCGGCCAACAGACGCGCCTTTCCCAGCTTTTGATACCGGCAGCTTATACCAAGTCTGACGCCTGACCAATCCGGACGGTGCTCTAATATTCAGAATATGCATACCCGGCGACCTCCGCCCTTGGGAGATGGATTATCGTCCCATGAACGGTGATGCCAATCTGTGCGGTCGCCCTCTTGATGGCTGCGGTCGTGTTTCCCATCTATAGTTCAAGGATCGCCGATCTCGGGATCCTTGAAATGAACCGTAAAGGGGCGCTGCCAAGCTGTATGGAGCGCCTGCCGCAATATCGCTCTAAAGGAGGGTATGTTATGCGTACGTACGATCTTAGCCCGCTTTTCCGGTCCACGATCGGGTTCGATCGGATGAGCCGTCTTCTCGACAGTGCTTTGGAGCAGGATTCCGCTGCCCAGTCCTATCCGCCCTACAATATCGAGAAATTGGACGAAGACGACTATCGGATCACGATGGCCGTCGCCGGTTTTTCGGCCGACGAACTCGACGTCACTCAAACCGGCGGTGCGTTGGTGATTTCCGGGCGCAAGGAACACAAGGACGAGGATGGCAAGCAGTTCCTGCATCGCGGGATCGCAGCGCGCAGCTTCGACCGCCGGTTCCAGTTGGCCGACCATATCCGCATTGTGAATGCGCGGTTGGACAACGGATTGTTGCATATCGATCTGCATCGTGAGGTTCCCGAACAAATGCGGCCGCGGACGATCAACATCGTGACGGAGAGCGAAGCTGGGAACGAAGCTGGCAATCGGTCGGTGACGTCCCATGGTGAGCGGCCGGCATTGTCGGGCGAGGCGCAGAGCGAAACCCAGGCGGCATAAATCCGGATTGGGTGACGATTATGGACGTGCCGCCTGATTTTAAGGCGGTCATCGTTAACGGGGGGTGGGGTTTCTCACCCCCTTTCGATTCCGGATCCCTTAGTTCTAGATCCGGGGGGGCGGCTTTGACCTCTCCTATACGTCTTTGGCATCCGACGAAACGGCTTTAGCCTTGCCGATCAGTCTTCGGTAAAGGGGGGTCAGAACCGCAGGTAAGCCGTAAATCGGCACTTGGGCGGCGGCAAAGAATAGGAGAACGTCACTGCTCGCCGCATCGCCGAGCGCAGCGATCTGCAGACCCATATTTCGATAGCCAGCCATCAGCATGACGGCGACGGCCGCCGGCCCGCTAAGCCAGCGGACCATCGGCAGGCATAGCGCCTGCAGCAAGCTGCTGAGCAAAAGCGCCATGGCCACGATCAGCGCGACGGCTGCCGGGTCGTCGGCAATGGTTCCGCGAATGCCGTCCATGACCCCGGCCGCGAACAGAGTCATTGCCAGCACCAAGCCGCCGCTGATCCGGTCGCCGTGACGGGCGACGCGCGAAACACCGATCATATGCCGCAGCGCCGTCGCCATGATCACCGATCCGCCGATGATCAATCCCATCCGCCCCATGAAAAGGGCCGCAGCAATTGGAATGTCGATTCCGGAAATCAGGAGAATGAGCGGCGGCACGGTGAACGGACTGACAATGGTGGTGAGCACGATGATGATGATCGTCATCGACGCGTCGGCCCGCAGCATCATGGCAATACCGGCGGCGCCCAGCAGCGGCGGCGCCGATGCATAAAGCATCCACCCGACCGTGACGGCTTCGATCCCCGGATCGGGCATGACCGCATCGACGATGGCGCCAACCGGAACAAGCGCCAATCCAGCCAGCAGCGGCAGCGCGATCATCAGCCAGACGAGCAGCCCGAGAAGGCGCACGGGCGCTTTCAGCCGAGCGAGAACATCGGCCGGGTCTAGGCGAACCAATGCCAGGACCAGCATCGCAATGATGAAGGGTGTCAAAAAGGGGCGGAGAAGAGCGGCGATCGGGGGGAAGAGGAGGCCGACGATCAAGCCCAATGGCAAGGCCGCCGGGCCGAGCCGTCCGAGCCTGTCCAGCAGCGCGCCCGCCAATCGGCCGAGAATGATGAAAGGCCCGAGAATGATAAAGGGCATGGTGGCGGCGACGGACTCCCGTGGCTGGGCGATTTTCTTGAGGGCGTCTAGGGGCGTCGGACGGAAGGGGCATTTTCCGCCTGTATCCGAGAGAATGCAAGGGGCGGCCAGCGATCAGCGCACAAAAAAAGGACCGCCCCTGTTAGGGGCGGCCCTCATTGGCGCCTCGCCTGTTCAACTGCCTTATTATGCGAAGCTAAACATCGGGGTATCGTTGCGTCAACAGGATTATGACAAGTGGGCGCAAAATTTTGGCTTTGACGAGCGCGGGGCATGTCGACCGATTCTGGATCCAAACGCCGAAGGTCCGGGCTGTCGCGGCGCCATGATGGCTGGCCGCGGCCGCGACAGAAGTTGGGCAAAAAAGTGGCCGCCTCCCATCAAGAGAGGCGGCCAAGGACAACAGGGAGGCATCAATGAGGATCAGATCAATCTTTGACCTGACCGCCGCTGCAGTGACCCGTATGTCACTACCCTAACAGTATACACATTATACCCTAGGATTTAAAGAAAGGTTAAATGCACGAGAAAGGTGCGAAACCCGCTTGACCTCGGTTAGGGTCGTGCACGATGTCGATAGGGCCCGGGATTGCCTGGGATTGCCCGGGATTGCCGGGGACCCCCAAAAGGCGATATCCGATGGGGACGCGAAATGCAGGAGGAAACGCCGCGATGTCCGCGCATGATCCAGGCCGGGGCAACCCGTTCGACAGCAACGACCTTCAACCCCGCACTGCTAACCACGCGGCACTGACTCCGTTGACCTTCCTGAGGCGAACGGCATCGGTTTTTCCGAACCGGACCGCCGTCATCCACGGACGCTTGCGCCGCAGTTGGGGCGAGACCCATGACCGATGCAGACGCGTGGCGTCGGCTTTGCGGGCACGGGGCATCGGCCGGGGCGATACCGTTGCCGTCATGGCCCCCAATATTCCCGAACTCATGGAGGCCCATTTCGCGATCCCCATGGCGGGGGCCGTCCTCAACGCTCTTAATACCCGGCTCGATGCGGGGACGATCGCCTATATCCTGACCCATGGCGACGCCCGCGTTCTGATCGCCGACCGCGAGTTCGCACCGGTCATCCGTGAGGCATTGTCCGGGATTGAGGGGGCGCATCCCCTCGTTGTCGTGATCGACGATCCCGAAGCGGGGTTGTCGGCCGAACAGTTGGCCGACTCGGCCACCTTCGGCGATCTGACCTATGACGCGCTGATGGCCGAGGGCGGCTCCGGAGACGTTTCAGAGCCTGAAGACGAGTGGGACGCCATCGCGCTCAACTACACCTCGGGTACGACCGGCAATCCCAAGGGGGTCGTCTATCACCACCGGGGTGCCTATCTGACGGCCGTTGGCAACATCATGACCTGGGGCATGGGCCATCACCCGGTTTATCTTTGGACCCTGCCGATGTTCCACTGCAACGGTTGGTGTTTCCCATGGACGATCACCGCCATGGCCGGCACCCATGTCTGCCTGCGTAAAGTGACCGGCCCGGCCATCTATGCGGCCGCGGCGGACCATGGCGTTACCCATCTGTGCGGCGCGCCGATCATAATGTCGATGCTGGTTAACGCCGATCCGGCCGATCGCCGAATATTACCGAATCGCATTGCGATGATGACGGCCGCTTCCGCCCCGCCATCCGCAGTGCTGCGGGCGATGGACGAAATCGGCATCGACGTCACCCATGTGTATGGCCTGACCGAGGTCTACGGCCCGGCCGTGGTTTGTGCGTGGAACGATGATTGGAATGCGCTGCCGGCCGATGAGCGCGCCGCAAAACGGGCGCGGCAAGGTGTATCCTATCCGGTGCTGGATGGCTTGACGGTCGCCGATCCCGAATCACTCGTGCCGGTGCCCCGGGATGGGACGACGATGGGCGAGGTGTTCATGCGCGGGAATGTCGTCATGAAGGGGTACCTCAAGAACCCTGAGGCGACGGAGAAAGCGTTTTCCGGCGGCTGGTTTCATACCGGTGACTTGGGCGTGATGCATCCCGACGGCTATATCGAACTGAAGGATCGGTCGAAAGACATCATCATTTCCGGCGGCGAGAATATCTCGACGATCGAAGTCGAGGACGTGCTGTTCCGGCATCCTAACGTGCTTGATGCCGCTGTCGTTGCCCAGCCCCATGAAACCTGGGGCGAAACACCCTGCGCCTTCGTGACTCTAAGACCCGGTGCCAACGTTTCGGCCGAGGACATTATCGCGTTTTGCCGCGAACATATGGCCCATTTCAAATGCCCCCGCACGGTCGTGTTCTGCGATCTGCCGAAAACGTCGACCGGCAAGATCCAGAAATTCGCGCTGCGGGAGCAGGCGAAGGCTCTGGCGGCGGGTGAAAAGAGCTGAACCGGTCCCGTATTTCCAGCGCAGACCTTACCTTGCTCCTTGACGTGAAACGCGAAAACCGGAAGGCGCCATATTGCAGGCCTTCCGGTTTGGTCGTCGCGAAAAAGAGCCGATCGATTCGCCCGTTTTCCGGTCGGTTGCAATCCCGGTAGGATCCGGGCACAACGAAGCCGCACAGGTTCTGGGATCCTCTCCCGTGAGCCGATGTGACCGGCGGAAAGCGGCTATTTGAGGCCGAAAGAACCGAATTTCTGATTGAACTTCGAGATTCGGCCGCCACGGCTCGACGCACGCTGGACACCCGTCCAGGCCGGATGCGACTTAGGGTCGATGTCGAGCCGCAATACGTCGCCCGGCTTGCCATAGGTTGACCGGGTGGTGAATTCACTGCCATCGGTCATGACGACCTTGATGTCGTGATAGTCAGGATGGATTTCGTTCTTCATGGATCAGCCCCTCGGAAAAGACAGGCGGGTATATAGACTATGAGTGCAGGACACGCAACAGCCGCGTCTGCGCGATTCCGCCGGTTCGACGCGATTCGCCGGCTTCTGCCGTATCTGGCGCCGCATAAGGGGCGTTTGGCGATCGCGGCGGGTGCCTTGATGCTCACGGCAACCATGTTGCTGGGCATGGGGCTTGGCATCCGAATCCTGGTCGATCGGGGTTTCGCCGACGGCATACCCGATCTGCTGAATCGTGCGATCGCCTTCCTCGTCGGGATCATCATCATTCTGGCGGGCGCGACCTATCTGAGGCTGAAGCTGGTCTCATGGATCGGCGAGACGGTGGTCGCGGGTTTACGGCGCGACGCATTCGACCGAGTCATTCGCCTTGATCCCGGATATTTCGAGAGTATGCGTTCGGGCGACGTCGTTGCCCGGTTGACGGCGGATACAGCCATCCTGCAATCGGTGGTTGGGGGTACCATACCCGTATTCTTGCGCAACGGCTTGACGCTGATCGGCGGCGCAGCGCTTTTGGTGATGACCTCTCCGAGCTTGGCAGCTTTGACCGCGCTTGTCGTGCCTGTTGCCTTGGTCCCCATGATCATGATCGGCCGCCGGGTCCGGCGTCTTTCCGCCACCACCCAAGAGCGGATCGCCGACCTTGGCGCCCGCGTCGACGAAACGGTTCACGGCATTTCAACCGTCCAGGCCTTTGGTCAGGAAGAGGCCGAAATGCGCCGCTTCGGCAACAGGGTCGACGAGGCCTTGGCAGCGGCAATGCGCCAAGCCGAAATGCGTGCCGCTTTGTCGACGGCGGTCATCGCCCTGGTGTTCAGTGCCATCGGCATCGTTCTGTGGGTCGGGGGGCATCGGGTGTTGGCGGGCGACCTGAGCCCGGGCGCGCTGACGGCCTTTGTCTTTTACGCGGTTCTGGTCGCCGGGGCGGCTGGGGGCATGAGCGAGATCATGGGCGAGTTGCAGCGCGCGGCGGGCGCGACGGATCGCCTGTTCGACCTGATCGGGGCGCGGCCGGTTGTCGAGGCGCCGGCGCATCCGACGCCGCTACCGAGCCCGTCTGGCCGTTCACTGGTCTTCGACTCGGTTTCGTTCGCGTATCAGAGCCGTCCGGGCAGCCCCGTCTTGTCCGATGTCGATCTTGCGGTCGCGCCGGGAACGACAGTGGCGCTTGTCGGCCCGAGCGGCGCAGGCAAAAGCACAGTCTTCCATCTGGCGCTGCGCTTTCGCGATCCCCTGGCCGGCCGCATTCTGCTGGATGGGGTTGATCTTCGCGCCGCCGATCCGGCTGCCGTTCGAGCCCGAATGGCATTGGTCCCGCAAGAGCCTGTCTTGTTCTCCGGCACGATCGACGAGAACATCCGCTATGGGCGACCGGACGCCTCGGACAGTGATGTGGCGGCCGCCGCCGAAGCCGCCAACGCCATGAGCTTCATCGCAGAATTGTCCGACGGTTTCCAAAGTGTCGTCGGCGAACGTGGCGTCCGATTGAGCGGGGGCCAGAAGCAGCGCATCGCCATTGCCCGGGCGCTCCTGCGCGATCCGGGAATCTTGTTGCTGGACGAAGCAACCAGCGCTCTTGACGCCGAAAGCGAGCATGCCGTCCAGTCGGCGCTGGAGCATCTGATGACCGGACGGACGACCCTGGTCATCGCACACCGTCTGGCCACTGTCCGAAAGGCGGATCGGATCGTCGTGCTTGACCGTGGCCGCGTCGTCGACAGCGGGCGGCACGACGAATTGCTCGCGCGCGGCGGGCTGTACGGGCGGCTGGCGGCTCTGCAATTCGACTTGACCAGCTTTGAAACCGCCGACCATTCGATCCCGCCCGGTATGGGGGGTGAAATACGGCGCGATGCCGTCAATCAAGGTTACAACCAAGGAGGCTCTGCGCCGTGATATTGCCGCCCCGTGCCGGAGCTGGACCTGTGCGCCATTCTGGCCCCTCCAAGCCGCGAGCGCCGCGGCTGGCCACTCGGACCGACATTGCCGATATCGCCGCCATTTATGCCGAAGCATTCGCCGTTTATCTCCCGCGTCTCGGCCCGGCTGCCATTCCCGACACCGACGGTCTGCCGGCGCGCATTCAGGCCCGCCAAGTTTTTGTCATCGACGATACCATCGATTCGCGACGACGGGCGTCGAACCGAAGTTTCGGGTCGCGAAGCTGGGCGCGGCCGGTGCGCCTGCCGGCGCGCCCGACGGTCCGGCCGGTCGTCGGGCCACGTCCGCTGCCGGTAGGCCTTCCGGTGGACGATCCGGTCGGCCCTGCTGCGACAGTAACCCTGTCCCAAAGAGGCAGGACCCTGGTCATTACCGATCTGGCCGTGCTGCCGCGCCATCAGCATCGGGGGATGGGGCGCAATCTGCTGATGTTCGCCGAGATGACGGCCTATCGCAGGGGGCTGACGCGCCTGGAAGTGACGAATCCGACCGCAATGTGGGAAAATCAGGCGCTTTACGCGCGAATGGGGTTCGAAGATCTTGATTCGTTCGACATGAACGATATCGAATATGTTCAATTGTTCAAGCGACTGGGCCCCGATCCGCGGCGCCGCAGTTGACCGGCGACTGAGACATGATATTCAAACGGGACCGGACCGGACCGGTCCCGGCTGGATTGCCGGGTTCATGACTGCCGGGTGTAGGAATGATGGGCGCAAGATTGAATGGCGCTGGATGCGGGCGGCCATTCACCGTCCGGCACCCTCTTGGGCGAGGCACGGCGAGATGCGATGACCGGTGACGAACGTCAGCAGGAGATCCTGAAACTGGTCGGCGAACGCGGCTTTGTCACCATCGAGGCGCTGGCGGTGCGTTTCGACGTCACGCCTCAGACCATTCGCCGTGATATCAATCGTCTGAGTGAGCAGGGGGCGGTCCTTCGATATCATGGGGGGGCGGGATTGCCGTCCAGCGCCCGCAATACCGAATATGCCGATCGCCAGATCAGCCGCCTCGCGGAAAAAGAAAGGATCGCGGCGCGGTTGGCGGCGGACATTCCCGACAATAGTTCGCTGTTCATCAATATCGGCACGACGACCGAGGCCGTGGCGCGGGCGCTGCACAACCATACCGGCTTGCGTGTCATCACGAACAACATCAACGTCGCCCGAATCCTGATGGCGCGGTCGGATTTCGAGGTCTTGATCGCGGGCGGAATCGTTCGAAACGCCGATGGCGGGATCGTCGGCGAGGCGACGATCGATTTCATCAACGCCTTTAAGGTCGATTTCGGGATCATCGGATGCAGTGGGATCGATCCCGACGGCACGCTTCTCGACTTCGATACGCGGGAGGTTCGGGTCGCACAGGCGATCTTGGCGAACAGCCGGCGGGTTTTCCTGGTGGCGGATCACACTAAGTTCAATCGTGGCGCCATGGTGAAATTGGCGCCACTGGATGCGGTGACGGCGCTGTATACCGACCGGCGGCCTAATGAGCAGTTTGCCGCGCTATTGGCCGACCGCGGCGTGGCGCTGGTTGAGGCCGATGGCGAGGGCCCCGTCGGCGAGACCGCGAAGAATCAGGGGAACGCAGCGGTTGATGGACCGGTTCGGAACAGCGTTCAAGATTCGGGCGGCACACCCGGCAATCGCGAAGGTTGTGTCGTCCGAGAGGAGTAAGGTCTGATCGGGGGCTGTCATAAGGCGGGGATACGGCAGGACGGCTAGCGGGCGGGTGTGTGGCGTTCCAGTGGCCGGCTGATTTTGCCGGTTGCATTGTCGCGTGAGCGTTGTAGGCTTGCGCGTGGAAATCTGAAAAATTGATGATATTTGTCCGAAAGGTTGCTTCAACAACGGTTTTTCTTCCATCGAGCGGAATCCCCGACGAGTCAATTTGTTAACTGCCGCCACGATAGGGTTGCCCATTGATGCCCGCGCGGCATATCGCGGCCGGGGCTTTTTTTGCGTCAAATTGATTTGTATCCAGTTTTTCTCGCCGATGAGAATTCGGGCGGGGGTCGGACTTGGGCACAAGACAAGGTGTAGTAATGAACAAGACATCATATCATGATGGTCAGGATCGGCGAAACCTGGATAAGGAATCCCTAAAACGGTCCTTCATCGACTGGCTCACCTATGCGGTGGGCAAGGATCCCAGCCATGCCACGCCAAGGGATTGGTTTGCCAGCATTGCGCTTTCGGTTCGCGACCGGGTGGTCGACAACTGGATGGACACCACGCGGGGCCATTATGCCGCCGATCAGACACGGGTCTATTATCTAAGCCTGGAATTCCTGATCGGGCGCCTTCTAGCCAACAACATTACCAATCTGGGCATTCAGGATGCCGTGCGCGAGGCCATGATCGACCTCGGTCTCGATCCTGAAGAGGTTTTCAAGGCCGAGCCGGATCAGGCGCTGGGAAATGGCGGACTCGGCCGGCTCGCCGCTTGTTTCATGGACAGCATGGCCACGGTGGGTGTCGCCGGCTACGGCTATGGCATCCGCTATGAATACGGCATGTTCCAGCAGCAATTCGAACGGGGCTATCAGGTGGAATCGCCTGAAGACTGGTTGCAATATGGCAACCCCTGGGAATTCGAGCGGCCCGAGGTGGCCTATCCGATCGACTTTTACGGCTCCGTCGAAGCCCATACCGATGCCGACGGCAAGCGCCACTACCAATGGGTCGACACTCAACGGGTGGTTGCCATGGCCTATGACACACCGGTTGTCGGCTGGGGCGGCCGGCCGGTGAACACGCTTCGACTGTGGTCGGCGCGTCCGACATCGGGCTTCGATCTGGGCCATTTCAACAGCGGCAACTTCATGGCCGCGGTCGAAGAACAGGTGATGTCCGAGAATCTGAGCCGGGTTCTCTATCCGAACGACAGCACGCCGATCGGCCTCGAACTGCGGTTCCGGCAGGAGTATTTTTTCACGTCAGCGTCGCTTCAGGATCTGCTGCGGCGGTATCTGCAGGATCACGAAGACTGGGACGCCTTGCCGTCAAAGGTCGCCATCCAGCTTAACGACACCCATCCGGCAATCGCCGTTCCCGAAATGATGCGGCTGTTGATCGATCTCCATGGCTTATCCTGGGCGCGGGCCTGGGATATCACGACACGGACGATCAGTTACACAAATCATACCCTGCTGCCCGAGGCCTTGGAAACCTGGCCGGTGCCGCTGGTCGAACGCGTCCTGCCGCGCCACATGCAAATCATTTACGAGATAAATGCGGAATTTCTCAAGCGCGTGCGCCAGCACCCGGAATCCGACAATGCCATGCTGGCCTCGCTGTCGCTCATCGACGAAAACGGTGAGCGCCGGGTGCGGATGGGCAATCTTGCATTTCTTGGCAGCCATACGGTCAATGGTGTTTCGGCTCTGCATACCGATTTGATGAAGCGGACCGTTTTCCGGGACATGCATCGGCAATTTCCCACGCGGATCGTCAACAAGACCAACGGCATTACCCCGCGTCGTTGGCTGCATCAGTGCAACCCGCCGCTCTCTCAGTTGATCACCGACACGCTCGGTGACCAATGGGTCGCCGATCTCGAACAGCTGGAACGGTTGAAACCCTGCATTGCCGATTCCGGATTTCTAGACGCGTATATGGCGGCGAAGAAGGCCAACAAGCAACGTCTTGCGGCCGAAATCCAGTCTCGGATTGGACTTGCCGTCAGTCCGGAGGCAATGTTTGACGTTCAAATCAAACGCATCCACGAATACAAGCGCCAGTTCATGAACTTGATCCAGACGGTCGCGCTTTACAACGCCATGCGCGATTCACCGACCGCTTCTTGGGTGCCTCGGGTCAAGATTATTGCCGGAAAGGCGGCCAGCGCCTATCATGTGGCAAAGATGACGTTGAAATTGGCCAATGATATTGCACGCGTCGTCAATCAGGACCCGGCGGTTCGTGACATGCTGAAACTTGCGGTGCTTCCGAACTATAACGTCAGTTTGGCTGAGATCATTATTCCGGGCGCTGATCTGTCGGAACAAATCTCAACGGCCGGCAAGGAGGCGTCGGGCACCGGCAATATGAAGTTCGCCCTGAATGGCGCCTTGACCATTGGCACCATGGATGGCGCGAATGTGGAGATCCGCGAGCATGTCGGCGACGATAACATCTTCATTTTCGGGCTTACGGCGGATGAAGTGGCCGAGCTCAGGCAGTCGGGCGACTATAGTCCAGCCGCCATCATCGAGGCGGATCCGTCGCTCCGCCGGGCGCTGGACATGATTGCGTCGGGGGTCTTCTCTCCGGACGAGCCCGATCGTTATCGCTTCATGATTGACAGTCTCTATCACGGCGATACGTGGATGACCGTAGCGGATTTCGCCTCCTATGAAGATGCGCAGCGGTCGGTGGGGACGCTGTTTGCCGATCAGAGGCGCTGGATGACGAAGGCGGCCATCAATACGGCCTCTTGCGGCTGGTTCTCGTCCGATCGCACCATCCGCGAGTATGCGGAGGAAGTCTGGCATGCGATGCCGCCGGTCAGGGCCGCTGCCGAATAGGCGCCGGCCGTTGCCTCAACTGGTTGGCGATGTCGATGTAACAGTATAGTGTCAATCCCGCGGCGGGTGCGATCAATGTGCTGCGCGGAGAGTCGGTATGGCCCGGAGTTCGTGAATGCGTCTCGAGCAGATTACGGAAAAGAGCGATGACGAGCTTGCAGCGCTGGCTGATGCCGTCAATGTCGGCGATGGTTGGCGCCTGGAACGGCCCGAGACCATCCGCCAGGTTATTCGCAATCTTTTTGCCCAGCACGATCTCAGGACGCTGATGGCAGAGGGTGTCTTGTGCGCCGACGCATCGCCGACCGAGCAGGAAGCGCCTGTGCCGTTGCGCGTCTCCGACCGCTATGGCGACGGCGTGGATATCGTCAGGATATCGGGCGACCTGATCCGAAAATGCAATCTGCGGTCCGGTGATGTGCTGGCCGGGGAACTGGGCGACGCGCCGGCGGCCGATGGAAGCTTCTTCATGACATCGGTAAGCCGTGTCAACGGCAAGCCTGTTTGGGCGGCCCAGCGCCGCCGAAACTTCTGCCATCTGACGCCGATACATCCGGATCAGTTCTTGCCGTTGGAATACAATGCCGGGGATGGTTTGTCGGAAGTGACCCGCATGGTCGACCTCATCGCCCCCCAGGGCAAAGGGCAGCGAACCCTGATCGTTGCGCCACCTCGTAGTGGCAAGACCATGTTGCTGAAGGAAATCGCCAATGGCGTTTCCTACAACCACCCAAGAGCCACGTTGATTGCCCTGCTGGTTGACGAACGGCCCGAGGAAGTGACCGATTTCATCGAGAACACCCAGGCCGAAGTGTGTTACTCGACTTTCGACTCGCCGCCCGGCGAACATATTGATGTCGCTGAAAGAACGCTTGCCAAGGCAAAGCGGCTGGTCGAATTCGGTCGCGATGTTGTGGTGCTGATCGATTCGATCACCCGTCTGACCCGGGCTTATAATGCGATGGCACCGGCGACGGGGCGGGTGATGTCTGGTGGTATCGAAGCGATTTCACTTCAGCGGGCGAAGAAACTATTCGGTGCCGCCCGCAACCTGCGCGAAGGCGGTTCATTGACCGTCATGGCAACGGCGCTGGTCGAGACCGGGTCGCGGATGGACGATCTGATCTATGAGGAATGGAAGGGCACCGGCAATTCCGAGATCGTGCTCGACCGCCGGATTGCAGAGCGTCAAATCTGGCCGGCTCTGGATATGGCGAAATCCGAAACACGCCAATGGTCATTGCTGTTCGGTGAGCGAGAGCGGAAAATTCGCCAAGCGTTGCGAACGGTAACCGCCATGCCTGGGTCGATGCGCGCAGATAGCGCGCCAGGGGCTATGACGGCCGAATTGCTCGAGCAGATCCGATCGACCCGGTCTAATGCCGAGCTATTGACGAGAATCGGCCGCCGAATCGATACGGGCGGCGTTGCGACCCCGAAAACCGGCGGTTCGCCGCCGCTACGCCGTGATCGCCGACCGCATCGAAAATCATAGATGGGGCCGGCATAGAGCGTTTCGCCACCGAAAAGGTTTCGTTTTCGATTCTTCGTTAGTCATGGTCCCTGGGGATCATGGTCACTGGTATTTCGTCATTGCCAAGTCCAGAGTTCGACCTCGGCTTTCGCCAGAGCCCGTCTGATATCCGCAAGCGCCTGATCGACTCGCACATAATCCTCCTGCGCCCGTGTCTGGCGCCATTGTTCAAGCGCGTGAGCAACGGCCGTGGAGGTGTCGCGAATCTCGCGTGCCGCACATAAATTCCCATTGGTAGGGCGGCCGTGCCCCGAGGCTGGTGTTTCCCCATCCGTGCTGCGCTTCGCAGGGGGATGCAAATTCGGGTCGGGCTGATCGCCATAGACCTTCTGCCCTCCATCCCGTGGTTGCAGGGAAAGCACCGGCCGTGATGCTTGGCCGGTCGATTCTGCCGTTGCCGAGTCCGTCGGTGTCGAGTTTCGAGTGTTCGATTCCATGGCCTCGTCTTGAAATCTCGTGCCCCGAATTTCCGCTGGCGGGGGTTCGGTGCCGGTCTCATTGCCGCCAGGCTTCCAGCTGCTCGTTTCCCGGTTTCCGATATGCCGATTCGCAACTTTGGTATCCCCAACGCTGCCGGAATCAGTGTTCGCGGTACCTGAAGGTTCGTTCGTCCTGCGGAGAGCCGTTTGGGTGCCGGATCCGAGGGAGCAGATACGACTGACCGTCGCGATGCCCACCGAATATTCCTTGGCGATCGCCGCCAATGTCATTCCGTGCTGGTCGCGCAATTCAAGTATCCGGTTCTGATCCTCGGGTCCCAGCTTTCTGGGGCGTCCTGCCATGGGTCCGTCCAAGCGATTTGAAATAGTGCCATTGAATAAATAGA
>LFIK01000167.1_pt1 | contig 44850 bp, 34 predicted proteins | sample 643401 | NCBI WGS metagenome assembly LFIK01 (sample SAMN03777447, study PRJNA286221) | soda lake metagenome | biome: soda lake; feature: Kulunda steppe; material: water; isolation source: sample T5-Br brine of Lake Tanatar-5 | place: Russia: Kulunda steppe | collected 2010-07
ACGTCACACACCACGCCGAGACCCGGTGAGACCGAACCCGCACAGCACAGCTGTGCGGGTGGGTGCGGACCGTTCGAGGCCGCAACCGGACCAGCCAGCCCGTCCCCGTAGCGGCCGCGTGCGAGACAAACCCGACCCTGCCACCGTGACGGCGACGGGCCCGGGCACACAGCTGCGGTGTTGCCCGCAGCAGACCAACACCCGCTGCCGAACGTAGACCCAGAGCTCGTTGACCTGCCGCGTGAACCTGCCGGCCACCTCCAACTGCCCCACGGGTTGCGCAAGGGCCAGGGTACAGGCGCGAAGAAGGCGTGCAGCAGCGAGCAGGTGACGTTTCGTGTGATGGCCCGCTGCTGCCGCGGCCGGACCGTCAGCAGCATGGATGCTTTCGACCTTCTCGCTGCCCGGGCTGCGGGAAGTGCTGACAACCGGACCCTGGCGCTGGTGCTGCCCGGTGGAGGGATGCGGGCCACCTGGCAAGCGGGCACGCTCGCGCAACTGGCCACATCCGGCCTTCAACGCCACTTCGACCTTGTCGTCGGCTCATCAGCAGGCGCGATCAACGGCTGCTACCTGGCTGCAGGGCAGGCCGAGCAGGCTGTCCTCGCCTATACCGAGCTGCTATCTGGCCGGCGGTTCATCAACCCCCTGCGGCCGTGGAAAGTCATGGACATCGACTGGCTTGTCGACCATGTGTGCACCGTCCGGTTGGCGTTAGACCTGGAAACGCTGCGGGCACACCCGGCGCCGGTGCTGACGGTGATCACCGATCTCGACACCGGCGATCCGGTTGTTGTGGACCAGCACCAGCCGGACCTTCTCGAGGTTCTGCGGGCGACCACCGCCCTACCTGTCCTCTACGGGCGTGCGCCGGTGGCAGCTGGAAGACGTGCGCTGGACGGGGGCCTGGCCGCTCCGGTTCCCTGGCAGCAGGCACTCGATGCGGGCGCGACCGACCTGCTGATAGTGGCCCCACAGCCGCGTGGGACCCGTTGGCAGCGGCAGACGGGCGTGCCCGACCGGCTGTTGGAGCGCTGGTGCGCGTGGCGTTCTCCCACTTCGGGGGTCGCCACCTACCGGGCCTGCCCAGACCGCTTTGACGTTGGGATGCAGGTTGCTGAGGGAACGTTCCCTGCCGACGGCGCGAACGTCACCGGCCTGTTTCCCTCCGAACGTTCTCGACGGTGTTCACGGGCGAGCACAAGCCGTGCGCTGCTGCGAGAAACCGCCGCTGCCGGCCGAAAAGACCTGCGTGATGCGCTCTTGCGGGCCGGGTGACCTGCCAAAAGCTACAGGGCACGACCTCCGCTGGTTTACGGGATCGGCAGATGCCGCGACAGCCGGTGGGGCCAGCTGCCGTTGCCGCAGCGGCTGGTTGGCGATACGGCCACTGCCGTGACAGTCGCACGCATGGCGTTGATCACCCCTCCTCACCAGCAGATGTATGTGCCTGGCACCCGTGACCGGGTGCTGCGACGACCTGACCTGCGGTGGATGGTCAAGCAGCGGCCGTCCGGTCAGCCGCTGTACAACGAGGTCGACTACGACGATCTGGTCATCCACCGTTCGTGGCGCAGCTTCGACACCGCCAAGCCAGATGAAGTGCGTTACTTCATGTTCGAACTGTCACAACGCAACCCGGGCGAGCGGGAGTTCTCCCCGGTGTTTTTCAAAGCCACCCGCATGGTGCGGCTGGTGCGCGTGCCCCGCTACCTGCGCAACGCCTCCAACGACACCAACGGCCCCGGAATGGTGTTCGAACAGATGCGTGACCTGCTTGCCGCTCTTCGTGAGCAGGGGGTGCTGTTCACCAACATTATTGCCAAGTCACCACAGTTGCCGCTGGTGTTCGCCTACGGCGTGCAAGGCATCGGCGCCACCCCTGAGGAAGCACAGGAGATGGCTGACGAAGCGTTCGCCGTCCTCGACTTCCAGCTGTCCGGCACCTACCAGCAGCTGATCTACCAGCCGATCACCGTCGAAGAGGGCGAGCTGCTCGCCCGCTACCAGCGCGAGTGGCGACACCTGGCCATGGCGCGCGGCCGGCCACTGCCCGCATCTGGGTCGATGGACCACGCGTCGCTGCTGGACGGGAACCGAACCGACGTCGAATCCGCCCAGAACCAGCTCGAAAGCTTCATCCGTGGTATGAGCGACCGGTCGTTCATGCTGTCGCTGGTGACCGTGCCGCTGTCGCCCGCGGAGATCTCGGTCGCCTGGCGCAACATCACTCAGAAGCTGTCCGAAGTGCGGTCTGAAACCCACGGGCAGCGTGCCATCACCGCCGGGGTGGCGTTCCCGCTGGTGATGGGCACCTCCGCGGCCGACCAGTCGGGCGTCAACCACTCCACCTCCCAGTCGCACGGCATCGGCACCTCCGAAGGTGTCAACCAGTCCACCGCTGAAGGGCTGACCGACACCGTCGGCGAATCGCACGCCCAGATGGAAGGCCAAAGCGAATCGTTCACTGACACGGTCGGCGAGTCGGTCGGTGTGACCGACACCGTCGGCACCACCGAAACGGCTGGTGTGACCGAGACTGACACGGTCGGCACCAACCAGTCGGTCGCTGAAGGTGAGGACCAGTCCACCTCCCGCGGGGTAACGCAGTCGGTCGCTCACGGCCAAAGCGAGTCGGTCACCGCCACAGAAAGCCAGTCGGTCGGCCACACCGAAAGCCAGAGCGTCGCTGCCACCGAAAGCGAGTCGGTCACCGCCACCGAAAGCCAGTCGGTCACCGAAGGGCAGACCGCTTCGGTGACAGAGACCGAATCGGTCAGCCAGTCAACCGCACAGACCGAAGGTCAGTCAGTTTCACAGTCAGAGTCCCAGACGCAGGGTCAAAGCTCCGGCACCAACTTCTCGGACACGGTCGGTGCGTCGGAAACGGCCGGCTCCACCGTCAGCCAGACCGAGGGGCAGTCATCCCAGTCGGGCCAGTCGGTCGGGTCGTCATCAGGGGTGTCCGAAGGTTCCAACATCGGTGGCGGCGTCCCCGGGGTGATCTCCGGTGGCGAGAACGTCGGCTCCAGCGAAAGCTGGGACGCTGGCGCCAACCAGTCGGTAGGGGAGTCGTCGTCTTCTAGCGCAGCCAGCTCGCAAAGCGCCACCAACATGGCGTCCTCCTCGACTGGCGGGTCCGAGACGGTGTCATCCTCCGCCACCCAGGGTGTGACCCAGGGCCAGTCCGCATCGACCACCGAGTCGGTCGGCAGCTCGTCCTCGGTAGGGCAGACCCAAGGGGTCAGCTCGTCCACCACCCAGGGCCAGTCGGTGGGCCAGACCGTCGGCCAGTCGTCAACTGTCACCCAAGGCCAGTCGGTCACCGCCACCCAGGGCCAGTCGGTGGGCCAGACCGTCGGCCAGTCGGTCACCGCCACCCAGGGCCAGTCAGCGACCGCTTCGCAGGGGCAGTCGGTTGTCGCCACCCAGGGCCAGTCCGCATCAACAGCCGCCGCCACCAGCCAGTCCACCGCCAACACGGTCAGCCAGGCGACCTCCACGACCCAGTCAACCTCGCAGGCAGCAACCCAGGGCACCTCAACCTCGCAGACGATGACCCAGTCGACCTCGCAAGCGCAGTCAACCACCCAGACGGCCGGAACCTCACAGACCGCCTCCACCAACCAGGACTTCTCCAACGCCTACGCGGTCGCGATGTCACGGACCGCGGGCACTACCGGGTCGCTGGCGGTCGCACCCAACTTCGGCGTGTCGGTGTCACGCAACACCCTCGACTCCGCCAAGCAGTTCATCGGCGACCTGCTCGACGCACAGATGAAGCGGTACGGCGAAGGGCTCAAGTCCGGTGCGTTCCTCTACCAGATGTTCCTGATCTGCCCGGACCGCGAAACCCTGCTCGGTGGCTCCGGCCTGCTGAAGTCGGCGTTTTGGGGCGGCGGCACCGCCGCCGACCAGCTACCGCAGCCGTTCCACACCATCGCTGACTTCGCAGACGAGGACGAGTACGAACGGCTGCTGACCCACGCAGCCGCGTGGACGACCTACCGCAAACGTGAACCGGTCGTCGAGCTGATCGAACCGTTCGCCTACTCCAGCTACCTGACGCCCACCGAAGCAGCCAGTTTCTGCCACCCGCCGGTGGTGGAAGGTCCTGGCATGCTGGCGGTGCACGACTCGATGCCGGTGCTGCGGATGCCGGTCGACCGTCAGGATCGCGACATCTTCCTCGGTCATGTCGTCAACGGCGAACGTGGCCGGGTTTCGGAGATCCGGTTCGGCCTCAACCTCGAGGAGATGAACCACGCACTGATCGCCGGGGTGACCGGATCCGGCAAAGCACTAGCTACCGACACACCGATCCCGACGCCGACCGGCTGGACGACGATGGGTCAGCTGCAGGCCGGTGACGAAGTGTTCGACGAGACCGGCACGCCACGTACCGTGACGTTCGCAACCGACGTGATGAACGACCACCGCTGCTACGAACTCACCTTCTCCGACGGCAGCCGCATCACCGCCGACGCCGACCACCTGTGGCGCGTCTCGGACGACCGGCAGCGTGCCCGGACCAGCCGAGGAGACACCTCCGCAAACAGCGCGCGCGCAGCCAGCTACGCCGACGCTGCCCGCCGGGTACGGCTGCTGGCACACACCCACACCCACGACCGGCGCACCATCGACCAGCTCGCCGAGCTGTTCGCCGTCCCGCCGGCTGTGGTCCGCAAGGCCATCACCTCCGGCGCGGTGGCCGCCACCCCCGTGCGCCGTACTGTCGAGCAGCAGTACGGCACTACGACGGCACTCATGCCACGTACCGGCCGGCCCTACCGGGTCGCGGACGCTGCCGACGCGGTCGCCGACCAGCTCGAAGCGTGCGCAGCTGCCCACGACCCGGCCCCGGTTGACACGCTACTGACCACCGAACAGCTGACCCAGAAGCTGGCCGCGTCCGGTGGCCGGCGCAACTTCTCCATCGCAGCTGCCGGCGCGTTGGACACCCTCGAGCAGGATCTCCCCCTCGACCCGTACCTGTTGGGTGTCTGGCTCGGTGACGGCGCATCCACCAGCACCCGGATCTCCGTGCATCCTGACGACCGTCAGACCATCGAGGAGATCCGCGCACGCGGCTACCTGGTCCGCCACGACGGCGACCTGACCTGGACGGTGGAGGACCCGGCCTGGCAGCAGGCGGTCGACACCGCACTCGACGCGGTCCGTGACGGCTACACCTACAGCTCAGCGGCCCGCCTGGCGGGCGCCCACCCAGCAACGGTCGCCAGGCACGCCAAGGCAGCCGGCCTCACCCCAGGTGACCGGCGGACCAAGCGTCCGGCTATCGACCGGCCGTTGCAGCTGCGCAGCCAGCTCCGCCAGCTCGGTGTGCTCGGCGACAAGCACATCCCGCCGCACTACCTGCGCGCATCGCAGCGGCAGCGTCTGGAGCTACTCCGCGGAATCGTCGACACCGACGGGCACGTCGCCGCCGGCGGGGCAGTTACCATCACGCTGACCAACGAGCAGCTGGCGCGTGACGTCTGCGAGCTGGTCCGAAGCCTAGGCATCGTCCCGACGTTCCGTGAAGGTCGGGCCACCCTCGAACGTACGGACGCCAACCCGACGTGGACCGTCACGTTCACCACGACCCAGCCGGTCGCGCTGCTGGCCCGCAAGGCTGAGCGGCTGCCAACACAGGTGCGTGCCACCTCCACCCGCCGCTCCGTCGAACGGATCGATGAGGTTGCTTCCGTGCCGGTGCGCTGCATCGAGGTGTCGGCACCCAGCCACCTGTTCCTGGCGGGCGAGGCGATGGTGCCGACCCACAACACCACCACGCTGATGCGGTTCCTCGCCGAAGCGATCTCCATCGAGCAGCAGGTCACCGACCTGCCGACCCCCGAGCATCCGGCCCCGCAGACCCACACCCGCCGTGCGTCCATCCTCGCGCTCGACTGGATGCGCAACATGCGAGACCTGGCTGCCATCCCTGAGCTGGCCAACTCCGGCCGGTTCCACTTCTACTCCGTCCTCAACCCAGAGCTTGGCGCGTTCCGGTTCAACCCGCTGGAGGTGCCAGCCGACACCATGTCGACCGCAGAGTGGCTCAACGCCCAGGCTGACAACTTCACCGCCAGCTTCAACCTCGGTGAGTTCGGCCGGTCACTGATCGCCGAGTTCCTCACCGAACTGTATGGCGCCAACCGGCTTGAAACCACGGTGCTGCGGCCCGAGACCACCGACCCGTCCACCGGGCAGGTGCTCCGCCCGGCAGTGACGTTGCCGCCCATCCCGCGCGACCAGCTGCCAGCCAGCGCCATCCAGGTCGACCAGGCCGGCAACCAGATCGCCAACGCGTTCACCTACACGCCGCTGTCACGCACCGTCGGGCTGTCCGACCTCGCCGTCCTGGTCGCCGCAGCAGTCGAACGGGCGGCCACCCAAGAAGGCGCGCGGCTGATGGGCCAGCAGATGCGTGATCGTCTGCAGTCGCTGTGGCGCCGGATGCAGTACTTCGCACCCAACGGCCAGTACGCGCAGATGCTTGGCGCCGACGTTGACCTCAACACCCGCAGCAACCTGGGGGTCACCGACCTGATCGACCCGGACCGCGGGCTAGTTACCGTCGTCGAAACCGACGGGCTCGACCTGGAAGCACGGCGACTGATCCTCGGGTCGGTGATGCTGGCCATCTACCGTTACGGGCTACATCACGGCAAAGGCGTGTTTGACCATGACGGCCGCGGGCCAGGCTGTTTCGTTGTGATGGAAGAGTCGCACGAACTGTTCGGGCAGAGCGGCAACGACGAGGACTCCTACTCCGCATCGACCCGTACCGCCCTCTACGAAGGGATGTTCCGGCGGGTCCGGGCGCTGGGGCTGCGGCTGGTCGCTGTCGCGCAGCAGCCGTCCACCCTGCCGGACGCAGTCACCGCCAACATCAACACCGTGTTCATCCACAAGGTCCGCGCCAAAGAGGACCGGGACAAGTCGTTCGCACTGCTGAACTGGATGTCACAGATCGGCCAGAACCTGCGCGAGTGGCGCTACCTGGGCGAGATGCCGACCGGCTACTGCATCGCCCGACTCGACGCCCGGCAGGACTACACCGAGTCGGCGCCGATCCAGTTCAAGACCGACATGGCGTTGCTGAACGAGGTCACCGACAAGCAGCTAGCTGACCTCGCCCGCCGCGCCGACGGGTAACCGATCCAGCTGCGTTGCGACCGCCGCGTACCCGCTTACGCGGCGGTCGCGGCACACCTCTCTGCCGGCTGGTCCGACACTGCAGCAGACGTCTACCGCACCCGCCCGGCGAGGTGCAGCCAAAACCGCCCCAGGAGGTCCCATGTCTGCGCAGTACCCCAACCAGCCGCACGGCCGGCCAGCCGGCGGTCCAGCACCGCAGCAGCAGCGTCCCGCCCCCAACCAGCGGCCGCCGGTCGTCAAAGACAAGAAGGAACCAACTCCCCGCTCCGCTTCGACGCTGCGGTGGTTGGCGCTCGGTTTCGCCGGTGTACTGAGCGTGCTTGTGGTGGTGGTTGTCACCTCCAGCGACCCGAGCACCTACGTGGTGCGGTCGACCGCGGAGCTGCAGTCGATGAGCACTGTGCCTCCGGAACGGCTCGAAGCGGTCTCTCTGCCAGAAGATGCGGTCGAACCGGACGCCTTTACCGGCAGCACCGCACAGCGTGCGTTGGATGCGGCCACCGACTACGTCGACGGGCAGTGGCTGCTATCGGGGGTGTCCGCTCAACAGCAGCTGCGCCCGTCGATGTTCGGTCAGCTCGGCGAGCTGGCGGAGCCGCTCGCCCCGGACGAGCGGCTGCTGTCCATCTCAGCTCGTGCGTCCAGCGCTGTGGCTGGCACTGTGCGTTCCGGCGACCGGGTCGACATCTACGCCACCAGCGCTGACGGGCTGACCGGGGTGATCGGCCAGGGCGTCGAAGTTGTTGGGATCAGCATCCAGCCCGACCAGTTCGAGTCGCTGTCCTCGCAGCAGCTCAGCGACCCGGACAGCAGCTTCGACGATCTTGCGCCACATGAGCCGGTACCTGGCACCTACGTGCTGCGGGTCTCCGCCGACGACATCGGCCGCTACCTGGCTGCCGACGTCGGCGGAGAACTGCATCTGACGTTGCGCGGCCCGGACGCTGACGACCTGGCCCCCGGCACCTTCGACCTGCTTGGCACGATCTGCGGGTTCACACCGAACGCGGCTGCCTGCGTGCGCACCGGACAGGACTTCGACGAGGTCCGTGCTCCGTGGCTGCCTGACCCTGTCAGCGGCACCACCGACCTGCAGCTGGACGAGGACGGCCACGTCCTTGACGGAAACGGCAACCAGCTCGAGCTGCTTGAGGACTACTTCGACGAACTGGAACGCACCGAAGATGGTGACATCGTCGACGAAGACGGCGTCACCTACGACGCCGACAGTCTGCTGGTCGAGCTGGCCGATCGGCAAGACAGTCCCCTCACCGGTGAGGGCGCCGACGCCGACTGAGATGCCGCCAGTGCCGGCAGTGGCACTGACGCCAACGTCGATGACAACAGCGGACACAGCTGAACCGTCACCGGCATCATCCGGATCGAGAGGACCCCGCACCGTGGCTGATACCCCGACCGTCGTCGTCGCCGGCCTGCCCGGCGTCGTCGCCGGCCTGCGTAGCACCGGCCGGTTCCCGACTCTTTTCGAGGCTGGCGACATCGAGCAGCTGATGCAGCTGTTCGCCGTGCCAGAGGTCAAAGACTGCCCCGCGCGGCAGCTGGTGTTCCTGTTCGCGGATACGTTGCCGCAGGCAGGCTCTCCGTTTCCACTGACCGAGGTGGTTCGCCGGCTCACCGCGAACCACTACTCGGTTGCAGTCGTTGGGCTATCCGCAGCTGGCAGCCAGATCGTCCAGCAGCAGCCACAGGCAACGCTGCTGGCGACGCCGTTGCGGCCCAATGATCTGCTCTACGCCTTCAACGCGTTCGGGCACACAGTCGACCCTGTCGACGTTGGCGACCAGCCCTTCGACCCGACCGACCCCTCGACCTCGTTCACTGCGCCGGCAGCGGCAGACGTAGCGGCACCGGCACTAGACGGCTGGGCCGCACCGGAGCCGCTTGCGGCATCTCCGCAGCCAGACGGACAATCGCAACAAGGGGCGCCACCGCAGCCTGACCAGCAGCAGCCTGACCAGCAGCCTGACCAGCAGCCCGCCGCGCAGCCGCAACAGTGGGCGCCACCGCAGCCTGACCGGCAGCAGCCTGGCCAGCAGCCTGGCCAGCAGCCGCACGCGTTCGCACCGCCAGCTGACCAGCAGCCCGTCGCGCAGCCGCAACAGTGGGCGCCACCGCAGCCTGACCAGCAGCAGCCTGGCCAGCAGCCTGGCCAGCAGCCGCACGCGTTCGCACCGCCAGCTGACCAGCAGCCCGTCCCGCAGCCTGACCAGCAGCAGCCTGGCCAGCAGCCGCACGCGTTCGCACCGCCACTGCTGAACCACAACCCCAGTCAGGGCACCTCCACCGAAGGGGTGACCACACGCGTTGGTGCCTACACCGCCCAGCCGCCCGCCGGCCAGCGCCGCGGCCACGTCATGCCGATCTCGGTCGCTGCTGGCGGCACCGGCAAGTCCACCCTCACGCTGAACCTGGCTGCGTTCCTCGGCATGCGGCTGCGCGCCCAGGGAAAAACTGTCTGCGTCGTGGACGCGAACTACCAGCAAGCGGACGCGGGCAAATACCTCGACGTCTACACACCCAACATCAACACGCTGGCCAACAACCCCAGCATGCTCACCCGCGAACGGATCACCGAAGCGCTGGTGCACAAGCCCGAGTACAACCTCTCAGTGCTGCTTGGGCCCGCCACCGTCGACGAGGGAAACCCGCTCAGCATCGACCCGCGCCTCTACCGCGAGATCGTCGACCTGCTCAAAGAGCATTACGACTACATCCTGATCGACACACCCGTAGCCGAGAAGTATCACGACCTGTTCCAGAAGTTCGCACTTCCTGTTGCCGACTACCTCATCGTGCCAGTCATCCCCAGCTACCAGAAGCTGCAGGACGCGGACAACTGGCTGCGTGCCGCCGTCACCGCCCCAGTCCACGCCAACGGCGCCGGCATCGACCCGGACCGGATCGGTGTCATGCTCAACCGCGCCGAAGACGGCATCGACTGCTCGGAGGAGGACGTCCGCCGCACCATGGCCAGCTGGAACTTCGTCGGCGCCATCCCCGAAACCAAGGAATGGAAGCGCAGCAACAGCCGGCACGAACTCGTCGCCCCGAAGAACTACGCCGAGCTCAGCCAAGCGTTCGCTGAAGTGCTGCACGCTGCCACCGGAGAGCCGGTCCTGCTGGAGAACTTCAACCTGGCGGAAAGCTCGAACGGCCGCCGTGGCCTGCTCGCACGCATCAAGGGAGCGTTCACGTGAGCGATCAGCAGCCGCCCCCGCCAGCACGCTGGCAGGACACCGCCGACCAGGACACCGCCGACCAGGACACCGCCCAGCCGACACCGGTGGGCGGCGACTGGAGCCCACCGGCCGGAGACCTGGCCGCTGGGCTCGGCGACCACCGCCCCGCCGGCAACAACACCGACGGCGACGGCGGCTTGGCCGACATGTTCGCCGACGCACCGGCCGAACAGCCGTCCGACACCCCGGCCGTCACCAACCTTGAGCAGATGTTCACCCCACAGCAGCCCACGTCACCGACCTCCGCAGACTTCGGCCTCGCCGCGGTGTTCCCGGAACAGGCGGACACAGCAGAACAGAAAGCACCCGCTGCTGCCACGCAGACCCCACCAGCTGCCAACGCGCCCAGCAGCAGCGAGCGCGACGAAACCGACCTGACCGAGCTGTTCGCCGGACCCACCCCAGCTGCGGAACCAGATCCCGCCGCAGCTACGACCACAGCATCAACATCCGCGGACCCCACCACCGGCAGCACGGAGCCCACGTTCCGCCCGCACGTGCGCCGCCGCGCCCTCCCAGGCAACTTCGACCACCCCACCGACCCTGCACAGGCCACCGACCCTGCACAGGCCACCGCTGCCCAGTCGGTCACAGCCGAACCGACAGCAGCCAGCCACACTGATGATCCCGCAGCTGACGACAGCCCCACACCCCACACAGCAGCACCAGCCAAAGACGCGCAGCCCTCCCCGGCGGCCACACCGCAACGGTCAGCCACCGACCCGGACACACACCAGCGCAACGCCACCACACAGCAAGCAGCTGCCGACGCCGAAGCGCAGCGCGCCGTCGAGGAGCAGCAGCAACGCCTCCGCCGCGCCCGCCACGCAGCTGACGCCGCCTGGAACCAGGAACAGCTCACCCGGCTGTGGCCGATCGTCGACCAGATGCTGCGGGTCGCCGGCGCCGACCCGCAGGTTGAGGCGGTCCGCGACACGTTCGAACTGACCCAAGATCCCGAACGTGACCAGCAGCAACGCGACGCCCTGTTCGAGGTGCTGCGCCCCAGCTTGCGCACCGCCGGCACCCACGTCGCCAACCCCGGCGACATCGAACCGGCGCTCAACATCACCTATGACGAGCTGCTCGGCATCAGCGTCCTTGGTGATCTTTGGCGCGATCCAGACGTCACCGAAATCATGGTCGACAGTTGGAACTCGATCGCCATCGAACGTAACGGCCAGTTGCTCGAGACCGACCGGGCCTTCCGCGACCCCGAACACGCCGCCGGGGTCGCACGGGCCCTTGCACTGCAGGTCTCCGACCGTGCCGTAAGCCGGTCCATCCCGCTGGTCACCGCCGAGCTGCCCAACGCCCGCATCGCCATCGCCTACGGCCCGGTCGTCAAAGGCCAGCTGTCGATCACCATCCGCAAGTTCCGCGAACTGATCGGACTGGACGCGCTGCTGCAGTTCGGAGCACTCAACCAGGAGATGGTCGACTTCCTCGCTGACGCGGTCACCGCCCGCGCATCGGTGCTGATCTCCGGAGGAACCGGCGCCGGGAAAACCACCATCATCAACCTGCTGTCCGCATTCATCCCGGACAGCGAACGGGTCATCACCATCGAGGATGCCTTCGAGCTGCAGCTGGCCAACACCCACATCGTCAGCCTGCAGACCAAGGAAGCGTCCAGCCGAGACGACGTCATCGCCGTGACGCTGGCGGACCTGCTGCGCAGCACGCTACGGATGCGGCCAGACCGCATCGTCGTCGGTGAGATCCGCGAACCCGACGCTGCTGAGGTGATGCTCGCCGCTGCCAACACCGGCCACGACGGCACGATGACCACCATCCACGCCAACACCGCTGAACGAGCGATCAACGAGCGTCTGGCCGACCTGGTTGCACACGCACGCGGCTCCGGCGAACAGTCGGTCCTGCGTTCTATCGCCTCCGCGTTCGACCTGGTCGTCCAAACCACCCGCGGACGAGGTGGACGCCGGTTCATCGCCGAGATCTCCGCCGTACACAACTACGACGCACAGGCCGGCCAGGTTGAGCTGCAACCGGTGTTCACCGCCACCCAGGACGGTCAGGAGGTCACCTTCACCCGCCATCCGCTCAGTTCCGACACTGAGTTGGCAGCCAAGCTGGCTGAGCACGGAACGGAGGGGCGATGGACGGCATCGTGATCACCAACCAGGGGGCGTTCAACCTGGTCCTTGGCCTGGTTGCGGCGGCTGCGTTCTACTTCCTGCTCATGTGGCTGGTCGAGGTCCGCCGGCTCAGGTCGATGGACTACATCGAAGCACGCAACGCCCGCATCGACGACGAACTGCGTCGCGAATCCCGCGGTGGCCCCCGCCAACGGCTGGCCGCCCAGCTCCAGGAGTACGGCTACACCGGCGACCCGACACCGTTCCTGGTCGGGTTCACCTTCGTGTACGTGCTGGTCGCCGCCACCCTGTCCGCCGTGGGGCTTGGGGAGCTTGCCGCGGTGGTGGTCGGGCTGTTCGTCGCGGTGCTGGCCGTCTGGGCCGGCCTGCAGATCGGCGCAGCCCGACGCACCCGCAAAGGTACCGAACAGTTCCAGTTGATCCTTCGGGCCGCGATCTCGCATCTGGAGGCCGGCAGCACCCCCCAGCAGGCGTTCACCAAAGCGGCCTACCAGGTCGGCGCACCGGTCCGGGACGACATCCTGCGCGCCCTGTCGGCCCAGGTTGGATCCGTCGGCATGGGTGCGGTCATGGCGCCACTGGCGCAACGCTACCCCTCCCAAGCCACCCAGCTGACGATCTCCGCGCTGGAGATCAACGACCAGGTCGGCGCGCCGCTGGTACCCGCGCTCAAGCAGGCTGAACAGATCATCGCCACCCAGACCGAACTGGCTGCCGAAGCGCTCGCTGAGATCTCCAGCTCCCGCAGCGAGTTCATCGGCATCTCCGTCGTCATCAGCATCGTGGCCATGACTTTGGCCAGCCAGGACGTCGCCCAGCAGGCCTACACCAACCCGGTCGGCGCAACTGTGATCGCGCTAGCTGCCGCCAACTACCTCGCCGGCATCTGGCGGACCCTGCAGATGTTTGCCACCGCCCAGAAGGGTGCGCTGTGATCGTCACCGTCGCCATGGTTCTGCTGCTGATCGCTGCGGTCCTGCTCGCGCGCGGCGAGAGCGCCGATCCCGACAAGGTGTGGGACACCTACCTGGGCGGCGACCTCGAAGGCGCTGAACGCGCGTTGGGATCTTTGGCGCGCCGCTTCTCCGGCGGCCGGCTCGTCCAAGCCGCCATGAGCAACCCCTCAACCTTCGAAGCGGTCCAACGCGACATCTCCCTCGGACGGTCGTTCAACGGCAGTCTCGAGGTGTACCTGTCGGTGCAACTGGTCGCCCTGCTGGCAGGAACCACTGCCGCGTCGATGGCCTTCCTCGAGACCGAGTTCGTGCCCTACCAGCCGTTTCTGCTGGTGGCTTTCGGTGCCGTTGTCGCCTACTGGCCCTACAACCAGGTGCGTGAAAAGGCCCGCGAACGCGCGCAGGAGGTGCTCGACCATCTCCCCCGGTTCGCGGACCTGCTGCTGATGGTGCTGTCATCGATGTCGGTCCCACAGGCGTTGGAGTTCACCGCCAACCGCGACCACGGGCCGGTCGCCGCCGAGATGCGTGAACTGGTCCGCACCCTGTCGATGCGTGCGATGCCGGAACACGAAGCGTTCCAGGCAACCGCCGAACGGATGGGCACCCAGCAAGGCCGCGACTTCGTCGAGACGTTGGCGTCCTCCTACCTGGAAGGCACCACCTCGGTCAGCAACATCACAGCGCAGGTCGAAGGCCTACGCACCGCCAAGTTCCAGGATCAGCGTGCGACAGCCAAACGCATCCCCGTCAAACTGGTTGTGACGTTCACGCTGCACTTCCTGCCACTGCTGCTCGTGCTGAGCTTCATGCCGATCCTGTTCGCGATGGGGGACCTGTGAGCCGCGAACCGTTGGCGAGCCGGCTGCGACGCCGCCCACCACGACGCGGTGGTGCGCTACTCGAGTTCGTGCTGATCATCCCATTCGTTGTTGCGATGCTGTTCCTCACCGTCGATGTGGGCCGGCTGTCGCTGGTAGCGACCGGCATGGTCGACGCGACCGCGGTCTCGGCCCGCTCCGCTGCCCGTCAGGGCTACGCCGGCACGAACCCAGCTGAAGGGTCCATCCCCTGCACCAGCGCAGCAGCGACCGGCGAGCCGGCCTACGACGCATTCTGTGAGGCGGCCCGCCGCATCCCGGGCGCCCAGCTGGCGGAGTTCCGCGTTGCGGAGCCGACCTCGACCACCATCCTGGGAGCGACCTGCACCATCGCGACCGGGCAGGTGTATGTCACCGTCGAAGCGTCTGCCACGCTAGATCTCCTCACCCCCGGACTGGGCGCACTGCTCAACGATCCCGGCGACGGCTTCGGCAGCACCGTCACCGCCACCGGCACCGCCCGCTGCGAGGTTGCACGGTGACATCGGCCCGGCTACCCAGAGCCGCCCACAACCGCCAGGCCGGCGCGTTCCTGCTGTTCATGCTGCTGCTGCTGCCGATGGGGTTGCTGGCGTTGTCGTTAGCGGGCGAGTACTCCGCCACGCTGCGCACCCACCGGCAGGCGGTGGTCACCGCCGAAGCTGCGGCGATGGCCGCAGCGACTGCCACCCGTGCGGACGATCCGACACAGCTGGACCCTGGTGAAGCGCAACGCCGCGCGCAACGCACGCTCGACGAAGCGATCGACGTCGGCATGATGTCCGAGCACCGCAGCACCCCCACCCAGCTTGCCGCGTTCAACGTCGACGCTGACCTGCGGGTCGCAACCGTGCGTCTGGAGTTCGCCACCCCGCAGCTGATCATCACCGAGGTACTTACCCTCGGGCAGGCCAGCCCGGAGCTGACCGGAGTCGTCGAACGTCAGGCCGAGGTGTGCGTTCCCGCCGACGAGACCGACGCCGTCGGCTGCCGCTACCCGTAGCTGCCACAGCGCGAGTGGCAGCCCACCGGCGCAGCAGCAGCGAGTGACGCGCAGGCCCGAAACCGAACAAGGTCGTGCCATACCGCTGGGCTGCCCGCTGTGCAGACCAGCCTCCGCAAGCTCGCGTCGTTGCCGGCAACGTCTGCCGCCGAGTGCGGCCGCCGGACGTTGCGTCACAGTCAGCCGCGCTACCGCGTTGCCGGAGTGTGCTGGCCACCAGCCCACGCCGAGGTGTTGGCCATCGCACCGCCGCGGTGACGGTGTGGGCCACGCCGAACCTGGCTTCCCACACAGCTGCCGCACCGGCAGAGAGGAAAAGGAGTGACTGACCTACAGGAACTCTTCCCGTCACACTGGCGGGCAGAGGACCCACCCAACCTCGTCGACCTGCTCAACGCGCAGTACGACGAACTGACCGACACCGCAAAGAACCTTCGTGCGCTTGCGGTCGAACTGGTCCACAGCTTCGAACGCGCGCCGATCCACACCGCACGAGACGCCCTCGATCTTCTCGAGAAGCACCATCTGCCAGCCCGCCGCGGCAAGTGGGCCACGGTCGCACTCAACGCCGACCGGGAACGGGTCTACAGCCGCACCAACGGCGGAGGCATGCGGTTACTACACACCGTCAGCAACCACTTCCCCACCCCGGACAAGCTCCGGAAGCGCGTCCCACTACCAGATGGCGGGTCCTACCTGCTGATCTACGGCGGGGCGACCTCGGAACTTGCTGACGACGACGCCGAGGCGCTCGCAACACTCAAAGAGTTCGCACCGGTGACCGACGTGCTGTTCTGGAACGACACCGACACGGTTTCGACCTTCTGGTCGGTCCGCGCCGGCGTTGGCCAGTCCAAAGGCAAGATCATCCCCGCAACGGAAGACGCCAACCTCCGGAGGTGGCAGTTGTGAACGCCGAAGAACAGGCAGCCATCGCGGCGCTCCGCGAACAGGTGCACACCCGACAGGCCGCCGAACCGCCGAAACCCACCGTGGCGATGGTGCGCCAGATCGTCGACGATCTGGTAGCTGCTATCCCGCTGACCCAGACCGCCGACACTCTCGCCGGGGAGCACAACCTCGACCTTGAGGAGCTCGGCGACCGGGAGCAGTTCATCCTCGACGTGACCGCGACGTTGGGAACCTGGTTGGCCCACTCGGTTGGCCGCGCGGACGTTGCCGTGCTCTTCGCCGCCGACGAGGACCAGCCGAGCCTGTTCCCCGAGCTGACGTCCACCCCGAACACCCTGGTCGTACCGATCGGCTACGAGCCGACCGCCGCACACAGGCGTGATCTGACCAAGGCGCTGGCCGCTGTACTGCATCACCGGCCCAACGACGACGTGCTCTCCCGCTTCGTCGCCCGTACCTACGGGATGCGGCAGTCGGTCATGGCGTACCCGGTAGTGGCGGGGACGTGGGGCTTCGCGCGTCGCGGCCGGCTGGGCACCCTGCATCAGGTCAGCGACGATCTGGTGTTCCTCAGCCAGTCGGTGGCAGCTTACGATCTGCTTGATGTCGCCCGTTCCGACGCCGTAGCAGCGATCAGCGAACTGGCCGACGCCGACTCCAGCGACCTCCACCGCATCGAACAGCTGGCCGACACCTGCCGGTGGCTGGCCGAATCGGAGCTGCGCACCCTCGCCCGAGCGGCAGCGACCGCTGCCGCAGACCAGCGGGCACGCCCACTGGTTGACCGGGAGCTCGGTTACCTGCGCCAACGGCTGGCCGCCCATCCGGGCCGGTACCTGCCCGCCAGCGTCGGTGAGCTCACGCTCGGGCAGGTGCAACGCATCTGCGTTACCGCAGGGCTGAAGGTCGAAGCCGACAGCCGCCGCGAGGAACACGAGATCCGTGTCAAGCTCAAGGAGCTGGGTCTCAACGCCGACGCTGACCGGCTCGTCCCCGAAGCGCTGCGTGCCGCGAATCGTGGTGAGCTCGCCGCCTTCTGGGACATCATGCGAGCGCGCGTCGAAGGTGACACCACCTGGGCGGAGCAGCTGAGCAACCTGCTGTCGTCAGACACGGCAGCAGTACCCGTCAACGCCTAAGCGGACCGCCCGCACGGCGCCCACCCGACCCCGCCGCATCTGTGCGGCGGGGTCGGTCTGTGCACGCAGCACTGCGCACGGCAGCAGCTGCCTCGCCCGGAGCGCACAACCCACCGTTGCCGGTCCGATGCTGGAGGAGAACCCGACGGACACCACGACCCAGGAGCAGCGCGTGACCACCGAACTGTCGCAGTTGTTCTCCGAAAGCCACGACCACAGTGGCGCTCGGATGTTCGAACTGCTCAACGATCCGGCTGTAAGCCAGATCACCGTCAACCGGTTCGACCGGGTGCTCTACGTCGACGACCGCGGCACGCAGAGCGTCGAAGGGGTGTTCGCCAACGCGCAGTCGTACCACGACTGGCTTGGGCAGGTGCTGGCGTTCACCGACGCTGGAACCACCAGCTTGACAGACGCGTCTGCCAGCGTCATCGAGGGGTCGTTTGACGCAGGCCGTACCGCCCTGCACGGGTCGGTGCACGTAGCCACCAAGGAGCTGACACGTGGCGACCCTGCGTTGACCATCCGCAAGCAGCCCAACCAGATCATCACCCTCGACAGCATGCTCAACCAGGGGATGCTCAACGAGGACATGCGGCTGTTCCTCGAGCTGGCGGTCCGTGGCCGGTCCAACATCCTGGTGTCCGGCGGGTCCGGCGCCGGCAAGACCACCATGGCACGTGCACTGTCGTGGTACATCGACCCGTCGCAGCGCATCGTCACCGCCGAGGAGATCGACGAGCTGCATCTGGCGGACCGGCTGCCCAACGTCGTGGCGTTGACCACCCACCGCAAGCTTGACAGCCAGGGGCGTCTGATCCGTGAGACAGACCTTGAGGAGCTGGTCCGCCAGGCGCTGCGGATGCGAGCTGACCGGATCTGGTTGGGAGAAACCCGTGGCCGTGAGGCCTACGCGATGGTCAAGTCGTGCAACTCCGGGCACGACGGGTCGTGCACCACCATCCACGCCGACTCGGGTTCCCAGGCTATCCAGCAACTCATCACCTACGTGATGGAGTCCGGCCTCGCTGAAGAGGTCGCCCGCGAGCAGGTCGCCCGCGGCTTCCATCTGGTCATCCAGATCGCGCGGGTCGAGATGGGCCGCCGCGCCGTCACCGAGATCACCGAACTTGAACCGGTACGGGAAGGCAACCAGCAGCGCCGCAACACCCTGTTCAAGTACGACTACGACACCGGCCAGCACGTGCAGTGCGGCCAGCCGTCACCGCTGCTGCTGCGGGACTGGAGCCGCTACGGTGTCAACTACTGACCGCGGCGCCCCGCCGGCCAGGCAACGGCCGGCCGCGCGGACGGGGCCGTTGACGTTGCCGGTGCCGCCGCCACGGTGACTGGCATGCGCTACTTGCAGCACCAGCCGCTCGCCCTGTGGACGCTTGTCGTTCTTGGTTTCGCCGTACTGTTCGTGGTCGGGATCAGCAGCGACGATGACGGCGTACACCTCTCCAACGGCCAGGTAGAAGGGGCTGCTGCTCCGCCGGCCGATGGCGGTACCGCACACGCGCACGCGCTGTTCGAACAGCTCACGCAGCTGCACACCGCCACCGACGACGGCCAACGGCAGCAGCTCACCGATGAACTCGCGCAGATGGCCCGCGACGGCGCCGACGCCCACGCCGACTGGGGTGGTGACGGTGCCGCCCAGGACGCCTGGCAGTCGGCCGTTGAGGCCGCTGAGACGTTGGCCGGTACCGATCCATCTGACCGCCGTGCGCACCTGGCTGCTGCTGCGCGAACCTCACAGCGCGTGCTGTTGCTGCAACAGCAGCTGTGACCGGAGCGCAGGCAACAGCGGTCCACGTTCAGGTGTGCGACACGCACAGGTCAAACGCGGTGCGCCCGCCCTTCCAGTCAGCTGTCAGCGCCAGCGGCCGCATCGTCGGCGCTGCGGACAGAGGCCACGTTTGCTGGCTGCAACGTCCGCGCAAGCGGTGGTGTCCGCGGCAGTGCGGTACGCGTTCCGAGGCGCAACCAGCAGCGCAACGACCGGGAACAGCTGGGGCGGGCCCTGCCGCTGCGGAGAACGCACCACACCACGGGTGCAGCATCCCGCAACCCCGTGCTGCGGGCGACGGCCCGGCGCCGCTGGCAGGTCCGCTGGTGTCTGCGTGGCGTGGACGACCCCGCAGCGCCGCCTGCCGCGCCTGCGGCCCGCATCTGGCGGGCGTCTCTTCGCCGCCCAACGGCTACAGACCCGACGGTGCAGGCCTACCACCGTCCGCGCTGCGCGCCCTCAGTCGGGCGTGCTTCCGGCGGCAGGTGCGAACTCGGCCTGGGCCGCCCGGGCGGCCGTGATCTGCTCCGCAGTCAACACACGGCAGATCAGCCCGACCGTCGGCAGGGACGCAGCGCCTGTTCGGGTCTGGGTTTGTGTGAGCGCCTGCGCGAACCTCCAGTACGCGACCGTTGTAGCGCTAGGCCGCCCCCGGTACCCCGCCTCCCAGGCATCCTGCCGCAGGACCCCGCCCCGGTCGAGCCACCACCGCGCCTGCCCGAGCTGCGCGGGGGACCAGAGCCGCCTCACCCACCAGGTTCGCCTCACCCAGCGCCCCGCACGCGAGAGCTCAGGCCCACAGATCCTGTGGTACCGCAACCACCCTGCGTCACCCTGTCCGACCAGCCGGAACACCCGGCAGTCCCCATCCACCAGCAACGCGTGACGTTCCACGAAGCATGGGGCCACCCAGGTCGGTTCCGGCCAGACGACCTCGGGCTCAACCATCTGCCGGTGCCTTCCGAGATCAGCCGGCAGCAGCACAACATCTGCGGGGCGAACCGCCTCGCTGCTCAGACGTCCCGACACGGTGCCGTCGGACCGGGGCGGTTCAGGCAAGGATCGTTGCACGATGCGCGCCTCACAGCGGCCCAGGCATCTCCAGGGCCCTTCCGTAACCGTGCACAACCTGCCGACACCGGCATACGGCCGCGGTCACGCGTGCGGACACCCCCTGTGCGGCTGCGTTGCGACCAAGTCGCTGCCTCGTCGCTGTCCGCGTTGAACGTGACCTGCCAGAGAACGGTATGGGGGCTATGCTCGCAACCGTGCGTTGGCGGATGGTGGCGCATCCGACCGTGCGCGCCGTCGTGCGCAGCCGCAGCCACAGCGCTCGGACCGGCCTGGGAGACCCGATTCCTCCCCAACGCACATACACGTGGGGCGGCCGCACGTGCGTGCGTGCGTGCTCCGGCGCAGCTCGGCGAACTCGCTCAGCAACGGGCGGGGACGCCAGTGCTGGCCTGCCGGGATCCCGTTGACCGGTGCTGCTGTGGGAACCGAACCAGTACCTGACGCTGCTGGGTGCCCAGACCAGCTAGCCGGCACAGCAGGCCCCGTAGCGGGCAGCTGCAGCAACGGTCCGGACCCGATCACCGTCAGCAGCACAAGGCCAAACGCGCCCGCCCCGGCGCGCAGCGCAGCGGATCGACCGCCAGCCACCCACAGCGAGCAGCCAGCAGGGTCGTTGCCTGCGGAGCTGTGCGCAGCAGTGCCCCACCCGCCACTACTCCAGCACAGCAGACAGCGATGCCAACGGCGTACAACAGCACGGGGGCGGGAGCGCGGCCACAGCACCGGCAACCTGCGACCTGACCTGCGGGTTCACGCGCCCGCACGGGAGGTGCGCACCTGACCCAACGCTGGTGCGCCATCCACCACACCGCAAGCGCAGGCCCCGGGAGCTACTCCCGGGGCCTGCGTGGTCATGTGCGGTGCCTGCTACCGCTCAAAGACGCTGAGATCAAATTCTTCGATCTCGCGCCGTGAGCTCGCCGCAGAATCTGGCTGGGACTCCAGCTCCGCTGCCGGATCGCTGGATCGGTGTCCACTACGTGCCGCGGTGCGTGCCGCAGGGCGAAAAGCCAACTCAACGGTTTGCACCATGCGGGCGACACCGTGACGTACCGGCGGGAGCGCGCAGAGCACCAGGATCACTCCGGCGATCATCAGTATCGGCGACAGCGACGATACCAACGCCTCGTGAGCGGGTGGGGGCGGCGCAGGCACTTCGGGAAGCTGCATCGGCGCCTCCTGTGCGTGTGGTGACCGTGCAACAGCATGTTGCACGGGGCTGTACCCACCATCGTGGCGACCGCCACTCCAGCAACTGCGCGGCCAGCTGCTTTGCCGCAGCAGGCCGGCGGCGACAGTCGAGGGCACACCCACCCACCGACCTGCGAGGGGCACATGTCTTTCCTGCGCAAGACCGGCGCACCAGCCGACTTGGTGTACCGGGCCGCGGCGGAGGGGATGGTTTTCGCCACCCCGGCCGAGATCCGCCGCGCAGCTGCCGGCCGGATCTGCCCACAGGTCCTGCTGCTCGGCGGGTCCGCCGAAAGCTGGTCGGATCTGCACATGGACCTTGTCGAGGAGGGATTCCGGCTCCTTCTCGGCAGCAAAGACTTTCCGCATGTGGTGCACCTGTGCACCACATCCGGCACCGGCCGCTGGCTGACCGCGACCTGGTGCGACGGTGAGGTGTCGATCGCCGAGTTCGACACGTACTTGGCGGCCTGCGCATGGATCGATGCAGATCCAGCGTCGTATGCCACCCAGTTCGCCTTCAGTTGATCGCTACGCACGAGCGACGGCCGCCTCTTCGGGCGGCCGTCGCGCTGTACCCACCGCCCACCAGCCAGTGGTTCGGATAGCGGCAGCCTTGCGGGCTCGCCGGACGGTCGTGCGGCATGGAGGGGTCCAACCAAACAACGCACGTGCGACCGCCGGACGAGGGGCCGCCACCGCCGGGAACGCACCCATCCAGCGACGCTGACACACCCGCCGCTGGACGTTCACGCCTGTCGCAGCTCGGCGGCACCGTCGACCTCGACCAGCTGGTCGCCCGTGCCGAACAGCAGCCCTACGACGCCAGTGCCTTGACCGCACTTTCGGCGTTCCAACGGTCCGCCGAACGGTTCCCGCCGCTCACCCCCGACGAGCAGCTGCAGATGGTCGCTCAGATCCGCGCTGCCGAACAGGCCATAGCCCGGCTCGACACCGGCCAGTGCACGGGCCGTGAACGCCGCCAGCTGCTCCAGCAGGCCGGAGAACGTGATCGGCTCGTCGAGCATCTGTGTGCCTCCTGCTGGCGGCTGGCGTGGCTGATCGTGCGCGAACAAGCTGAAGAGCGGTTCGGCCGGGAACGTTCCGCCGACACGCTGCCGGATCTGATGGCTGAAGCCAACACTGCGCTGGTGCAGGCCGTGCGTGACTTCGACCCGTCTCAGACCCCGAAGTTCGCCACCTATGCTGCGCGGGTGGTGCGCGACCACACCCGAGCAGTGCTTGGCCGTGACGGCTACCTGCGGCTCGCGCCGTCGTGGAGCCGCATCAAACGGATCGCAGCGACCCGGACCCCGGAGCTGGCCGAGGAGCTTGGTCGGCGTCCCACCACCGAAGAGCTGCAGGAAGACCTCCTCGACCGGTGCCTGGAGTGGGCATACGACCGGCTTTCCGCCGACCAGCAGCAGCTACCGCAACCGCAACGTGAGCAGCTGGCGATGGCCAAGCTGCGCAAGCAAGGCATGCTCGGCGCCATCCGAGACATCGAAGAGGTGCTGCTGGTGTCGCAGACCATGGCCAGCCTCGATCAGCCAGTTGGCGACGATGGCGGCAGCAGCCTCTCGAGCATCCTGCCGGAAGAGAACACCGGCCAGACCTTCGACACCACCGAGCTGAGCGAGCTGCGGTCCACGCTCTTGCAGGCGCTGGACGCGCTCAGTGAGCGCGAACGCGAGATCGTGTTGCTGCGTTACGGCTTCGATGGCTCCGACGGGTGGACCTACGCTGCGATCGCTGAACGGTTCTCGGTGTCATCGGAGCGGATCCGCCAGATCGAGCGGGCCGCACTCGGCAAGCTGTCATCACCGCATGGCCAGTTCGCCGCGATCGCCGGGTTCCTCGAAAACCACTAGCAGGCTGGTGCGCACTGCCGCCCGGGACGACATCGTGCAGCATACCGGCGCTCGCACCCACCGGGGCCGAGCTGTTGCTGCCGGCGGCTACGGGGACCCGCTGCCGCAGAGGTACGCGGCTACAGGCCGTAGCGCAACTGTGCAACGTCCCCGGCCGCGCCGAGCTGTTCACGCGCAGCAGCGCAGCCAACCGAACGGCGCAGCTGCCGCGGGTCAAGGCTGCTCAGGCTGGCTGCCAACGTCACACCCGCAGCAGCGACCGCACCGCCCCCACAGTCGGCAGCAGCGCCACCACCACAAGCAGCACCTGCCAGCTGCCGACGCTACCGATACCGATCGTCTCCGCCAGGGTGTACGCCCCGGCGTTCACCTCGTTCGCCTCGCCCGACAGCAGCAACCGGCCGTGCAACACCAGTACCGCCGTCGCAGCTGCCGACAACGGTGCGACCAACAGCGCCCCGGACGCCACCGACACCAGCACCCCCACTGCCAGCAGCCCACCGCCCAGCAGTAGCCCGTCCGGCCAGGGCTGCATCACCGCCGCTACGGCCCCAGCTGCCACCAGCAGCAGCACCGCTAGGCGCCGCAACCCAACCGACGCGCGCACCAGCAGCAGCAGCCCAGCTGCCAGCAGCCCCGGCACCAGCACCGCCACCACCACCGCCACCACCACCATTGCCGTCGCACCCTGCTCAGGCACTGCCGCAACCAGCCGGTCCAGCTGCGCGAGCGCAACCGTCGTCGCCAGCTCCACCCCGGCTGTGGCCACATCAGCGGCCACCGGCAGCTGCCCGACCGCTACCAGCACACCGACAGCGACACCGATCGCGATCCACAACATCTGACACCTCACTACCTGCTGCGGCTCCGGCTACTCGCACACCCTGCGCGCCGCAAGCTGACCGTCGGCGCATCCGCGCCGCACACACCCTGGACAGTGGCAGCTGTGCGCCGCACGTCATACGTCACCTGGCCAGGTGAGTGCGGCAGAGGGCGGACGCCGCACGATCAGCGGTACGCCCACCCCAGGCGCAGCCCTGCCGACCGAGCCGCCGAACAGGACCACCCGTGGCAGCCGAGGACCTCAACCTCACCGGTATCAGTTCACTGGACCAGGCGTTGGCGCGCACCAAGAACGGCACCCCGGCCATCTCGCTGGCGCGACGGCTCGGGCTGTGGACCGATCAGGCGCACGCTGCGGCATCCGACGGCCGCCGCACGTTCACCGCCAACCTGTCCGAACTGACACCCGAGCAGCTGTCGGACCTCAACGGACGATGGACCGCGGACTACGGCCGTCTGGTTGAGCTGTGCGGCGCCATCGCCGGGCAGGAAGCACTGCTGAAAGTGCAGCTGAAGTCGGCGCAAGCTGCTGCCCGCGCCCGAGTCGTACGCAACCTGCCTGCAGACGCCAAACGCCCGTCGCAGCAGATGCTCTCCGATGAGGCAGAGCAGGATGCCGCGGTTGTCGACGTGTCCGACCAGCTGGCACTGTTGTCGGTGCTAGCGGCCCACGCGCAGGCGGCCAAGGAAGCAACCGGCCAGTACCTGGCGACCATCAGCCGGGAGATCACCTACCGTGACGCGCAGCTGAAGGCCCGCATCTACTGATCTCCACGGCCGGCGTGGCTTGCCGCCGCCGGCCGGCAGCACACGTGCAGCGTGCCAACGAATCGGCACTGTGCGTTCCTGCTACCGCCGTGCGGCGGTTCGCACAGGCATCGCAGCACGGGCGCTGTCGGCCCACACCACCGCTGCCGCCACCAGGTTCCTGCTGTTCCCGGCCACGGCCACGCAAGGTGGCGTTGTACCGCAGGTGGTGTGCGCCGCTGTGCGTGCTGTGGTGCGGCGTGGCGGACGTGCCACCGCCCGGCTGGGTGCGCCCGTGCGGGAAACCGTACCTGTACTGCCGCCGTCAATCGGCCAGCTCCCGCAGCAGATACCGGATCTCGTCGTCGCTGAGTGGCGCATCCGCGTCCGCGACCGTGCCACGCTCGTGCCGCAACGCGGCCAGCACCGCCAGCCGGTCGTCGACCGTCCCGGCGAGGTGCAGCAGCACGACCAGCTGCGGGATGCCCGTGTCGCCGGCACGTCCGACCGTTTCCTCGACCGTCGACAGCGACAGCGGATAGTCAACCACCACCACGGTGTCGTAGGTTCGCAGGTCCACCGTCGACCGGGACGACAGGTGCACGACCGCCCGGTCCTGCGTCGGGGTCGCCCCGGTGGTGGTCTCGACCTTCTCTGGACGCAGCATCGCAGCGATCAGCCGGGAGGTCCGCTCATGGCGGCATACCGCCACCGCCCGCCGCCCGTCAGCTGCCGCGTCACGCAGCAGCTCCGCAGCTCGGGCGACCTTCGGACCGGCCGCATGTGTCGCCCCGGCCGAGACGATCTCGAGGACCTCCGCCAGCAGCGCATCCGCCGGCCGCTGGTCCCGCCGAGCCGCATCGAGCGCATCCAGCAGGCTCTGCGGCGGTGACAGCACCTCGGTGGTCGAACGGGGAAACGCTGGCGCTGAGGCGGTTTGGTGGCTGCGGCGGTTGACGTAGCAGCGCACATGCTCCTCCAGCCGCTGCTCGGTCTGCCCGGGATAGCGCAGCACCGCCGGGATGTCGGCGGAGAACTCCACCGGCCGTACCACCGACAGCAGCTGCAGCTGCGCGTCCGGCTCGTCCGGCAACGCCGTCATCGACGCGATACGGCAGGCACCCAGCAGCCCGTCAAGCCGATGCAGGTGGGCCAGCAGCTGCGGTGCGCGCTGCTGCACGTGGTCGAGATCGTCGAACAGCACCGCCCCCGGTGACGGCAGCCGTGCACGCGACGCCAGATCCCGGTAGGTGACCAGGTGCACATCACCACGATCGTGCGAGATAGTTGGACGCCGCCCCACCAGATCCAGGTGGCGATGCCAGGTCCAGAAGTTCTCCGGCTGGGTCACCACCAGCAGCGGCAGCGCTTCCAACGTCTCGACTGCCGCCAGGCAGAACACCCGGCGGCCCAGCCCCCGGTCCCACACCACTGCCTGCCCACGGGATGTCGCTAACGCGTCGACCAGCTTGCGCAGATCCTGCTCCGCATGGTCGGACAGTTCGAACGGCAACGCCGTCAGCTGCGCCGGCGGCGGATCAGCGGACGGCTTCGGCGAGTCCCAGAGCACACCAGGCATCGCATCGAGGCTGCCCGCCAACGCCAACGGCACCCCGAAATGGGTGTCGTCGATGCGGAACAGTCCCGGGATCGGCGCCACCTCCAGCCGGTGCGGCACCGGCGAGGACAGCTCCACGAACCCGTCCAGGTTGACACGTGCCCGTGCCAGCACCACCGGCAGGTTCGTCGCTGCGATCAACGCATCCCACGCGTCCTGGTGCGCGACCAGCGGCACTTCCAACGCCAGCAGCGCAGCCGCCGACGACACGGGAAACGGCTCGTTGCACTCGATCGTCTCGGTCGGCCAGGACAGGTTCAGCGTGTCTGGCGTGTCAAGCGTTACCACGACTGGCGCACCTCCCAACGGCTGGTTGCGGACCAGCTCCAACAGCACCGCCAGCTCGTCGCTGGCGTGTAACGAGATGTGGTCAGGTAGTTCCGCCAGACGCCACAGCCCCTGGATGTTGACTACCGGTCCGCGTGCCGGGTCGATCGTTGGGGACAGCCCGACCGCCCCCAGATGCGCGGTCGCCAACTCGTTGTCCCCGTCAGTGGGGGTGACCACCACCGTCATACCGGACAACGACAACAGCAGTGTCTGTGCCCGCGACGGCGCGGTGAACGCCAACCGCAGCTGCTTCGACGGTTCGGTGGGCATCTGAACTCCAGCTCGCCGCACGGCACGCAGACGCAGCTGGCGGTACCGCACGTGCCAGGTGTTGACACGCATACAGGTGGGTAGAGGGCTGGCACCGCAGATGGCGGCAGCAGCACCGTTACGGCGCACGGTGCGTGGCAACGCATCTGACGCCTGAGGCACAACGGAGAACACCGGTGACCGACCAGCAGACGGCAACGTTTCTTGGCACGCTGCCGTCGGAACTCGACGACGACAGCTCCGATATGCGTATGCACCCGGCGTTCGAACAGCTAGCTGGGAGCACGTACGCGGTGCGGGCAGCCTTCCTGGGATCGCGGGTCAGCGCCGAGGTCGCTGCGGAGCTGTTTGCGTCGCTGCGCCTCACCGACCAGGACGGTGCCGAGTGGACGATGGGCCCAACCAGCGGCAAGTGGTACCGGCGGGTGGGCGGCAGTCCGGGCTGGCAGCATGGGCCGCTGCCGTTCGGGCGGCAACCGCACCCGCAGCTGGACCTGCCGTCGTGGGCTGCTGACGGCATCTACGGACAGCTCGCCGAAGCGCAGCAAGCACACCGGGACAGCGCCGACTCCGCCCAGACGACCGGGGTCGACGTCCTGTCGGCCGGCGGGTTCAACCCGTTCCAGTCCACGTCGGTGCCGGCGGTACGGGTCGAGACTGGGCCGCAGCGCCCGACTGCTCCTGCCGCAGGTGCTGCGGACTGGCTGCTCGACGAGTGGGAAGCGTTCGAACAGGACCGCGAACGGCTTCGGCAGCTGCGCTACACCGCCGGTACCCAGGTGCCCGAGGACCTGCCTGACGACCTCAACCCCAACCGGCAGCTGACCGACGCCGCTGCTGGGAGCGGCGCCCCAGCTGCGCGGCAAGGCCACGACACCCCAGCCGAGGGTCCGGCTGCCCGGTTCGACCCGGAAGAGTTCTTCCGCGCGCCCGAGTGACGTCCCAGCGCCCCGATGCGGCACCCACGGCCAGTGTGACGGCCACCCCCGTGCGGCGGCACCAGCGGCCGGTGGCGCAGCCCCGTGTGCCTGCCCGCCGGCTGGGGCGCCGTACAGCCGTATGCGCCAGACGCCAGGCCGCACACCGTTACCCGCTGACGCCGACCGTCGGCGCCGACAGCGACCTGCCGTGGAGGCACCGTGACCAGCACCGCCAAGGACGCCGCCGCTGACGAGCAGCGCGCCGCAGCCCTCGAACAGTTCCTCAGCCAGCAAGCCAAGGACAACCCTGGCCGGGTGAGCCGCCTGTCTGACAACACCCGCGTCAACATCGCGTCGGTCTCCACCGGTGCGATCAGCCTCGATGCGGCGATCGGGTCCGGCGGTTTCCCACGCGGCCGCATCATCGAGCTCTACGGCCCCGAAGGTGGCGGCAAGACCTCGGTCGCGTTGACGGTCGCAGCCAACACGCAAGCGCAGGGCGGTGCGGTCGGCTTCATCGACGCCGAGCACGGCCTTAACCGGGACCTGGCGCGCGCCATCGGGGTCGACGAGGACCGTTTCGTGGTCACCCAGCCCGACTTCGGTGAGCAGGGCATCGAGATGGCTGAGGACATGATCCGCTCAGGCGCCTTTGACCTTGTTATCGTCGATTCGGTTGCGGCGATGACCCCCAAGGCTGAGATCGATGCCGACATCGAACAGCAGTTCATGGGGCTGCACGCCCGGCTGATGAGCAAGTTCATGCGGCGTGTTGCCAGCATCGCCAGCGAACACGGTGTCATGCTGATCCTGGTCAACCAGATCCGCAAGAACCTGCAGGCCTATGGCACCCCCGACGAGACCACCGGCGGCAAGGCCATCAAGTTCTACGCCAGCTTGCGTATCGAGGTACGCACCTCGGCGTCGAAGAAGCTCACCCGAGAAGGTGAGGTCGTCGGCCACACCGTCAAGGCCACCATCAAGAAGAACCGGATGGGCCCGCCGCACACCGAAGCGGAGTTCGACCTGATCTACGGTCAGGGGCTCGACGGGGTCGGTTCGCTACTTGATCTGGCCGAGAAGGTCGGGGTGATCGAACGGGCCGGCGCCTACTACACCGAAACGGCCACCGGCGAACGGCTCGCCGAACCTGGCGCCGACGGCAAACTGCGGGTCGTTGCCGGCAAAGAGGCGGTCAAGGACCTGCTGCGACGCGATGACGAGCTGCACCAGCGGCTGCACGACGCCTGCTACACCGCGTTGTACCCGACCCCGGCGATCGACCTTGGCGACCACGATGACGCGACCGGACGCGACCGAGGCGGTGACACCGCTGCCTGACAGCCGACCAGACCGCGCGCACCCGCGCACCTGCTGCGCTGGCCGGGGGCGACCGACGGCAGTGGCTTGGTTACCAGGCGAACGGCACCGTGGTGCGCAGCGGCGGGACCCTGTGACTGTCGGCGTGCAGCCCGGCGGTCGGTCCCGCCGCTGCGGGCCAGCTGCGCTGGTTACCCGCCGGTGCGCAGCAACCAGTCCGCTGCCTCATCCGGGCTGACGTTGTGGCAGTCCATAACCAGCCGCAACGGGTCAACTGCCTCGATGTCGCAGCGGAAGCACCGCAGCGTGTTGTCCTCGACCCGGCAGGACGGGTTGGCGTCACCGTTGGTGTGGCGGTCCGGCCGTGGGCAGCGCCAGTAGCTGGTGTCAACGTCCTGCTGCGAACCGAGCTGCTGTAGCACCTGCTCGACCGGCAGCTGTGCTGCGGCGACCAGGCGCAACGACCGCTCACCCAGGGCGACCTTGTCGACGGTCTGGGACCGGTCATCGACCCGGCGGGAACGCCGTAGCTCCGCGCCGGCGCGTCGCAGTTGTTCCAGATCTGTGCCGTGCTCAAGCTCACGCGTCAGGTCCGGATCTGCGAACACCAGCGTCGGGAACCGGTCGGCGCTGCCTCGGGCCCGCAACGATGCGGCCAACGTGAACAGCTCGAACACCGCAGACAGCTCGCGCTGCCCGGGGCGGAGGAACACCTGCCGGGCGTACCGCAGCGTCGAGAGCGCCTCGGCGTCAACGTCACCGGTCACGTCGACGTAACCGACGTACGGCTCGAGGTGACGTTCACCGACCTGAACCGCGTCCAGCGGTTCACTGGGACGTCCCGCGTCCGCGTTCTTGGCAAGCACCTGCCGCGTGATCTGGGCGGTGTACACCGCTGTGAGATCGGAGTAGTCGATCAGCCGGGACGCAAAACCGCACACCGCCGCGTAGGCGTACAGAGCTGCCAGCCCCACGGACGGGTCGAACAGGAACAGCGCACGTGTGCGCAGGTCCGCTGCCGTCAAACCGCTGGCGTCCAGCTGGTCGAGCGCCGCTTGGGGCGTGTCATCTTCGGGAGTGAGATCAACGACACTGACGCCACTGGACAGCGATGGCACCGCTGGTCCGACGTACAGGTACAGCTGGTAGGGGTTGTCAGCCACGGTGCTCTCCTTGATGGTCAACGTCAGTTTCGGACCGCAGCTGCAGCGGCCGTCTCGCCGTGCCGCTGCCGGAGGCGGGATGTGCGGTCACGTCGAGGTCTGCTCGGCACTGGAGGACTTGTAGGTCTTCAACGGCAAACCCAGCCGGCCAGCGGCGGTCCGCAGCTGCGGCACGTGTGGCGTCAGCGCTGGGACCAGCTCGTCGGGCGCAACGACCGTCACGTGGTCGTCGCCGACCTGGACCCGACAACGTCCCAGCAGCTCAGGCAGCTCCTGCGGTACCGGCGCTGCTGCGGCGAGCAGCTGGGCGGTGGCGGGCGTCGGGCTGTTGGCGGCGTCGTGAGCCGCAGGAGCAGCGTCCACCGACGGTGCGCTGCGGTTCGCCGCGGTGCTGGCTGCCGCGGCAGCGTCACGGTGCGTGGTAACCACTGACGACAGCTGATCCAGCAGCGTCCGCGCCTCGGCAGTCAACGCCTGACCGCCGGCGGGCCCGTCAAGGGTTGGCTGCGCCAAGGTGGCGACCAGCAGCTCGAGTCGGCCGGGCTCAGCGGTCGCGTCCAACGTCTTCTCCAGCCGCCACAGCTCGACGGTCAGCTGTTCGGTGTCGTCGAGCGCGCCGGTGACGCGTTCGACCGCCCAGCGGCGCAGCTGTTCCAGCAGTGCGCTGTCAGCAGCCACCTGCCGGGCGTCAGCGAGCTGGCGGAGCGCGCCGGCACGGTCACCGTCACGGACAGCGGCAATCAGCTGTGCGAGCACCACCGGGGGTGGGGTGCCCAGCAACGTGGCGACCTCACCGGCAGGCGGGTCGTCGGTTTCATCCAGCAGCGTCGTCAGCTTCGCCAGCGCCGTGACCGTGCCACGCACGCCCAGGTCCGCATCAGCAGCGGCGATCGCTGCGCGCAACACCGCATCAGGTGGGGACCAGCCTTCCTGGACACAGATCCGCCGCAGGTTGGCGACCAGCTCGCGATCGGTAGGAGCGAGCAGCTCGAACTCCACGCACCGGCCCCGGTTGGTCTTCAGCATCTTCTGCGGGTCGGTCGTGCACAGCATGAACACCACGTGTGCGGGTGGTTCCTCCAGCAGTTTGAGGAACGCCTGCCCGCCACCGTGCGAGAGGCCGTGCGCCTCATCGACGATGTAGACCTTCTGTTCGGCGCGCAGCGGCGCAACCTGGGCACGGTTGGCGATCTCGCGGATCTCATCCTTACCGCCGTGGCTGGCCGCGTCGAACTCGATGATGTCAGGATGCCCGGCCGCTGTGAACGCTGCCTGACACGCGCTGCACGCGCCGCACAGCTCCCCGCGGTCACGCTGGTCGGCGGGCGTCTCACACAGCATCGCGGTGGCAACTACCCGCGCGACCGTGGTTTTGCCCAGCCCAGAACGGCCGGAGAACAGCAGCTGCTGTGGCACCCGCTGCCGGTCGACCGCCCGCCGCAGCACCTCGGTGACGTGATGCTGGCCGACGATGGTCGCGAAGCTGCGGGGCCGGTGCTTGGCAGCAAGGCTGAGGCTGGATGCGGTAGTCACGCCACCGACCGTGCGCGTCGGTGCGGATCTGGCAGCGATCCGCCTGTGCCCCGGTCGCTGGGTGCCAGCTGGCACGGCCGCTGGTCACGGTGTCGCCGTGACGATGGCACAGGCACCCCACCGCTGCCGGGCCTGCGCACCGAGACGTCCCAGACCGTTGGTCTGGGACGTTGGCAGGTGCCTGGACAGCCGGCTGCCCCGCAGCTGCTGGTCGTCTGCCAGCTTGTGGGCCGACGCTGTTGACGCGATGGCACCCCCTCTTGCCGCCCCGGAGACCCTTATGGCGAACTCCCGAAAGAAGGAAGCGTTCTTCATCCAGACCCCGGTACCCGACGGGTCGGTGGAGTTCCACGATGCGACGTCCTACGTCGGTCGCGCGATGCCGTTCAAGAAACCCAAGGCAACCTGCGGCATGCGTGTCAGCGGCGACACTGTGGCGTTCACGCTGCTGCATCTGACCAAAAAGACCGCGTCAACGTTCGCGCAGAAAGACGTGCAGCTGCCTCGCGGGCCGCTGGTCCGCCTGGAGAAGCGGGCGGCGGAACTCTCCGACCAGCTCTCGCCTGGACAGGTCTACATCGAGACCGATGAGCACACCCACGTCTGCCAGCTCATCACCGATGACAACGGTGTCGCAGACCTCGAACCGATCGGCGACGACATCCACTTCGATCTGCCACGGTCAGCGGTACGCCTGTCGTTGTATCTGCCGGTCGAAGCGCTGGGCCGCACCATCGCCGTTGGTTTCATCGGCCATCCCGGCAAGCCTGGGTCCCCCTCGACCATCCGGCGCGTGGCCGCCATGGCGTTGTACTCGCTGTCGCAGCTGAGCCAGTTCCGGGTGCTGACCGACATCGAGACCGTCGACGTGCCGGCTCCGCCACGTGGGGTGATGCCCCTGACCCGCACACCGGATGAGCGGGTCATCGTCCCGCTGCCGGTGTGGTTCTTCTCCGACGACAACCCGCCGAACCTGCTGGCCTCCGGCGAGGTGACCGTTGAAGTGGACCTGACGTCGGCCAATCACACCACCAGCCGGCTGCTCTACCACTTCACCCCCGACGAGCAGGTCGCCGAACTGTTCCCCGCCTACCGCAACGTGCTGGAGTCGACCATCACCTCGGTACTCAAAGCCGAGCTTGGTGAAGAGGCCCTGCGGCTACTGACCATCGACATCGTTCTTGGTGAGATCGGCTCCGGAGATGTCGAACGCATCCGCTCCGGATTCGAGCCGATCACGGGCGGCCTTGACCTGACCACCAGCCTCTACCAGGTCCACCAGCACCAGTAGGCCCGGCGGCTGTGTCTGGCGCCGGCAGCCCGCAGACCCTCGCAGCACGCTGCGGGGGTCTGCGGGCGTTACAGCTACCCCCGGCCAGGTCAGCGTGCGGCGCGGCAGCGACCAGAGAACAGGGCATGAACATCGTGACGGACCAGCATCTGACCACCCCGAGGGCAACCACCGGCGCCTTGACGCCCGGTCTGGCACGGCTGCGTCTTGCGGCCCTGGCAGCCGGCCCGTGGGTGACCGCACCGCTGCTGGGTGCGGTCGCCGCCCCAACTGCAGCTGCAGAACCGCAGCTCTTCCTGGTGTTGGCTGTGCTGCTGTGGAGCCCGCTACCGATCGCGGTGCCGGCGCTGCTGTTGCAGCAGGCGCGTGACACAGCGCTCCCGCAGCTAGCGGGCCCGGTCGGCTCCACAGCGCGCGCCGCGCTGCTGCTGCCCTACCTGTCGACAGCGGCCAGGTCCCCGGTACGTCGTGAGATGCTGGTCAGCCTCGTGTCCTGGGGTACGTTCACCGTGGTCCACCACGAACCGGTCCTTGCGGTCATCGCCCGACTGTAGTGGCGGTGCGGGCGACGCTTCATGCCGCACTACCCGAGACGGGGCCTGCGCAGCCCGCAACCTCGCGCTGTCAACAGCGTCGTACGGGCCGTTATCAGCGGTCCAGGGCCACAGATCACGTAGCTTGAGTAGCCGTTCGCCGGGATGCCGGTAGTCCGGACACGACCTGTCGTCCACCGCCTGCCGCTGCACCTTCCGTGACCGGTCGGAGCTACACGCGGCTGTCGCGGTGCCGTTCCAGGCGGTTGAGGGCCCGGGAAGTGAGAACGTGTGCGCGTATCAACCCAACGAGCACCAGAGCTAGCCCAAACGAGAACACGAGTTCCATGCTGTCACCTTCTGTGTGTGTAGCGCTTTCGGGCACAGAACATGCGGGCGGGCCACGTTCTGTGCGTCGGACGCCGCGTTCCGATCGTGCGCACAACCGCGCAGACGGCAACCAGGCCAGCGCCGACCGGCACCACAGGCAGGCTGTCTGGTCGTCGCACCGTGCGGCGGTCACGGTCAGGACGTCGTCTCATGGCAGCATCGACGCTTCGGTTCGCGCTCTCCCCGGCTGACCTGCAGCGCGTGGCGCGGCTGCCGTCCCCGCAGGGGGTGACTGGCTCGCCACACTCGCGGACGAGCTCGCCGCCGCAGACGCACACGTCCCCGAGGCCGACGACGCTGCTTGGAGCGGGTTCCTCGCCCGCCCGTGACCGTGCGGGCCGTGTTCGGCGCAGCGGCCGCGATCAGGGACGCTGCGTCGCGGTGAGGTAGCTCGACTGGCCTGTGGTGGTGCCGGTGCCCGGCAGCACCGGCCAGGTCACCGTCGGGGTGCGCGCAGCGCCGCCGGTGTTCGCGTTGGGCGGGGTGTGGTCCGCAACGTCGGGCCGGCATGGGCACGCGCCACAGCACCGCGATCATCGCAGGTTGATGCCCGCCAACGTGTCATGGCAGTGCATGCGGTAGGTACCGTCAGTCAGCGTGTCGCAGTACTCGCGGGAACGGTCACCGTCACGGGTCATGGTCGAGAACCCGCCGACGATACCCGCAGCACACGCTGGCTCGTCAGTGCAGACAGACGGAACCTGGTCAGCTAGCGGCCCACCATCGTCGCGCTGCGCGATGTAGGCGCCCGTGCCGGAGCCGGCCTGCTCGACGCAGAACTGCTCGCGCTCGTGCGCAAGCCCGGAGGTAACACACCAGTCGAACGCATCCTCAGGCCGCTGGGTCGCCACGTCGGCGACCGCACCTTCTAGACAGCTTTGCTGGAGCTGCTGGTCATCGGTATCGAGGCAGTAGTCGAGGAGCGCCGGGTCACGCTGGTAGCTGTGCGCTAGTTCCATGAACAGCCCGTTGAGGCAGATCCCCCGTCGCGTGCCCGTGTCGTCCGCGCAGACTGTTTGCGCAGCGGCGACATCCGCGTACTTCTCCCAAGCAGCATGTCCGGCACCGTGCCAGCAGTTGAGGATGTCGTCCTCCTGGTCGAACTGCTCCTCCGAGCACAGCTCGACGATGTCGTCGAGTTCCTGGGTCAGCAGCACACCGTGGTAGTAGCCTCCCTGACACTGGCCCATGTCACGCAGCAACGCATCCGATCCGTGCTGCGCTCCCAATGCTTCGCCGGCACCGTGCAGCGCCGAGTGGCAGTCAAGCCCGGCGTTGATCAACTGCTCGGACAGCACATCGATCTCGGCCACCAACTCCGCAACCGGCCGTTCGTGCTCGTGCATGTGGTCGATGAGCGTCTGCTCGACGCACTGGCTCGGTACCTGCTGTGTGCTCTCGACGCAGTCAAGCAGCGCGGGCGCCACCGACGCTTGCGGCCCAGTGCCACGGTCCGGGCCGCTGGACGGCACGACGCCGGCTGCGAACGCGCCAGCGACGGCCGCGCCAAGGAGCGCGACGAACATCAGGACTACCCGCACAGTACGCATGCTGCTACGGTCCCCAGCCGCCGCAGCGATGCCAGCAGTTCACGGGCTGCTGGCGGCGTCTTGCTCATCACCCTCGTCAGTGTCCAATGCGCCGCCACCCGAGCACGGGGTGCCCTCGGCGAGATCGAGGTAGCGTTCCGCTCCCGAGAGCAACGGGTCGTCCAGCACCCGGGCCAGGCACTGGCCCGAGTCGCTCTTGACCGCCACTCCCAACTGTTCGCTGTCGCCGCGAACGACCGAAACCTGTTCTGGACCGGTTGACACCGCACCGGTGAACGTCAGGTCGCGTCGAGGTGGTAGCTCGGCAGCTGCCGCCCAACGCCCCGCGGTGGCAGCGAAATCGCGCTGCGCGAGCACGGACCGTTCAAGCGCCGTCTCCGCGGCTGCCAGTTGCGCACGGCTGGTGGTGCCGGTCGACGCGTACGCAACGATCGCCGACAGCAGCAGGATTATCGCGGCAACCGCCATCAGCTCGATCAGTGAGAACCCGCGTTGCCGAGACGGCTTCCGCATGCGGCGCCGTCGGCTTGCCGGCCGGATCTGGCTGCCAGGACCCGGGGCGCTCGCGGCCGTACTCATGGGCTTTCCGACACCTCGACGCCTGCCAGCGGCCCGACGCAACCGTCGGCCGCTTCCACCGTAACGACCTCGAACTGTTCCTGCGGGGGCGCATCGACCCGAAGGGTCAGACAGTCACCTTCGTCGGTTTTCACCGCCAGGCCGACCAGGTCACGGTTGGTGTCGCTGTCAAGGTCTGCGACCGAGACGCTGTCCGGTCCGTCGGAGGCTGTGGTGGCGTTGACGACGGATACGTCCCTTCCGGAGACGGTGTTGAGCGCATTGCCGCTGGTGGCGAACGTACCGCGCGAGTTGTGGTAGCTCTCCTGCGCAGAAGCGACCGCCCGCAGGTTGGTTTCAGCTGCTGCCGCCGCGATGTTTGCGCGCAGCATGCTAGCCGTGGGGAAAGCGATAGCCCCCAGGATGATGGCGATCGACAGTGCGATCACCAGCTCCTTGAGCGTAAACCCGTCTGCGAGGCGGCCGCGACGACGTAGCCGGTGCGGCCGCACCGGATGGCCCAAGGCAGCGGAGGGCAGCAGCAGTCGTAGCATGCGACCCACCGTGCGCAGCACCCACGTGCTGTCAATCAGCAGCAGCGGTTCCGGAGTGCCGTGCCTGTAGCTGTTGCCGCCGCACCGTTGCGCGCATGCCGGATCGTGCTGTGCAGTCTCGCCTGCTGCCAACCCCGTTCGTGTCATCGTTTATCGCTCGCGCCCGCCGCGGCGACAAGTATGACGCCGACCCTGCTCGCCGCGCCGCCGCCTGGGCGCAGTGGGCTGTCGACGGGTTGGCGGAGTTCCGCGGCCTGTCCGACCGGGAGTACGTCGCGCTGCGGCTGCCAGGCCGCTTCCACGACCCGCGCGGCAACGGTCCGAAGGTGCCTCCGCACCTGGAGATCTCGCCGCGTGTGCTCTCCCGCCCGGATCCGGAGTTCCCTGATCGGCTCGCACAGGCTGGCAACGCGCTGGTGTTCCCCTGGTGGCTGGTCGGGGAGGTAACCGCCACCCGACGGGTGCTGTTCAACACCGCGCCCGGGTCGGTCGCCGAGCTGGTCGACGCGGTCAACGCCCACCGCACTGGGCTGGTGTCGGCCACCCGGCAGCTGAGCAGCACCATCGGCGGTCACTGGAACGACATCGAAGCGGCGCTGGTTGCCGCACCGGAGACCTTGCAGCCCTACGTCACCGAACCGTTCACCGTCGCGGAGATCGCAGCACTGTTCCCACCGGCCGCCGGCCTCGAGCTGACTGTCTCCTACGACCAGAAGCTCCGTGACGACAACGGCCGGTGGGCGGTCCGCCGGCTGGGGGCCTGGCAGCTGGCTGGCGTCGGATCTGATGGGCCGCTGTCACTGGGGGTGGTGGTGCCGCGGCTGACCGCCAACAGCCTGCTACGCGACGAGCTGTTCGCTGTCGACGCGGAAGCGCCCGCATCGCTGCTGGTACGTGCGCTACTGCTGCGCCGGCTGGTGTCCGGGTTCCTGGCATCGGAGGTGCCGGGCACGCTGACACCGGACCCGAAGCCGCCCGGCCGTGGTGGCCCGCACCTGCGTGGGATCGTGGCCCGGCCGGGAGCCAAGCTGCCGGAAGCGCACGTAGAAGCGGCCGTCCACTTCTTGCAGACCTACCCGTCCGCTGAGATGGCGTGGGAGGCGCTACGTACCTGGGCGGGCGACACCTACCTGCTGACCGTCTCCTGGGAGGGGTTCGCAGCCGCCCACCAGGACGCGTTACGTTACCTGCGGCGTGCCGAAACCCCAGAACGTGACCACATCAACGTGCTGTTGCCACTGACGTGGGACGACCAGTCACGGCTGGTGCGGGCCACCTTCTCACGGCCACCTGCCGGCACCGCAGAGTCGGTGAGCCGGCGGCCGGACCAAGGTGGCGACGGTAAGCAGGTAGGCGAGCTGCGCCCCGAGGCGTGCCAGTAGCGCACCGGTGGTTGCGCCGCCGGCGCCTCGCCGGACGGGTCGCACGATGAGCAGCCCACCCACCCGCGAGCTGAACGCGCCTGTCGAGGTGCTGGTCGACCGTTCCGGCCGACTTGGCGCCCTGAGCTACCGGGTGCCTGACGGGCTCCCGGTCACGCCCGGCGACGCGGTAACCGTCCCGTTCGGCAACAGCACCCGGGAAGGGGTGGTGCTGGGCCCGTCCAGCCAACCAGGCAAGGCGACCAAAGCGCTGCGCGAGCGGCACGGCCGGCGCATCCACCCGGCTGACCTGCACGTCGCCAGCCAGGTTGCTGACTTCCACGGCGCCGATCTGGTCACGATCGCCGCCCGCCTCGCTCCAGCCAAACACCGTGATGCTGCGCCGAGCGACCCGGGACCACTGCAGCTGACCCAACGTGCGGTGGACGTCGAACTGCCCGACCCGGTTCGGAACTGGTCGTGGCGGCTGCTGCTGCGGCCACCGGCTGTTGACCCGGCCCGTCTTGCCGCCTGCGAAGCAGTGCGCCTCGCTAGTGAAGCGGACGGTCAGGTGCTGGTGCTGTGCCCGACCGTTCAGCTGATCACCCGGGTGCTCGCTGAGCTCGCCAGCGGTGCTGTGCGTCTGGATTCGCGCGCACGTGCCGGTGCCTGGACCGGCTGGCGGACCGGCGTCGTACCAGTTGCGGTCGGTTCGCGTGCTGCTGCGCTGTACTCGGCGAAGAAACTCGCCGGCATCGTCGTTGCTGAGGAGGAACATCCCGGCCACGTTGAAGCCAGCCTGCCCTACACCCACGCACGCTCTGTGGCGGTGCGTCGCGCTCGCGCGCACGGCTGCCGGCTGACGTTGACCTCCGCCAGCCCGTCTGCGGCTGGGATCGGTTCCGGTGTGAAAGTGCTGCCGCTACCGGCCGCCAAGCGAGCCTGGCCGGCGGTACGGATCGTGGACCGCACCCAGGTCGCACCGTCACAGCGGCAGGTGCTGCCGCAGGTCCGCGCCGCTGTCGACCGGGCCGTCAAGGACCAGCTCGAGATCGTGGCGCTGGCAGAGCGGGCGGCAGCCCGCCGGCTGTGCGGACGCTGCAACGAGGTGCGCCCCTGCGACGAGTGCGAGGTCTCAGGCTGCTCGCACCGACCATCGCAGCCGTGCGGCCGCTGCCAGGCGACCACCTTGCGGTGGGTTGGCTGGGACGCGGACCGGCTGTCACAGGCGCTGCCAGCTGCCGTACCGGTGACCTTCACCGAGCTGCAGAAACTGCCACGCAAACCGCGGCTGGTGCTGGTGCTCAACGCCGACCCGCTGCTGAAGACCGTTGCGCTCGAACCGCAGCACACCGCCGCCTCCGTGCTGCTGCGGGCCGCGGAAGCGGCCGGTGCGCAGGGCCAACTGCTGGTAACCACCAGCCAGCCTGGCCATGCGGTGGTTGCCCGGCTGCGTTCCCGTGACCAGGAAGGTGTAGCCAAGGACGTCTACGAGCACGCCCGCGCGCAGGCGCTCCCGCCGTTCGGGCACCTGGTGACCGTGCGGACCTCGTTGCCATCCGCGCCCCGTACCGACCAGTGGCCTGGCCAGATCCATGGTCCACGGCGCCGAGATGGCGAGTGGGAACTGCTGGTGCACATCACCAGCGACCAGATCGACCAGCTGCGTCCGCATCTGGACCGTGCCCGCCGCCGCGGGAAAACCCGCCTGTGGATCCGGTAGGTCGCCGCTGCGGCTGTGCCGACGGCCGCGCAGTATGACGGCTGCACGTGCGGTGCCGAGTGCGGCCCGAGCTGACGGCGCACCAGTTCCGGTGGCAGCTGCCGCCGCAACGGTCGCTGCTGCCGGGAACTGCCCGGCCCCACACACCCGAAAGGATCGAGGTGGACACCATCTGCTCGTTCTACGGGACCTTGGTAAGACACACCCCCGCTGGGCAGCTCGAACCTGCCGTGCAACGTGAGATCGTCCGCTGGTCGCAGACTCACCAGCACACCGAACTGCAGGTGTTGCTGCTAGGTCGCGACGACGTCGACCCGGACGTCGAAGCGGAACTGGGGCAGAGCACCGACCTTGACGTACTGGTGGCCTGGGCTTCCCAGGACAGCCGTACACCCGATCAGCTGCGTGCTCGGCTGTCCACCGAGAAGCGCGCCACCGCGCTGATGCCGCTGGCTGAGATGCCCAACCTCCCCGCGGAGATCTACCGCACGGTCGGCGAACACACCTCGGTCAAGCTGGCTGAGGCGCTGGTCTGTAACTTCAGCGTTCCGCTGCAGCTCCGGGCCGACAAGCTGATCAAGCTGCTGCACCACTACACCCGCAGCGACGACGCAACCGTCCGACGGTTCTCCAGGATGCTTGGCGCTGATGCGCTGCTACACCGTGTGGCAGCACCGGAGGTGCGAAGCGCAGGCGTGGCGTTGGAGATGGTCAAATCCGGCCATCTGGACGCTGCCGCGCTGCGCTGTCTGGCGTCTCGACTCGATGAGCTCGATCACGTTGCCCAGCAGCCGCCGGCCAACCGTTCGGCCCAGGAGACCTACACCACCACCCACCGGTTCGCTGCTCTGGTGGTAGAACTGGCAGAGGCAGCGCCCAACGACCCGCAGGTGACCAGTCCCGCGCTGACGTGGGCGCTGACGATACTGGAGCGCACACGCCCGCATCATCCCGTCAGGCCGAGGCTGGAGCGCCTCATCGAACGTCTCGACGACACCGTCGTCGGACTCCACACCTTCATCAGGCAGATGGAGCAGACGACGGACCCGCATGCGCTCGAGCAGCTGTTCAGCACAGCTCGGCGTTCCCACTGCCGGAACCGCGAAGATGAGGGCCAGCTCGCAGCTGCGGTCGGGGCTCACCCCGCAGCGACCAGCACGATGCTGTGGGAGATGCTGCCTCGGATGGGCACGGCTGCCACACACCAGCTTGCTCAGCGGCTCGTAGATGAGGACGACATCGAAACGTTGATCACCCTCAACTACCGCCACCCGCTGCCCTACCCAGGAGACCTACACCACCACACACGAGACCTACAGCTAGCTGAGCGGATCGTCCGCGAAGCTGGCCGGCAGGCTCGCGAAAACCGCGACCGTGTCCCAGGCTGGGTGCGCACCCGCACCGCCGGCTTGGTGCCTGAGGTCGCGGTCGCAGCGCTGCCGTGGGCTGACCTGGTTTCCGCTGTGTCAGACCGTCGCAGCGCGCAGCTGACCGCGCTGGTGCAGCAGCGTCTCGTTGCACAGCTCGGAGATACCCCCGAACTGTGGGAGTCGTTCGCCACGCTCGGTACCGACTTCGGTGGCTCACTCGACGAGCTGTTGGGCGTGGTCACCGCGCTGCAGTGACCGCACGAGCGGCGCAGCAGACGCCGCCCAGACCTCTTACCGGAGGCCACCACCCACCGACCCCCGCCCTGCGCGGGGGTCGGTGTGCGTACGCCACCGGCGCTGCGTGTTGCGCGTGCGGCGGCAGCCCCAACAGAGAGCACCGCAGCACGCACACCGCACAGCCACCGGCGGTGGCTGCCGTCCCGTATGCAGCGGACCGCGCCCACCGCACCGTCGCCGTGCGACTTTCCCGACCCTCTGGAGGTTCACACCTATGACCGCAGCAACTACCTCGGCCGCACAGGCCGACGTGGCCGTCAACCCGGATACCGGGCTGACGTTCACGCGCCGTAACACCCGCACTGGCGTCGACCCGTACGACCAGTTCGAGTGGACCACCCACGACGTGGTGATGCGCAATTGGCGCGACCAGACCATCAACTTCGAGCAGCGAGGTGTGCTGTTCCCGTCGCACTGGAGCGACAACGCCGTCAGCATCGTTACGTCCAAGTACTTCCGTGGCGCCGTCGGCTCGCCGCAGCGTGAGCAGAGCCTGCGTGACGTCGTCGAGCGGGTCGTGACGTCCTACCGGGACGAAGGCCTCAAGCAGGGCTACTTCGCCTCGACCGACGACGCGGAGATCTTCGCCGACGAGATGCGCTACGCGCTGGTTGACCAGCAGTTCGCGTTCAACTCACCGGTGTGGTTCAACGTCGGGACCTCCTCGCCGTGGCAGGTGTCCGCCTGCTACATCCTTGCGGTCGAAGACTCGATGAGCTCGATCCTCGACTGGTACAAAGAGGAGGGGATGATCTTCAAGGGTGGCTCCGGTGCCGGAGTCAACCTCTCCAATCTCCGTTCCAGCAACGAGCTGCTCTCCTCTGGAGGCAAGGCCTCCGGGCCGATCAGCTTCATGCGCGGCGCGGACGCTTCGGCCGGCACCATCAAGTCGGGTGGGGCTACCCGCCGGGCCGCCAAGATGGTGGTCCTCGATGCCGACCACCCGGACATCCGCGAGTTCGTCACACTCAAGGCGAACGAGGAAGAGAAGATCCGGGTGCTGCGCGACGCTGGGTTCGACATGGACCTGGGCGGGGCGGACATCGCGAGCGTGCAGTACCAGAACGCCAACAACTCGGTCCGTGCCAGCGACGCCTTCATGGAGGCTGTTACGCGTGGCGAGGACTGGGAGCTGACCGCTCGCACCGACGGCAGCACGGTCGACACCGTCAACGCCCGCGAGCTGATGCGCCAGATCGCCGAAGCCGCCTGGGCCTGCGCGGACCCGGGGATGCAGTACGACGACGAGATCCAGCGGTGGCACACCCTGCCGAACGAAGGCAGGATCACTGCGTCGAACCCATGCTCGGAGTTCCTCCACCTCGACAACTCTTCCTGCAACCTGGCAAGCGCTCGAGTGACGAAGTTCTTCGACCCGGAAACCGGCGACTTCGATGCCGAGGGGTTCACCTACCTGACGCGGCTGATGATGGTTGCGGCGGAGATCTCGGTGTCGTTCGGCCACTTCCCGACTGAGACGATCGGCGAGGTCACCCGCAAGTCCCGCCCCATCGGGCTGGGCTACACCGACCTGGGTGCGCTGCTGATGACGGCCGGGGTCGCCTACGACTCCGAACTGGGTCGGTCCTGGGCCGCAGGCATCACCAGCCTGCTGACCGCGGCCGCCTACGAGACATCAGCTGAGCTTGCCCGCGCGGTCGGCCCGTTCACGTACTTCGACGCCAACCGCACCGAGATGCTCGCGGTCATCGGGCAGCACAAGCACGCTGCACGCCAGGCGCTGGACAACGCAGCAAACCTGCCCCGGTCTGGCAACCTCAACGCGTTGCACGAGGAAGCGGTGCGCACCTGGAGCCAAGCGCTTGGCGCCGGGGTTCAGTACGGCTACCGCAACTCACAGGCGGTCGTGATCGCCCCGACCGGAACGATCTCGTTCTTCATGGACTCGGCGACCACCGGCATCGAGCCGGACCTGAGCCTGGTCAAGCACAAGAAGATCGCCGATGGTGGGTACATCCAGATCGTCAACCAGTCGGTGCCTGCTGCACTCAAGCAGCTTGGCTACGACCCGCAGACGGTCGCACAGATCACCGAGCACGTCGCCGAAACCGGTTCGATCCTCTCCGCGCCCGGGTTCCACCCGGAGCACGCTGAGGTGTTCGCCTGCGCGATGGGCGACAACGTGATCACACCGATGGGCCACGTGCGCATGATGGCGGCGGTCCAGCCGTTCGTGTCAGGATCGATCTCCAAGACCGTCAACATGCCTGAGGAGGCGACGGTCGAGGACATCGAGGAGGTGTACGTCGAAGGTTGGCGGCTCGGACTCAAGTGCATCGCCATCTACCGGGACAACTGCAAGGTTGGCCAGCCGCTGTCGAGCAAGTCGTCCGCCTCCACGGCAGACGACACCGCCGCTACAGCGTCCGAGCCAGCTGCCGACACGCCGACGCCGGTGCGGCACCGCCTGCCCCGGCAGCGCCAGTCGCTGACCACCAGCTTCACCATCGGTGACGCTGACGGCTACATCCAGTCGGGTGTCTACCCCAACGGGCAGATGGGCGAGCTCTTCCTCAAGATGAGCAAGCCCGGATCCACGCTGGCCGGGGTGGTGGATGCGTTGGCGATCGCGGTCAGTCTCGGCCTGCAGTACGGCGTTCCGCTGGAGGTCTACTGCGCCAAGTTCCTCAACACCAAGTTCGAGCCGGCCGGGATGACTAACGACCCGGACGTGCGGTTCGCCTCCAGCGTGCTGGACCTGGTGTTCCGCCGCCTGGCCTTGGATCATCTGCCTGCGCAGTCTCGTTCGGCGCTTGGCGTGCAGACCATCGAGGAGCGTACCGCCGCGGTCGCCGGCACCGACCCTGCTGACGCGGACGCTGCGGCAGATGCCGATGGCGGGTCAGCGGGAAACGGCGGTCGCGCCGCGCCGGCAAACGAACCAGCGTCAGACGCGCCTGCTGCGAGCGGCGTCAGCGAGCATGTCTCGCGGTCGATCGCGAGCAACAGCGACGCACCGATGTGTTTCGACTGCGGGGTAACCATGCAGCGAGCAGGAAGCTGCCACGTGTGCCCACAGTGCAGCGGAACTAGCGGTTGTTCGTGATCTTGGCAAGAGGTTGCACTGTCTTCGGGTAGTGCGCACGCAGGTCCACGAGTGATCACGCAACTGC
>LFIK01000168.1_pt1 | contig 44822 bp, 58 predicted proteins | sample 643401 | NCBI WGS metagenome assembly LFIK01 (sample SAMN03777447, study PRJNA286221) | soda lake metagenome | biome: soda lake; feature: Kulunda steppe; material: water; isolation source: sample T5-Br brine of Lake Tanatar-5 | place: Russia: Kulunda steppe | collected 2010-07
ACACACACACACACACACACACACACACACACACACACACACACACACACACACACACACACACACACACATAGACACACAAAACACACACATAGACACAACACACACAAACACACAACACACACATAGACACACAACACACACAACACACACAAACACAAACACCATCACAAAAACACTCATGCGCGCGCACACATACACGCACACGCGCTCACTCATGAACAGACAAATGCAAACACACGCACACACATACATGCACATAAAAGAGACGCTCAAATGCACATGCACATGCACATGCACATGCACGCACGCACGCACGCACACACGCACACACGTAAACAAATATTTATGCGCATGTGTTTTACGCACACAAAAGCACATGTACAGTGTATATTGTACACACGTAGACACATATCAACACATGTAAACACACATACACACATGCGCACGCACACGCACACAAACACGTGCACACATTAGCAAACACGCATGCATTCTCATGCACACGCACGCTGGTAATAATGCACACACTTGTACATACATACACACACATCAACACATGTAAACATGTGCACATATACATGCACACACAGATAAGACCATGCAGATTCAGGTAAACACAGAAATGTAAATGTAAAAGCAAGCACACACATGCGTAAACACACGCACACATGTACACACAGAAGCACATTCACGCACACAAAAGCACAACACACAGACACACGAACACACGCATGTACACACGCTTGCGCTCACACTCATATACACACATGTGTGCGCTTGCACGCGCGCACACACACACACGTACACATACACACACATGTTCTATAATGAAACGAGTATTGACACACAACACACGTAAACACATGAAAACACATGCACAAACACAAACACACGCATGCGTGCACACGCACATACACACGCACGCACACATACACACACATAAACAAACACAAACCCACACGCATGTGAACGCACACACAAATGCACACGCACACACTCAAACACACATGCGCACGTACACGCACACATGTTAAGACATGTAAACCCACACACAACACGCTCGCATGCACGCACGCACGCACGCGCGCACACACACACACACACACACACACACACACACACACCACGCACAGAGGCGCACACAGACAGGCACTCGCTTGCACACGCGCATTTATGCACACATCCTTGTACCATGGTTTTAAGTTCACATACACGCAACAGTACATGCAGGTTGCACGTGCGTTCGCACAAAACGCCCACAAATACTGAAAGTTCAATGGACATCAAAAAGGAAAAAAAGAGAGAAATCATGTAGGCAGTGCACCACTCCCTACATCAACAGAGGAAAAGACATCAAACACAATTGATAAACATGCAAACATACAATCGTATAGACATGCACTTGCACACACAGTTGCACATGTGCACACATCCATACATGCCTTCATGCACTCAAGAGAAAATTTTACTTTGATGTTGTGTTTGTTGGTGGGAGGTTGGAGTCATTATGCATCATGCACCTCTAATTTGCAGCCAAATGTTCAAGCTGCAGCTGGGGGAGGCCCAGGGGCTGGGAAGCGGAAGAAGAACAATGCACCGGCGGGGCTATTTGAAGTGAATGTGGTAAGTCTCGGTTAACATGGCTCTGCCTACGTGCATAGCCAAATTTGCAGCTATTGCACCAGATTTTGGATGCATCACTGACTTTCCAGCTTCCAACATTTGATGTGTTATCTTTGGTGGCGGCATATTCACATCCTGACCTGTCTCCACTTTTGTATTACGCGATTCAGATAACGCCCCCCCCAAGGTACTTGGGCACTTATGCACTGCCACCATTGACACACAACAATGATGAAATCGAAATTGAGGGCCAAGGGACTTATGTGGTGAGCTTTAGTGCTTTTTGCATGTACGGGGTATTCCTTGAGCATTGACAAAACTGGATGTGGCAAAAGAGATTTTGCAGTTTCTCAATTGCAGGGATTCCAAGCCATATGCTCAAGTTTTTTTGTGTGAAATCTGCATTGTATTTCATTTACTGAATGGGCTATATTCAGATGGTGGCTTAGCTCAGTTTTACGAATGAATGATACTGCATGCTGCAACGCGATATTGTTCTCTGGAAGCGCAGCATGCAAGTACAGCTTGTCTTTTAACTATCCATGTAAATGAACTGCAGCACCTGCATCACCCGCTGTCAACTAATTTGCCTGTTGCCCGTTGTGCAGGTCACCTCACTCATTGTGCAGTATAAGCTCCAACAAGGTAATGAGCTTGAGGTTTGGGGCGACGGATCTCTGCTATCCCTCGCAGGTTGTCCAGCTCAGCTAAACATCTCCCTCTGGTGAATGATGTAACAGGATACCAGCCGTCCAGCACATTCACAGTACAGCTGTCTGTTTCCACCCCCAATCCTTACAGGGAAGTACAAGAGGCACCACAGCCGGCTAGATGTCCAGCCAACGTCAAGATGGTTCCTGAACCAGCAGCTGGAGTCCCTCCTGCCTGCAGATTCCCAAGAAAAGGGTGATACAGGCTTGCAGGATTGAGGATCGATGAATGCCTTAATCCCGTGTGTACAACTACACAACCAGGCACATGCTGTTTCCTGCTACATCGCGTTATGTTGGTGCAGCTGCAAGAAGTGGGTAGCCAAATGCATGCATGCAGACGTGCTGCAGACATTACCTGAGAGGAAGCTTGAGCTTCTCAAGATTTTTTTGCTCCTCCTTCATCTTTCATATCTCATAAAAGTGCTCGAGACTCCAACATTAACACCTCTGATCGCTGTGGCCGTCTGTCTTCCCTTCGGATATGATGGGTACGACAGTACATTTTTCTAATTAAAACACCTGAAATACAGAACAAATAGAAGGAGAGGCCAGAAGAAGGTTCTTAGACTGAACATACAAGAAATTAAAAGATACCGATTACCTTGGCGTAGATGTCAGAGCCGCTCCCCTTGCAGAGCGTGATTGGGTTTGGGGGCGGCATTGAGAATGGTCTGATAGCCCACCCAGATGGCCGGACGCTCATCTACCCACTGGGTTCTACCATCGTCTTGCGTGACAAATTTGACTCCAGGGCACAGGAATTCTTGCAAGGCCACTCTGACAAGGTGCTTTGTGTGCTACGGAGACGCGGACAGCTCGGCTTAGAGGAGGACGCTGTCTCTGTCTCCCATCTCTCTTTCGCCATCAACCAAGTCGTGACAAACCTTGCTACCTGTATACCACGCTGCAGGTGTCTGCTATCGCTTTATCGAAGAATGGTCGCTACTTGGCCACAGGGCAGGTCACCTACATGGGCTTCACAGCAGATATCATCATCTGGGACCTAGAAAACAGGCAATTGCTCCACCGTATGGCCCTCCACAAGGTGTGTGCTCTACTGCAGCCTCACTGTGATGTCAGGTGTGCGCACGCAGCGCAGATGTCTTTCAGTCAACCTCACTCCCATTGTTGAGTTCCCTCAAATTTGCAGGTCAAAGTCCAGGCCCTTGACTTCTCTTGCGATGACTGCTTCCTTGCATCTCTAGGCGGCCCAGATGATAACTCATTGGTGAGAGGCATGTGCAAATAAAAGGAGCTGATGCCCTTTGCTTTGCGGCACTCTTATTACCCTTACCCTTCACCCCAATGCGCTGCTGCACTTCACGTTGCTATGAGAGCAAGCGCCAAGCCTCAACAGTGTCATCGTCTTTTGGGCTGTACTTGCGCTTGGAAAGAGTGCCTGCGCCTTCGGAAAGAGCAATGCCTGCATGTTTGCTTGAATGAGGGCCTGTTCATGCATCCAAGGCTGCCTCTTCCATGCAGGTACTCTGGGATGTGGAGTCCGGCACAGCCATATGCGGCAGCCCCACACACACCAACTTCACCCTCTGTGTCAAGTTCTTCAACAACCGCAACGATAAGCTCATCACGGGCGGCAACTACAACCTGCATGTGTGGGAGTATGACCGGCCAAACAACAAGCTGAGGCCTCAGGAGGCAGCGCTTGGGCAGCTGCAGCGGGCCTTCAAATCCATTACCGTGGACAGCAGGGACCAATACGCGTACTGCGGCACCAGCTCTGGCGACGTGCTCCAGGTTCGTGGGCGTGACAACTCGGTGGACAGTCACATGTGCGCGTAATGCATGCACGTGCGAGCGCCCATGTGTGAGTGCGCACATGCAAGTGCATGGGTGTGCATGCGCGCTTCTTCGAGTGTGCATGCGTGCGCATGTGATTATGCATTTGCATACATATGAGCACACACATTCGCATGTGGTCCTGGGCCGTGCATGCATGGCTCAAACTAAGTACGCTTGCTCATGCCTCGCGCCCCATCACCCATCGGTCAGGCCCGGCCCCCGCCGGCTGTGACCACCCTGCGGGCAGCGTGCCACCCCGCGGCCTGACCATCCCCCTACGCGGCACTCCTCTGTGGCTCTTCATCATGCAGATCGCCTTGGAGCGTGTGCTGTTCAAGAACAGCGGGCCAGGCAAGGACCCCATCCAGCTGGGTGCCACTGCGTCGGCAGAGGTCCCCACCGGGGACCTGTTGGTGGGCGGCGGGGATGGCAGTTTGCAGGTCATGAAGACGCATCCCGAGGCATCGCCCAGCAACCCCAAGCTGCTCAAAAAGATGCTCAAGCTGTGCGGCCTCAGGGTCGAGGGCGCCATCACCTCCATTGTGCTCGATGGCATGCAGGTGCGTGTGTGCCCACACAAGGGGGGGAAGGTGTGGGGATTGGGGGGGGGGTCGCCATTGCTGTTGCCCGCCAGCAAGGAGTAGCTGCCGTGCCGCTGTGCACAACAGAGCTGCGGGTTCAGATGTTGCGCGCGTCAAGCTGTGTGTCTTCTTGCAGCATAAGTGTTTATCCTGCTCTTGCTGTGCATGCCCGTCCTCAAAGCCATGCGCACGCGCGTAGACCAGCAGCTGCACTGGCGGTTGGCCAGCATTGATGCGCACAGGGCGCAGACCACCCAGGGTGCAGTCCAGGGTGCACCCAGGCAAGAGTGTGCTGCTCAGGCTTGGCCTGCGCCTGTTGCGACAGGACTGCGTCAGGCCCCTGACACAGGGCTGCGATATAAAGCTGCTGTGGTGCCATCATTTGGAACGCTGACAGAAGACACAGTCAAGCTCAGCCCCGTGTGCTGGAAATCCCTCGCCCACCCTGCTCCATGGCTCCTGCAGGGCAAGTCTTTTGTGTTCTTGGTCGGTACCGCTGCTTGCAACATGTACAAGGTCACTTATGAGCCCCACACAAACAAGTGAGTAGGCGCAAGCCATGGCCTTGCTGGGATACATCGACTCGATGCTTTGTGAGACAGCACAGAGGCCTTTATTGAGAGTGCATGAGGTCGTTGGTAGTTAGCTGGTGGGAACCAGACTTATGGGGACCCAAGCTGGCATGCAAGGCTCACGCAGAGGCCTTCAGTCTAGTTCCCTGGCCAATGAGTAGACGCTGACATGCAAGCTTCCAGAACACAGCAGTGTGCATTGCGTGACAGCACAAAGTATTTGTTTTACGTGTACCTCTCCCCTCTGCTCATCAGTGTGGTGCCCCTGCATCCATCCCTATCTTCCTGTACATTGCACGCCCCTTTGTTACAATCCACACATCCATTATGTCTTGCAACAAGAGGAGGAGGATGGTCTGCTGCGCTCCCTCTCACAATGTGTCAGCAGCCAGCCTGTGGCATAAGCCGCTTTGCCTGCCACTGGTCAGGCTGATGGATGAGGCTCATCCAAACTGCTCACAGCAATAAGTTCTCAGGAACCTCCCTCATTTGGCTCTGTGCAGGCTGACCGATGAGCTCATCCAGACTGCGCACAGCGACAAGATCAATGACCTGGCGTTCCCCTACGAGTACAGTGAGGTTTTTGCTACTGCTGGAGTGGGCTACATTCGCGTGTGGCACTTGGCGACGTGCCGTGAGCTGCTGCGCATCGCGGTGCCCAACTTGGAGTGCCACTGCATCTGCTTTGCACCGGTAAGTGGTCCAAGCATTCCTTGCCCCACTGTAAACCTTGGCTCAGTGAGTCGGGTTTCGTCGTCCAGACATGCTGGGGTGCACCAGCCAGAGGCCCTAAGTAGGGTCCATCAAAGGTGAAAGGGGAATCGTGGCTGGCTCCCTGGCCTCTGGTACCTCTTGGGAAAGGAGGCGCCTGCTGCTCCTACTGCTGCGCATCATGATAATTAGTGGTGGAGGTGGTGATCATGATGATGATGACGATGATAAGTTCGAGCTAAGGCATCTGCCTGCAGTGCCAGGGCATTCACTGGGGCCCATACAACTAGGGTCCATTTGTACGCTGCTGTCACCCTTGTGCATGCACAGGCCTGTCACAGATGGAATACCACTTTGCACACACACCACAATTGCACGCACGCACAGCTTAAGAAAAACATGCGCGCACGCACCCCCGTGACAGCCATAACTCTGTGTTTGTGCACTGTAGAATGGGAAGAGCATTATCAGCGGCTGGAGCGATGGCAAGATCCGCGCATTTGCCCCTCAGAGTGGCAAAATGCTGTACACCATCCATGACGCGCATCACAAGGCTGTCACTTCGATCGCAACCACGTCCGACAGCGGGAAGGTGGGTGCTGTATAGAAACGCTGCATTTGCTTCAGCAGCCTTTCCTTAAGAGCTGTAGCACAGATGCAGCCTTCCAAGGGTAATTGATTATATCTCTCCTATGTGCAGGTGATAAGTGGCGGAGAAGAGGGGATGGTGCGCGTGTGGCGTATCAGTAGAGACAGCCAAGTACTGGAGGCATCAATGAAGGACCACAAAGGAAGCGTTAACAGTATCCAGGTGGGCAAGGCTATGTAGGGCGTCAGTGATGCCAAAATGGCTTCCTTTACCTGGGATTTTGTACGAGGCAGCGCAACCCTGTTGCTAGGGAAGAAATGGATACCGCGTTGGGGGTCTTTTCATGCTTGCCAATTGCCTTGAGTGCGCCAAACAGTGAAAGAGTGTGAACACATGCAACAGATTGTTAATTACATTCCAGCCCGAGTCAGCATGTGTGACTAGGGACAGAGGCCAAGGAGTTAAAGTCAGATCATCAAGCAATAAAAGCTCGGGCAAAGGTACTGCCCATGCTTGTTCCTCATCGATCGAGGCTCTTTGGGAAGTGCAGTAAGGGACAGTAAGGTCCTGCATTCTGCCTGGGATGTTGTTGCACAAAGCTTCAAAGATTATGCACCGTGCCCCAATTATTTTCCAACGTCTCAAGATGATAAAGTTTGTGTGAGGACAGAGCTGCAAGCGATAAGGTGAAGAGTGAACGTGGGTTGGCAGCAGCTGGTGCTAGTTGCAGCAGCACCACCACCACCACTACCACCACCACCACCACCACTACCACCACCACCATCACCACCGCCACCACTCGAACCACGAAGCAGCTACAACATCCAAGCTAGTGGGGGAGGGAAGGGTCCTACAAGCAGGATTAAGCAACATGTTCCTCATCCCAGCCTCTTTGAGTGAAATCCAGTATGAGAGATCTCAAACTGGATATCAAAGGACTAGCTTCACCTGAACATTCTAGGTTACTAGGTGTCCCAAAAGCAGCTTCAAAACTAGTTATTCCAGCAAGGTTCAAACTATTTGTAATATGTCAAGCCAAGCCAATCCATACTATTGAGTAGTTAGAGGTATGAATTGGCTCTTCTTGCCACTGTGAAAAGACTACCTGTGGCATCACTTAGCCAGCGGTATCAAGGCCAAATGATAAATGGAGCGGTTCATGATTTCAGATACATTGGAGAAGTATTGCCTAATCCGTCGCAAAATTGGTCACTTAACTCCAAGTCCTTGTTGGGTGTCTGCATCCTGTTAAGGCTCTCCAAAATATTTCTGCTCCGCATGCACCTCCTGATTTCTTTGCTTACACCATATCCTTGGAGTTTGAACAGACCTCGCAGCCTACTTCTCCTCCTCATGCTCACCCTTGTGCAGGTAAAGAAGGATGACTCAGAATGTGTGAGCGCCTCATCAGACGGGTCCTGCATAATCTGGGACCTGCATACCTTTAAGCGGCGCACGAGCCTATTTGCCAACACGTTCTTCAAGTCAGTTATTTACCACCCTGATGAGAGCCAGCTTGTAACCACAGGAACTGACAGAAAGGTATGCTGTCTGCTTTCAAGGTCGACTTTGATTGGTGTTTAAGGGTTTATGTTATGTCATCTGAAACAACTAGCCAGAATGCATGACACCAGGGTCATCCCTGCTGGCACAGTACTTCTTTCCTTTCTCATCTTGCTAGGCAATTATAAGAATTGAACTGACAGTGCTGATCACTGCTGCTGTGTGCTCTGCCTCAAAAAAGTTGCCATGCTGCTGGCCAGGAAGATTTCCAGAGTGACTAAGTTGCAATGCAATAGTAGCTTGGCCGCTATCAGCTAATTCATGGCTGAATGTATTGATAAATGGTCCACAACAGGAGACAAAAGAAGCTTTTTTCCTCTTTTGCTTATCTCTTACTGCTTTGCAGATTACTTACTGGGATGCGTATGATGGCCAGGCAATCCGCATCATTGACGGCTCAGATGACAATGAGGTCAATAGCCTAGCAGCGGATCGTGATGGCGAGGCTTTTATTAGTGGTGGGGGTGACAAGCTTGTGCGATTATGGGGTTATGACGAGGGGCACTGCTACTTCATCGGCATGGCCCACAGCGGCTCCATCACACGTGTTGCAGTCACCCCAGACAAGACAGCTGTTGTGACAGTAGGAACTGAGGGGGGCATTTTTGTATGGCAGTACAGCGTGCCCCAGAGCTTGGCTGACTTGTGATAGTTGTGGTTTGAAGACGACCAATCTATTACACTGTCTGTGCCTTTTGCTCCTTTTGCACGGTCAGGCCTCCCCCAAAACGTATGGGGTTATTTCCTTAGTACTTGAGCTCTTTCCGTACTTCATCCCATGGCCTACTTTAGTCCAAAAGAGGGACATTGCTCCTGACCAGTCTTTGTTCCTGTTCATACTCTGGCTTGCCACTTCTGCTTGCTTACTGCCATGTAGCACCCATCAAGCCTTGTAAGGCTGTTTCGCTCTGTGTGATACTAGCAAAAATATTGTTCCTGAAAGAAAGTGAATTTGGATGGACATACCAACCAAGCCTTATATACGTGTACCATACTCCAGTGCCCTATCAATAACACCCTTAGGTCCTATCTCTCTTCTCTAAGGCAAGCACTGAATCATTGATCACACAACTCTGTTCAGGCATTGACACCCCAGGGTACCTGAATAGTTGCCTTAATCTTCAAATCAAAATGATATGACTGGAACGCTTTGTGTAGTTTCTCTTTGTTGTACTCACACTTAGCCACCGTGCATCATTGTAGGGATCCACAAACAGACAGATATATAGAAGGATATTTATTGAAAAAGAAAACTATTAAAAATCCTGGCTCGGTTGAAATGCAGTTGACGCGGTTGAAATGGGGCCCATACTAGCTGAGCTAAACAGTTCTCAAGTGCATTCCAACAGAGTGTGGTTGAAATAAATCGTTTAATTGCATCGCAGCTGTTTCAACCGCAGGCTTCCGGAGCGTGGTGAGTCACCAACAACGGTTATAGGTTATCGCGTTCCAGCGCTCAGCGCTTCAGGCTGAATGTTGCTTTCTAATCATGTGCGGGCCAGGGGGCTGTATGTATAGGTCGTCCCCACCACTGGGTCACCCCTTTCTAAGGCAAACGTGGCCAAATACGGCTCTCAAGGCATAACTTTGCATCCACCGCACCGTTTCCTGACCTGAGCACACTATTGGATAGCTTACATTTTTCTGGTTCTGGTGATGGTCTTGGGGTCGAAATTGGTGCGTTGAGTGGAAGGCAATTTCGGAAAAATGGTATGTGATGTTGGAAGAGTGCGCGCTGTTTCCCACTCCCAGCCCCAAACTCCGAGCTTGAGATGACTGCAGATGTGTAAAATTGGCCCGCACATCCTGTGTGGATTTGGGCGTGGGAAGCTCTCCCGTTGAGCTGTGCACTCAAAAGAGGCAAATGTGATGCAGCGTTTTGGCCCGCCGCTTTCCACCCACACCCTTGATCGGCCCCATTTTAAATCTCCTAGATTTGATTTGATTGCCCGCAACCTTCAGACTTGGTCTGGCTTGAAAGCATGCATGTGTTGCGGGGATATCGCATTTCCTGTGTTCGGACCCTTATCCGGTCGCAACAGGGTCACCCACGGAACACACCTTCCCGACCGCCTCCCCCTAATCCAACATCTCAGCATCAAATCATTATGCAAGAGCAGCTAAAGTTCTGGAAAGCGGCAGGATTAAAGCAAGTTTGGGGATGCACCATTTGCCTGCCAAAAGGGTGCAAAACGGTGCCAGAATGGCTAAAGGCGCACACGCCGCGCCCCCACCTCGCATTTTCTCACACAGCCTGACTTTTTATGACATATGTACATGTTGTGCATGGTTGGGTCTGGAAATGGGGCCAGCGAGTGGGCGGAAATGCTAATTGGCCATGTTTGGGGGGGTCCAGTGGTGGGGACGACCCCCTTTCCTTTGTCTATGAGGACTGTTTCGCTTGTTTTCCAGTTTTCAGGGGTGAAGCCAGTAGCCCATATTATTTTAAAGAGCTTGTGTATAGTTTGGCTGAAAGTAGGTGGCAGCATTGTGAGTACTTCATTCACCACTCCATCAAGGCCTGGGGACTTATTATTGCTCAATGATCGTATGCATTCGTGGAATACAGCCTGGTCTATGATTGAGGAGTGTAGCCAGGGTCTCTCTCGTGTTCCTTTCTTTTCATCCTTTGTTATATGTGACTCAAGTTCAAATGGATCAGGGGCCTGCGTCCAGACAAGTAGTAGGGTAAGTATTTTGACTTCGCACTGGTCAGGCCACCAGTCACTGGGGCAGGCCAAATTTACTGAGGGGCAGCTCAATACAAGTTAGGATGAATTGCCAGCCTGGCCATTAGGCTGATTGGTTTGTGGCTGGTCTTTGCCATCCAAAAAGTAATCCATAATGTCTGAGATGGAAGGGATAGCTCAGTCTAACATTTTCATTTGCAGATAGTTATCACTCCAACAAGGATAGTATGCATGCTCAGAAAAGAGAAAAAAGAACTATTGCCGCCTGCAATACCAGCATCATTAAGGAAAAGGAGACACATTGGCCCAAACAGTCTTCGGAGCCGTGAGTCTCCTCCACCAGGTTAAAATAACTTATAGAACTAGTGAGGATCTGGAGGGTGGCAAGCCACCCCCTGCTCCAGACCAAGATCTTGAGAGCAACTATTTTTTTCAAGAGTGCATCAGTTTGTGTGCATAAGCACAGAGTGAGCATAAGATTTAAGAGCAATTTAATGGTTTTTTTTGTGTGTCAAGGCTGAGCCTCGCTGAGCTGTTCAAGATGATTTTAAGTACGAGTGGTTTTGTGTATTAAGGCCGAGCCTTGCTGAGCTGCTTAAGATGATTTAAAGTATGATAGGTATAGATTGAGCCTCCCAAGAGCCTCCCACACCAAGAAGGATGGTGTGAAGGATGACCTTGCAGAGAATCTCATGATGTTTTCTAGAGGCCTCCAATTGGTGTCCTGACCGTGTATCTTCATTGTACTTAACAAGGTGAGCTTTTTCATCTCCACTGGGTTGTCTCGGGCGTGACACCTGGTGCAAATGAGGAGTGGTTGGCGTTGAACTTTTTAGTCGGTAAAGGGAGTGACCAAAATGGTATCAGGGCGACTAGAGGTGACTCTATCTCTGGCAGATAAATGGGCGTCAAAACGCCAGCTGGGTAGTGTCCTACCATTAGCATGCTCAGGAATTTGAAGGTTTTGCTGGGCCAAATCAACAGAACCGTCCCAATGATCAAGTCCTACTTTAAGGAGTGGAAGGAGGTTGGTTTTGGGTAGGGGGCAGGGTTCTTTAGCGGCAGCCACCGCAGCTGGAGGCAGACCCCCATCACCAGCCACAGCTTACCGGCCTAGACAGACTCACCCCAAGAACCTCCCTTGGCAGCGTCGTACCACCCATCTCATTGAGATCAAGTACAGTGAAGACACTCGCCCTGAGCAGCAGCTCCAAGCTGCCCATGCTCAGCATGGTTGCCTTAGACGCAGTATTGCAGGAGACCATGTTCTTCATGTTATTCTCTTAGGTGTAGGGGGTGTTATTTACATTCCTCACACTTTGGTTCCTCTGAAGAGTCGGCCTTGATTTGCAAAGAGTCCAGAAACTTGCTCTCAAGCTCCACGCTCATTCTGTGCACTGTGCTCATAAGCTTGTTCAGACCAGAAGTTCTCTTGAGCATTCTCCTCACCTTCAAACTCATCAGGAGAGGTCTGCTGGCTTGTCTGTCCGCAACCCTCCTGATCCTCACTGACTGCTTTCTTCTTTTCTGGTGAAGGGGCTTTTCTTCCCAAGTGGCCGCTTTTCCTTAATTGACGTGAGGAACTTTTTTGCTGCTTGTGTAGTTTTTCTTCTTTTCTTCTTTCTTGGGCCACGGTTAGTGCTACCGGCATCCAAGTGGACCAAACAACCTGCCTGAGAGCCATTGCTGGTGGCTTTCATGATGAGCCTGCAGGCACCATTATGGCATTGCGAACAATGAGTCAGCGATTATACCCGAGACGATTGTATGTTGACACCCTGAGAGAACATGAGAGCACTATCTCTAGCTGACAGAGTGGACACCGAAGGCTGGTGGACTTTTTGAAGCGGACAGCGTGTTTCTGATTGAGGAGTGTGCTTATGCGGCAGTGGAAGACATTGCGTGTCATTTGGAGAGAGAGTTTGGACATGCTACAAAAAAGTTTGCTAACGCCTTTGTGGACATGTGGAAGCAGACTCTGGTAATAAGAGTAGTACCCTGTTTTTGAAGTCGGCATAACCCAGTTTATGGTTTGAGTGCATGTGGGATCTTAGTACGGCTTGGAGATTTAAAAGGTAAGTCAATCTGGGGCTGCATTAGGGAGCTTCAGTGCCAAATCCTTTTGATCAACTCCTTCAACAGCGTAATTCCTCTCTCTGTATCTCTGTGAAGTAGCCAGTGTTCTTTAGGCGCACCCAATGGTAAGTCCGGTTGCAGACTTCACAGATGTACATGTCATTTTAGGGGGGCACATTTGCTTCAGGTTGGAGGCCAAAATTATATAAGCATTTTACAGCATGCACACTCAACAGCAGAGCGGGCTATAGGATGAATTTTCTTGTGTGTGAAGCCAGCCGTTTTAAAGATAAGGAGTGCCCAATTTTCTATGGTCATGGGCGCATAGTAGGATAGGTGTTGTTTTTGTTGGTGGGATTCCTGATCAGAATTGTCAATAGGTTTGGTTGTGACAACTCTCCAGTTATCTATGGAGACTACTTCCAAGTCATATAAGTAGATGGTGTTTACAGCATCTAAGGCATTAAGAGAGCGAGCTTCGTTTCTCTTGTAATTCCAAATTGCATGGGCCATGCCAGTGGATGCTGGGTCTAATGGTCGAGTGCAAGGGCATTCAAGGTAGGTGTCGAGCTGGAGGAGTCTTCTCCTCTTTTGCTTAAGGGTACTTGATTGCGTGTTACAGCTCAAAGTTGGGTGATTAACAGGAGCAGAGAGAGGTTGTTGTTGCGTAGGGGGTGTGACAGGAGTTTGATGGGGGCCGTATGATCTGGACAGCCTTAAAATAAGTATTTTAAAACTGCTGGTCCAGTCCAACTTTGCTGAGGCTCAGTACAGCATTAAGAGCCATTTTATATCACTTCAAATAGGATAGTATGCTAGCTGACTTTGTGGCATTTCTGTGCATGCGTGTGTTTCAGTCTCAAAGTAGGCTATTCAATGCTACTCTACATAATAATGGGCATGATGAGGTATTTCCGCAACCATTTCATGATGGCAATCTCCTCTCCCATACACACTGGCTCGCAGAAGAAAAAGATGACAATACCCACCCTTCCACTGGAACCAGCCTTGCTCCGCTTCAACATCAAGGACAAATTTATGTCAATCTTCTTGGAGACAGGAAAGAAAAATTACGGAGGCAGTGAAACACTCCCTACATCCATTAACAGGGAGGAGTCACCTAAGGCTAGGGAGGAGTCACCTCCACCAGCGAAGAAAACAAAAGCATGAAGCTTCATAGCAAGCTTGGTAGCATTTTGAGTATTAAGACCAAGGTTCTTCAGATGCTCCATGCTGAAAGGGCTGTCAATGGTGCCACCCACTTCCAAAAGGATAGTGTGGAGGCTAACGTTGGCGGCAGCTCGTTGGAGATGTTGACAAAGCGTTCTGTGCTAATGGTGAGCGGCTTGAGCTGGCTCCTAGGCCTGGTATCTTTGCAGTCTTGACCTCCACAAGATGGATGTGCCGCTGATTGGGTGAGAGCTGACTGGAGCTCCAGACTCCGGACGAAGGCTGGCAGGCTCTTGCTGTTGCTGAGAGCCCCCTATCCCCTCTGCACCCTGCCCTACTCCTTGATGCATGCCTAGGTTGGGCATCTGGTAAGTTTTAAATTGTGTTTAAATTTAAAGGACAGTTCTGTATGTAGATCCTACAGGGATCTGTAGGTTATGTAATGCTAAGCGGTCTTCACTTTCAAAATCTTTTCAGACAAAACACCTTCGTCAAAAAGCGTTCAGTTATCATACCAGAGATGATCTGTTGCTCAACAACAGTTGTCAATCTGATAGACTGTGTAGGGCACTGTCTGCATGATGACAGAGGGGGCATTGAGACCTGATCGAGGTCCTTAAAGCAAACAGCGTGCTTCTGATTGAAAAGTACCTGTATGGTATTGAAAAAATGTTTTTTTTTCATCTTGCAGCAAAGCTTGTCCAGAAAGCGTTGAAATATTTTGTGAGCTATGGGAAGTATTCTTGGCAGTATGAGTAGTAAACAGTTGTAGGGTTTGCATGACCAAGCTTATGTTTCGAGTGCATAAGTCACTTATGCATATGTCACGTACGATATGTGTCTTCAGAGCATCATAGAGGTTTGAGAAATAAATGAGCTTTGCGGCAGGTAGGCTTGAGGGTCTAGAGAATGTTGCATCAGAGGGGATATCCTATTCAGAGGCAAGCCAGGTTATGTCATGGAAAGACAGTGCACGGCATCCCTGTGTCTGCAAGATTTGCATCAACTTGTGTTGCCTGATACTTGGCCACAGCATCTCAGCACTCATTACCATCAATACCAGCGTGGGATTTGACTTTACATAGGTGCATGGGGTTTGCTGAGTTGCAGATGATTTGCATGCGCGTCTTCTATGTATCCCCTTGCACGTGGTGGCAGTGAAGCTCAGGGTACAATAAGGGCTTCCTGATTTTGTGGTGAGACTAGAGGCTTTCATTGGCAATATGTGATTTGCCGTGAAGAATGGCGGCTGTGATGGCGGCCATTTCAGCAGTTCAGAGAAAATTTGGAGAAAAAAGCGTTGGGAATGGCTCCAAATACTCTGTCGCGAGGGTATTTGCTCCAGGATTTAGGCATTTAGTGTTGTGTTCCAGAGGAGAGGCCATCTTATTTTGGGTAACAAGTGGTCCATTTCTGGTGGGCAGAGTTAAAGCGGAAGGGGAGAACTTGCATATAGGGGTGTTTTACCTTCGTTTTTATGGGTGTCTTCTTGTCATGTAAGGTAGAGCGGGAAAGGAGACCTTATAGCTCACAGTCAAAGCTCTTTGGGGGAGGCATGATAATACCATGAATTCCAGCAAGTTTGGTGTCATGAAATGCTTTGTAGAGGATGCTGAAGCGCTCTGGGGTGAACATGCCTTTGCATTTTCCCATCACGTTATAGGTGCATGCAACCTTTGAGGTGCATATTTTAGGTAGTATCAGAGCTGATGATGGGTCTATTTTGTTAGGGGGTTTTGAGGGAGCAATGTTTTTGAAGGATGTTCCTCCAAGTGGAGGACTGGCCATTAAAAGGGTGCTTCAAGCATTAGCATGAGTGCATATCTCCCACTCACTTAACGATCTGCCCGTCTGTTTCATTATTAAAAGAGTTTCAAATGATGGAGTGTCATTACTCTTGAGTAAGCACTTGTTCTCCTGGTTTTTTGCGTGATTTAGTTTAAGCTATTGTTGCTCTTGCACAGGTCCTCTGACAAACTTAATCAAGGAGAGATCCTCAAAGTGTCTACCACAAAACCCTGCCATCAAGAAGTGACTACTGTGCAGCAGAGATCCGCATCAGTCCTCTTCAGTCTTTGTAATCCTCAACGCCGCCTGGGCCGATCTGAAACGAAGCCTCAGCTTCAGCTGCAACCAAAAGTTTAGTGTTGCTTAGTTGAGAACATCGGACATTTATTCAAACCCCCTGAATGTGCAACACACATTATTTACTTAATTGACAGCAATTGCACCGACAGCTGCATAGGGTAAAGCAAGCTCATGGCCCCGCCACATGTTTCAATTTTACCAGACTCTGCAGTTTCCCATAAATCAAAGTGCATCAATTCTCCTTGTGTATGGTGTAGCACATGCACCTGCGCCGGCGCTGACCTGCGTACTCTTCATCTTTGGCCTGTATGGGAGCTGTATCAAACTTCAAACTGATCTTCAATATTGACCTTCTGTTGGATTATTCCAATATATACCGTACATTGCATGTTTGCATTTACAACATCTCCCTGTGTGCTGGGAGGAAAATTTTGCTCATGCTATGCAAATACTTGTTGTATCAACTATTTTTGCTGCATCTGCATGGAAGGCGCAGTAGTACTTTTCTCATAGCAAGAGGACCACCGTATTAGACTTACCAAGGTAGGGGCTTTCCACAACCTTGCACAAGCGTTGCTCAGCCTTTCCCTTGCGCACTGACAGTCGCGTAGTGACAGCATGTGCAACCTGAGGGTAAAAGTGCAAGGCTTCGCATGTTTTGAGTTGGATTAAAGCAAAAGCAAAGCAACATACTGTCAATCTGTCCAATCAGAAAAGCATATGCACAGCTGCAGGGTACTTTGTGAGGAAGTTGGGCAGCCATGACCCACCACATGCCCGCCCACAGGCTTTTTTGGGTCGGATACAAACATTGCTCCACCTCCAGGGTCTGAAACAACCTGAGCAGCGGAAAGTATGCATTGGGTTTGAGAGGTTTACTTACATCATACAGGCAGACCCGGGATTGTCCATAATGTGCTGGACGACCTTACTTGCATCAAGAGCTTTGAGTGCACAAACCTGATTGGTTACCAGCACAGCCACGTTGAACTCCTCACAGATCTGCACACATAATTGAGTTCACCAGGTAAACCTCAGACGGTACATTGTGCATTGGCAGCCTTAGCTTGAAGGAATTTCACTCAACTTCTTAACCTTGATGCCTCCATCTCTCTTTTGGCTTTATCAATATCAAAAATGCAAATGTGTGTAAATATAAAACTGAACATTAGCACAAATCATACTGTGATTGTAAGACTTTGATCAGGCACTCTCCTCATTATTTTCTCCTTCTTTACTCCTCTTGTTCTAAGATTTTATGTGGCACAGAGCTTAATCTGTGGTAGTAAACAGTGCAGTGCAAACACGCTTGACCTAACATGACCGTGGGCAACATGGACGGGCTTTTGGCTTAAACATGTATGAGATATTGGTATTGTTCTGTTGACAAATGCAGTGGTAGCATCCGGCATTTGGATCAGCACTTAAAGTGCTTAGATGCAGGCAAAGCCTTATACTGTGTAAGGTTGCATTATGATGATAATGCACTACCATTCTCACAATAATGCACCACTGTTCTAACAATAACGCACCACCAATAGGCCCACTCCATGAAGACTGAGGCTGTGTAGAGGCTTGAAGAGTCCCAAACATCTTTGGGCACTAGAGTCACTCAATCCCCCCCCAAACTTTAAAATGAGTCTTCAAAATCTATTACCTTTCTGAGTCTGCTTAGCATTTGCCCTAGCTTCTGCTGTCTCTCTGCAAGTTCGCCCCTTCCACAAAAATCTGTGCGGAAATTTGATGTCAGGGTATCAAGGATCAACAGCTTGAATGGTTCCTGCAAATAACAGATTTGATTAAGACAAGATGCTTTTGGCAACAAGGGATACAAAAATGAGCTTTGTCCGCACGTTGGAATTGATGGCTGGGATGCTTGGGCGCTCCCACTCTCCTCCAAACTTATTAAGAGGCATCTATGCCATGAGGGTGCCAATGTTATTCTGAGTTTGCCAAGGACTTTGGAGTAACATTTGTGGTACAAGTACTGGAGCACAGAAGCAACTGGCTGGGTTGGTGGTGGCACTCATGCGTGCGTGAAGCAATCTCATGTCATTGAGCCTGAGTGCCCCCAACATGCTTTGGCAATCTCCCACTTCAATGCCCCGCTTGCCCTAGAAAACCAAAAAAACATGAACGGACCATGTGATTGGAGATCTGGACGTGGTGGCTTGTTCAAAAGTTCCCCTTTATTGCGAATAAAAGGAGCATGGCAGTCATGGTTACCTTCAGAACCTTACCTCACACCCTACAATGGATTCTACCAGTGTACCTTAAAAAATCTTAGATAGATAAATAATTGAAGCCCACTACATTAAAATCAGAGTGAACGTCGGTCCAAACTATAAAAACGCGTCTCAAGAGCCCCCAAACCTCCACCTGGGCTCCACCATTCATACTCTACCGCTTTTAGTTCTATCAATAGACCAATAGATAGCTCATATGCTCGGGAATCCAAACGTTTTTGGTCATCATAAAGATAGCAGACAAGCATAGTGATTTTCAGCACCTCTTGTGAGATCTCCAGAGCAACCTCTGCTGCATGTTTGCCCCCTAAACTTGTATGTACTCAAATAAAATCTTCTGTTGACTTACCTCGAGCAAACAGCAGCAACAAAACAGACCAGCTACAAATAGGTCAGCTAAATTCAGCTGTATTTTTTTGCTGCCTCATCCTTGCATTGCACACTTACCTCAACCATGAGTGCTGCAACAGACACAAGCAAGTCTGTAAAAGAATGACACAGACAAGGGTTAGCAGGTGGCCTGAAAACGATCTAACTTCTTTCTGCCTGAGTCTTAATGCACTTACCCATCTGGTGCTCAAAATTATAAGCCCTTGCAAGTACAATCTGCGTGGACAACAGGTGTGCATTATTTACAAGCCTGGACAGGCAAATGAGTGTCTGCTATACCAGGCACTGAATATGGATGACCAGGTCTGTGCAAACTCTGATACGCGTCACCATCAATACAACAATGCCTCTTAGCGCAAGAAGCTCTTTAACTCACATTTCCAAGGACTGATTGTGCTTCTAGGTTAAACCTTTGGGCAATGGCTATGATGCGCTCTGGCCGAAAAGATCCCTCGGTATCTATGTAGGCAACCTGTACAAGTATTGCCAGCAGGATGAAATGCTTTTGCTTAGCTGATGCGCGTGTGCTCAGCGTTCAAGTGTATGACAGAACGGGCTCGTAAGGAGGTTTTAGATCATGCATAGCAAGTGTTAACAACACGACTCTTAGCATTACGGCTATCCTTCACGCAGACAATTGCACGAACGTACCTTGCCCTCCCCTCCTCCGCTTGCGATGGGCATCTGGCATGCGACGCTCATTGTCATGCAGATCTGCAAGGCACAAGAAATGGTCAGCTACTTTGTCTTTGATAAGGATAATCAAGAGAATTAACAATTGGCAGGAGATGCCAGTCGCAGCCATTCACAACATCTGTCTTATACACATATCTTACAACCTACCTGTGTCTTTCCACACCGGTATTCCCCATGGATCTCAGTTATTGACTTGGTCTCTATTCCGCCACCCAGCAAATCATCCAATGAGCGGCTCCCTGTTGTTATCCTTAAGATGGTGCGCTCTCGCTGGAAAAAAATTGACCAAGGACAAAGCCGGCACGGTTATTCTTGGTCCGGAAGTCACACAAGCGCATTTTAAAAACACGCTCCATGAATACTGCCCATGTTTATCAGTGGCAAAATATCACGCTGCAGCCTGGCTGCTTCATTGATATGGGTGCACGCATTTCTTAATTGACACCCCATGCTAGGATGAAAAGCATGCAGGAGGGAAAATGCACCATCTTTTTCCAGCTTTTTTGTGCTAGCATGCCTGACGTACAAAGCTCAGCAGTAAAGAGAATTTCTGCAACCTTCCTCTCTGATAGCTGAAGAAGCTCATGCCATTTTGAAATGAATGATCATTTTCCATTGCATCTTACCTCTACTTGGACATCAGTTGCACATCGCCATTGAGCAGACTTTGACATCTGCTTGCAAGCCTGTCATTGACCAGCACGGCACAAGGGATGTATGAGCTAGAGGCATCAAGATGACCCGTCTTGTCCAGTACGCAAGCAACATTTGATCTCACCTGGAGCCATCTGATCTACAACTTATCAACAGTTAAAGATCCTAATTTGAATAACCTTGTTACGTTTGAAAAAGCACTCCTACTCACGTCCACCATTTTAGCCACCTTTGCTTCGCTCAGTCCCTTAATGTTCAAAAGCACCTGCATGGCGGGCATGGAGGCGTGGGGGGGTTGTGAGCTAATTGCTTCAACTCCACAGCCAGTCAAGAATCATACTCCTGCCACCACGTGATATTAGGTATATTCCATCCTCATGGTCGTCTCTGCAGAACTCATGGGTGAAATAGATATTGAGAACAGATGAAGCCACATGCTTGCAAACATTCCTCGTGCCTGAGCTCTGCTTAAATCTGCTGCGCTCCAAAGCAGATGGGTTCAAATACACCTTTGAAGGGTTCATGACAAATGACATGATAGTGTGGTAGCCTGCTTCTTTAGCTTTCTTTATGTCTCCTGGGTGCAACAATTGGGGATAGAATTGTGTTTGGACAGCATCTTCCATAACTTTAGAGTGAGCAGCATGCACAGGCAGAGAAAAATTGCTTGCATTTTCTCGTTTTTCATCGAGTTTAACACTGGAAGGCAATATATTAAGAGCATAACAGGTGATACAAGTAGCTTCAGTTAGAAGCAGAGCTTAAAAACACAACAGCATGTACTGCGGGGCACATGTGCATTTGCTCACCGTTATTGATGCCGACAGTCTGCAATTTCTCAATGGGCATATAGTCATCTTCCTCATCCACCTCAGTAACATCAGCGTTTATAGCCTCCCTTAGGAGGGGTATTAGGGATAGGGAGAGGGATCAAGCCAGGTGCACAAGATTTTGTTATCACAGTCAGGTACGCTGAATACCAGGTCAACGGGCCTTTTTAGTGCGCACAGATTAGTTAAAAAAGTAGATGAAATTATAAAATCGCGCGTGAACGGACGTGCAGGGTGAACTAGCTGGCCCCAGCTGTCGTACGCGAGCTGCAAAATTGCACTCCGCGCCAGCTCTTGCAAGCGAACACTTACCCTTCGACGTCCAGATGTGCCTCCATAGCAGCCATTCTATCAGGCGACGCCTCCTGCTATCCCTCAGCACAGCCACGGGCAGCCCCTGGCGATCAAACCTCAAGCTCGAATACAGAGTACTCCTCAATAGATTGTGACTAGAGCTACTTTATGAAAACGAAAAAATAGTCTTAAACAGTCGATCAATTTGATGAGACCGGCTACATAAGCAACTGATTTCTAGTTCACATCAATTCAAGGTCCTGGCAAAGGCAGATGCTCCTGGTCCAAAAAGAGAAGCTTTATCAACTTGGGCCAGAAGCTATCCTGCTCAAATGTAGGGAAATGAACGCAGAGGCACTACAAGGACAGCCGCTTCCGCTTGAGCTAATTGTTGATTCTTTAATGCAGAAGCTGGTCCATCAAATTCTGTCCACCAGCCTGATCTGCAGAAGCTGAAGTATAATAGAGCTGGATGCTGGGAACAAATAGACATGTCAAAACATCCAGTCCTGCTAACCCATTTTTTTGAATTTCCTGGAGCAAGAAGCCATCTATCTAGGCACGATACACCATCCCTTTACTATCTATCTGAGATGCTGGTATCCTGTCATGGATTGCATTGGGAGGCTTGAAGTCTGGCACTAACCGCCACTGAAAGATGCACCTGCAGTGCAGCATGTGTACAGGGATGGCGCCCTTAATTGTGCGTACATAGCCTCACTCTCAACACTGCAATGTGGCCTGGGAGCACATGACCCACAATGTAACAGTTTTGCAGTTAAACTTGTTGCTCCACAATGTTGCTCGTTAGAACCACGCATTAGAACCACGCACCGCACCAAAGGAGCTTGCAAAATGCCTATGCCAAGGAGTATAGCGCCCTGTACAAAGCCAAACAGCACTCTGCCTTGCACAACTCCCTTCCGCCTTGACCCCTTCCCGCCTCGGCCCACCTGTCCCTTCCCCCTACACTGATGGCATAGGACTCGTCGCGTGCCCAGCGTACGCCTGTGACGTGGGATGAGTGGCCTGGGTAGCGGAGCGCTGGGGCATGCTGCACTACTGCAGGGTAATTCATAAGGCTCACCTGCAAGGCAGCCGCAGCACTACCCCTTGAAGCCCCCATTGAATCCACATGGGCAAGCTAGGAGATTATGGGAAACTATGGGTGCCCCCTTTGCAACATTAGTGGGTACGCAGGCAGCTGTGCTAAAGTGCTCTAGATAAAAAGGCAAAACGAGAATTTAATGGTCAAGGAAACAGGCGAGGCACACCCTGGTGGGCTTTTTTGTTTGTAAAAGTATGGCAGCTACGCAGGGGCACGCAGCTGCATGTTTGCAAGAGCTGCCCACTGTTTTAGCAAGGGTCCTGAATTAGGGACATTTGCGTACTGGCCACAGATTCATGGCGTAAACTCTGCTGGGTACTGGCGCTTTACGCGCACGTACCAGTGCCTTTGACTTACCATGCCCTCATCATCTGCAGTAAGGAGGTATCGCCCTGAGGGTGATCGGTCCACACTGTTGATGTCACTGCACAAACACCACAGAAGAAGTGTATGTACTGACCGGATGTACTGTAGAGGTGCTGCCCAAGCAAGCAATCTCTGCCCTCTTTCAGGCAAGAGGCAGGCAAACAGTGAGTCTTGGTGAGACTTGTGTTATGCAGGCGGCTTTGCATAGCAGAATTCAGCAGACCTCTCCTCACCTGCCGTCCGAATATGGAGGCCAGATTCCCATCACAGGGAATCCCAGCTCGCAGGACCAGGTAGCCCATCTGCGCAGCACATGCAACCGCACACGTTTGAAAGAAAACAGACCCGCTGAAGGTGGGCGTGCCTCTTTGATCCGTATCATGTGCATCTCTTGGCACACTAAGTGGCAACGCATGCTGAGGCCGTGTTTCTTGGTGCAACACCAGGATCTGCCCGGGGTCATAAGGGGCCACAACCAAGGGAATCATGGGCTCAAGAGCCATCTAGAGAAATGTTTGCGAGAAGTTGGCAAAAGGGCGAGTCTGCAGGCGCCTATGAGTGGTAAAGGCCTTACCGTAGCCTCAGTATGCCAAGCCAAGCAGACTAGCACAAGGTAATGCCAGGCTATTAAGTTCATTCAGCACAGCGGATACGCTTGGTTATAATGTTCCAGAGAAAAAGGAAGAATGGCCTTGTAGGACTGACATGCAGGCCCAAGTCGGGTGCTCCTTGCACAGGTGCCCATCTCTTGATTTTGACCCATAACCTTAACAGCCACCATTACTTCTTGCCATTGGTGAGCACATTGATACAGCTTTCCATCAAGAATGTATTGGCACCCCCTTTTATGTGCGGGGGACTAAGATGGGTCAAAGTGGGGGGGACGTGACGGAGGGGGGTCACTGGGCAAACATCCGACATGGCTGTTCTGACCCTTTAGTAAAGTATCATCAAAGTTGCCAAAGTTAAGTAATTGGCTCACTTCACCTTCCATAGTAATTGCTGAGTTAGAATTTTACTTAAGGTTGTACCAGCTGAACCCAGACACTACATCAGCACAGTGCTCAACAGGCTTCAAATGGGCAGAAGAAGCTCAACAGTAAGAAGTTATCATGGACCAGACTTTGTCAATAAAAATGGCCATCCGGAGCCTCCTGTCATTGTTCCTCGCAAGCTGGTCACCAAACTTCAGTATGCATGTGTCATTAGGCAAGCATGGTGGGGAAGATGGTTTGCAAAATTTTGCACAGAAGTCATTTTATCAAAAGTAATCAGTGTGCACCTTCAGGCAAAACAATCAGGCCACTCAATGCTCTCATTATGCACGGATATTGACTGACATGCCATACGTTGAATATGCCCAAGCAGCAAGCTGCGAGCATCATGCACACATGGCCCTCCTACTCACTGAGTATCTCTCTGGTTTTCTTTGATTTGCTTGCCAGTGAGGGGATCAAAGTACAAGATCTGCGGCCAAGGAAGCACAAGCACAAAGTCGTCATGAATAGGCTTGGTTCATATGAAATGAATTATATCACAAATGTGCAAAATAACCCCTGACTTCACTGCACTCTCAGGCGTAGCAAATGCGCATATGCACATCATGATGGCTGTTTCAGCATGATGTGCTCACCTCGTACGCCTGGTCGTTGCTCATGATCTTTGAGCTGTCCACGGACCAATCAATGCCTGTGATGGTAGAAGAGTGACCCACGCAGCGTGCAATGCGTCTGTAGCCCGCCTGCAAGCACACGTTTCCAAATCAAACAGGTGAGCAGCACTGCTTGAAACTCCCAGATCAGCCCCTGATGATGGCACCAAAGCCCAAAAACTTCGTCAAACCAATGTGGCTGAGCACCACAAAAAAAGTATGTGGCTGCTTCACGTCTATTTTCAAGCCTTAGATACAGCCCAGAGCCGACAACTAGAGTGCCAACGATGGGCATGAAGTGCCAGGTGCCCTGCACGGTTGATGACTGCACGCAAATGCTCACCTTGACATCATACACATCAAGATGCTGGTCGTGCGAGCCTGAAGCCAAGAAGCGTCCACAAGGCGAGAACTTCAACACGCAGATGCTGTCTGTGTTCAGCTTGCCCCAGTACACCTGCATGCATGCATGCATGCCTTGAGCGATTTGCTAGCCTGCTGGACGGGTGCCTTTGTCAGGAACCCTGCATCTTATCCCAAGCAGCCACCTTGCTAACTGCGCATTGGTTTGGAGCTCATGGTTAGCACACTCTGGCCATTCCCCACTGCATTGGCGCACCTGAGCGACGCTGGGATAGAACTCCACTACCTTGATGCCCCCGCTACGCAAGCCGATGGCCAGGTGCTGCCCGTCCGCAGAAAAGGCACATGACCTGGCTTTGTCACCGGCCTGGGCCACGTGCACGATACGGATTGGCTGCGCAAGCAGACGCAAGCACAGCGCGTAAGGGGGCCAAAGGCTGTCGACAATCAGTACTTGCAGGCTTTCGAGTACCCTTGTGGCCCATGACTTTTTGGCGGTGGACCTGCTCATGGCATTATCCTGGTGATCACTAGTGCGCGCCTGTTGCCTTGCGCAAATGCCCAAGATGCATGTCCCATGGCAGCTACACCCGGTCCTGGTTAAGTGCACACCCAGCACAATCCTCACTTACGAAGCCAGAAGGAATGTGGGCATCAATGGTGCAAGAGTAGCCTGTGCGCCTGCAATTGCATGCCTGAGTTCCTGGTTCAACACTTCCTGCAGGCTGCTCCTGGAGTATGGAGCTTTCGTGACCTGATGCCGCCAACCTCGCCTCAGACAAGCCACCTATACTTAGGTTTGCACAGTCCAGGATTTTTGCAGGTGGCCCTAGGCCAAGCCATCTGCAGGTGGCCTCTGCAAAAAATCATTAACCTGCCAGCTCACGGCATGTTGCAGGCAACCCTGCTTGAAGCCAAAAAGGCCTGCACGTGCATGCGCAATAAGCCACAGGCATGCTGTGCTGCCCATGGCTTATTTGACATGATAGAGGGGCCATGCAGCAGCATCAAGGCTCTGTGCAGCACCGATTTTTGGTACCAAGTCAGCTGCGGCACCCCACCTTTCGGGTGACCGAGCTCCACACCACAACCATTTGGCTCTCCCCCGCGGTGGCAAAGATGTGGGGGAAGGCGGGATTGACAGTGAGGCCGTACAGGTGAGACTCGTGGCCATGCACCAGGATGTCTGTGGCCCCACTCTTGCAGTCCACCTCCCACACGTCGCACGAGCTGGTACCTATGTGGGGCAGCAAGAGCATGCGTCAAGTGCTCGGCATGCGCGCATATGTACAGTGTTAAGCTAGATTGAGGGAGGCCCACCCTGAGGAGAGGGGGAGGGCACGCAAGGGAGGCCCACCCTGAGGAGAGGGGAAGGGCGTGCAAGGGAGGCCCACACAGTGGAGAGGGACAATCAGCGTACAAACCTGTGGGCATTGCCCACACTGGTGAGGGGTAGAACGATAGGACGCAGGCTGGGATGCACTTTCTGTCATACGCACCTTGATTGCACTGTGGGCAAATGGTCAACGCTGGGTAAACGGGCTAGCCCAGAGGGAGCTGAGGACACCAGCATACACCGTACTTTCAGGACATGCATGCTCTCATGCGAAGCATAGTACAAAGTGCAAGGTTGGCCTCCGAGACGATCCAGGTGCACGGCAGATTGTGAGCAGTGTCTATGCTCCTTAAACTCAAATGTCGCTCCTACAAGGCCTCAAGCATGGCGGCTGCCGTGCCGCCAGCCCACTGACACGCACCAGCAACAAAGACCTCAGAAGCAGGCCGACAATTGAGCGCCCTGATGGATGGGACCTTCAAGTTTGCCGACTGCAGTGCGGTGATGCCAAGGCACGCAACACGTCTCTAAGGTTTGCGTCCCATGGATGGGAGATGAGCATGATGAGAAAAGGATGCTACTCCCAGTAGAGGACATCCAGGAAGACCTGTCCTTACCATAGCAAGTCTGCAGGGAGCAGAGGGCTGAGACCTACGTCAAAGAGGCAGCTGCAATGCAGCCAGTGGCTGTCCCGAGGAGCTCCCAAGACAGAGCCGTCAAGCCCTGTATTTCTGCTACATGACGTGGGCACCTCACCTCCTCTGGTTTGACCAGGGGTATGCGCTGCAACGGGGCGCCAAGATCCCCCTTGGACACGTCCCACTTGATGACATACCTGGAAAGGCGCACAACAAGAAGATACCCCTTTCTGGAGTGCAAGAATAGCGGGACAGTGCAAGAGACTTGGTACGATGGCATAGTGACTGAGAGCAAGCAGTCTTGAAGAGGTCGGGTACATTGCGGTGATGGGCTACTGCAAGTGGTGAAGCGCGAGCAAAGATGAGCAAGTGCTTCTGAGGGACCTGGATTTCAGGGGGCGTGTGAGCCCGGTCAAGCAAAAACCATGCCAGTGCTTCTCATGCCAGGTCCACCACGCAAGCTATCAAGCAAGAATGCCATTTCTCTACGTGCCAGCACTCCACACATGCCCGGAGCTGTCCTTGCAAAGATGGAGGTTGGAGCAGCGGAGGCATGGCGGGGACTGTCCTGGCGGGGTGTACCATACCTGGGTCCGACCAAACGGCCATTAGCTGCACAAGCGGCTCGCCAGCTCAACACCCCTAGCACCCCTGGCTGTTCCTCATTCCTGTGCAATGGAGTGATGCCCGGACTAAGGATGCACGAAATCAAAGCCAGCAGCTTGACAACCGCTGTGTGGGTGTATGCCTCTTCCTGAACCCCGCTTCTTGCCATACCCTGCCAGCCACTGCCTGCGACGCGCGCTTCACGCATACGCAAAGCACCGTGCAGTGCCTTTTAACATCAAAGCTCATTGCTTCTACGCGACCACCGTCCTTGCGAGCAATGAGTGGTTGCTGTAAGGGGCCTGCTCCAAGGGATGCCCGTGTGCCCACAGCACAGAATTTCGCACGGCCACTGTCTATGCCCCCCCTGCTATGTTGAGCGCAGGGCCCTGCAAGCAGGCACACACACCCGTCCGAGCCGCCGCTCAGCAGGGTGGTCTGGTCCTGCCGCAGCACCAAGCAGCGGATCCCTCCGTAGCTCTCGGTGCCGTCCCTGCGCCGCCGCATGGGCCCCGGGTTGTGGGCTGGGGTGAGGCGCGCCAGCCGGGAGTTCCGCCAGGAGCCAATGGCGCCGTCTGCGTTGCCTGCAGTCCGGGAGGGGGCGCACAGATGGCGCGCGGCCTGGCTCAAATGAGCGGGCGCGGCTCAGCTGGATTGAAAGGGGCAAAGAGGAAGCTAACTGGGTGGGGCTGGCGCAGGAACAGCGCAGCCTGCGGTGGCGAGGTGCTGTTTGCAAATGCGTCGGACAGGGCCCAACCATATGGTTCACACAAGGTAGCCCCAACAAGGCATCCGTACAAAACACATGCTTGGCAGCAACTGCCTGCCCCGTGTGTGCGCAAGGCCGAGCCACGCCAGGGCAGCAGTGGCGTACATGCACAAAAGGGGAGATCGCACACACTGTGCAGCAGCACAGGAAGACCCTCTGTTGCTGGCAATGCTGCGTCAGGGAGCAGCTTTCTGAGCACTTGGCGCACCTGTGAGGAGAATACCGCTGGGCAGGAAGCATGCGCTGAAGACTGTGAAGGTGCGTGAGATGCTGAATCTGGGGATGCAGGCAGGTGCGAGGATGGAAACATGCTTGTTTTTGTGGCCTGCAGGCAATGAATGTCACAATGACTGCTATGCTGCCTATTACTGACAGTGTGAGGTATTCTTTAACCGCACCAACTCCCAAAGCCTGTCCTTGTTGGTGGCATGAGCTGCCATCTGGACAGAGGGTCCTTCTATGCAAAACTGTGTTTTTATCAGTGATGGGTCTTAAAAAGGCCACCACAAAACAAGTCCAAGACCCAAGAAGCAGTTCAAAGTTGCGAGTACAAGCATCCCTCGTGTCCAGGTCCAGGCTGTTGAAAGCAAGGGAAAGTGCATGATCTACCCTCTGACATAGAGAAAGGTTAAGACACATCAAAGATCCTGCCACTTACACTCCAGCATCTTGCTTAGCGCTCCATTGTGCCAGGTGCTCCTTCTTGGGTGGAGGCCGTTGCAGGGTGAAGAACTTGATGAAGTTCTGGCCGTATGTTACGATCCTACAAAAGCAGGGCAGAAGAGAGATGATGCTGCATGAGTTGGCACGCTTGTGTGCTGAAATATGATCAGAAAGCTGGGCGAGCTATTGCTAAGTTCGAGACTCAAGTCTTCAGCACACCACATTGAGGACCATACCGACCATACCCAACCCCCCAGGCTGTCACAATGCACCTCCTTTGTTGCTAAACACGTGGCTGCGGCCCCAGCAGCACAAGGTATACACTGCCCAGGCTGTCCAGCAGGCCTGCCTGTCCACTTTGCTGTACCCCATCCTCATGATCCAAACGGGCCTGCCCCTCCTTGGCGGGTGTGTCTGTAGGGCAGCATGGACCACTGATGGCAGAGGGCATGGGCAGAAGCACCTGCCCGTATGGCACAGTGTGAGGCTCAGCATAACTCTGAAGTGTCACCACACCTGTCTGGCTCAAAGGGTGACCACACCACGCCGTAGGTTGTAGGGGGTGCGCCTGGCTGTGTTCTGCGCTCCATGAGGCACTGCTTGCGCTGCCAGTCCCAAATATACCTGGTGGTGGTCGCACGGGAGATGAAGAGCATGCTGTCTGGGCACTTGCCAAGGTTGGACTAATGTCAGTTGCGGGCACAATCATTTAGAGGTGCAGGCCAGCACAAATAAGTACTCAGTACTCGAGGTAAGTTGGCTTGAGAGTACACAAACTGGCCCCTACCTGTTATCCAGCTCATTTCCAAGCACTGTTTCATGCAAAGACCAGGAGATGAAAGAATCCACATTTGCCCTGACCAGGAGCAGACCAGTGTTGGTTTGAGGGGCCCCTCTGAGGGAGAAAGGATGGAAATCCTTTTATGCACCTTGAGCCTGCAACCAACAAGCAGGACATCCTACTGCTGCTGCTGCTGCTGCCGCTGCTGCTGTTGTATCCTTCTCTCAACATTACCATCCGTTTATACCCACCAGGTACCCAAAAGACTACACATTGGGTACAGCCTTACATGGTGTGGGCATTGTCGGTACACACGCATGCCAGCTTAGATCCGCTGGAGGAGAAAGTCACTGCTTGGACCCCCCGGTTGCCAGGCCTGCGTGCACAAAAGGCAGTGGAGGGCATCGCTCAGCATCTTGGCTGGCACTTACAAGGTTGGCGATAGCTTTGTAGGCAGGGCCCACCACTTCTGGGTGTACATTTCGTAGCAATGCATGGACTGCGTGTTTATGATGCCATCTGGGTCACAGGCAAGCATAGATGGTCTGCACGCACCCCTGGTGGATTTTGGTCATCTCTTTGCAGGTGATACTGTCCCAGACAATGATGCACGGATCCTTGCCAACCTGCATGGAACGGCGTAAGAGTTGCAATGACTGAGCAGCATTCCTCCAAGTAGCCTAGATCGGCGGATGGGCACAGGCTGCAGGGTAGCTTGTCCTTCATCAATGGCAGACATGTATGCTGCTGGATCCCATGTAAGAACTCCACACCTGTCCAGTGACAACAGTGGTCTTATCGGGATGCACTGCGCAACAAAGGATGTCATCATCGTGGCCCAGGAAGAACCTCTGCAAACGACAGGTGGGGGGTACAGAGACATGCAAAGTACCACCCGACAGCCAGGCAGGGCAGCTACTAGGTGGATGACAGGGTGGGGGCACAGAGATGTGCATCTTGTAAAAATAAGTTCAACTTGACAGCAAAGTACCACCTGACAGCCAGGTAGGGCTGCTAGTAGGTGGTTGACTGGGAATGGAAAGTGTAGGCCTAGCAATTGAGCAAAAATGTATGCGTGCATACTGATTGGGGCATCGACAGCTACCCACCTGCTTGTGTGTTTCTTTGTTGTAAACAATGCCAACTCCTGCTGCATAGTAAACCACCTCTCCAGTGCTCAAGTAAAACATGTTGGGCGAGGTGCCTTGAAACCTGGGTGTGCATGATGATGTGCTTAAAGGTGGTTGAAGAGCTCAAGCCTCCCAGCAAAAACTGTGTGCACAGGTCAGTCTATAGGTTGAGGACCGAGTAGATTATGTACTCAACAACTTTAGGCACTCAAGAGTCAATGCACTACTTCTCCATGAATAAAAGGCCTGCGGAAGACAAGCTAAATCACTTGTACTTCAGATCCATGCTCAGGTGTACCAATTTCTTTGATTCAGCAAAGCCCATGTCCCTTCGACCCCCCCAACCTGCATCATACTGGTTGATTTACGCGCCATACCTCTGGAGACTCACCCATCATAGCCGTACACAAACTCTAGGACAAGCCTGCTGTCGGGGAGTTGTGCTGAGCGTTCAGCCAGCTGTGGGTTCCAATCAGTGGGGGGCCACACGCCTTTTTTGCACTGAGGGTACAGAATCTTGCCTGTAGGAGCACATGAAGGCAGGCATTGCTTTAGTCACCTGCATGCGTCTGCTGCTTAGGCCTCGTGGGCATACAATGACACCCATGGCCTGGCCAGCTAAACGCTTTCAGGCGCAAGATTTGGCTACCGGCACAGCTCCGGACAATACTGTGGCGCTCATACGGTCCTAACTGCCCATGTGACTGCCTCCTCTCTGGTGCCTTGCTGCCCGCTGCAATCTAGCATTTCTCCAAAAACACTGACAGGCATTAGCGCAGGTGAGGCGCTGCAAGCACAAGCGCAACTGCCACTGACCATGTTCTTTCTGCATCTGCTTGCCCTACCTGTATGTGTGGCAGGCCTGCCAGCCTGAAACGCCCCCTTCTGCACGTAATCGTGCTCCAACATAATCTGTCGGTTGCCGCCATACAGCAGGGCGTCCACAAAATTCTGCCATGGGAGTGCGTGTTCAAAAGGCTTGAGCTTGCTGCAATACTGCAATCTGTGAGCAGGGGGAAAGCTGGATAGGAAATACCACTCCAACATGACAGGCAACCTAGGCTTTAGGCAACGGCATGCCAATCCTTAAATAGTTTTTCTGCTGCATATAGCAAGCACGCTGGATGCTAAGCATGGCAGTACAGGCTACCTGCCACACAGACCTACCATAATTGGCATCTTGCCATGAGCGTTCTGGCCGTACTTGTTAAACAATGCATCCACGTACCCCTGACTTATCTGCATCACGGCAAGACGTGCATGCTCTTTGAGTCGCTGAGCATGTTCAAGGGACAGGACGGAACCCCTGAGCATCGAGGCCAGGTAGACCAGAGTTGTCAAAAGAGACGCAAGCAGGAGCAGACTACACAGGAGTGGAGCTCAAGTTGAGTAACAGCGGCCTCTTGGCATGAAACATCAAAGCTCTTGGACAGACCACCCTTCACAGACGAAGTTTCGCATAACTCACTATGCATGTAGCCCATAGCCTTTGAAACTGTGCTCATACCCTGGCACCTGCGTTACAACTCGCCAGCAACCCACCTGCACCCCCAGGGAAGACCAGATAGCTGCAAATTGGCTGGTGGTCACAGTGTCTTGTACAGTGATGTGCACATCCTTCTTGCCCAGGACCTGCAATGGTGCTGGGATTGCCATGAAGTTTTAACGCAAATGCACACACATACATCATAGAGAGCTACTTTAAATGCCCTCCAGTGTAGGTTGCTGGTATTCTCAGTCACGCAGCATGTTGCAGAGAGTATACGTACAATTTGCTTTGCTATAAGACATGTAGGCCGCTGAAAGGCATAGGAGACTGACCCACGACTTTCCACCCACCCTCCCAACAGCCCGTAGCAGCACAGTACGCTCAACAACATGCACAGCAGCATGCTGCCGCAATGCCTGACGCATGCTGTCTTCTATCTTCGCCAAGGCGGGTGCTAATTCCAGCGTGTCCACCTGCAAAGAAGCAAGTGCATCAAGCATGCATGGAGAATTGACGCAATTGCTGAATGGCTGAAGACAAAGAGCCTGCCAACAAACCCCAGGTGTGCATTTAAAAGATTTGCTGGACTAAGCCTGCTTGGGGTCGTGAAGATGACATTCTTTTTCATCATCCACCTAGATCCATCATCCCTGTTTGTGGACTGGTCACTGAGTCCAGCTATCACCTGGTAGGGTGCACGTGGCAGGCGATGTAGTGCAGCAGACTGCACCCGTCCTTGCTTGGGGGGTGCTCCAGCTGGTCTAGCAAGAGGGGCACTGCCTGGCCTGGATGGAGCGCCATGCACGGGCGGTGGTTGCTGCTGCTGCTGGGGCTGCCGCGAGCTGGGCTGTGCTATGTCCACGGTATGGAATACGCCTGGCCTGATCTCGACCTGCATCAACAGGGGCGCATGCATCAGCAGCCCAGTTTGTTGTGGCAACCCTGGCAAAGGCTAGGTGTCAAAACAAAAGACGGCAGCGCAGCCACTTTTGCCACAGTGAGAGGGATGGATGTGTCACAATGCTCAAAGGCACTTGGCGTCACATCCCTGGGCAGCTCACCTTGACGGGCTTTGGCTGAGCAGCAGGCAAGTTCCGGTGGCCCCCGTACGGCGCGCCTGTATGCGAGAGGCCAAAGCATGTTTCAAAAGGAGAGTTGCATGCGTACCAGAAATTAGGAGCATGCTGTCAAAGCAGATCACCAAGGGAGCTGAGAAACCCTTTGGACCCGGCATAGAAGGTTGAACCTTCAAGGTTCAATTCCATAGATCAGTTTCACGATTTTGGAAGGCAACCTGCCAGAGCCATGGTATGGTAACAAAGCGGAGCAAAGCCTGTGTAGAGGAGCGTCATGAGATGTTTGGTCCCAGCCTGGGGTTGGCATGTCCTAGCATTCCAGCACCGGGTGCCTGTTATCCTCTGTGAGTCACAGCCTGCTTTGTCTGGTGTGAATGCAGACTTTGGCCAGCAGGGCAGCTTTGGCGCCACATCCAGGGTGCTTAGCCGGAAAAGGAACAGGCACTAAGACTGATTGACATGTTCACTAGGGAGCAGGACTCTGCTTACAAGAAAACTTGGAGCGCCTCAAGCTGCTGCTTTGCCAGATTATCTCTTTGCTTACCATGAAGCTTTGGATTCCAAAAGACAGCGCCGTGTGGGTTTCCAGGTTTGGGGGTAGGCAACTGATGCGAAAGAGGACAGACGAGGAAAATAATGTTTTGATGCAGAGAGCAGTTCACTTTAAGCACCACTATCATGGCGGCAGCAGCAAATTGAACTAACCTCACGTGGGCCCATCGCAGCCTTTCGGGCCTTAACATCAGCCTGTGTGCGCAGGAGGGAGGTACAGTTACAATGACTTGTAGAATGTGCTGCTTTGCAAGAGATGACTCCTGAACCGCAAGGCATCTTGAGAATCTTATTTCTGACAGAAAGCACACCATACAGCCCAATTGTAATGACACTTGCAAGCACACTATTGTATTCCAAAGCATGTCACAATTGTGCGTTAGAGCATGGCGCAACAGCATTTTGACCACTAGGAAGAAGGATTGGATAACGCCTGGACGCAAAGCTCGAGGCATTGTTCAAATGCCGCCTAACTCACTTGGTCAACTTTGCAAGCGCACCTGTATCTTCGCAGCCTGCGCCCAGTCCTGCTGCCGTAAATTGTCCTCATGTTGCTGCTTATCACCGTAACTAGCTCTTAGGATCTTGTCCATGTCCAAAAATGTGGTTGGTGCCTTTCAGGCATCGTGTCATGACATGCTGCAATATTCACGACCAAATGACATTATTGTTACCGAGTTTGAATTTCAAATTTTAACGATGGAAGCAGGTCTCTAAACCATGTTCTCAGGGGGCGCAGTTCTCCTCTCATCACCCCCCTCCCTCGTCCCTAACACACAAAGCCCCGTGACTTGTTCAGCATCTGGAACTGCCACCACAACATCCTTCAACTCAGTGTCCAGGGATAGGAGGGTTTCAAAAAGAAGAGCCTTGCTTGCACCGCATTCGCGCCAACAGCGTCCCAAGCAGCAGCAGCAGCAGCAGCAGCAGCAGCAGCAGCAGCAGCAGCAACAGCAGCACCCATGGGAGTTCCAGGATCCTGATGAATTGCTCACCCCCAAAGCACTGACCAGTACCATAAAGGCTGCGCAGACCAAGCAGCAACTCCATCGCACCTGCCTCCAGCATCGACCGCGCTTCAACTACATCCACGCTGCGGCATCCATCACCAAGTTAGCAAAGCTAGGCCCAAGCCCTGATGAACCGCAGCAGTCGCAGCAGCCGCAGCAGCAGCAGCAGCAGGACCCTGATGATCACAAGTGCATCACAGATATCGCCTACATGGTGGCAACGCACTGCGCTGAGTTCCAGCCGCGCGCACTGGCCAACGCCTTATGGGCTTGCTCCAAGATCGCCGTGCAGCTGCAGCAAGAAGGTCCGCATGTTGGCAGCAAGTGGGAGAAGCACCAGAGCTGGCCACCAAGGCACGCGAGGCGTGAGATGGCCATGACTGCTGTCCTGGATCTGGCGGCCTGCTTGTGCTCCCACCTGCCTCAGCTGGCTCCCAGGCTTGAGCCTCAACACTGCGCAAACGCTCTGCATGCCCTGTCCAGCCTGCAGCAGGTGTACCGCAGGCAGGGGCAGGGCGGGGAGCAGCAGGGGCGGGGTCAGGGGCATCTGCAGCAGCAACAGCAGCAGCAGCAGCAGTTGCAGGATCGGCAGCAGCAGCTCAAGTACGCCTTGGCGCACGCTCCCCTGGTACTGAGCGCCACCAGCCCCGCAACCCTGTCAGGCATGAACCCCCAGGGCCTGTCCAACAGCCTACATGCAGTGGCCCAGCTGGGGCTGTGCCCAGAAGAGGCGTGGATGGATACATGGCTGGACACGGCACAGGCAAGGCACCGGCAGTTCTGCACGCTTGCGCCGCACCCAGATGCCAAGCTGCGGTCGCTGCGCACTTTGTGCGTATGTGCTTGAGCACTGCTGGTTGTGCCGCAGACCTTGGCAAGGTCAATGAAACAGGGCACACTCGCTTTCTTGCGCAGGCCAAGCTACTGCTGTTTGAGCCGCAGCACATCAGCAACTCCCTTTGGGCCCTGGCAAAGATGGGCTTCTATCCAGGTGAACAAACAGTCGTCACCTCCCTCCAATTGTGCAGGATTTGGGGAGTGGGCACACGTTGGTGGCCCCAAGGCTAAGTTCCGCCTGGGACCAATTGTCTACTCGGTGTACACTGTCGCTGTCTGCAGCCAATCCACGCACCTTATTTGCTCAAATGTAGCTGTAGCTGAACAAACAACAGGATCAAATACTCCACCAATGACTCAACCAACCTCCGGGGCACAATGCAGCATACATCTAGCACTGCACTCATCAGGTCCTGGCTGGCACTCTCAAGCCACCCCAAGCTCACTCATGAGCAGGAGGCCTCAGCGTCTTGTGTCTGCTCTTGCTGCCTGCTCGGACGGTTGGGCAAGTCGGGCAATGCGCTTTAACCATGAGGCCCTCTCATGAGGGAGGCCCACACAAGGGCACTTGGTGGGCTTGCACCAGCACGCCTGCATGTCCCTGATTAACGGCACGTGGTGGGCTTGCACCAGGACGCCTGCATATCCCTGAGCAATGGCACGTGGTGGGCTTGCACCAGGACCAGGATGCTTGTATGTCCCTGAGCAATGGCCGGCGGCGTTACCTGGAGGTGCCTGACAGTTGCTGCCCTTGTCACTGTCATTTTGTCTCTGCCAGTTTGTCACTGCCAGTTTGTGACTTTCATTTTGTCACTGAGCGCTCAGGAGAGTGCAGGTGCGCCTCCAGCGCCAGCACGCATGCGGTATGCTCCCTCCTTGCATGCTACCCACATGGCATGCCCCTTCCCTGTGCGTGCCTCTCATGCGGCACGCACCTCCCTTGCACGTCACTCACACAGCATGCCCCTTCCCTGCGTGCCTCCTGTGCAGCACGCACCTCCCTTGCACATCACTCACACAGCATGTCCCTTCTTTGCACGCCCGCGGTCACAGGGGATGAGTGGCTGGAGGCTGCGCTGCAGGCGTCACTACTCAAGCTACCGGCGTTCACGTCGCAGGGCCTGGCATTGGTGCTGTGGGCGCTGGCAGGGCTCCAGGCTCAGCCGCCGGCGGCCCTGCTCACGCCCATCCTTGCGGCAGTGCTGGAGCGCGTACCCAGCTTCTGCCCTCAGGTGACTGAGGGCACTGCCCCTGACCACACCTGTGTGCTTTTGGAACAGCAAGCACGCCTGCGTGCTTTGGTTGCAGTGATTGCGCCTGCGTGCTTTGGGTACAGCAAGCGCGCCTGTGTGCTCTGGCTTGACTGAGGCTGCCTGTGCGCTTGGGCACATTGAGCCTCTGGTGTGGGCCCTCCAGAGCTGATGAGGGGCACGCCAGCAGCCAGTGGGTTGGCTAGGCTGCTCTGGGCCGGCAGCGACTCTGGTCAATAAGCGCAGGCTGCTGCGCGTGCGCTCACACGTTGTGCCCCTGTTTTGATGACGCCTTGTGGACGTCCTGATCATAGGGTGCTGGCACATCTAAGCCACTCTTTGCCGTTAGCGTACTGGCGGTCAGGTACAGGCCATGTCCTTGCTGTCCTTCCGCAGGCTGAATGAGCGCATCACCCTTCCCTCTGTCCTTCTCATACATGCTGGGTGCAGGCCAGGCTTGGTCATGGCTTCTCACAACCTCATGAACAAATGGATGCCCGCACTTGCATCACTGCAGGACTCATCGAACGTGCTGTGGGCCCTTGCGAGGCTGCTGCCCGCTTCCTTGGCGCCCCAGCCATCACCGCCTTCACCTGATGTGCTCCAATCCTTGGTGCTGCCGCCAGCGCCGCCGGGGCAGCAGCTGCGGGATAGTGCTCAGGCTGAAGTGAACAGGCTGGTTGCCGCTATCTTGGAGCGGGTGGTGGGCGTCACTGTCGACAACCCCCAGGTGAGGAGGCGCGCGTGCCCACCTCCGCTGCTGATGCAGGGCTCACACATGTTTTGTCTCTTGTGGGCAGGACCCTTGGCAGAATGCCACCCCCCGCTACTGACTCGCGAAGCTGGCACGTTAGCACAGGGCTGGGCTCACACCATCCCATAACAGGTCCTGGCTCACCCGCGTCCCAGTGTCGCTTGTGGCGGACACACATGTGCGCAGGTGCGCGTGCATGCGCTGCTATTGCCCGCGCACAGGCTGCTGCCTGCTGAGTCCTTTTGCATGCCGGGTGGCTACTGTGCAGGCCATGCTCAGGGGGGCCTCCCCCCAAGACCTCGCCATCAGCGTGTGGTCGCTGTCCTGCCTCCGCCCCCTGCTCCTCCAGCCCCCTCCTCCACCTCCACCCGCCCCGCTGCCTGCCCCACTCACCCATCCTGTCCTGACCGGCACTAGACCCGCCCCCCAGGCGTGCGTGTGGGTGGAATGCATGGTCCAGGCAAGCCTGCCCATGCTGCCCCGCTTCAGCAGCCAGGAGCTGTCGAATCTGCTGCTCGGCCTCGCGCGCCTGTCCCATCCTCCCGCCCTCGCGTCTGCCCACGTGCTGGGGCTGGAGTGGTGGGTGCGCGCCGCAGAGGTCTCTTGCATGCTGATGCCAGCGGCGCCGATGCAACACGTGGTGAATACGCTGTGGGCGGCCGCGGTGCTGGGCCACAAGCCGCATGGGCCGTGGGCGAGGGCGTTCTGGAAAAAGGTGGGGCTTGCCCGGGCGGGAGGCGCGCCGCTTGCAGGCAAGGTGCCAGCGACTTGGCTTAAAGTGTTGGCTGAGGTCGAGGGGCTGCTGTCTGCGGAGGCACGTTTGCTGCGCGTAGCCTCTTGTGGTGCAACAGCTGCATCTCTGAGAACAAGGCTGGGGTCAAAGGTGCTAGCGGTTGCAGGGGAAGGCAGGCAAGCTGCTCTGTAGCAAGTCGGCCCGGCCGACCCGGCCCCTGCCTCAGACAGTGCTTCCCACAGTGTGGCCACACGGTGTAATTCGTGTGACACGGCCATGGCCAGATGTCAGTGTCCGCGGCAAAACCATGCCATCCTTCCCATGCTCTGCTCTCGCACGTGCGCATGCACACACGCAGGTACAAAGCCACACACACTCTGGCATGTAAACATGAGCACACATGCACGCGCATGCACACGTGCACGCATGCACATGCACACATGCCTTTGCCTGCTCGTCTGGAAGCAATGCCTCCAATCCCACAGCGAGAGTGTGGATGGCATTGCCATGGTTCCTTGTGCAAACCCTGGCCTTGTGCAAACCTTGGCTTGTTCAGGCAAGCAGGGTGCACTGAGGGCAGGCAAAAGCTGTAAGCACGTAGGCACTGCCTGCACAAGCGAGCGAATCAACCTTAGGTGTGCGCGTCCTGCGTGCGTGTTTCAGGGCTACCGACGCTTGGCAGATTAAGCGCACGCTGAACCCCCATTGTTAGGTCGCGCAAGAGAGCCCGTATGTCGCCTGCGCAGTGCATGGCAGCCCTGTCATTCTAGCCACTGGCCTGCACCATACCCGGCGTCCTTTCCAGGGCACTGCACCCCCTTGCTCCTGAACTGCTGCACGCTTTAATGTGTGCCTGGACTTGTTGTGTTGCTGCCGACCCTCGCAGGTGCTGGCCGAGCGCAGCCAGCTCACTGCGCAGGGCCTGGCCGTGGTGCTGTGGTCCTTGGTACGCCTGAAGCTGCAGCCAGGCAGGCGCTGGCTGCACACCCTCCTCGCTCCGCATACGCCCATCAGCAAAGATAAGCCGGGACACCGGGGCACAGCCGGCGGGCATAGTGGTGGGGATGGGGATGACGTTGAGGGGGAACCTGGGACGGAGCACAAGCCGGGGCGCGCCAACAGTGCAGACATCTGGCAGGGGGCAGGCTTGCGGGTGCTGGCCATGTGCTTATGGGCACTGCCGAGGCTAGGAGTGATGGCGCAGCCCTCACGCAACGCGGCCCGCAGCCGCAGTCCCCAAGCCCGCGCTCTCTTGCAGCAGCAGCAGCAGCAGCAGCAGCAGCAGGGCACAATGTTGCCCTTGGAGGGGCAGCAGCAATTCCAGGCACAGGTGCAGGGGGGCATGGCGCCCCTGCAGGTGCAGCGGATGGTCAGGGCGCAGCAGCAGCTGCAACAGGATGCGCAGGCAGAGGCGGAGCAGCGTCAGGTATCCCTCAGCGCAGACAGGCTCCAGAATGATTTGGCACTGCTGCGCCCGCTGCTGGATGCGCTGCAGGCCCAGCTGCAGTCAGAGGTGCTCGCAGTGCGGAAGCTGCGGCGGCGGCAACGCCAGCAGCAGCAGCAGCAGCAAGTGATGAGCAGCCATGGCACCTCAGAGAACAAAAGGCCTGGGGGTGTGAATACCCCTGACAGCAGCAGCAGCAGCAGCTCCACAGCGGCCGGCCCTGCCTCCATAGGCACACATGCACCTGCTGCCCTTCCTGCAAGCGTCGAAGAGCTTATCCATGCTGTGGCTGTGGCTGTGCGCGCACTTGGGCGCCTGAACAGCTGCGGCCGCCTAGCCCCCCTGCTCTCACGTGACCTATTTTGCGCGCTGGACGACGCGTGCGTGCTGCTCATGCCGCGCTTTGGTGGTGTAGCGCTGTCCGCAGTGGTGGGCGGCCTGCCCAAGCTGGGCCACCGCCCCTCTGCCTCGCTCACCGCAGCGGTTGTGAGACGTGTCGGTGCGCTGGTGCAGCCGCTGCAGACCAGCGTAGACGTGCCTAGCAGTAGCAGCAGCAGAAGCAGCAGCAGTCAGACAAGGGTGAGAGCCGCTTTTGACGGTACACCTGCCGCTGGCGTGGGCAAGGCATGGGGCGGCGCTGCTGGCCCTCGCGACTTCTTGACATCTTGGCAGCTGGCGGCGGTGCTGCATGGCATGGCTTGCATGCGCTGCCCAGTGACCAAGCCCTGGCTTCTGGGCATGATGCAGGCCTGGTGGGCGATGCAGGGCAGGCTGGAGGAGGGTGGTGCGCTGAGGGTGGGCGTGGCAGAAGAGGAAGACGAGCTGGAGTCTGACTGGGGCAGTGAACTGCTTGATGCGCACGAAGGTGGAAGCGCTACAAAGTGCTCAAGCTGGGAGTTGCTGGCTTTGCGGCAGGTGGCGCGCATCTACAACGTGCGCATGCCTGTGGTCCCCGAGACACATGCTAAGATCTCTGTGAGCGGTAGCTGATTTTGAGTCCATACTGTGGAGTGGCTTTGTGCACAACGCTTGCCTTCTTACACAGCAGAACCACGCGTTCCAATTGTCTGCTTTGCCTCGATGACAATCCAGATAATTTAGTACATCTACTCTCGGGCTGTCAACATGAGATGACGCGAACAGGGTTACTGAGAGGCACAGAAAAGCCGCAAGGAAACAAGTTGGCGCCATTAGCAAAAGCATGTTTAGGGGAGATATATAACCTATTTACTGGTGTTACTGGTGTTACATCAAGCCAACAATCAACATGCGCGACTGCTAGGCTGCACGTAAAGATTATGTTGTATAGGAAATGGTTGAGTCTTTAACAGTAGCACCACAAAAATTTTACCTTGGAAAAACCCCTTGAAACAAGGGGAAAAGGGGCTGTTATTTTTAGAACCTTGCAGCACTGAACAAAAATCAGTCGAGCAATCTGTCAGGACTGACTGACCGCATCAAATAGAGAGGGGGGGTCATCATTTTAGTGTTTGTGGCAAGTTAGGAAGGAGCACAGGGTCTGTCACGCTGGAAAAACCGAGGGTGGCAAAAGATTATTAATATTATCATGTGTGAGGTATAGCACATGCACATGTATAATGTATTTACACAGATGTTGGCAGTGAGAAGCACAAAGCAGAACCTTTTCCCTGGGAAGATGATCCCAGAAAGATAACCATGTTGGCTGTCGGACCCCATGCTTCAAGCACGGATTTTTAAGTTAAGGTTGACCGCCAGCATGGCCGATAGGCTACCAATGCTTGGTTTGTGGTTGGTCATCGCCTCCCAAAAAGTAATCCACTATGTCTGAGATGAAACAGCAAAGTTTGTTGCCGTTGAGGAATGAAAACAAAGACAGTCTGAGAAGGCAAGGCGTACAAATATAAGTGGCCTTCACAGAGGAAGGCCGACAAAAACTTTTTGAAGGGACTTTTTGAACTTGAAGGGAGGAATATAGGTTTACGATGGGTTTAGACCTTCAGCCAGATGGGTTGACTGCTGGGCTTGCTGGGCACTGCCAGCCAGACCAAAAATATTCATAGTCTCAAAGAGAAAAAATAGTTATTTGTACGTCTGCTTCAATAGAAACAATTTCACATCCTCAGCACTGATGTTGTCAAAATAAAAAACTCCAGCACCTCAAATATATAATCTATCAGCCCCAGTAAATCAGCAAATTGTTCCGTGAATTTCCTTGTCAGATAGCACATTTCCAAGCCTTGGAAGCTGAGCAAGGGCATAGAAAAGGACGTGTATGTCGTCACACAACCCAATTGTAATTACCATCCCATTACACCAACTCACCCATACACTCACCCCATACACTTACCCATACGTTTGTCCATGATCGCCCTGGACATCATGCAAGTCCGTTTGTCACAGTGCCTTGGTACGCAAGCGAAAACGAGCAATGTTACGAAGCACATACTTACTCAGTTCCAGCAGGCAGCAAATGGGGAGGGCCCTTTGCAGCGCTTGGCTTGAGAGGCCATCCATGCATGATAAGTAGCCAGTTTGTGAGCATGTGTCCTAGGGTCTGCGCCATCCAATTCCCTCCATACCGCATGCAACCGCTCGCGCAGATCAACCACAAAGTCTCGTAATGGAAGGGGCTCAGCAGCCTTAACGCAATTGGTATACCTATCTGACGCACGCAGATCCTCACATGCCTCTATGAACTCCGCAGTCCAGCACTTTGTAATGAGAGCAATATCTGCATGCAATCTTCTTGAGCGAGCCACTGTTCCCACAAAGTAGAGAGTTTTAAAAAACTTGGCAGCAACACAGAACCAATGAAACTGCAGAGGCTCCTGTCCACAGTCTCGCAACACAGCACAGCTAGGCATGGTTCTTTTCACACCAAGCACACCTGCACACCTTTGAGGAAACACATCCGAGCAGTTTGGAGGGGGCTGTCAAAGTCTGCCCTTCAAAAAGGGATTAGAAAGAAAAATTATTCTTGTCTGAGAAAGCACACAAACGAGCAGGGATTTACGATCTTAATAATAGCTCTACACACCCATTCACTTCAAGTTGGGAGATGCACCATATTGTGATGATATACGCCCTGAAACGCAGTCTTGGAAGAACAGATAGCAGGATTTCAGGCTCACACACCGGCAGGTCCCAGGAATACAAGGGGCAATTGCACCAGATTTTTCCCTAAGATTTTTCTAAGACACGATGATACATTGCTGAGCCAAGTCAAAACACCATGATGTCGTGACTACAAAGAAAAGAAAATTGCGCAGGCTGCAAAACACTCCCTGCATTATTAAGGAAAAGGAGGCTCTCGGGAGCTCCCGGAGGGTCTTGTCGGACACATTGGCCTTAAGTACCATGAGTCTCCTTAACCAGAGAAAGATTACATACATACTTCCCTGACACTCTGTCCTTGCCAAATCTCAACGAAAATCATCAACATTTGAATCAAAACTGCATCTTAATTTAAAGCACAGCTATTCCTTGGATAGGGATTTGCTTGTTCTTGGAAATGAATATTTTTCATTAAGCTTTTGATTAATCTTTGTCATTGTGAAGACCCCTTATCTGTTGCTTGCATTGCATGCTCACTGAGGGTTGTCACCCCCCCACCTTCTCACTGAGTTTTCAAGGGCAACTCCTCATATTCTGAGCAGCCAGGGTGGTCGGGGGAACCCCAGGGACCGTCCCTGAGGCGCAGGTTCCAGCCCGCTGCTGCTTACTCGCCCACTGGAATGGCGGGGTTTCCGGATGGTTTCCGACCAATTAATAGTACCAATAGCTTTTCATAGAATTTCAGAAAGATCTTATTCTCTTTGTTGAGCTGCCATAGACTTTTTCTAACTTTCTGCAAACTTTTTGCTTGTGCATTAGACTTTTTCTAACTTTCTGCTAACTTTTTGCTTGTGTACTCTGACCTGGGGAAATTTTGAAACTCGTGGGAAATGTCTTGCAAGAAAGCAGGCAGTTCCATGGATGGCCATCTGCAAGGAGCACTCTCTCAAGCTCATTCAAATCCAAACCTGCACCTTGACTTTCGAATGAGCAATTTAAAATTCATTTTCAAAAGTATGATACACCCCAAACACGCCACCCACGCCCGATGCAGAAGGAACGGGTGCCTGACGTCTCATCTCCACCTCCCTGCCCACGAGCGCTTCATTCTCTGTACGAATATGACAGATAATACATTACCAAATTTCCTATTGGAAATTCGGTGATCTCTGACTGAAGGGCAGAATGGCAGGCAATTTTCTTGCATGACACGACCCTGTTTAATCCAAGCGCGTGGGAGATTAAAAGATCATTTTAGGCTCCGTAAAGCAGCGGGTAAGTGAGCTGCGTGAGTGTTGGTGCTCAATCTTCCACCGTGGCTATTTTTCCACCCTGCTATTTTTCCTCCCTGCATTCTGGCCCACACACAGCCCCCCTCCCCACCTGCTTGACAATTTCAGATGCAGGAAAAATTATCTTTCTGTCACAGGACAAAAAGAAAAGAAAAGAAAAGAAAAGAAAATCGCAAGCAGCAAAAAAGCTCCTCACATCAATTAAGGAAAAGGAGCCACTTGGGAAGAAAAGCCCCTTCACCAGAAAAGAAAAGGGGGGGTCAGTGAGGAGGGTTGCGAGCAGACAAGCTAGCAGACCTCTCCTGATCGGTTTGAAGGTGGGGAGAATGCTCAAGAGAACGTCTGGTCTGGACAAGCTTATGAGCATAGTGCACAGAATGGTCATGGAGTATGAGAGCAAGTTTCTTGACTCTTTGTGGATCAAGGCCGAGACTCTTCAGAGGAACCAGAGTGTGAGGAATGTAAACAACACCCCCTACACCTAAGAGAATAACATGAAGAACATGGTCTCCTGCAATACTGCGTGTAAGATGACCATGTTGAGCATGGGCAGCTTGGGCAGCTTGGAGCTGCTGCTCAGGGTGAGTGTCTTCACAGTACTTGATCTCGATGAGATGGGTGGTACGACGCTGCCAAGGGAGGTTCTCGG
>LFIK01000169.1_pt1 | contig 44794 bp, 37 predicted proteins | sample 643401 | NCBI WGS metagenome assembly LFIK01 (sample SAMN03777447, study PRJNA286221) | soda lake metagenome | biome: soda lake; feature: Kulunda steppe; material: water; isolation source: sample T5-Br brine of Lake Tanatar-5 | place: Russia: Kulunda steppe | collected 2010-07
GGCGGCACCGCTGGTCCGTCCGCTCGGCATCGACGGCACTGGCCTCGTCCAGATCGTGGCCGGCTTCGGCTGAAACGTGCCGGCAGTGCTCGCCAGCCGTGGCTGCGACTCGTGCCCCCGACGGCCGACCGTTGCGGCAATCGGCTTCGGCTCCATCTGCTCCTACCAACTGGCCGCGACCGTCGCGGTGCTCGGCGCAGCCGGCGCGCCCGGGTTGCTCGTCCCCTACCTCGGCGTGGTTCTCGTCGGCACCGTCGTCCACACGGCGTGGGTACACCGTCGTGGCGGCGCGCGGAGCTCCGGGCCCACGGTGTCCCCCGCCACTCCACCGCCGCCCGGCCCCGCTCGGCTGCCCGTCCACACACCGCGGCCCAGCATCGCACCGCAGCCGGTCCCCGCGTTGCGGCGTCCGGCGTTCGACAGCGTGATCCGGCTGACCGTCGAGACGCTGCACCACCTGCTGCGGGCGGCGCTGCCGGTCTTCGTGGTCGTCACGGTCGCGGCATCGCTGGCGCAACTGCTCGGGGTGGACGCCGCCATCGCCCGCGTACTCGGTCCGGCGATGGTCGTCCTCGGCCTGCCCGCCGCCGTCGCCCTGCCCGTCGTCCTCGCGAGTATCCGGAAGGACGGCCTGCTGCTACTCGCCACACCGGCGGTCATCACGACGGTGGAGCCGACGCAGCTGCTCGCCGCCCTGGTCCTGGCGGGAACGCTGACCCCCTGTCTGGTGACCATGGCGGCCATGACCCGGGTCGTCGGATGGTCGACCACCGCGCCGCTCCTCGCCCGGCAGGCGGTGGTGGCCGGCGGCCTGACGGCGTGCGTGTCCTGGTCCGGGCAGCTGCTCGGCTGACGGCCGTGCGGTGACCCCGGAGGCGCGCTACCGATCGAGCCCGACGACCAGCGGCGCGTGGTCGGAGGGCTTGTCGCCCGCCTCGTTGGCCTCGCGGAAGGTCGTGTCCACCGCGCAGGTGCGCACGTCGAGGTGATCGCTCACCATGGCCAGATCGATGCGCATACCCATGCGACGACGGAACGCCTGCATCCGGTAGTCCCACCAGGTGAAGCCCACGCCGTCGGGTTCCACCGCGCGGTAGGCATCGATCAGACCGTCGTCCAGCAGCGACCGCAGACGGGAACGTTCCTCGTCGGTGACGTGGGTCGCACCCGCGAACGAGCCGATGTCCCACACATCCCGGTCCTCGAGCGCGACGTTCACGTCGCCCGCGACGACCGTCGGGCCCGCCGTGGCCAGTCGGTGCGTGTGGACCCGCATCGCATCGAGGAAGGTCAGCTTCTCCGCGAACATCGGATGGTCCGGCTCGCGACCGTTGGGAACGTAGACGGACGCGACCCGAACGCCCTGCACGGTCGCCTCGATCCAGCGTGCCTCGGCCGGGTTGGGCTCCCCGGGCAGCACGGTCCGGACGTCCTCCACCTCGGCGTCGGTCGGCACCAGCAGCGCGACCCCGTTCCACCGGCCCTCGGAGCGTTCCACCGCCCGGTAGCCGGCCACAGCGAGCGCGTCGTGCGGGAACGTGTCGGCGGCGACCTTGGTTTCCTGCACACACAGCACATCCGGCGCATGCTGTTCCAGCAGCTCCAGCACCCGGGGCAGCCGGGCTCGGATCGAGTTGACGTTCCACGTGATCAGTCGCATGGTGCGAACGCTACCGTCCGCGGGTCCCGTCGATGAAGGCGAGCCGGAGCAGGAGCCCCGTTGGATCCGCGCGCGCAACCCGATGGTGACCGGATGCGCCCGGCGTGGCTGACCGCCCCCGTGCTGGTGGTGGCGGCGCTCTCGGTCGGTGCCGGCATCGCGCAGTACGCCGTCACGACCGTCATCGGTGACGTGGCAGCGGCCTTCGGCACCGCCGGTACCGACACCGACGAGGCCATCGCCCAGCTCGGGCTGCCCGCCACCACCATCGGCATCGCGCTGGCGATCATCCGGCTGGCGTCGCTCGGCAGCCTGCCCATCGCGGCGACCGCGGACCGGATGGGTCGCCGCGGGGTGTTGCTGACCTCGGCGGCCGTCGGGCTCGGGCTGACCTCGCTCGCGGCCCTGGCACCGGGCTTCTGGTGGTACGTGGCCCTGGTCGCGTTCGCGCGCCCCGCGCTGTCCGCGGTCAACGCCGTCGCCGGCGTCGTCGCGGCTGAGGAGGCCTCGTCGCGCGACCGGTCGGCGTCGTTGGCACTGATCGCCGTCGCCTACGGGCTCGGCGCCGGCGTGGTCGCCGTCGGCCGCGGGCTGCTGCCCGGCGAGCCGTCGTTCCGGGTGGTCATGGCGTTCTCGTTCGTCACCCTGTTGGTCGTGCCGCTGCTCGCACGCAAGGTCCGCGAGCCGACGATCGCCTCGACCCGTGTCCGGGCCACCGGCCTGCCGGGGCGGATCCCGCGGGCGTATGTCGGACGAGTGGCGCTGCTGGCGATCCTGACCGGATCGATCGCGCTGGCCACGGGCCCGGGGTTCACCTACCTGTTCGTCCACGGTGAGGGCGTGCTCGGGGCCTCACCATTGTTCCTGTCCACGCTGGTGCTGGCAGCCGGGCCCGCCGGGCTGGTCGGCATCCTGATCGGGCGCTGGGGAGCGGACCGGTTCGGCCGCACGGTGACCTCCGGGCTGTCGATGGCCGCGACCGGGTTGGCGGTCGCCTACGCCTACGCCGGCGACACGACCCAGCTCGCGGTCGGCTATCTGGTCGCCCTGGCCACCTCCAGCGCGTTCGCACCTCCGACCGGGGCGCTGGTCGCCGAACTCGTCCCGACCCGGATCCGGGCGACGGTGGCCGGGTGGGAGGTCGTCGCCGGGGTGCTCGGTGCCGTGATCGGGCTGACCTCGTTCGGGGTCCTGGCGGACGCGACCGGCGGGTTCGCATCCGCCGCCCGGCTGATCGGCATCGTCGTCGCCGTCGTCGCGGTGGGTTTCGTGTGGCTGCCCGAGACCCGCGGCACGGAGTTGGCCGATCTCGACGGCGAGGGCCGTGGGGCCGGTGCCGAGCGCAGCGACGGTGGCGACCGGGACCCGGACAGCTGAGCAGTGACGACCCGCCGAGGTACCTGGCGCACGGCCGGCGGGCGTCGGCTCAGCTGGCCGGCGGTGGTGGTGGCGAGGGCGGGGCACGGTCCGGCGACGGAGGCGGTGGTGGCATGGCCGCGGCCGGTCCCGGGCCCGCGTCCTGGCGGTCCTCCCGATCCTGGTCGTCCTCCTGCGCGCCGGCATGCCCGCTGCCCTGGGTCGGGGTCGGGGTCCCGCCGTCGGCCGCGGTCGTTGGCGGCGCACCATTCGCCCGTTGCCGTTGGGCCTGCGCGAAGCCGTCCGCGGCCTGGGCGACCGCGCCGCCGATGAGGCCCCCGAGGCCACCCCGGCCGCCGCGGGACATCGCCGCGAACGACGGTGCCCCACCGCCCGGCGGCTGGGTCGGTGCCGCGGCCGTCTGGGGTGGCAGCGAACCGTTGCGCTGATCGTGGCCGGCATCGAGCGCCGCCGGCGGGACGGGTGTGGTGTCCAACGGGTCCGGCTCGCTCGCCGCCTGCTGCGCCTTGCCGACCAGTTCCTGGAACTTCTTGGACACCGACTGCAACCGCTGATCCCAGACGGCATTGACGGCGAGACCCTCGATGGCCCGGTGGTAGGTCACCAGCGTGTAGATCGCGGCGAAGGGCTCGAAGACGGCCCGGACGATCAACGAGGCGAGCAGCAGCGCCCCGATGGCGACCGCGACCTGGAAACCGACACCGTCGATGGCCATGGCCAGCGGCACCGCCGGCAGTGCCACGATGACCAGCACCGCGACGAAGATCACCCGGCCGAGCAGCCAGATCTTGACCGCCGCCCCCAGGATCGGCTTGTAGGCCTGCGCGTAGAGGATCACCCCGTGCCGTCCGCTCTGCCACACGTTGTCGGACTCACGGGCGATGGCGTACGACAGGATCGCCTCGTCGATGTAGGACAGCGACCGGTTGATGATCGAGGCGCCGATCCGGGCCACGTTGGATGCGCCACCACCCAGCGGCAGCATGTCGACGATGCGCACGAACCGGCGGGTGAAGCGGGCGACGATGCCGTGGATCAGCCGGTCGAGCGCGAACAGGATGCTGACGTCCCGGAACCGGGTCTTCACCATCTCACGGCCGTAGGCGATCTGGCTCTGGCCCTCGGGCAGCGAACCGTGCAGCAGCAGCGTCGTGGCCACGGCGATGTGCGCCCCCTGCATGAGGTAGAGCAGGTAGCGCCGCGCGAACATCAGCAGCCCACCGGGACCGAAGATGGCCAGCAGCAGGAAGACGAACGCGAGCACCTCCACCCGCTCGGCGAAGTAGACCGCCAACCCGCCGAACACGCCGAGCCATGCGACGATCGCGAGGAAGAACGCGGTGTAAACGGCGGCATTGAGCACCAGGAAGGGTGTCGTCCGCCGCAGCAGGCCGATGGTGGTGGAGAAGGGCTTGCGGGTCGTGTCGCTCACGGTCGGCCTCGCTGGCTCGGCGCTCGGTGGACGCGGACTGGCGGCGCCGGGGTGGCGCGCCCCTGACCCCCATGGGAGAGCGATCACCCCGGTCACCTACCACCGACAGTTCAGTGCGCGGCCGAGGCGGGGACAACGGGTGCATCACCTACCGGGATGGCGCTGACCGCGCAGCTGCACGCATCGCACGCGCGCCGCGTCCTCCGTGCCCCCCGGCCCCCGTCAGCGACGCTGGGGCTTGGGAGCCGCGAACACCTCACGCAGGGTCGCCGCGACCCAGGCCACGAGGTCCTCGGGTGCCGGCCGCGGCAGGGGGATCAGCAGCGTCTGCTGCTCGGACTTGACCCGCGCCCCGGGATGGATGCGCTCGAGGCGCACCAGCTGGCTGTCGGTCAGGTCCACCGGCGCGAGCCGCAGCTGCTCCTTGTTCGTGACCACCACCTCGGTGACCCCCCAGCGGCGCAACGCCGCCTTGACCGCCGCGAGGGTGACCAGCCGATCGGCGGGCTCCGGCAACGGCCCGAACCGGTCCACGAGTTCGGCACGCACGTCCTTGAGGGCACCGGCGTCACGTACCGCGGAGATGCGCTTGTAGAGCTCGAGCCGTTGGGTCGAGTCCTCGACGTAGTCGTGAGGCAGGTGCGCGTCGACCGGGAGCTCCAGCTTGATGTCGACGTCGCGTTCGACCGGTTCACCCGACAGGTCCCCGATCTCCTCCTTCAGCAGCTGGGAGTACATGTCGAACCCGACCGCGGCGACATGCCCGGACTGTTCCGCACCGACGACGTTGCCCGCACCCCGGATCTCCAGGTCACGCATCGCGATCGCGAGCCCCGAGCCGAGCTTGGCGTGCTCCGCGATGGTCTTGAGCCGTTCGTAGGCCGGCTCGGTGATCGACGCGCCCTCGGGGAACAGGAAGTAGGCGTAGCCGCGCTCGGCGGAGCGTCCCACCCGACCGCGCAGCTGGTGCAGTTGCGACAGCCCGAGCAGATCGGCCCGTTCGATGATGAGCGTGTTGGCGTTGGGGACGTCGAGGCCCGATTCGACGATGGTCGTGCAGACCAGCACGTCGAAGTCACGCTCCCAGAAACGCACCATCACGCGCTCGAGTTGGCGCTCGTCCATCTGGCCGTGGGCCACCTCGACGCGCGCCCCGGGAACCATCTCGACGATTCCGGCGGCCACCCGGTGGATCGAGTCCACCTGGTTGTGGACGTAGAAGACCTGTCCGTCGCGCAGCAGCTCGCGGCGGATGGCGAGCACGACCTGGGCCTCGTCGAATGGCTGCACGGAGGTCATGACCGGCTGGCGGTCCTCGGGTGGGGTCTCGATGACCGACAGGTCCCTGATGCCCGACACGGCCATCTCGAGGGTGCGCGGGATCGGGGTCGCCGACATCGACAACACGTCCACCGAGGTCCGCAGCTGCTTGAGCCGTTCCTTCTGCGACACCCCGAACCGCTGTTCCTCGTCGACGATGACGAGCCCGAGGTCCTTCCACTCGACGCTCTTGCCGAGCAGCGAGTGGGTCCCGACCACGATGTCGACCGTCCCGGCGGCCAGCCCGTCGAGCACGCGCCGCTTGTCCTTGTCGGTCACGAACCGGCTGAGCTCCTCGACCTCGACCGGGAAGCCGGAGAACCGCTCCCGGAAGGTCTCGAGGTGCTGCTGGGCCAGGATCGTGGTGGGGACGAGCACCGCGACCTGTTTGCCGTCGAACACCGCCTTGCCCGCGGCACGCACGGCCACCTCGGTCTTGCCGAACCCGACGTCGCCGGCCAGCAGCCGGTCCATCGGCAGCGGCGCCTCCATGTCCCGTTTGATCTCGTCGGCGACGGTGAGCTGGTCCACGGTCTCGACGTGCGCGAAGCTGTCCTCGAGCTCGGACTGCATCGTGCCATCGGGGCTGAAGGCGTGACCGGGCGAGTGCATTCGGGCGGCGTAGAGGCGGATCAGCTCGGCGGCGATGTCGCGCACGGCCTTGCGGACCCGGTTCTTGGCCCGCTCCCACTGGGCCCCGCCCAGGCTCATGACGCTCGGGGTCTCGCCACCCTGGTAGCGGGTGATCGCGTCGACCTGGTCCGAGGGCACATAGAGCGTGTCGCCGTCGGCGTACTCGAGCAGCACGTAGTCGCGGCGCGCCGGTCGACCATCCAGCCCGGGGAACTCGCGGGTGACCATGCCGGTGAACCGACCCACGCCGTGGGTCCGGTGCACGACGGCGTCACCCGGTTCGAGCGCCAGCACCGCATCGGCGGCCGTGGTTCGTGTGCCCATGCGACGGCTGGCGCGTCGCCGACGAGGTCCGAACACGTCCCAGGTCCCGAGCAGCGCGATGCCCAGCTCGTCGCTGGCGAACCCGGTCCGCAGCTGGCTGACCGCGATCTCGACCCGTGCACCGTCGGGCTCCGGGTCGACCTGCGCGGTCAGGGCCGCGGGGACCCCCTGCTCGCGCAGGACGTCCGCGATGCGGCGCGCGGGACCGTCGGCGTCGACGGACACCACCACGCGGGTGCCGTCACGCAACAGGCCGGTCAGACGCTGCGCGAGCGTCACGATGTCGCCGCGGAACGAGTCCCAGGGCTGCGCCTCGAGCCGGGTGCCGCCCGCGGCACCGAACGGGGCCAGACGCCACACGCGCTGCGGGCCCCGGCCGAGCAGTTCGCCCGGCTCGGCGAACCCACCGGTCGACAGTCGGGCCCCGTCGCCGCCGGTGGCGTCGTCGCGCTGCCCGGCCCCCGGGGCGAGCCCGAGGCTCGCGGCATTCCGCCACGCGGTGTCGGCCAGGACCTCGGCCTCCTCACGCAGCTTGCCGGCGCGCTCCTCGAGCAGCATCGGATCGACCAGCGCGATGCCGGCCCGGTCGGGCAGGAAGTCGACCAGCAGCGCCGGATCGGGCGTCAGCAGGGTGACCAGCGACTCACAACCCTCGAAGGTCTGCCCCTCGGCGAGCTGGTCGAGTTCGCCGGTCAACTCCGGCCAGTGGGTGATCGCCGCCCGCGCCCGTTCGCGCAGCGCCGTGTCGAGCACGACCTCGCGTGCCGGGTCGATGACCACCTGCTCCACCGGCCCGGTCGACCGCTGGTCGGCGACCCCGAACCCACGCAGCGCTTCGATGTCGTCGCCGAAGAACTCGACGCGGACCGCCTGGTCGGCATCGGTCGGGAACACGTCGACGATGCCACCGCGGACCGCGAACTCGCCCCGGGCCTCCACCTGGTGCACCCGGGAGTAGCCGAGCGACGCCAGCCCGTCGATCAGGGCATCGAACCCGTCGCGGAAACCGTCGAGCAGGATCGGTCGCTGCCCGGCCAACGCGGGGGACATCGGCTGCAGCGCGGCGCGGACCGGGGCAACGATGGCCAGCAACGGCTCGTCGTGGGCCTCGGGATGGGTCAGCCGGTCCAGGACCGCCAGCCGCCGGCCGACGGTGCGGGGCTGGGGTGACAACCGTTCGTGCGGCAGGGTCTCCCAGGCGGGGAAGATCCCGACGCGCCCGTCGCCGAGGAACGCCGTGAGCCCGTCGGCGATCGCCTCCGCATCCGAGGTGCGTGGGGTCAGGACCAGCAGCGGCGTGACCTGCTCGGCGAGCAGGCCGAGGATCAGTGGCCGGGCCGAGGGCGCGGCGACGAGGTCCTCCGCCGCCAGTTCCACGTCCCAGCGGTCACGACCACGGCGCAGCAGCGCCGCCAGCGGGCCGACGGCCACGCCGGGATCGAGCACGTCGTCGACGCTGCGTGGCGCGGTCGTCACGCCCGCCACCGCGCCGGCACAGGGGGCCGGGGACGCAGGCTCACCGGGGCTTCGGCCGCTTGCGGTTGGCGCCGGCCATCGGATCGATGCCCTTCGGGATCGGCAGGGCCTTGTCCAGCGGCTTGAGCTTGCGCTCGAGCTTGGGGACCTCACCCTTCTTCAACTCGCGCGGCAGCTTGTTGATCGTGACCTGCAGCTTGGGCAGCGCCACGTGGTCGTCGCCGTCACCGACCACGAGCGTGGTGATGCTGACGTCCGTGACCGCACGACTGAGACGCTTGCGCTCCTTGGCGAGCAGGCCCTTCACCCGTTGGGGGACACCTTCGCCGATGAGCACGATCCCGCACCGGCCGACGAGTCGATGCACCATGTCCTGCTTGGTGTTGACACTCACGGCCGGGGTCACGAACCACTGGCCGCGCATGGATTCCAGCACCGCGGCCGCTGCACCGGGCTGGCCCTCGATCGCGCTGTACTGGGCCTTCTGCGCCCGGTTGTTGAACATGATCAGGGCACCGAGCAGCATGAGCAGGATGCCGAAGACCGGCATCGCCCAGATCCCGATGAGGAACCCGAGACCGACACCGAGCAGCAGCCCGACCATCGCCGCGGCGAACACCAGCGGCAGCGCCTTGGAATCGATCTGGCGCAGCTGTTTCCACGCCGACACGATGTTGGCGATGCGTTCGCGCATGATGCTCCCTCGAGATGGTGATGGCGACGCGGGTCGCGTCACTCGGCGGCCGACGGCTCAGCCGCGGCCGTGGAACCGGTTCTGGGTGGGTTCGAGCCCGTCGGTGGCCAACGATACGGCGGCGTCCGCCGCCGCCCGAAGCGCGTCGTCGATGATGGCACGTTCGTCACCGGTGAAGCGACGCAGCACGAAGTCCTTGCCGGGCATCCGTCCCGGTGGCCGCCCGATGCCGATCCGCACACGCAGGAAGTCGGCCGAACCGAGCGCACGCTGGATGTCCTTCAGTCCGTTGTGTCCGGCGTTGCCACCGCCCTGCTTGACCTTGATCGCGCCGGGTTCGACGTCGAGGTCGTCGTGGCAGACCACGATCCGCTCGACCGGGACCTTGAACCACGCCGCCGCGGCCTGAGTGGGGCCGCCGGAGTTGTTCATGTAGCTGTCCGGGACGGCCGCCACCAGTCGCGCGCCGTCGACCGTCACCTCCGCGAGCCGGCACCGCACCTTCTTGTTGACCGAGAGGGTCTGATGCTCCCGCTCGGCCAGCTGCGCGACGGCATCGGCACCGACGTTGTGACGCGTCCGGTCGTAGCGGTCCCCGGGATTGCCGAGCCCGACCACCAGCCAGCGGTCGTCGGCCACCGGGTCCTCCCGTCTCGTCGCTCGTTCCGGGCGTGCCCAGGGTCGGAAGCGTCGACGTGCGGCGCGTTCCGACCCGGGCACGACGGATCAATCCTCGTCGTCGGCCGCACCGTCGGCGTCGGTTGCCTCGTCGTCGCCGTCGTCGCCGACCAGCTCCGGCTCGGGGGCTTCCTCCTCGATGCCGGCACTCTCCTCGAGCGCCTCGAGCGCCTCCTCCGACATCGGCGCGTTGACCGTGACCACGGTGCGCTCGGGCTCGATGTCGAACTCGGCCCCCGCCGGCAGCTGGGACGCGATGTCCTCGACGCGCAGGACGTCGCCGATCTCGAGCCCCTCGAGCGACAGCTCGAATGCGTTGGGCACGTCCATCGGCTTCACCATGATCGGGACCGTGTACAGGATGTGGTTGACGATCCCACCGTCGTCGGCGGTCTCCTCCTCATCGATGAGGTGGACCGGGATCTCGACGGAGATCTGGGAGTCCTTGTCGACGGCGAGGAAGTCCACGTGCAGGGTCTCGCCCTTGACCGGATGGCGCTGCATGTCGCGGGCGACCGCGAGGTGCGTTGCACCGTCCACCTGCAGACGGATCAGGGCGTTGGAGCCCGCCTCGGTGTGCAGCGCGTGGTACAGCTCACGGGCATCGACGGTCACCGCGGTCGGATCGACCTCGTAGCCGTAGAGGATGCCGGGCACCTTGCCGAGTTTGCGCAGGCGCCCGGAGGCACCCTTGCCGTGCTGGGGCCGGAGTTCGGCGGCGAGTTCAACCTGGTCAGACAACGTTCGTGCTCCTGGGAGTTGGTCCCCGTCGCGGGTCGGTCACCGTCATACGGCGGCGAGGTGTCACGTGGGGTCGCGTGCGGGTCGACGAGGCGGTCACGGCGGTGCAGGCACCGGTGCACGCGCGAACTGATCGCGTCACGCAGTGCTCCACCCGCCGGTTCCGACAGATGATCGGTGCTCCGAGCCGCTGACGTCGCTGGTCGTCCGGACACGCATACGGCCCGCGCTCCGGCGGGCCGAGTGGCTAGCGTATCGTCGCGATCACGGGGTCAGCAACTGCCGAGAGGACACCCACTCCCATGCCCCCCGACGGCGCGCCCCCAACGCGCGGTGCCGCGGACCGGTTCGTCGCCCGTGAGGTCGACCATCTCCGCTCGCCGCAGCGTCTGGCCTCGATCGGACGTCTCGGGCTCGGGACCGCGACCCGCGACGAGGTCTTCGACCGTGCGAGCCGGCTGGCGGCCCGGCTGCTCGGGGCCGAGGTGTCACTGGTGTCGATCGTCACCGACGATCAGCAGCTCTTCGCCGGCGCGGCCGGCCTCGAGCGGATCGACCCGGACGCGGCCGAGGCGCGTGCCACCTCGTTACGGCTGTCGCTGTGCCAGTCGGTGGTGGGCAGCCAGGAGCTGCTGGCGATCACCCATGGCTCCGCCGACGACCGGTTCCGGGACCATCCGGCGGTGACCGAGCTCGGTATCGAGGCCTACCTCGGCGTGCCCGTCCGCGATGCCGGTGGGGCCACGCTCGGCTCGTTCTGCGTGCTGGAGCGTGAACCACGGGACTGGACCGCCGACGACATCGAGCAGCTCGAGCTGCTGGCGGGCTTCGTCCGCTCCGAGCTGCTCCTGCGGGATCAACTCGAACAGACCACCCACCTGGCCCGCATGCGGGAGGACCTGACCCGGGCGGCGGCCCACGACCTGCGCGCCAGCGTCGCGGCGATCAGCGGAGCCACCCGGACCATCGCCGCGGGTCGCGCGCTGGATGCCGGCACCCAGGCCGAACTGCTCGACGTCGCGGTCCGTCAGAGCGAGCGCACGGAGCGGCTGCTCGACACCTTCTTGACCCAACCGGTCGACCGGCGGCACCCGCAGGCGTTCGCCCTCGACGAACTCGTCCGGCAGGCGGCCCAGGCGGCCGTCGCCGACGGGCAGGACCGCGACCGTCTGCACCTCGATCTCCAACCCGTCGAGGTGGCGTCGTATGCCGATCTGGTGGAACGCATCCTGCTGAACCTGGCCCGCAACGCGCTGCAGCACACGACCGGTGCGGTCGAGATGCGCTGCGGCCGGGACGGCGAGCTGGCCATCGTGGTGGTGCGCGACCACGGTGGAGGTCTGCCGCGATGGCTGCGGGAATCCGAGCTCGGCGATGCGGCCCTCAAAGGTCGGGCTGCCGGGCACGGCATCGGGATCTTCAGCGCCGTCAGCCTCGCCCGGAGCATCGGTGGGGACATCACCTTCGAGACCGGGGACGACGGCACCAGCTTCCGGGTGCTGCTGCCGGTGTCGACCGGCAATGGTCCGTTCGGCTGAACCGGACGCGCGGCCGGTGTCAGACGTTCTCGCCGCGGAAGATCTCGGAGACGGACTCGTCCTCGAACACCGCCCGCAGCGCCGACGCCAGGATCGGGGCGATCGACAGCACGACCAGCTTGTCACTGCGCCGTTGCTCGGGGATCGGGATCGTGTTGGTGACCACGACCTTCTCGATCACCGACTTCTCGAGCCGCTCGGCCGCGGGACCGGAGAACAGCGGATGGGTCGCACACGCGATGACCCGCGACGCGCCCCGCTGCTTGAGCAGCTCGGCCGCACCGCAGATCGTCCCGGCGGTGTCGATCATGTCGTCGATGAGGATCGCCGTGCGTCCCTCCACGTCACCGATGACGTCCAGCGTCTCGGAGACGTTGTGTTGATCCGGATCGCGTCGCTTGTGCAGGATGGCGATGGGCGAACCGAGGTAGCCGGCGAACTTCTCGGTCAACCGGACGCGTCCGGCATCCGGTGAGACGATGACCCGATTGTCCGGATCGGTGTTCTCACGGATCCAGGTCTCGAGCAGTGGCATCGCCGTCAGGTGGTCGAACGGATCGTGGAAGAAGCCCTGGATCTGACCGGTGTGCAGGTCGACCGACATGATCCGGTCGACCCCGACCGATTCGTACATGTCGGCGATCATGCGCGCCGCGATCGCCTCGCGGGACCGGGCCTTCTTGTCGGAGCGCGAGTAGCCGTAGAACGGCACCACGGCGACGGTGCGTTTGGCCGAGGCCCGCTTGAGCGCATCGAGCATGATGAGTTGCTCGATGATGAAGTCGTTGATGCTCATCCCGTCGGGGATGGACACGTGCGACTGCATCACGTAGACGTCCGCGCCCCGGACCGACTCCTGGAAGCGCGCGTAGAGCTCACCGTTCGCGAACTCGTCCAACTTCACCTCGCCGAGCGGCATACCGAGGTGGTCCGCCACCTCGCGGGCGAGCTCCGGATACGACGATCCGGAGAAGATCATCATCCGCTTCTTGGTGACGACTTCCATGACACGCCCTGGGCCGGTGGGGCCGCGACCGTAGTCGGCCCGCCGCGTCCATCACCACCCGGGTGCGCCGGGTGTCGTGGACCCCGCCGATCGGCCGTGGCTCACTCCCGGCGCGCGCTCGCCCAGCCGTCCTTGACCGTCTGACGGCTGCGTGCGATCGCCAGCGCTCCGGCCGGCACGTCATCGGTGATGGTCGACCCGGCGGCCGTGTAGGCACCCGCGCCGACGGTCACGGGGGCCACCAGCATGGTGTCGCAGCCGACGAATGCGCCGTCCTCGATGGTGGTGTGCGCCTTGGTCCGTCCGTCGTAGTTCACGGTGATCACCCCGCACGCGACGTTGACGTCCGACCCGATCGTCGCATCCCCGACATACGACAGGTGCGGGATCTTCGAGCCGTCCCCGACCGCGGCGTTCTTGGTCTCCACGTAGGCCCCGACCTTGGTGCGCGCGCCGAGCAGCGTGCCGGCCCGCAGATGGGCGAACGGCCCGACGTCGGCTCCGTCACCCACGACCGCGTCCACCCCGCGGGTGGAGTGGACCGTCGCGTCGTCGCCCACCGTGCAGTTGGACAGATGGGTGTTGGGGCCGACCACCGCGCGCGCGCCGATCCGGGTCCCCGACTCCAGGATCGTGTTCGGCAGCAGGACCGCGTCCCGGCCGACCTCGACGTCCGCATCGAGGTGGGTGCTCGCCGGGTCGATGATGGTGACGCCGACCTCGGTCATCAGGTGGTGCAGCCGGGCACGGCGCAACTCGGTCGCCGCGGCGGCGAGCTGGGCCCGGTCGTTGACGCCGGCGACCACGTCCTCCGGTGCGACGATGGCCGCGACCGGCCGGCCGTCACCGGTCAGGATGCCCACCACGTCGGTGAGGTAGATCTCACCTTGCGCGTTGTCGTCGTCGAGCCGACCGAGCGCGTCGACGAGCAGGTCGTGGGCCACGGCGTACATCCCGGCGTTGATCTCCGCGACCGTGCGCTCGTCGTCGGTCGCGTCCTTGTGCTCGACGATCCGGTCGACGGTGCCGGACGGACCGCGCAGGACCCGGCCGTAGCCGGTCGGGTCGTCGAGCACGGCCGTGAGCATGGCGGCGGGGGCGTCGGTGGTCGCCGCGAGCAGGGCCTCGAGCCACCTCGACGTCAGCAGTGGCGTGTCGCCGGCCAGGACCACGACCCGTTCGATCCCGGGAGCGATCGCCGGCATGGCCTGCTGGACCGCATGGCCGGTCCCCCGCTGCTCGTGCTGGACGACCGTGGTCAGGTTCGCCACGCCCAGCCCCTCGACCTCGGCGCGCACCGCGTCGGCCTGATGGCCGACGACGACCACCACCTGGCCGAACCCGAGCGGACGTGCCGCCTCGAGCACGTGACCGACGAGGCTCCGACCGGCCGCGCGGTGCAGCACCTTGGCGGTGTCCGAGCGGAAACGCGTGCCCTGACCGGCGGCCAGGACGACCACCGCCGTGTCGGCGGCCGGTGTGGCACCGGCCGCCGGCCGTGCGGCGGTCGTCGCGTCGTCGGTGAGCGGGTGGACTGGCGGCGTGGACATCGGTGGTGACCTCCGGTTCGAGGCGCAACCGTAGAGCGTGTCCTGGGCCGACTCAGCGCACCGCGCGGTTCACGGCACTGACGATCGCCTGCAACGACGCGGTCACGATGTTCGGATGGATCCCGACACCCCACAAGGTGCGACCGGCCACCTCGCACTCGATGTAGGCGGCGGCGGTCGCGTCACGCCCGGCGGAGGTGGCGTGCTCGGCGTAGTCGAGCACGGTCAGCTCGATGCCGTGACGACCCAGTGCGTCGCAGAACCCGGCGATCGGACCATTGCCCGTGCCCTCGAGTTCGAGCGACTCGTCGCCGTCGCGCAGCTTGACCATCATCCGGTCCTGGCCGTCACCCGTGGACTCGTGCCGGCTGCCCTCGAGCCGCAGGCGCCCCCACGGCTCCTCGTCGGCCGGCAGATACTCGTCGGCGAAGATGTCCCACATGCGTGTCGGCGAGATCTCACCACCGTCGGTGTCCGTACTGGCCTGCACCACATGGCTGAACTCGATCTGCAGCCGTCGCGGCAGATCGAGCTTGTGCTCGTTCTTCATGATGTAGGCGACGCCGCCCTTGCCGGACTGGGAGTTCACCCGGATGACGGCCTCGTAGGTGCGGCCGACATCCTTCGGGTCGATCGGCAGGTAGGGCACGTCCCAGGTCGCGTCGGCGAGATCGACCCCGGCCTCATCCGCGTCGCGTTGGAGCGCCTCCAGGCCCTTCTTGATCGCATCCTGGTGGCTGCCGGAGAACGCCGTGTAGACCAGGTCGCCGCCCCAGGGGTGACGCTCGTGGACCGGCAGTTGGTTGCAGTGCTCGACCGTACGACGGATCCCATCGAGGTCGGACAGATCGATCATCGGATCGATGCCCTGGCTGAACAGGTTCATGCCGAGCGTGACCAGACACACGTTGCCGGTGCGCTCACCGTTGCCGAACAGACAGCCCTCGACCCGGTCGGCCCCCGCCATGATGCCGAGTTCCGCGGCGGCCACGGCGGTGCCGCGATCGTTGTGCGGGTGCAGCGACAGCACGACCGCGTCACGGTTCGGCAGATTGCGGTGCATCCACTCGATCGTGTCGGCGTAGACGTTGGGCGTGGCCATCTCGACGGTGGCGGGCAGATTCAGCACGATGGGGCGATCGGCGGTGGGCTCGATGACGTCCATCACGGACCCGCACACGTCGAGGGCGAACGCGAGCTCCGTGCCCGTGTAGGACTCGGGCGAGTACTGCCAGTGGATGTCGGTGTCCGGCGTGATGACGTCCGCGTACTTCATCGCCATGCGGGCACCGTTCACCGCGATGTCGCGGATACCCGACTGCTCGAGGCCGAACACGACCCGGCGCTGCGTCACCGACGTCGAGTTGTAGAAGTGCACGATCGCCCGATCCGCGCCGACGAGCGACTCGAAGGTGCGGGCGATCAGCTCGTCGCGGCACTGGGTCAGGACCTGGATGATCACGTCGTCGGGGATCAGGTCCTGCTCGATCAGGGTGCGCACGAAGTCGAAGTCGGTCTGACTCGCCGCCGGGAACCCGACCTCGATCTCCTTGTAACCGAGATCGACCAGCAGCTGGAACATCGTGAGCTTGCGCGCGGTGTTCATCGGATCGATCAGCGCCTGGTTGCCGTCACGCAGGTCGACCGCCGCCCACCGGGGCGCGCGCTCGATGCGGGTGGCCGGCCAGGTGCGATCCGGCAGCTCGACCGAGAGCTGCTCGTGGTACGGCCGGTAACGATGGACCGGCAGGCCCGAAGGCTGCTGCGTCGGGGTCCAGACGGCGGATCCGTCGCTCGTTGAGGCGTTCGTCGGTGGGGTCGTCGAGGGGCTCAAGGCACCTGCTCCTGGGTGAGGATGGGAGCCGGCCATGGCGGGTCCTCCGCGGCGAGGATGCCGGCCTTACCCGACCTCGCCGCGGCACCCAAGAAGAAGCTCGACGGTCCGCATGTCGTGCAGCGTAGGTCACCGAGGGCCACGCCGTCCATCGCGGACTTCCGGCGTGCTCCGTCCGCCTCTGCCGACCACGGCCCGACCGGTCGCCGGATGCTGGTGGCTGGTGGCTGGTGGCTGGGGGGCAGGGGATCGAACCCTGAATACCGACTCCAAAGGACGGCGTGTTGCCTGTTACACCACCCCCCACCATCGCCGCTCCGCGGACCGACGACGCCGTGGGAGGGTAGTGGGTCACCCTCGGGCCGCCGGAAGCGTGGCCAGCACCACCGGTTGCGCGGCCCGCACCGCTGGGCGCGCCGCAGCTCTTGCCGCACGGGGCGTCAGCGTTCGGCGATCTCCGGGCCGCCGGCGGGCGACATGGCCACCTCGACGCGGTCGAAGTCGGCCGCGACCCGTTCCGCGATCGCCCGCGCGGCGATGGCGTCGGGGGCCAACGCCACGATCGTCGGCCCGGACCCGCTGACCATCGCACCGAGCGCGCCGGCCGCCAGCATGGCGTCGCGGCGGCCGGCGAGCTCGGGCAGCAGATGGATCGCGGCCGACTCGAGGTCGTTGTGCAGGGCGGCCCCGAGCGCCTCCGGATCACCGGTGCGCAGGGACTGCAGCACGGCGTCGGGCTCGGTCCCCCGTGAGGTCCCGACCTCGTCGAAGGCGCGGTAGACCGCCGGGGTCGACAGCGGCTGGTCGGTGATGCCGACCACCCAGTGGTAGACGCCCCGGGTCAGCACCTGGGCGGTGTTGGTCCCGATGCCCGTCGCGAGCGCGGTGCCCCCGGTGACGCAGAACGGCACGTCCGCGCCGAGCGCGGCCGACAGCTCCGCGAGTTCGTGGCGGGCCATATCCGCCTGCCACAGCCGGTTCAACGCGACGAGCGCCGCCGCCGCATCGGCGGAGCCACCGGCCATGCCGGCCGCCACCGGGATGCGCTTGGTCAGCTGCAGCCGGGTGATGGGTCCGCCGTGATCGGCCCCGACGGTGGCCTCGGCCGAGACCCGCTCACCGTTCGCCGTCCCGATACCCCGGTGCTCCATCAACAACCGGGCGGCCCGCACGGCGAGGTTGTCGTCGTCCACGGGCACCGTGCCCGTGTCGTCACCCTCGATGCTGAATGCCAGTTCCATGAACCGACGGGCCGCCGGGTGCGCGGTACGGCCCCGAAGTTCGAGATGGGCGACGACCGTGTCGTGCAACGACACGGTCTGCAGCACGGTCACGAGTTCGTGATAGCCGTCGTCACGCAACCCACGGATCCCGAGGAACAGGTTGATCTTCGAGGGCACGCGGACGCGCACATGGGAACACGGCGACGCGGCGTCCATGCTCCCCCTCCGGATCACGCGGGCTCGGCACCCACGGCGATCACCATCCTACGGACCGGCGCGCCGGCCTCCTCATCCAGCGGCGATGGCCTGCAGGGCCGTGTCGAGCCGGAGCAGCGCCGCACGGTCGAGGGTCTCGGCCCGGGCACCGAGGTCGATGCCCGCGGTGGCCGCCGCGGCATCGAGGCCGGCGGCATCGAGGCCGGCGGGGTCGGTCAGCCGCTTGAGGTTGTTGCGCAGCGTCTTGCGGCGCTGGGTGAACGCGGTATCGGCGAGGGCGGCCAGGCGAGTGAGATCGTCGCCCGTGGGGGCGTCCGCCCGGCGCCGGACGGCGACCATGACCGAGTCGACGTTGGGAACCGGATGGAACACCAACCGGGGAATCGACAGGGTGATGCGGGACTCGACCGCCAGCGCCAGCTTCAGCGACACCGCGCCGTAGGCATGGTCACCGACCGTCGCACACCACCGTTCCCCGACCTCCCGCTGCACCATCACGAACGCGTCCTGCACGCCCGGATGCGCCAACGCATGGAACAGCAGCGGCGTGGCCACGTTGTAGGGCAGGTTCGCGACCAGGCGCACCGGGGCACCGTCGGTCAGTACCCCGAGATCGGCCCGCAGCGCATCGGCGTGGTGGACCGTCACGTTGTCGAGTCCGCCCACCACCTCGGTGAGCGCGGCCACGAAGCCCGCGTCGATCTCCACCGCGACGACCTGCGCCGCATGGGCGGCGAGCCCCAGCGTGAGCGAACCGAGCCCCGGACCGATCTCGAGCACCGTGTCACCCGCGTCGAGTTCGGCCGCCGCGACGATCCGCCGCACGGTGTTGGGGTCGATGACGAAGTTCTGACCGTCACTCTTGCGCGGAGCCAACCCGTGGACGTCGAGCAACCGGGTGACGTCCCGGGGCGTGAGCAGCTCGGTCACGACCTCAACGCTGCGCGTCGGCGTCGATGGTGGGCAGGGCGAAGGCCCGCACGGTGGTGTCGTAGACCGCGTCGATGACCTCCTGCAGTTCGCGTCCCTGGACGCCCGCCAGGACCCGCGCCGTCAACGGCACGAAGGACGGATCGTTGGGGGTCCCCCGATGGGGATGCGGGGTGAGAAACGGCGCGTCCGTCTCGGTCAACAGGCGGTCGAGCGGGACGAGCGCCGCGACCTCGCGCAGCGCCGAGGCGTTGCCGAAGGTCACGTTGCCCGCGAACGACAGGTAGTAACCGGCATCGAGGCAGCGCTTGGTCACCGCGGTGTCGCCCGAGTAGCAGTGCATGACGACCCGCTCCGGGGGGCCGTGATCCGCGAGGATCGCCAGGCACTCGTCCCAGGCCTCCCGGCAGTGGATCACCAGCGTGCGGTCCTGACGATGTGCGATGTCGATGTGGGCGCGGAACGACGCCTCCTGCTGCTGCGGGGTCGTGTGGTCCCGGTAGTAGTCCAGGCCCGTCTCACCGACCGCGACGCACGCCGGGTCCTTGGCCAGCCGCTCGATGACCTCGAGCACCTGCGGGGAGGCCTCCATCGCATCGTTGGGATGGACGCCGACAGCCGCCCAGACCCCGTCGAAACGGGTCGCCGTCGCCACCGCCTGGGTCGAGGACGCCATGTCGGTTCCGACCGTGACCATGATCCCGACCCCGGCCTCGCGGGCACGCCGTACCTGGGTGGCCGGGGACAACTCGTCGTGGTGGTCGAGGTGGCAGTGCGTGTCGACGTAGCGCACGTGCGATCACAACCTCTCGGTCAGGTGGTCGAAATGGACACCGGCAACACCAGCGTCGCCGGTGGGTCCCGACTCCCGGGACAGCAGACGCCGACCGGTTCCCGGACGCTGCCGGCAGCGAGCCTCGAGGAGGGCTCGAGCCGCTCGGCATGCAACATGCCCGCCATGAGGTCGGGCACCGTAGCAGCCTACCAGCTCGCTCACCCGGACGTGCGGCCCCGGTCGCGGCTCACCGCAGACACTCGACGAACGGGAATCAACGGGCGTCGATCAGACCGAGCCGTCGACCTCCGCGGCCGAACGGGCATCGAGCACGGCCTGGTAGAGCTCCCGCCGCGATGCGCCGGTGGCCGCCGCCACCTCGGCGACCGCGTGCTTGGTCCCCGCCCCCGCGGCCACGAGCGCGGCGACGCGCGCCACCTGCTCGTCGACGCCGACGACGGTCTCCTCGGGCGGCTCCAGGCCGGCGATGACCAGGGTCACCTCCCCGCGCATCCCGGCCGCCGCCTGCACAGCGAGCTCGGCGAGGCTGCCGCGGCGGACCTCCTCGTGCAGCTTGGTCAGCTCGCGGCAGAGCACGGCCGGTCGGTCCCCACCGCAGGCCGTGGCCAGATCGTCGAGGTCGGCGGCCACCCGATGAGGGGCGGCGAACAGCACCACGGTGCGGCGCTCGACGGCGAGTTCGGCGAGCCGCTCCCGACGTGCGGCGCCCTTGCGCGGCAGGAAGCCGTCGAAGCTCACCCGGTCGGTGGGGAACCCGGACACGACCAGCGCAGCGAGCACCGCCGAGGGACCCGGGATCGGCTCGACCCGGATGCCGGCCGCCGCGCAGGCCGCCAGCAGCCGGTAGCCCGGATCGGACACACCGGGCGTACCGGCGTCGGACACCAGCACGATGCGCTGTCCGGCGGTGAGCAGCTCCAGGATCTCCGGAATCCGATCGCGTTCGTTGTGCTCGTGCAGGGACCGCTGCTGCACCCGGGAGTCGACGTGCGCGAGCAGGCGACCGGTGCGTCGGGTGTCCTCCGCGAGGACGAGGTCCGCGTCACGCAACGTCCGCGCCGCGCGGAGCGACAGGTCCTCCAGATTGCCGATCGGGGTCGCGACGACCTGCAGCGTTCCGGACATCGCGCTCTCCCTTCAGTCGGTCCGACGGCAGCCGACGGGGATCGCAGCGTAGGCCCGGCCGCGCAGCTGGAACGCCGAGGTGGTACCAACCGCACCGGCGGTCACGACGCGTGACCGCGAAGCTCACGCGGGTCGGGGTGGCCGCGAACAGGAGCCATCGATGCGGCGCGCAACCAGACTCGGTCTGATCGGTCTCGTCGTGCTCGTCGTGCTCGGTGCCGCAGGGCTGGGAGCCGGCGGCTGGATCTACAGCGACGAACTGCTGCCTGCACCACCTCCGTTCACCCCGACCCGAGACGTCCTGGTGCTGGACGCCGACGAGGCAGACAGCCGCGTCGAGCTCGCGGTCACCGGTGGCGACCTCGTCGATCTGTACACCGTCGGGCTGGTCACCGACGACGGCCTGCTCGTGCTCGAGGGGGACGCCGTCCCGAGCGCGGAGGGCTTCGTGCGGACCGGGGTCCTGGTCGACGGCACCTGGCCCACGGCCGGCGAACGGGTCGGCGCGAGTGTCGACACCTACTTCGGGTCGCCGTCGGACACGCTGGGCATCCCCTACGAGACCGTGGAGATCCCCTCGCCCGAGGGCACGCTGCCGGGTTGGCGGGTCGTTCCCAACGGTGCCGACACCGACACCTGGGTCGTGATCATCCACGGGCGCGGTGGTGGACTGTCCGAGGGCAACCGGCTGCTGCCCACCCTGGAACGGCTACGCGTGCCCGCGCTGACCATCTCGGTGCGCAACGACCTCGACGCCCCGGCGGATCCGGACGGCTACGGCTACTACGGCGCGCGCGAATGGGAGGACCTCACGGCCGCCGTCGACCACCTCGTCGCCACCGAAGAGGCCGAGCGGATCGTGCTCGTCGGCTACAGCCAGGGGGCCTCGATCGCCCTGTCGTATCTGCGCCGCTCGCCGGACGCGGACCTGGTCGCGGGTGCGGTCCTGATCTCGCCGCTGATCTCGCTGCAGGAGACGCTGACCCTGCAGGCCCAATTGCGCGATATCCCGGATCCGCTCATCCCGGCGCTGCTGACCGCCACGCGCGCGATCAGCACCGCGCGGTCCGGACTCGACTTCGATCAGGTCGAGCACCTCGACCGCGCCGACGAACTCCCCGACGACGTCCCGATGCTCGTGACCCACGGCGACAGCGACGCCTTCGTGCCCATCGGCCCGTCACGCGCCTTCAGTACGGCGCTCGGTGATCAGGTCGTCTACGAGGAGTACCCGGGTGCCGACCATGTCCGGGAGTGGAACGTCGACCGGGAACGGTTCGAGGCCGATCTGGCCGACTTCCTGACCGGAGCGCTGGACCCGACCGACTGACGCGGGTCAGACACCGTCCATCGCGATCATGGCCGCGCGCCACCGGATCTCGTCGCGGGCGCGTAGGGCGGCGACGTCGTCGTCGAGATCGACCGAGCGCCACCCGTGGTCATCGGGCAGGGCGAGCCAGTCCGTCGCCGTGCCCGCGACCGCTGCCTCGACGTCGCCCGCTGGACCTGCGGGACGGACACCGGGGACGCCACCGACGAGCACGATGCCGGCCGCCGCGCGCCGGTCGTCGTCCACGGCCGGGGCGGCGACTCCCCCGGGCCGGACCAGCCGCTCGCGCACCAGCGGCCGGGAGGCGACGGTCACGTCGAGTTGGCTGTCACTGGTTCCCGGGGCCTCGTCGGTCCGCCCGAGCACGACCAGCTCCCGCAGCAGCAGCCGGGCGTCCCCGGCCAGTCGCACCGACGTCGAGGTGGCGTGTTCCGCCCCGGCGGCGACCACCGTCGGACCGAGATCGATGATCGCCGTGCCGCCCGGCTCGACGTCGACGTGCACGTCGAACCGCGAGCGTGCCGTCGTGCGTCCGGGTAGGGCGATGGTCGCCGCGACGGATGCGAGTTCCAGTCGCGCGCCGGCGCCGACGTGCACCGTCAACGCGACCCGGTCCCCGCCCAGGGGCCATGCCCCGGTGCCGACCAGGTGGACCCGGTGTGGACCCGTCCGCCGCATGGCCAGCGGAAAGCCGCCCCCGCGCATGACCAGCGCGGTGCCGGAACCGCGGGCCGTGGCCCGCAGCTGCAGGGCGTCGTCGACCCGGGAGCGGTCGACGCCCGGTGCCAGCGCACTCACGCCGGCACGGTCGTGGCACCGGTCGGCAGCTGGGCGCGGACCCAGGCGGACGTCTCGGCGACCGGATCCTCGGCGACCAGCGACGACAGGATGGTCGTCCGCCCATCGCGGACCCGGGCCGCGTCACTGGCCATGAGGTCGAGGTCCGCACCGACGTATGGCGCGAGATCCGTCTTGTTGATCACCAGCAGGTCACAGCCGGCGACGCCGGGGCCGCCCTTGCGGGGGACGTCGTCGCCACCGGCGACATCGAGCACGAACACCTCGCGGTCGACCAATGCCTGCGACCAGGTCAGCGTCAGGTTGTCGCCGCCGGACTCGACCAGGATCAGCTGGAGGTCGGGGAACCGGGCCTGCAATCCCTCGACCGCATCGAGGTTGGTGCTGATGTCGTCGCGTACCGCGGTGTGGGGGCAGCAGCCGGTCCGCACCGCGACGATGCGGTCGTCGTCGAGGATCGCATCGGCGCGCAGACGGTCGGCGTCCTCGGTGGTGTAGATGTCGTTGGTGACCACCGCGACGGACAGCTCGCTCGACAGGGCACGGCACAGCGCGGCGATGAGCGCCGTCTTGCCGCTGCCGACGGGCCCGCCGATCCCGATGCGGACGGGGCGGTCGGTCGGGACCGGGCGCGTCCCGCCCCCGCCGGTGGACAGGTCATCGGGCAGACGGTGCATGGGTCGCTCCTGAGTCGTGCGGGGTCGTGACGCCTTGGAGTTCGCGGCTGCCGGGTTCGTGTGGCCGGTCGGACCGTGCGGCCGGTCAGGTGTCGAAGTAGCGGTCGTCGCGGGCGGCGTGGACGGTCGCGGTCAGATCCCAGCGCGGGGTGGCCGGGGCGGGCCAGTCAGCCGGGTCGTCCCGCTCCGCCGCCAGCGTGGCCCGGTCGACGTGCTCGTCGATGACCGGCTGCAGTCCGCTGATGACGGCGGTCACCCCGACCGGGTCGAGCCCGAGCAGCCGGACGGCGGCCTGGGCCGGTTCGGCCACGGCCGCGTGCTGCGCCAGCAGCGCGGCCGCCGCGGCGGCCTGGCCGAGCGCGCCGGCGACCGCACCGAGCACCAGCGGCAGGGGCCCGCCCGGATGCGCGGCCAACGCGGGCGGCAGAGCCCCGTCGTCGAGCAGCGGCGTCGCGACGCGGACCAGGTGACGGCCACGCGTCCGGGCCGCGGTGCGCAGCGCCGGGACGGGCACCCGGGCGTCGAACTCGTCGATCAGGCGCGACCACCCCCACGCCGACGCCCCGACGATCTCGCGTTGCGCCGCGGCGGTGAAGCACGCCTCGACGGCTCCGACGGTGACCACACGTGCCTCGAGGTAGCGGGCCAACGTGGCGACATCGTGCACGAGCCCATCGACGATGGCCTGCTCGACACCGCCGGAGTGTACGTGCCCACCGGCGGGCAGCCGGCCGTCGGCCAGCAGCAGCAGTGGTAGCAACGACGGGGTCACGGGGCGCTCAGAAGAGGAAGTAGCGCTGCGCGAGCGGGAGCTCGCCGGCCGGGTCCGGATCGATGATCTCGCCGTCGATCCGGACGGTGAAGGTGTCCGGGTCGATGTCGATGCGGGGGGTGGCGGTGTTGTTGGGCAGATCCGCCTTCATGACGCCGCGGCAGTCGTCGACCGCCACCACCCGGCTGCCCAAGCCGAGCTCCGCGCCGATCCCCGCCTCGGCCGCGGCGCGGCTGACGAAGCTGACGCTCGAGCGGGCGGCGAGCATCGGGGCCGCACCGAACATCGGCCGGGGCAGGTAGGGCTGCGGGGTCGGGATGGACGCATTGGCGTCCCCGTTCTGCGCATAGGCGATCGAGCCGCCCTTGATGACCAGGTCCGGCTTGACGCCGAAGAACCGCGGGTCCCACACGACCAGGTCGGCGAGCTTGCCCGGCTCGACCGAGCCGACCTCGGAGGCCAGCCCGTGGGCGACCGCCGGCACGATGGTGTACTTGGCGACGTACCGACGGATGCGTTCGTTGTCGGCGGCGCCGTCGCCGGCCAGCGAGCCCCAGCGCGCCTTGGCGACGTGCGCGGTCTGCCAGGTTCGGCAGATGACCTCGCCGATGCGCCCCATCGCCTGGCTGTCGGAACCGATCATCGAGATGGCTCCGAGGTCGTGCAGCAGATCCTCGGCGGCGATGGTGGACGGCCGGATCCGCGATTCGGCGAAGGCGAGGTCCTCGGGGATGGACGCCTTGAGGTGGTGGCAGACCATGAGCATGTCGAGGTGTTCGTCGACGGTGTTGACGGTGTGCGGGCGGGTCGGGTTGGTCGAGCTCGGCAGCACGTTGGGCTCGGAGGCGACGGTCATGATGTCCGGGGCGTGGCCACCGCCGGCACCCTCGGTGTGGAACGTGTGGATGCTGCGCCCGGCGAACGCCTCCAGGGTCGACTCGACGTAGCCGGCCTCGTTGAGCGTGTCGGTGTGGATGGCGACCTGCACGCCGTGTTCGTCGGCGACGCTCAGCGCCGCGTCGATCGCCGCGGGCGTGGTCCCCCAGTCCTCGTGCAGCTTGAACCCGGACGCGCCGGCGACCAACTGCTCGACGAGGGCGGCGCGGTTGACGGTGTTGCCCTTGGCCAGCAGCGCGATGTTCATCGGCCAGTGGTCGACGGCCTGCAGCATGGCACCGAGGTGGAACGCACCGGGGGTCACCGTGGTCGCCTTGGTGCCCTCGGCCGGGCCCGTGCCGCCGCCGACCAACGTGGTGATGCCGGTCTCGAGTGCGGTGGTCAGTAGCTGCGGCGCGGTGAGGTGGACGTGGACGTCGACGGCTCCGGCGGTGACGATCCGGCCGTTGCCGGCGATGATCTCCGTCGACGGACCGATCACGAGATCCGGATGGATGCCGTCCATCGTGTCCGGGTTACCGGCCTTGCCGAGCGCGACGATCCGCCCGTCGCGCAGGCCGATGTCGGCCTTGACGATCCCCCAGTGGTCGATGACGACCGCGCCGGTGATGACGGTGTCCGGGACCCGCTCGCCCCGCTCGACCGTGGCCTGCCCCATCGACTCACGGATGACCTTGCCACCGCCGAAGACGACCTCGTCACCGCCGCCGGAGCGATCCTCGGTCACCTCGGCGAACAGGTCGGTGTCCCCGAGCCGGATGCGGTCGCCGACGGTCGGACCCAGCAGGGACGCGTAGCGGGAACGGGCGATCTCACGCATCGGATGCTCCTTCGTCGGACGCGTCGGACTGGTCGACAGGGCCGGCCGTCTCCCCCCGGAGACCGGCCACGATCCGCGCACCGCCGAGCGCGACCAGCGTCACCGAACGGGCCATCCCGGGCTCGAAGCGCACGGAGGTCCCGGCCGGCACGGCGAGCCGGAAGCCACGGGCGGCGGCGCGGTCGAAGCGCAGCGCGGGGTTGGCCTCGGCGAAGTGGTAGTGCGAGCCGACCTGGATCGGACGGTCGCCCGAGTTGGTCACCTCGAGCTCCAGCATCGTGCGGTCGGGTAGCGCCACCACCTCGCCGTCGGGGTGGATGATCTCGCCGGGGATCATGTCGCGTGGCTCCTCGTCGGGGACGTCGCCGCCCGGTCGTGGGCGTGGGGACCGGGCGGGTGGTCGTCTCGGGTGGTCCGGTCAGGCGATCGGCTCGTGCAGGGTCACCAGCTTGGTGCCGTCGGGGAACGTGGCCTCGACCTGGACCTGGTCCAGCATCTCCGGCACCCCGTCCATGACGTCGTCACGGGTGAGCACCTCCCGGCCGGCCTGCATCAGCTCCGCCACGGACCGGCCGTCGCGGGCCCCCTCGAGCACGAACACCGTCAGGATCGCCGTGGCCTCCGGGTGGTTGAGCTTCAGCCCCCGGTCGCGTCGCCGAGTGGCGACGTCCGCGGCGACGTGCACCATCAGCCGCTCGATCTCCATCGTGGTCAACCGCATGCGTCGCCTCCCACCGCTGTCGTCCGCCGCCGGTCGGCCACTGCCGCCGGGCACGGTCGCGGAGTCTGCCCCGGCACTGTTTCGGACGGATGAACGGCATCCGGCGGAGTAGGGTCGATCGCCGACCACCGGAGGCCCGCCGTGCTCTACCTCGCCACCACCGACGGCCACGACCTCGTCGACGCCACGGGGGATCACCCGGACGGACCCTGGCGCGACATGTGCCGACTGCGCCCGGGCCTCACCCTGATCGACAGCGAGCAGCGGCGCTCGATCGTCTATCACGCGATCAAGGACCTGCTGGCGGCCGACACGCCGCTGCTGGTCCTCCAGGCCCACGAGATCCCCAAGTTCAAGGGCATGGCCCCGGGTGCCCTGGCCTGGGCCCGTGCGCACGCCTGAACGGCGCGCGGACCGGTGGGTGAGCGCGTCAGCGCAGGACGACCAGCGAGAGCGCCGACAGCGGCACGAGGTACCAGGCGAAGCGGTCGATCCCGATCCGACTGACCAGGCGGACCAGGAACGCGATGGCGAGGTAGCCCGACACCGCCGCGGCCAGGATGCCGACCGCCAGTTCCGTCCCGGAGATCGTGGCCAGGTCGTCGACGTCCGGGATGGAGACCACCGCGGCACCGGCGATGGCGGGCAGACCGAGCAGGAAGGCGAACCGTGTCGCGGCGCTCCGCGACAGCCCGGCGGCGACCCCCGCGGAGATCGTCAGCCCGGCCCGTGACAGCCCCGGCAACAGCGCCAACGACTGGGCCACTCCCACGAGCACGGCCTGCCGCCACGACAACGACTCGAGGCCGACCCCGCGGGTGCTCGCCGGGTCGACCGCCTCATCGGAGGTGTCTCCGGAGGCCTCCGCCGGGCCGTCAGCCGGGCCCGAGGTGTCCGCAGCAGCGCTCGTGGGCTGCTCCAGACGGTTCGCCGGGTGCGCCAGCGGGGCATCGGACGCCGTCGGCGTCTCGGCGACCGGGTCCTGTCGCCGACGTCGGCCGGCATCGCGCCGATCGGCGATCCGTTCACCGCCGACCAGGACCGCCGCCGTGACCAACAGCAGCCAGGCAGCCGTCGTGGGCGCGGCGAAGACCGACTCCACCGCACCACGCAGGGTCAGCCCGACGATGGCGACCGGGACACTGCCCACGACCAGCAGGACGAGCAGGCGCCGGTAGAAGGCGCGCTCGTCCGACGGCTGACGACCGACGAGCGCGCGGGTCATCCCCCACAGATCGGCGCGGTAGAAGACGAGTAGTGCCGCCAGCGTGCCGACGTGCAGCGCGACGTCGAAGGCGATCCCGTGGCGTTCCCAGCCCGCCAGGGCCGGGACGAGCACGAGATGCCCCGACGACGACACGGGGATGAACTCCGTCAGTCCCTGGACGATGCCCAGCACCAGGGCCTGGATCCACTCCGGCGCATCGGGGAACAACCTGACTCCTTGGGACGGACCGACGGACCGACGGTCGTTGCAGGACGGACGTTGCGGGGGGCGACCGGGCGCACGGACCGGGTGGTACGGGCGGTCGGGGGTCAGCTCCGTGTCGCAGTCAACGCCTGTTCCAGGCGGGCGACATCGCTGACCCACAGGTGGGCCGGCGGCCGACCCGCGAGTTCCAGGCTCAACACGCCGTCGTTCGCCCAGAGCCTACGGGCGTGGATGCGGACCTGGTCGACGGCATCCAGATCGGCATCGAGGTAGCGACGCCCCCAGCTCGAGCGGATGCGCGCGCCATCGGCCGCGGACCCGGCCTCCGAGCTGGAGCGAGCCTCCTCGGCCGGGTCGTGCGACGCCCGTGCACCCGACGGCGGCAGCGTCGGATCGGCTCCCGGCGGTGATGCCGTCGCGGACGGGTCCACGCCGTCAGCCGAAAGCGACGTGTCCGGTGGCGGATCCGGCCGGAACCGGACCTGTCGGTCGACGACGGTCAGGACGCCGGCGACCGCGTCGACCTGCCAGAGCCAGCGGGCCCGACTGCCGTGTCCGCGTCGACCCAGACAGGCCGGTAGGGACGTCGTCGCCGCAGCGTCGGCAGCACGAGCCCCGTCCGACGTCGGGCGCGGGGATGCCGCCGGGTCCGGGGCCGCGCCCGGTGCCGGAGGCGTGGTCGGCGTGACCAGTCGCGCGCGCGCCCACGGGGGCAGCAACCACCTCGGCGGCCACACGGTCAGCCCCACGATCGGCACGAGGTACAGCCCGGCGAACACCAGCGCATCCCCGAGGTCGGTGAGCTGCTGACCCATCGCCGCGAGCCCCATGTCGAACGCTGCACGCACTGGGCCGACCACGAGCGGGGTCAGCACCAGCACGGCGGGCAGCGGCCAGACCATCGCGGTCCAGCCACCCGGGCGACCGAACCAGAATCGCAGCCGCCCACGCCACACGAGCCAGCAGCCCACCAACGTCGTGACGATGGCCACCTGGACGAGCGGGTCGAGGAACAGCAAACCCATGGTGGTCATCCGAGCGTGAGGGTGGTGGCACCGCGGGCCGACGCCGACCGCGCCACCACGTCATCAAGGTAGGGGTGGCAGACGAGCACACGGTGGACGGCTGTGCGCGATCCTCGTCGGGCCGGGCCCGGGCACCCAAGATGAACAGCTTCTCAGGCGCGCTTCAGGGTCGCTTCACCTCGACACCCCAAGCTCCTCTCTCGCGGTTGCGGCGGTCGGACCGCCACGGCCGTGTCCGTCCGGGGCGCCGGCACGGTGACCATCGCGTCCATCCCGGGGGCACGTCCATGAGCACGATCGGTCTGGTGCTCGGCAAACCCGCCGGACGCTCACCCGTCATCGGCGAGGTGGTGGATCGGTTGCGGGCGCAGGGGCATCTCGTGATCACCCATGTTCCGGGCCGGGACGCGGGACTCCCGAGCTGGCTCGACCAGGCGGACCTCGTGGCACTGCGGGGACTCGCCCCCCGGACACTGCAGGCACTCGCGGAACACGACCCGTCGGATGTGCGCTTCCTCGACACCCCGGGTGCCCTGCTCGCGGCCCAGGACCGCCCGTGGACGGCGAACCGACTGCGCGACGTCGGACTCGCGACGCCACCGTGGTGGCCGGCACCGACCTGGCGGGAGGCCACCGAACTCATCACCCGACACGCGGGGCGATTCGTCGTCAAGCACACCGACGGCTCGATCGGACGCAGCGCGCGGGTCTGGATGGGAGACGCCGGCACGCTGCCGGCCCAGCCGCCCTTCACCGGTCCCTTCCACGTCGAGCGCGACGTGGGCTCGGGACGCACGGAGGTCAAGCTCTACCGTGTCGGACCACACACCGCCGCGTTCGAACGCCGGGCGACGAGGTTCGCGGCCATCCCCGTGGACGCCCGCCTGCACGAGGTGACGGTCCGGGCCGCTGGAGCGCTCGGTCTGTCGCTGGCCGGGTTCGATCTGCTGGTCGACACCTCGGAGGTCGCCGTCATCGATGTGAATGCGTTCCCGAGCTGTCGTCGGCTGCCCGATGCCGCGCAGCGGATCGCCGACCATCTCGTCGCCCGGGCCCGCGCACCGGCGCTCGCCGTCACGCCGGTGCGCGACGATGCCGGGTCGGTGCCATGAAGATCCTGGTCGTCGAGGACGAACCGCGCATCTCCGAGCTCGTGGCGCGGGGGCTGACCGAGCGCGGCTTCATCGTCGAGATCCGCGAGGACGGCCTCAGCGGGCTCGAGGCGGCACTCGACGAATCGGTGGATCTGATGATCCTCGACCTGAACCTGCCATTGTTGCCCGGCGAGCAGATCCTGGAGCGACTGGCGGTCGCCAGGCCCAGCCTTCCCGTCATCGTCCTGAGCGCCAAGGACGGTGTCGATGACCGCGTCCGCAACCTGCGGGCCGGTGCCGACGACTACGTCACCAAGCCGTTCAGCTTCGCGGAGCTGCTCGCCCGGGTCCAAGCCCGACTGCGGACCCCGGCGGTGGAGGCGGATCCCGTGATGTCCTACGGGCGCGTCGTGTTGGACCTGCACAGCCGGCTGGTCACCATCGACGGGCGTGAGGCGGAACTGACGAGCCGGGAGTTCGCCCTGCTCGCGGTCCTGATGGACCATCCCCGCCAGATCCTCAGCCATGCGCAACTGCTCGACCGGGTCTGGGACGACCAGCACCTGCCCGGCAGCAACGTCATCGAGGTCTACGTCCGCCACCTGCGGCGCAAGCTCACCAGCGACGTGATCGAGACCGTCCGCGGTGCCGGCTACCGGTTCGTGGGATGAAGGCACCCGCGACGGATGCAGGCGCGCGCCGGCCCCGCCATCTCGGCATCCGGCCGCGCATCCTGGCCTGGTACGTCGTCCTGCTCACGCTCGCGACCGGCTTCACGATCGTCTTGGAACGCAATGCGCTGCTCAGCGGACTCGACCAACGCATCCAGCAGGAACTCGAGCAGGAAGTCGACGAGTTCCGGCGGCTGATCGGTGGCACCGCCCCGGATGGCAGTTGCTATGCGGCCCGTCAGCCGGACGGGACCTGCGAGGTCGGGCTCGACCCGACCACGGGCGCACCGTTCGGCACCGACGTCGCCTCGGCATTCGACACCTTCCTGCGGCGCTCCATTCCCGGCGAGCACGAGACGTTCGTGACCTTCGTCGACGACCAATTCCACGCCGCGAGCATCGACGAGCCCCCGATCGCGCTGCAGGAGGTCCCGGCGATCGCCGACCTGGTGCGCGGCCTGGGGCAGCCCGATCAGCGTGACATCGACACGGTGGCCGGTCCGGTGCGGCTGTTGGCCGTGCCGGTCGGCCCGGTGGAGTCCCGGGCGGTGTTCATGGTGGCGCAGTTCCTCGAGCCGCAGCTCGCGCAGGTCAGCGAGAGCGCCCGGATCGCGATCATCGCGAACCTGATCGTGCTGGGCGTCGCCTCGGTCCTGGCCTACCTCGCCACGGGCCGGCTGTTGCGGCCGGTCCGACTCGTGACCGAGACGGCGAACACCATCTCGGAGACCGACCTCAGCCAACGCATCCGGGTCGACGGAGACGACGAGATCTCGCAACTCGCGCGAACCTTCAACGCGATGCTCGATCGGCTGGAGGACGCGTTCGCGAGCCAGCGACGCTTCTTCGACGATGCCGGCCACGAACTCCGCACGCCGATCACGATCGTGCGCGGCAACCTCGAGCTGCTCCCGGAGGAGCCCGAGGCGCGGGCGCGGGCACTGAGGATCGTGACTGCCGAGCTGGACCGGATGGCTCGGATGGTGCAGGACCTGCTGACACTCGCAAAATCCGAACGACCGGACTTCCTGTCCAGCGAACCGATCGAACTGCGCGCGGTGGTGGCCGATGCACACGAGATGGCGCAGGCGCTGGCTCCCCGCGACTGGACGCGGGAGATCCGTGCGAGCGCCACGATCGAGGCGGACGCGCAGCGCCTGCGTCAGGCCATCGTGCAACTGGCCGACAACGCGATCGACCACACCGAGCCCGGGGATCGCATCAGTATCGGGTGCGACGTCGACGGCACCGATGTCGTGCTGTGGGTCAGCGACACGGGGGTCGGCATCGCGCAGGAGGACCAGGACCGCATCTTCGATCGGTTCACGCGCGGAACCAACCCCCGACATGAGGGCACCGGCCTCGGCCTCTCGATCGTCGCGGCCATCGCCGACGCACATGGCGGCGACGTCGCCGTGCGGAGCGATCCGGGATCCGGTGCCACCTTCACCCTGCGACTCCCGCGGCAACGCGACCCGGGTCGCGAACACATCGTGGGGCCATCATGATCCGGATCGGGCTCCTCCACGAGGTCCCGCGCGTGCGGGCGCTCTACGAAGCGGTCCTCGTCGGCCGTGGCCACGCGGTCGTGGTCGGCTCCCTGATGGACCCCACCGCCATCGCCATCCCGACGTCGGGCCGCGACTGGCACGACTGCGACCTGTTGGTCGTCCACGTGCCAGACGGCCAGCAGGGCCTCGACCGGCTGGCGGCGCTGCACAGCACGGTCCCGGTCGTCTGCATCGACGACGACACCGATCCGGCCCGGGAACGTTGGCTCGCCGCCCACGGCTTCGAGCAGGTCCTGCACGGACCGATCCGACTCCGCGATCTCGTCGAGGCCATCGAGGTCGCGATCACCAAGCTGCAGGCACCCCGCTGGACGGCGGACCAGACCGTGGCCCGCGTCGTCCACGACTCGCGCGAGCGCGCCGGGCGGTCGCTCGACAAGCGCGGGCACGCCCCGCGAGCCGGCCGTCACCTGCTGCTCGAGGCGGACGCACTGCAGGTCGCCATCCATCTGTTCCCACGTGACACCCGCCTGCGCCTGGTCGGCACCGTCGCCGGCACGGACGAACCGGTGCTCGCCCGTGTCGAGCTCGCCCACGGCAGCGCGATCGGACGCACCCGGACGGACGTGGCCGGCCGGTTCGAGTTCGGGGACGTCGTCCCGGGACCGGCACGGCTGCGGGTCGATGGCCGTGGCTGGGCGATCGATGCCGCAGTCGCATTGGCGATCGACTGATGCCGGCCGAGCGAACGGATTTCGACCGGCATGTGACCGAGTTGCGCGCCCTGCTCGACCACGACCCGGGGGCCGCGTTGCCGCGCGTGGAGGCGCTCTACCGTGCGACCGTCGACGATGGCGACGAGCGGCGCGCGACGACCGCCTACCTGCTCGGTCAGGCACGGGCCGCGACCGGCGATCCGACCGAGGCCACCGAACTCGTCCGCGAGGCCCAGGCCCGATGGGAGTCGGCCGGGAACGAGCTGCAGGCGGTCCGCACCCGCGCCGGGCTCATGCAGTTGCTGACGGCGGCCGGGCATTCGGACGCGGCCATCCGGACGGGACTGGACGCGCTCGAGCAACTCCGGGCCATCGCCACGGACGCAGCCACCGAGGAGATCGCGGGCCTGCTGCACCAGAACATCGGCGTCGCGGCGGGCCACATCGGCTCGTTCCAGATGGCACTGGACTCCTACGACCGCGCCGCAGCGGCCTACCAGGCCGCCGGGGCATCGGACCGGCTCCCCTTCCTCGGCGCGAACCGGGCCGCCGAGTTGCTCGACCTCGGCCGTATCGGCGCGGCACTGCTCGAGCTCGAGCGGGCCCATGCGGATGCGCGGGCGCTGGGCTCGGGTGCCCTGGTGGCGCGGTGTGACGCCATGATCGGCTGGGGGCAGGTGCTGGCGGGCAACCCGGACCAGGGAATCCGTCACCTGTGTTCGGCGGCGGAGGGGTTCCAGGCGACCTCGATGCGCGCGGACGCGGAGCTCGCCCGGCTACGGCTCGGCGAGGCCCATCTGCTGCTCTCCGACTGGACCGAGGCCGCCACGGTCTTCGAGCGGCTCCTGGCCGACCACACGCCGGTCACGGCGGCGACGCGCTGCGCTGCGCAGACGGGTGCCGCCGCGGCGCGTATCGGGCAAGGCCAGCACGCCGCGGCTCGCCGGGACCTGCAGACCGCCATCGCCGCGTGGGAGGCGGCCGGCAACCTGCCCGGTGCCGTGAGCGCCCGCCTGGAGCTCGCCGGGCTGCTGCTCGCGGCCGGCGACCGGGACGGAGCGATCGCCATCAGTCTCCATGCCGCCGACAGTCTCGGTGCCGACGGTCCGGAGCGCTACCCCCTGCAGATGCTCTACGTGGCGTTGCGGCTCGTCGACGTCCTGCTGCCCGATCACGAGGCGGCCCGCCCCTACGCCGAGCAGGCGCTGGACATCGCCACCCGGGCGGGCATCCCGTTGCTGGTGTGTCGCGCCCGCCGCCGACTCGCGTCGGTCGAGATCGAGGCCGGCCACACCGACGCCGCGGAGCGGCAGTTGCGTGCGACCATCGAGCTCGGTGAGACCCTGCGGGCACGGCTGCCCCGGGAGGGACAGCGGCTGTCCTTCGGCGACGACATCGACCTCACGTTGTCGATGATCACGGAGATCCTGGTCGAGCGGGGGACGGCGGAGGCCGTCAACGAGGCCGCCACGTTGGCCGACCGTCGGCGTGACCGGGTGTTGCGCGAACTGGTCGACGGCACCGTCCAACTCGACGAACTCGAGCGAACCCCGGGCCGTGACCCGTTCCACGCGTCGATGACCGCGCTCAGCGACGCCCTGCTCGATGTCGACTCACCCCGTCGGGCCGCCGCCCTGCGCGAACACGTACGCGGACTCGTCGAGCGACATGCCGGTGCCACCCACGCGGACGCGGCGCGTGCAGGTACCGAAACGATCCGCGCCACGGCCACGGCTCCGACCGCAGCCGCGATCGGGACGCTCAACCGGCCCGACGGACGCGGCACCTCGGGCGCGCCCGTGGGCTCGGCGACGATCGCCTACACGGTCACCGACGACCGGATCGCCGCGTTCGTGACCCGCGGGGGATTCACCCGTGCCGTGCGACTGGACACCGACACCCGCAGGGTGTCCGAGCTGCTCGAGGAGCTCGATGCCGAACTGTGGCAGGCCGGGGTGAGTGCCCGCGACGAGCTCGACGCCGGTCATCCCTTCACCCGCAGCGCCGACCGGCTCCTGCGCCGCATCGGAGCCGGCCTGATCGACCCGCTCGCGCACCTGCTGCCGCAGAGCGAGCGCAGCCACTGGCAGGTGGTCCCGCACGGTCTGCTGCACGACGTGCCCTTCCACGCCCTGATCGATGCCGGGGGACCCCTGATCGACCGCGCCACCATCACCGTCAGCCCCAACCTGTCGTTCGCCGCCCCCGCCACGCTCGGTCCGACCGCGACGCCCCGGGTGCTGGCGATCGGGCTTCCGACCGCCGGCAACCCGGGCGTCGCGGACGAACTGGCCGCCTTCGGTTCCGCCGGGCTGCCGACCGATGTCCTGATCGGTGCCGAGGCCACCAGCGAGGCGCTCGCCACCGCCTCGAGCCGGGCGACCATCCTGCATCTGGCCGGCCATGGGGAGTTCGATCGCGACCATCCACGTCGTTCGCGCCTCCAGCTCGCCGATCGCTCGATCACCGCGGACGACGTGGCACGGCTCCGACTCGGCGGCATGACCGTCATCGTCAGCGCCTGCGACGTCGGCCGCGCCGGCTACCGGGCACCGACCGGCGCCGCCATCGGGCTCGGGCGGGCCTTCCTCGCCGCGGGTGCCCACACCGTGCTCGCCAGTCGATGGCTGCTCGACGACCGCGTCGCTGCCGACACGGTGAGCGCGCTCGCCCGGGAACTCGCCGCGGGACACCCGGTCGGCACCGCGCTCCGCCGCGCGCAGCAGCACCAGCGCGACGCCACACCCCACCCGGCCCACTGGGCCGCCTTCAGCACCTTTGGCCACCCTGACCCACCGGAGTCGGATCGATGAACACCGCTTCCCCCCGCACCGCCACGTCGACGACGCTGCGGCTGATTGCCGCCGCCCTGACCGTGGCGCTGTGCGCCGCTCTGCTCCCGGCGACACCCGCCGACGCGGAGCCGTCCCCCGACCATCAGCTCGCGGTGCGCGTCGGCCCGGAGGTCGATGTCCGGCAACTCGCACACCGACACGGTGCGCTCGAGGCCGAGCCGCTGGTGGCGTCACACGACCTGTGGGTGTTGAGCTTCACGGACGCGGACGCCGAGCAGGATGCCCTCGACGAGCTGGCGGACACCGACGGGGTCCGCTGGACCGTGGAACACCGGATGGCCCAGAGCCCGACGGCCAGCCACCGCAGCTGGGCATGGCACCGCAGCTGGGCATGGCACCGCAGCTGGGCATGGCACCGCAGCTGGGCATGGATGGACGACGTCGACCGCGACGAGCTGACCGCCAGCCACCGCAGCTGGGCGTGGGCCGACGACGAACGGGATCTCGCCGACGTCCACGACGACTTCGTCGGTGGATCGCTGTACACCCACCTCGGCCTGGATGCGGCGCACGCCGCGATGACCGGTGATGATGACGTGCCCCCTGGTGCCGGCACCACGATCGCGTTGCTCGACACCGGGCTCGATGCGACCCACCCGGCGTTCACCGGCGCGGTGGTCGCCGACGGGTTCGATCTCGTCGACGACGACGACCAACCGGACGAAGCTGCCCCCGGCGCCGGAAGCGCCGTCGGACACGGCACCCATGTGGCCGCGCAGGCCCACCTCGTCGCCCCCGGCGCGACCCTGCTGCCCATCCGCGTCCTCGATGCCGACGGAGGCGGCTCGTTGGCGACGCTGATCCTCGGCATCGAGCTGGCGGTCGCCGCGGGCGCCGATGTGATCAACGTGAGCCTCGGCACCGCAGCGGAATCCGACGTGCTCGAGGACCTGATCGAGGAGGCGGAGGAGGACGGCGTCGTGTTCGTCGCCGCCGCCGGCAACCGGGAGGGCGACGTCGAGGAGTACCCCGCGCGCTTCAACGAGGTGGTGGCGGTCGCCGCCGTCGATGCCCGGGACGTCGCCACCGACTTCACCAGCGACGGCGACTGGATCGACGTCGCGGCCCCTGGCGTGAAACTGCTCGGCCCCTACCCGGACGGTGGTGTGGCCAGCTGGAGCGGGACCTCCATGGCCGCACCGCTGGTCGCCGGTCAGGCCGCCCTGCTGCGCTCGCTCGACCCGCACCGCAGCGCCGAGGACATCGTCGACGTGATCGACGCGACGGTGGTCCCCGTCACGCGGACAGGCAGCGCCATCGGCGAGGGGCGCATCCACGTCGGCGCGAGCATCGAGTACCTGCTGCACGATTGACCGACCCGTGCGTCGCACCTGAAGCGCCCATCAGCCAGATGAAGGCGGTCTCAGCGACCCCTCACCTGCCGTTCAGTTCCCGTCGATTCTCTGTTCACGTGGCCCACCCGGCCACCACGTCCAGGATCGACAGGATCGGAGCACCAGGTGCGCATCACCGTCATCGGCGTCGGGCACGTCGGGCTCGTCTCAGCAGCGGCGTTCGCCCATTGGGGGCACGAGGTCGTCGGCCTGGACCACGACCCGGCCAAGATCGCCCAGCTGCGGACCGGCGAGCCGTGGTTCCACGAGCCCGACCTCACCGAGCTGCTCACCGACATGGTCGCGACGGGCCGTCTGCGCTTCACCACCGATGAAACCGAGGCCTACGCCGGTGCCGAGGCCGCGTTCATCTGCGTCGGGACTCCGCCGCTCGAGGACGGCAGCCCCGACCTGCGGTTCGTCGAGGCAGCAGGCCGCGCGGCGGTGGCGCACGCCGACCGGGATCTGGTGCTCATCGAGAAGTCCACCGTCCCCGCCGCCACGGGTGCCCGCCTGGAGCAGACGATCGCGGCGGAGCGGCTCCGGTTGGAGGTCCCCCACCGCATCGAGGTGGCCTCCAATCCGGAGTTCCTGCGCGAGGGCGCCGCGGTCGCCGACACCCTGCACCCCGATCGGGTCGTCTACGGCACGGGCAGCACCATGGCGCGCGAGACGCTGCGCGAGCTCTACAAGCCGCTCGTCGCCGAGCACGACGTCCCGGTCGTGGAGACGGACGTCGCCACGGCCGAGCTGATCAAGCACGCCTCGAACGCCTTTCTCGCCACCCGGATCTCGTTCATCAATGCCGTGGCACGCATCTGCGATCGCGTCGGCGCGGATGTCACCGTCGTCGCGGACGGGATGGGCCACGACCCACGGATCGGACGTGCGTTCCTCCACGCCGGTCTCGGCTACGGCGGCTCCTGCTTCCCCAAGGACATCGATGCCTTCGCCCACCTCGCCGCCTCCGTCGGCGAGCCCTTCGAGCTGCTCGAGGCGGTGCGGGACGTCAACGTCGGCCAGCGCCAGCTCGTCGTCGATCGGCTGACGACCGAGCTCTGGCACCTGCAGGGCAAGACCGTGGCTCTGCTCGGTGCCGCGTTCAAGCCCGGGACCGACGATCTGCGCGAGGCACCGTCGCTGTACCTCGCCGACCTGCTCCGGGAGCAGGGTGCCGAGGTCCGCCTCTACGACCCCGTCGCCACGGAGGCGCTCGCCCGCGAGCGCCCCGAGTTGTCGGCGACCGACGATCTCGCGAGGGCGATGCACGGTGCCCATGCCGTCGTCGTGTGCACCGACTGGCCGCAGATCGCGGCCCTCACGCCGGCCGACTACCTCCACCACCTCACCTACCCCGTGGTCATCGACGGCCGCAACGTCCACGATCCCGCGCCGATGCTCGCCGCCGGTGTCCGCTATCACGCCATCGGACGCCGCAGCGCCGCCACGACCGGTCATGGGGTCCGCTCATGAGCGCCGCGACCGCCCTCACCGGGGCCGACCGGGCCGTCGCCGAGCAACCGTCGCCCCCCACCCACGTGTCCGGGGTACCGGCGCGCATCGCGCTGTACTCCCACGACTCGACGGGGCTCGGCCACGTCCGCCGGAACCTGCTGCTCGCGCAGCAGCTCACCGCAGACGGCCACGACGTGCTGTTGGTCTCCGGCAGTCCGGAAGCGGCAGCCATGCCCCGTCCCCCGTCGACCGACATCGTCACCCTTCCGGCGCTCGGCAAGGACGAGCGGGGGGCCTATCGGGCCCGCAACCTGCGGATGGGCGTCGTCGAGCTCACGGCGATCCGTCGCGGCATCCTCAGTTCGACGCTCGGTGGCTTCGCGCCGGATCTGCTCGTCGTCGACCGTCACGCCCGCGGGTTCCGCGGCGAACTCGAACCGGCCCTCGACCAGCTGTCCTCGACCCGCGCCACCCGGGTCGTCCTGGGGCTGCGCGACGTGCTCGATGCACCGGCCGCCGTCCGCCGCGAGTGGCACGAGCGTCGCATCCCCGAGGCGCTGCAACGGTGGTACGACGAGGTCTGGGTCTACGGCGACGCCCGCCTGCACCACCCGCTGGAGTCCGCGGGTCTGCACGCGCCCGTCCCCGTGAGCCAGGTCGGCTACCTCAACGGTGCGCGGCCACCCGCCACCCTCACGGACCCGGTCCCGACCGATCGACCCTTCGTGCTCTGCATGCTCGGTGGCGGCGCGGACGGTGCCCGGGCCGCCTCCGCCGTGCTCGAGGCCCCCCTGCCCGCCGGCCTCGGCCTCGTGCTCGTCACCGGACCGCAGATGCCGCCCGCGGACCGGGCCCGGCTGTCGGCCCATGCCCGGTCACGGCCGGAGCTCACCGTCCTGACCTTCGTCCACGACGCGGCCGGACTGCTCGCGCGGTCCCGGGCCGCGGTCGTGATGGGGGGCTACAACACCGCCTGTGAGGTGCTGGCGAGCGACACGCCCGCCCTGATCCTCCCCCGGGCCGAGCCCCGACTCGAGCAGCACCTGCGCGCGACGACGCTCGCCGATGCGGGCCTGCTGGACATGTTGCCCCTCACCAGCGCCGACGGGCCGCGGATCGGCCGCTGGCTCGAACGCGCCGTCGCCGGCGGACGCCGACCCCGTCGCGGCGCCGACCTCGACGGGCTCGAGCGGGTCGGTCACCACACGCGGCGGCTCCTGGCCGCCACGCCCGCGGCCCGACCCGTCGGGCCCACCCACGCTGCCCACCCCGGCGCGCCCCGATCCGCCGCCGACCCCGCCACGCCCCCTGCTGCCCACCCCACCCCGGCCCAGCCCACCCCGGCCCAGCCCACCACCGCCCGAGGAGTCCACCATGTCGCCGTCTGAGTCCCGCATCGCCTACGTCTGCAAGATGTACCCACGGTTCAGCGAGACCTTCATCGTCTCGGAGGTCCTGGCCCGCGAAGCCGCCGGCGAATCGATCGAGATCGTGTCGCTGCGTGCGCCGGCCGACGGACGGTTCCACGCCGCGCTCGCCGACGTGCGGGCACCCGTGCACTACCTCGATCCCGGCAGTCCACGGGCCAAGGACCTGTGGGCCGCGCTGGCGGCGGCAGCGCCACGGCTCGACGCCGAGGTGCTCGAGGAGTTGCTCGCGGCACCCGTCCGCGACGTCGGCCAGGCGCTCGAACTGGCGACGATGATCGACGCGCGCGGCATCGACCACCTGCACGCGCACTTCGGTTCGATCGCCACCACGATCGCCCGACTCGCCGCCCGGATCGCCGGCATCACCTACTCGTTCACCGCCCACGCCAAGGACATCTTCCACGAGTCGGTGGACGAGGACGAACTCGCGGTCAAACTGCGCGACGCCGACCACGTGGTCACGGTCAGCGAGTACAACCTGCGCTACCTGCGAGCGCGGTTCGGCCGGGATGCCGATCGCGTCGAGCGCGTCTACAACGGGCTCGACCTCGAGGCGTTCGCCTTCGATCCGACGCCCGGGAAGCGGGCCACCGACGTCGTCGCCGTCGGCCGACTGGTCGAGAAGAAGGGCTTCGACGTCCTCGTCGAGGCCTGCGCGTTGGCACGCGACTGGGGGACGCCGCTCACCGCCCGCATCGTCGGCACCGGCGACTGCGAGCGGCAACTGCGTTCGCTGATCGCCGCCCACCACCTCGAGGGCACCGTCGAGCTCGTCGGGGCCCTGCCCCAGGACCACGTCCGCGAGGAGATCCGCGGCGCGGCGACGATGGCGGCACCGTGTGTCGTCGGCGGTGATGGCAACGCCGACGGGCTGCCGACGGTGATCCTGGAGGCGATGGCGCTCGGCACCCCGGTCGTCTCGACGCCCGTGACCGGGATCCCGGAGGCCATCGTCGACGGCGACACGGGTCGCCTGGTCGACGAACGGGACGCCCGCGCCCTGGCGACCACCTTGCTCGCCCTGCGGAACGACGCCGACGAGCGGCTGCGGATCGCGTCCGCCGCCCGGCGGCACGTCGAGGCCGAGTTCTGCTCACGTCGCCAGGCCGAACAGCTCCGCACGCTGGCACCGGCGGCGGTCGATGCCCGTCGGGCGGTGGCCTGATGCGTATCGCCTACGTCTGCACCGACCCGGGCATCCCGGCCTACGGCTCCAAGGGCGCATCGGTCCACGTCCAGGAACTTCTGCGCGCGTACCGCCGCCTGGGCCATGACGTCGTCCTCGTCGCCGCCCGCGTCGACGGGTCGGCCCCGGCGGATCTCGCCGATGTCGAGGTGATCGAGCTCGGACGCGCCCGCGGGGCCGACACCGCGCACCGCGAACTCGCGACGATGGCCGTCGACGACCGTGCCGAGCGGATCCTCGCCGAACGCGACGACATCGCGCTCGTCCACGAGCGCTACAGCCTCTGGGGCGGTGCCGGTGTCCGAGCGGCGACGCGACGCGGGATCCCCGGCGTGCTCGAGGTCAACGCACCACTCATCGACGAGCAGGCCGCCCACCGCGAGCTCGTCCATCGCGAGCTCGCGACCCAGCGGCTCGTCGCCACCGTCCGGGAAGCCACCGTCGTCACCGCGGTCTCCGCGCCGGTGGCGGACTGGGTCCGGGCGCACGCACCCGACGCCACCGACGCGGTGCACGTCGTCCCCAACGGCGTGGACACCGATCGCATCCGACCGGCCGAACGCCACGGGCAGCGACCCTTCACGGTCGGCTTCGTCGGCAACCTGCGGCCATGGCACGGGGTCGAGACGATGGTCGATGCCGTCGCCCGCCTGCGGAGCCGCGGCACCGATGGGCGTGTGCTGCTCGTCGGTGACGGCAAGGCCCGCGCCGGGCTCGAGGCGCGCGCTGCGGCCGCCGGGGTCCCCCTGACCTGCACGGGCTCGCTGCCGCCCGCCGAGGTCCCCGCCCATCTGCACCGGATGGACGTGGCCTGCGCGCCGTACCCGCCAGGTGACGCCGCGGCCTACTTCTCGCCGCTGAAGGTCCTGGAGTACCTCGCCGCCGGCGTGGCCGTCATCGCCAGCGAGACCGGCCAACTCCCCGAACTGCTCGACCACGGCCGCTGCGGCGTCCTGGTCGCCCCGGGTGACGCCGACGCGCTCGCCGCCGGGCTCGGCGTGCTGGCCGCCGATCCGTCCCGTCGTGCGGAACTGGCCGACGCCGGCCGCGCCAAGGCGGTCCGAGCGCACCAGTGGCGCGACGTCGCCCGCCACACCCTCAACCTCGCCCACCAGCCCGATCGCGTACCCGCCGGAGTCGCCACATGAGTGTCCAGAAGGATCTGAAAACCGCCGGCCCCGCGCTCAAGCGCACCATCGGGGCCGTCCGTCCGCACCTGAAACCGCACCGCAAGCTCATCGCCGGCGGCATCGCCGCGATGTTCCTGCAGGTCGGCTTCCGACTGCTCGAGCCGTGGCCGATCAAGATCGTGATCGACCGGATCACCGAGGACGGCGCCACGGTGACCAACGCCACCCTGGTGGTGCTCGGCCTGTGTGGGCTGGCCGTCATCGGGGCGTCGGCCGGACGGGCCATCTCGAACTACTCGTCCACGATCGCCTTCGCGTTGGCGGGCACCCGGGCGGCGACCGCGATCCGCGGCCAGGTGTTCGCCCACGTTCAACGGCTGTCGCTGCGCCAGCACGGCAAGATGCGCGTCGGTGATCTCGTCCAGCGGATGATCGGTGACGTCGGTCGGCTGCAGGAGGTCGCCGTGATGGCGGGCCTGCCCCTGGTGGGCAACGTCATCACCTTCATCGCGATGGTCGGGGTCATGTTGTGGCTCGATCCGCTGCTCACCATCGGTGGCCTGGTCGCGACGATCATCTTCCTGTTCATGAGCAAGAAGCGCTCCCCCGCGATCACGACCGCGGCCCGCAGGACCCGCAAGTGCGAGGGGGACCTCGCCACGCAGGTCGCGGAGACCGTCGGTGCCCTGCCGGTCGTCCAGGCCTTCCAGCTCGAGGACGAGACGCAGAAGTCCTTCAAGGACGCGAACAACAAGAGCCTGAAGGAGGGCGTCAAGGCCCGTCGCCTGGCCGCCGGACTGGAACGACGCACCGACGTCATCGTCGCCGGGGCGACCGCGACCGTGCTGTCGTTCGGTGGCTGGCGGGTGCTGACCGGCGTCCTCAGCGTCGGCGACCTGGTCATCTTCATGACCTACATGAAGGCGTCGATGAAGCCGTTGCGCGACCTCGCCAAGTACACCGGCCGCATCGCCAAGGCGGCGGCCGCCGGCGAACGGGTCGTCGAGCTGCTGGAGACCTCACCGGAGATCGTCGACCGGCGCGGCGCGAAGAACGTCACCGACCTCAGGGGCGGTATCCGCATGGAGGGCGTCCACCTCGCCTACGAGCCGGGCAGCTGGGCACTGCAGGACGTCGATCTGCAGATCGAGCCCGGCGAGACCGTGGCGCTGATCGGGCCGTCGGGAGGCGGCAAGTCCAGCCTGGCGTCGCTGCTGCTCCGGCTCATCGAGCCGACCCGTGGGTCGATCTTCTACGACGAGCACGACGCGGAGTCGCTGAAGGTGTCCTCGTTGCGCGAACAGGTCTCCGTGGTCCTGCAGGAGCCCGTGCTCTTCGCGGCGTCCATCCGCGACAACATCCGCTACGGCCGGCTCGACGCGACCGACGAGGAGATCGAACAGGTCGCCCGGGCCGCCAACGCCCACGACTTCATCCTCGGCCTGTCCCAGGGCTACGACCACGAGGTCGAGGAGCGCGGCTCCAGCCTCTCCGGCGGACAACGGCAACGGATCGCCCTGGCACGGGCCATGCTGAGCGACGCCCCGATCGTCGTGCTCGACGAGGCGACCTCGTCGGTGGACCCGGAGAACCAGCGCGAGATCGAGGAGGCGATCCGGCGGCTGACCGAAGGGCGCACCACCATCGTCATCACCCACGACCGCTCCAGCATCCTCGAGTGCGAGCGTGCGCTGTGGGTGGACGAGGGGCACGTGACGGAGTACCCGCTCGACGCCCACCGCCCCGAGGGGGACCCCGTTGTTGCCGGGTGACGACGGCATCGTCGCCCGGGACCCCTGGATCCCGGGCCTGCCGCTCGTGCTCGACGACGAGCGGTTGACCGACCGGGTGCGGGCGGGGTGGTGTGGACAGGGCCCGGCACCGATCCGTGCCCAGGTGCGCTATCTGCGCTACAAGCCCGGCGTCCAGATCCTGGCCGACCTGCTGCTGACCTTCGGCTCCCACGACCGGCATGCGTTGCTGCTCGCGACCTCGTCGGGGGCCGCGGCGAAACTGGCCAAGCAGCACCGCCACACCCTGGCGGAGGGTCACGCCGTGCTGGCCGAGGACCGCTCGCAGTTCCTGCTCGTCGTCCCGGCCGAGTCCGACCGTCACCTGCCGGGTTGCCATCGACTCACCGACCGGATCGGGTGGCTGGACCGCTCACTCCGGAAGAGCGAGCTCGAGGTGCTCGCCTACAAGCCGCATCGCCGGCTCGTAGCCCGCGTCGATCACCAGGGCTCCCCGGCGGCACTGCTGAAGCTGCACCATCCGGGTGCCACCGGCGACGCGATCACCGCGCTGCGTTGGGCTGCCGCGCACCGTTGTTCACGTCTCCGACTCCCGGCTCTGCGCGACGCCGACGAGGACGCCGGTGCCGTGCTCAC